>JADMIO011070295.1_pt1 | contig 33844 bp, 37 predicted proteins | sample 8958161 | NCBI WGS metagenome assembly JADMIO01 (sample SAMN16585339, study PRJNA669376) | soil metagenome | isolation source: Crop rotation soil | place: USA: Cullars Rotation, Alabama | collected 2011 | reverse complement strand
CCGGCGTCGCCCTGCCCGGTCGCCCGGAGGTGCTCGCCTGGGCTCGCGCCCTCGACGCCCCCGCCGAGTACAGGCCCGCGCAACGCCCGGCGCCGAAGCCGCCTGTCGAGGACCGGCCGAAGGTGATGGCGGTGACCCGCGTCGAGGCCCTGACGCGCGACCCCTATGCGGTGTGGGCGCGAGACATTCTGCGGCTCTACCGCATCGACCGGCCGGACGAGCCGACCGATGCGCGGGCGCGCGGCACGGCGATCCACAACGCCTTCGAACGCCTGGCCGAGGACTGGGACAAGACCGACGATCCGGCCGCCCATTTCGAACGCCTGTACCTCGAAGCTCTAGAGACGGCGGGCGCCCCGGCCTCGGCCCTGGCGCGCGAACAGGCCCTGGCCCGCGAGGCGGCGCTGTGGGTGGCCGATCTCGAACGCCGTCGCCGGGCGGACGGCCGCCGGATCATCGTCGAGCAGAAGGGCGAGCTGACCCTGGACCTGCCGGGCGGGCCGTTCACGATCAACGCGCGCGCCGACCGCATCGAACTGACCCCCGAGGGGCAGGGCGACATCCTCGACTACAAGACCGGCTCGCCGCCCTCCGCCAAGATGGTCGAGACCGGCTTCTCGCCGCAGCTGACCCTGACCGCGGCGATCCTGATGGCCGGGGGCTTCAAGGGCCTGGAAGGGGCGACGCCGGGCGACCTGACCTATCTGCAGGTCAGCGGCCGCAAGCCGGCCGGACGCGAGGAGGTGCGGGTGCAGGGCGGCGAGGCCGCCACGGCGGCGGCGGTAAAGGCGCTGGACGGGCTGCAGCGGCTGGTGACGGCCTTCCGTGATCCGGGCCGGGGCTACACCTCGCGCACCGCCCCGCAGTTCGTGCACGACTACGCCGGGGACTACGGCCACCTGGCGCGGGTGTTCGAATGGTCGACCAGCGGCGAGGAGGACGAATGAGCCTGCTCGAGCAAGACCCTCAGCGCATCGCCGCCGATCCGAGGCTCTCGGCCTTCGTCACCGCCAACGCGGGCTCGGGCAAGACCAAGACCCTGATCGACCGCACCGCGCGGCTGCTGCTGGAGGGGGTGAAGCCGGCGGCGATCCTCTGCGTGACCTATACCAAGGCGGCGGCGGCCGAGATGCAGACGCGGCTCTACGACCGGCTCGGCCGCTGGTCGGTGATGGCCGACACGGCCCTGCGCGAGCAGTTGGCCGAACTGCAGGGCGGCGCGGCCGGCGATTTCGACGACACGGACCTCTCGACCGCGCGGGCGCTGTTCGCCCACGCCCTGGAGACGCCGGGCGGGCTGAAGATCCAGACCATCCACGCCTTCTGCGAAAAGCTGCTGCGGCGCTTCCCGCTGGAGGCTGGGGTCTCGCCGAGCTTCAAGGTGATGGACGACGCCGACCAGGCGGCCGTCTCCAAGGCGGCGCGCGACGCGGTGGCCCATGCGGCCCTGGCCGGGGCTGAGACGGTCGCGAAGGAATACTCACGCCTTTCGATCGAGCTGGATTTCCAAAGCTTCGAGAGCCTGTTTCGCAGCTTTGAAGCCCAACGCGGAGCCCTCATCTCCTATTTCCGGGCTCATGACGGTCTGAATGGGGCCAAGGCTCACGCCTGGAAAGTTTGCGGCTTCGACGAGCCTAGCAGTCCGGAGGGTTTGGCTGAATCGGCGATGGCCAAGCTTGATCGGACAATGTGGCTGAGTGCTGCGACGGCGCTGTCGCAAGGCACCGCCAGCGATACCAAGCGCGCCGACGCCATGAAGGAAGTTGCAGGGAACGCTTCAGCTACGCTCTTACAAGCGCTCTCGGTTCTCTTCACAGAGAAGGGCGAGGGAACGCCTGTCGCTTGGGTCGCCACCACCTCAGGTCTCAAGGCTTACGAGGACCTGCGCACCTTCCTTCTCGATGAACAACGCCGTCTTGAAGAGGCCCGACAACAGCTGCGCGCCGCCACAGTAGCCGCGAACACTGGTGATGTGCTGACGCTGGCGGCCGCCTATCTGCGCTTCTACGCCATCGAGAAGGACTACGCGGGCGCCCTCGATTTCGCCGACCTGATCGACCGCACCCGCGACCTGCTGGTCGAGCGCGTGGACGCGGCCTGGGTGCTGTTCAAGCTCGACGGTGGCGTCGACCACGTGCTGCTCGACGAGGCGCAGGACACCGCGCCGGAGCAGTGGGCGATCCTGCGCGCCCTGACCGGCGAGTTCTTCGCGGGGGCCGGGGCGGAGCGGAAGGACGAGCCCGGCAAGCCGCGCCTGCCGCGCACCCTGTTCGTGGTCGGCGACGACAAGCAGTCGATCTATTCCTTCCAGGGCGCCCGGCCCGAGAAGCTAGCCGAGGAGACCCAGGCGTTCCTGAGCGCCATCGCGGCGGTGGGCGCGCGCGGCGAGCGGGTGATGCTGGCCAAGTCGTTCCGCTCGGCCCCGCCGGTGCTGAACTTCGTCGACGCGACCTTCGATGACCCGGCCCTGCTGAAGGGCGTGCAGCCGGCCAATGACAGCCCGCTGGTGCACCTGGCCCATCGCGAAGGGCACGCCGGCTGCGTCGACTTCTGGCCGCCGGACCGCGAGGTGAAGGGCGACGAGCGCGAGGCGTGGGACGCCCCGCTCGACCTGGAGAGCGAAACCAGCGCCAACCGGCGCCTGGCGGCGCGCATCGCCGAGGAGATCCGGGCCCTGGTGGCGCGCGGCGATCAGGTGTTCCACGGCGCGTGGCGGGCGGCCGGCTACGGCGACGTATTGATCCTGGTGCGAAGGCGCGGGGCGCTGTTCGAGGATATCCTGCGCGCCCTGAAGCACGCCAATGTGCCGGTGGCGGGGGCCGACCGCCTGCCGCTGTCGCAGCACATTGCCTTCGACGACCTGTTGGCCCTGTCGCGGTTCGCCCTGTTCCCCGAGGACGAGCTGAACCTCGCGGCCCTGCTAAAGTCGCCGTTCTGCAGCCTGGACGACGAGAGCCTCTACGCCCTCGCGCATGGGCGCGGGAAGGTCGGGCTGTGGCGGCGACTGAATGAGCGGGCGAGCGAGCGCGCCGAGTGGTCCGCCGCGCTGGAATTCCTGCAATGGGCCTGGGGCTGCCGGGCGGCGACGCCGTTCGACTTCTTCGCCCGCGCCCTGGAACGCGCCGACGCGCAAGGCCGGTCGGCCCGCGCCCGCTTCCTTGAGCGCCTGGGTTCGGAGGCGGAGGACGCCCTCGCCGAGTTCCTGAGCCAGACCCTGGCCGCCGAGCAGCGCGGCGCGCGGGGCCTGGAAGCCCATGCCGACGCCTTCGCCGGCCTCGACATCACCGTGAAGCGCGAGATGGACAGCGCGCGCGGGGAGGTGCGGGTGATGACCACCCACGGGGCCAAGGGCCTGGAGGCGCCGATCGTCTTCCTGCCGGAAATGACCTTTGCCGGCTCCAATCGCGGCTCGCCGCTGATGGAGACCGAAGCGGGGGGCTTCCTGTGGTGCGCCTCGCAGAAGGCCGATTGCGAAGCCTCGGCGGCGGCGCGGGCGCGGCGCAAGGCGCGGGAGGAGGCCGAGACCCTGCGGCTGTTCTACGTGGCTCTGACCCGGGCGCGGGATCGCCTGGTGCTGTGCGGTCGCATCGCGGCCAACGCCAAGGAGGAGAATATCGCCGGCTGGTATCGCGCCGCCGCCGGCGCCTTCGCCCACGCCCGTATCGCGCCGCACACCCGCGAGGCGGCGAGCGGCGACTTCACCTTTCAGCGGTTCGGCGACGATCCGCTGACCACCACGCCGGACCTGCCCCTGCGCGGCGGCGGCGATCACCCCCTGCCCGCCTGGGCGAGCCAGCCCCCGCCGGCGGAGCCGGTCGGCCTGCGCTACGCCGCGCCCTCGGCCCTGGCCGATGTGGATCGCGGGCCCGCGCCCTCGCCTCTGGCCGCCGTGGCCGGGCTGGGCCGCTATCGCCGCGGCGACTTGATCCACCGGCTGCTGCAATTGCTGCCCGACCTCGCGCCCGGCGAGCGCCCGGCGGCGGCGCAGAAGATGCTGGAGGCCGAGCGTGACCTAACGGCCGAGCAGCGCGTCGAGATGACCGCCGCCGCCTTCGACGTGCTGGACGATCCGCAGTTCGCCGAGGTGTTCGGCCCCGGCTCGCGGCCGGAGGTGGCCATCGCCGGTCGCGCCGCCGCCCTGCCGCCGGGCCTGGCGATCAGCGGCCGGATCGACCGGCTGGTGGTGCTGCGGGACCGCGTTCTGGTGGTCGATTTCAAGACCAACCGCCCGGCGCCCGAGCGCATCGAGGAGGCCGACCGGGCCTATCGCCTGCAGATGGCGGCCTATGCGGCGGTGCTGGCGGAACTCTATCCCGGACGTCGCATTGAGGCGGCGCTGGTATGGACGGATGGGCCGAAACTGATGGCCGTTCCAGAAAAGGTGAGGGTCGAAGCCCTGGCGGAACTGGCCGGCGCCAGTTGATGGGACGAAGGCCTGCGCCTACATCGTTTTGCGAAGGCGTTCGCTCGGCGGACGCAATAGGAGTCAGACATGAGCACCTTGAAGGTCACCGACGAGTCGTTCGAGAAAGACGTGCTGCAAGCCGACGGCGCGGTCCTGGTGGATTTCTGGGCCGAGTGGTGCGGCCCCTGCAAGCAGATCGCCCCGGCGCTCGACCAGATCTCCGAGGAACTGGCCGACCATCTGACGGTCGCCAAGGTCAATATCGAGGACAGCCCGACGACCCCGTCGCGTTACGGCGTGCGCGGCATCCCGACCATGATGCTGTTCCGCGGCGGCCAGATGGCCTCGATGAAGGTCGGCGCCATGCCCAAGGCCAAGATCCTCGAATGGCTGAGCGAAGCCGGCGTGCAGGTCGCCACGGCCTAAGGCTTCCGCCTCAAGGATGATTTTGCAGAACCCCTCGCCCTCGCGGCGGGGGGTTTTTCATTGCGGCCAGGTCTCGGAGCTCATCGCCAGCACTTCGCCGGCCAGATAGAGCGAGCCGCAGATCAGCACATGGCCGCCGGGCGCGGCCCGCAGGGCTTTTTCCAGACCCTCGGTGACATCAGCGCAGGCCTCCGCTTGAAGGCCGGCCGCGCGGGCGGCCTCGGCGATCGTCTCCGGCGGGGCGGCCGCGTCGGCCTCGAAGCCGACCGCGAACACCGGCGGCTTGAGTTCCGCGATGGCCTGGAAGACGCCCGCGGCGTCCTTGTTGCCGAGCAGGCCGACGACCAGAGCCTTGGGACCGGCGATGCCCTCCAGGGTGCGGGCGACCGCCGCCGCCGCGTGGGGATTGTGGCCGCCGTCGAGCCACAGGGTGGCGCCCGCCGCCTTGGCCTTGTCCGCCAGGGGGCCGGCGGTGAGCCGCTGGAAGCGCGCGGGCCAGGTCGCCGAGACCATGCCCTCGGCGATGGCGGTCTCCTCGATACGGGCGTCGCCGAGCCGCAAGGCCGCCGCGACGGCGAGGCCGGCGTTGGCGACCTGATGCTCGCCAAGCAGGGCCGGGGCCGGCAGATCGAGCAGGCGTTCGCCGAAGGCCTCGCCCAGGGAGACGACCAGGCGGCCGCGCTCCATCCAGGCGTCGAAGTCCTGGCCCATGACGGCCAGGGGCGCGCCGACGGCGGCGGCGCGGGCGACAATGACGGCGTCGGCCTCGGGCCGCTGGCGGGCGACCACGACCGGCGCGCCGCGCTTGATGATGCCGGCCTTCTCGCCGGCGATGGCTTCGAGGCTGTCGCCGAGGAATTCGCGGTGGTCGAGGTCGACCGGGGCGATGACGCTGACCGCAGGGGCCTCGATGATGTTGGTGGCGTCGAGCACCCCGCCGAGCCCGACTTCGAGCAACAGCAGGTCGGCCGGGGTCTCGGCGAAGGCGACGAAGGCGGCGGCGGTGGTCACCTCGAAGAAGGTGATCGGCTCGCCGGCGTTGGCGGCCTCCACGCGCTCGAGGATTTCGGCGAGGTGATCCTCGCCGATCAGCTTGCCGGCCAGGCGGATGCGCTCGGCGAAGCGGACGAGATGGGGCGAGGTGAAGACGTGGACCTTGAGGCCCGCCGCCTCGGCGATGGCGCGGAGGTAGGCGACGGTCGAGCCCTTGCCGTTGGTGCCGGCGACATGGATCGTCGGCGGCAGGCGGCGCTCGGGATGGCCTAGCGCCGCCGCGAGGCGGCGCATGCGGCCGAGGGAGAGGTCGATACGCTTGGGATGCAGGGCGCGCAGGCGCTCCAGCGCCGCGTCGTGCGGTCTCAGGTAGTCGCTCATGGAAGAGGCCTTAGGCGGCCTTTCGCGCCCGTCCCATGGTCAGGGTCTTGAGGATCGAGCCGAGGACGGCCGGCAGTTCGTGGCGGGTGACCACGCGGTCGACCATGCCCTTCTCGACCAGGTACTCAGAGCGTTGGAAGCCCGGCGGCAGGGTCTCGCGGATCGTCTGCTCGATGACGCGCGGACCGGCGAAGCCGATCAGGGCGTTCGGCTCGGCCAGGTGGATGTCGCCGAGCATGGCGTAGGAGGCGGTGACGCCGCCCGTGGTCGGGTCGGTGAGCACCACAATATAGGGCAGGCCGGCCGACTTCAGGCTCTGGATGGCGATGGTCGTGCGGGCCATCTGCATCAGCGACAGGGCGCCTTCCTGCATCCGCGCGCCGCCGGCGGCGGTGAAGATGACCAGCGGCGCCTTGCGGGCCACGGCGGCCTCGGCGGCGGCGATGAAGCCTTCGCCGGCGGCCATGCCGAGCGAGCCGCCCATGAAGGCGAAGTCCTGCACGAGGACGACGGTCTCAAGACCGCCGATGCGGCCGACCGCAATGGCCATGGCGTCGGTCTCGCCGGTCGCCTTGCGGGCCGCGGCGATGCGGTCCTTGTAGGGCTTGCCGTCGGAGAATTTCAGCGGGTCTTCGAAGACCTTGGGCGCGGGGAGCTGCTCGAACTCGGCGGCGTCAAAGGTGAAGGCGAAGCGCAGCTTCGGCCCGATACGCATATGGCGGCCGGACGGGGTGACCCACTGGGCCGCCTCCAGATCCGAACGGAAGATCATTTCCCCGGTGTCGGGGCACTTCACCCAAAGATTTTCGGGAGCCTCGCGCTTAACGAGGTTGCGGACGCCGGGCGCGATCTTCGAGAACCAGCCGCCGCGCTCCCGCGCGCCCGCCGTGTTCCGGGTCGGTTTCCGGCCGTCGTTTTCCGCCATCGCCATCGTCATAGCCTTTCCGCTACGGGACTCGCGCTGCGCGCACAGCCTTAGCCAAGGTTTCCACCTTGGAAAGAACGCTCGAGGTCACGTTTTCGTTTGTCGAGCCGACAACTTCCACGAACGCCGACCCGACGACCACCGCATCGGCCACCCGGGCCACCGCCGCCGCCCGCTCCGGCGTCTTGATGCCGAAGCCGACCGCCACGGGCAGGCCCGACGCCGCGCGCAGGCGAGCGACGTACGGCGCGACCGCAGTTTCGTCGGCCTCTTTTACCCCGGTCACCCCGGCGACGGACACATAGTAGATGAAGCCCGAGGTGCGGCGTACCACCACAGGCATGCGCGCCTCGTCGGTGGTGGGAGTCGCCAGACGAATCAGCGACAGGCCGGCGGCGTCGAGCGCGTCGGCCAGCGGATCGGCCTCCTCCGGCGGGCAGTCGACCATGATCAGGCCGTCGACGCCGGCTTCGGCAGCGGCCTTGCCGAAGGCCTCGTAGCCGAAGTTATAGACCGGGTTGAGGTAGCCCATCAGGATGATCGGGGTGTCCTGGTCGGCCTTGCGGAACTCGCGGACCATCTCCAGCACACCCTTGGTGCGCATGCCGCCGGCCAGCGAGCGCTGGGCGGCCAGCTGGATGGTCGGGCCCTCGGCCATGGGATCGGAGAACGGCAGGCCGAGCTCGATGACGTCGGCCCCGGCGGCCGGCAGGCCCTTGAGGATCTCGAGCGAGGTCGCCAGGTCCGGATCACCGGCCATGACATAGGCGACGAAGGCGGCGCGGCCTTCGGCCTTGCAGGCGGCGAAGCGGCGGTCGATGCGGTCTTTCACGATTTCGGTCCGCTAAATCTTACGACCGAGGTGGTCCGCTACGGTAAATATATCCTTGTCGCCGCGGCCGGAGAGGCAGAGGGCGATGACGCCGTCCTTGCCGATATCCCGGGCGACTTCGCCGAGCTTGGCCAGGGCGTGGGCGCTTTCCAAGGCCGGGATGATGCCTTCCAGGCGCGAGCAGAGCTCGAACGCCTCGAGGGCTTCGTCGTCGGTGCAGGTCAGGTACTTGGCGCGGCCGATGTCGTGCAGGAACGAGTGCTCGGGGCCGATGCCGGGGTAGTCGAGGCCCGCGCTGATCGAGTGGCCTTCGAGGATCTGGCCGTCGTCGTCCTGCAGCAGATAGGTCTTGTTGCCGTGCAGGATGCCCGGGCGGCCGCCGGTGAGGCTGGCGGCGTGCTTGTCGACCGTGTCGAGGCCGAGGCCCGCCGCCTCGACGCCGAAGATCTTCACATCGGCGTCCTCAAGGAACGGATGGAACATGCCGATGGCGTTCGAACCGCCGCCGACGCAGGCGACGACGGCGTCGGGCAGACGGCCTTCGAGTTCGAGAATCTGCTGGCGGGTTTCCGTGCCGATCACGGCCTGGAAGTCGCGAACCATGGCCGGATAGGGGTGCGGGCCGGCGGCGGTGCCGATCATGTAGTAGGTGTCGCCGACGTTGGTGACCCAGTCGCGCATCGCCTCGTTCATGGCGTCCTTGAGGGTCGCCGCGCCGCTGGTGACCGGGCGCACTTCGGCGCCGAGCAGGTTCATGCGGAAGACGTTGGGCTTCTGACGCTCGACGTCGACGGCGCCCATGTAGACCACGCAGGGCACGCCGAAGCGGGCGGTGACGGTGGCCGAGGCGACGCCGTGCTGACCGGCGCCGGTTTCAGCGATGATCCGCGTCTTGCCCATGCGCTTGGCCAGCAGCATCTGGCCCATGCAGTTGTTGATCTTGTGCGCGCCGGTGTGATTCAGCTCCTCGCGCTTCAGATAGATTTTCGCCCCGCCGAAGTGCTGGGTCAGGCGCTCGGCGAAGTAGAGCGGGCTCGGACGACCGACGTAGTGGATCAGGTAGCCGCGCAGCTCGGCCTGGAAGGCGGGATCGGCCTTGGCCTCGGCGTAGGCGCGGTCGAGCTCCAGCACCAGAGGCATCAGGGTCTCGGCCACGTAACGACCGCCGAACTCGCCGAAGCGGCCGTTGGCGTCGGGGTAGGCGGAATAGGCGTTGGGCTGGGCGGTCACGCTTCTAACGGGCTTGGCGGAGTGTGAATCAGGCGCGTTTGGCGGCGTCGAGGAAGGCCGCGATCAAGGCGGCGTCCTTTAGGCCCGGACCGCGTTCGACGCCAGAGGAAACGTCCACCAGGGGCGCCCCCGAGGCGGCGATCGCCTCCTGCACGTTCCACGGATCGAGGCCGCCGGCCAGGAAATGCGGCCGGGCGTAGCGCCGGCCGGCCAGCAGCGACCATTCGAACCTGGCCCCCACGCCGCCGGGCAGGGCCGCGTCCTTGGGCGGGCGGGCGTCGAACAGCAGGTGCTCGACCACCGGCTCGAAAGCCGGCGCCGCGTCGAAATCGGCGGCCTCGGAGATGGCGATCGCCTTGATCGCCCCGACGCCCGCGCGCGCCGACGCCTCACGCACCCGCGCCGGGGTCTCGCGGCCATGGAACTGCACAAGGTCGGGCTTCAGGTGGGCGGCGATGGCGTCGATCAGGGCGTCGTCCGGGTCGACGACGATGGCGACGAGCTTGATCCCCCGGCCGCGCACGGGCTCGGCCAGACGCGCGGCCGCCTCGGGCGTCACCGCCCGAGGACTACGCGGATAGAAGTTGAACCCGAGGAAGGCGGCGCCTCCATCGGCCGCGGCCGCGACGGTCTCGGCCGTCGACAGTCCGCAGATCTTTACTGACGCCATGGAACCCCGGGTTACTTCGCCTTGGGGGCCGGCTTCTTGGCGGGCGCCTTCGCGGCTTTCGGAGCCGCCGCCTTGGCGGCCGGCTTCGCCGGAGCCTTGGCGACCGCGGGCTTGGGCGCGGCCACCTTCGGGGCAGGCGCGGCGACGGCCACGACCGGCGCGGGCGCCGGGGTCTTCAAGAGGTCGCGAATCTCGACCAGCAGGGTCTCAGTCGGAGTCGGGGCGGCCGGGGCGGCCTCGGCGGGGGCCTCCTCTTCCTTGCGGCGGGCGGCGTTGACCAGCTTGACCAGCAGGAACACCGCGAAGGCGGTGATCAGGAACTGGATGATGGTGTTGATGAAGGCGCCGTACTGGATCGAGACCTTCTCGACGGCCTCGGCGGTGGCGGTCGCCGCCACGGCGGGTTTCAGCACCCATTCGAGCTTGGAGAAGTCGATGCCCCCGGTGGCCAGACCGATCGGCGGCATGATCACCTGGTCGACGAAACTGCCGACGATCTTGTTGAAGGACGCGCCGATGATCACGCCGACGGCGAGATCGATGACGTTGCCGCGCGCGATGAACTCGCGAAACTCTTTGACCACGCTCATGGACAGCTCCCGTTGCCTGAAACGGAGCCTAGAGCGACATGCCGATTGTGCAAAGCCCGAAGGGCGAACGCGTTATTCGCTGTCGGCGTTGAGCCGGGCGCGCAGTTCCTTGCCGCTCTTGAAGAACGGGACGTGCTTGGCGGCGACGTCGACCGCTTCGCCGGTGCGGGGGTTGCGGCCGGTGCGGGCCGGGCGCGAGCGGAGCGAGAAGGCCCCGAAGCCGCGGAGTTCGACGCGGCCGCCGTCTTCCAGGGCGACAATCATGCGATCGAGGATGACGGCGATGACGCGCTCGACATCCTTCTGGGTCAGGTGCGGGTTTTCCGACGCCAATCGCGCGATCAGTTCCGACTTGATCATCTAACCCCCCAACCTGAAACGGTAATCCAGGCGCGCGGACCCTATGCCTCCGCCGAACGGAGACTTCAATAGCCTAGAGCGCGTTGGGCGAAAGTGTCTGCGGTTTCGCCCGCCAAACGCGCTCTAAACATTGAAAGAAGAGCCTTTTCCAACGCGCCGGATGACTTCTCATTCGGCTCTAAAAGGCTCTGCCGCAAAAGGAAACGGCGGACCGGTTTCCCGATCCGCCGTTAACTCAGAAAGCTAGGCTGGCGCCTGCTTCTTAGTCCTTCGAGGCCTTCTCGCGCAGAGCGGCGCCCAGGATGTCACCGAGCGAGGCGCCCGAGTCGGACGACCCGAACTGCTCGATGGCTTCCTTCTCTTCGGCCATTTCCAGCGACTTGATCGACAGCGACACGCGACGGGCGGCCTTGTCGATGTTGGTCACCTGGGCGTCGATGCGATCGCCGACGGCGAAGCGCTCGGGGCGCTGCTCCTGGCGGTCGCGCGACAGGTCCGACTTGCGGATGAAGGCGGTCATCGGCGCGTCGTCTTCGCCGAACTTCACCTCGATGCCGCCCGAGGTGACTTCCGTCACCTGCACGGTCACCGTCTGACCCTTGCGATAGGTGTCGCCGGTCATCGGGTCGCCGCCGAGCTGCTTCACGCCGAGGCTGATGCGCTCCTTCTCAACGTCGACGTCGAGAACCTTGGCCTTGACGACATCGCCCTTCTTGTAGCGGGCGATGGCTTCTTCACCCGACACGGTCCAGTCGAGGTCCGAAAGGTGGACCATGCCGTCGATGTCGTTGTCGAGGCCGATGAACAGGCCGAACTCGGTCGCGTTCTTGACTTCGCCTTCGACGGTCGAGCCGACCGGGTGGGCTTCCAGGAACGCTTCCCAGGGGTTGTTCTGGGCTTGCTTCAGGCCGAGCGAGACGCGGCGCTTCGAGGCGTCGACGTCCAGCACCACCACATCGACTTCCTGCGAGGTCGACACGATCTTGCCGGGGTGGACGTTCTTCTTGGTCCACGACATTTCCGACACGTGCACCAGGCCTTCAACGCCGGCTTCCAGCTCCACGAAGGCGCCGTAGTCGGTGATGTTGGTGATGCGGCCGGTGAAGCGCGCGCCGACCGGGTACTTGGCTTCGACGCCATCCCACGGATCGGACTGCAGCTGCTTCATGCCGAGGCTGATGCGCTGGGTGTCCGGGTTGATCTTGACGATCTGCACCTTCACCGTGTCGCCGACGGCGAGCACTTGCGACGGGTGGTTGACGCGCTTCCAGCTCATGTCGGTGACGTGCAGCAGGCCGTCGATGCCGCCCAGGTCCACGAACGCGCCGTAGTCGGTGATGTTCTTGACCACGCCTTCGCGGATTTCGCCTTCCTGCAGCTGGCTGACCAGCTCGGTGCGCTGTTCGGCGCGGGCTTCTTCCAGGATGGCGCGACGCGACACGACGATGTTGCCGCGCGGACGGTCCATCTTGAGGATGGCGAAGGGCTGTTCCTTGCCCATCAGCGGGCCGACGTCGCGGACCGGACGGATGTCGACTTGCGAGCCCGGCAGGAAGGCCGAGGCGCCGCCGAGGTCGACGGTGAAGCCGCCCTTAACGCGGCCGACGATGGCGCCCATCACCGGCTCGTTCAGCGCGAACACGCCTTCCAGGCGGGTCCAGGCTTCTTCGCGCTTGGCCTTTTCGCGGCTGATCACCGCTTCGCCCATGGCGTTCTCGACGCGCTCGAGGAAGACCTCGACCGTATCGCCGGCCTTCACGGTGGCCTTGCCGTCTTCACCGACGCCGAATTCCTTCAGGGCCACGCGGCCTTCGGTCTTCAGACCGACGTCGACGATGGCGAAGTCTTTTTCGATCGCCACGATCTTGCCGTGGACGACGGTGCCTTCGGCGAAATCGCGGCCGCCAAAGGCTTCGTCGAGGAGCGCGGAGAAGTCGTCGCGCGAGGGGTTGAGGCTCATGTCATCAGCCATGCGTTGTGTTCAGTCTCGGTTGTGGGACGCGGAATCCGGGATGGAGTCCGTGCGTCGCAGGATGTGGAAGGATTTGTGGCCCGCGGGGACGAGGGAAAGGCGCGGTTGGATTGCCTTCAGACCCTAAGGCCCTACTTGGCGCGCGCCGCCTCGACGATACGGCGGGCCGCATCGAAGGCGGCTTCTATAGTCAAATGGCTGGTGTCGAGCAAGACCGCGTCGGCGGCCTGGGTCAGCGGCGCCGAGGCCCGGCCGCTGTCGCGCTCGTCGCGGATGCGGATATCGGCCAGCACATCCTCGAAGGCCACGGTCTCGCCCTGGCCGCACAGCTGCTTCCAGCGACGCTCGGCGCGGACTTCCGGACGGGCTGTGACGAACAGCTTGGCCTGGGCGTCCGGCGCGATCACCGTGCCGATGTCGCGGCCGTCGAGCACGCTGCCGGGCTCCTGGGCGGCGAACTGGCGCTGCAGGTCGAGCAGGGCGGCGCGGACGCCCGGATGCACGGCCACGCGGCTGGCCGCCTCGCCGGCGGCGCGGGTGCGCACTTCCGGCATCTCCAGCTCCGACACGTCGAGCGCGCGGGCGATGGCCTCGGCCGCCGCGGCGTCGTCGAGGTCGCCCCGATTGGTCTGCAGGCGCCAGCCGACGGCGCGATAGAGCAGGCCGGTGTCGAGATAGGGGTAGCCATAGTGGGCGGCCAGGCGGCTGGCGACCGTGCCCTTGCCCGAGGCGGCGGGGCCGTCGACGGCGATCACGAAGCCCATGGTCAGTTCCCCGAGATATCGCCGCCGAGGCGGCCCATCAGATCCACGAAACCCGGGAAGCTGGTGGCGATCATCCCCGGCTCGTCGACGGTCACCGGCTCGGCCGCAGCCAGGCCGAGCACCAGGTGGCTCATGGCGATGCGGTGGTCGCCGTGGGTGGTGACCGTAGCCCCGCCCTTCGGCGCCTTGCCGGCGCCGCGCACGGTGAAGCCCTCCGGCTCCTCCTCGACCTCGACGCCGCAGGCCTGCAGCCCGGCGGCCATCAGGGCGATGCGGTCGCTTTCCTTGACGCGCATCTCGCCGATGCCGCGCATCACCGTCTCGCCTTCCGCGAAGGCGGCGGCGACGGCGAGGATCGGATACTCGTCGATCATCGAGGGCGCGCGCTCCGGCGGCACCACCACGCCCTTCAGCGGCGAGTGCCGGACGACGATGTCGCCCACGCGCTCGCCGCCGGCGATACGCTCATTCTTTATGGTGAGGTCGGCGCCCATCTCGACGAGGGTGTCGAACAGGCCCGTGCGAAGGGAATTCAGCAGCACGCCCTCGACCGTGACCTCCGAGCCCGGAACGACCAGGCCGGCGACGATCGGGAAGGCGGCGGACGACGGATCGCCCGGCACCGGCACATGGGTTCCGGTCAGCTTCTGGCCGGCCGGCAGGCGGATCGAACGGCCCGTATGCCCATTGGCGCCCGCCACGTCGGCGATCTCCAGCTTGGCGCCGAAGGCGGTCAGCATCAGTTCGGTGTGGTCGCGCGAGCGTTCGGGCTCGATCACCTCGACGCCGCCCTCGGCGTGCAGGCCGGCCAGCAGCACCGCCGACTTCACCTGGGCAGACGCCATCGGCAGACGATATGAGAAGCCACGCAGGTTTCCGCCCTTGAGGGTGAGCGGCAGGCGGCCCTTGTCGCGGCCCATCCAGGTGGCGCCCATGCGGGCGAGCGGTTCAAGCACCCGGCCCATCGGGCGGCCGCGCAGCGAACTGTCGCCGGTGAAGGTGGCGCAGAGGGGGAAGCCCGCCGCCGCGCCCATGATCAGGCGCACGCCGGTGCCGGCGTTGCCGCAGTCGACCACGTCGGTCGGTTCGGTGAAGCCGCCGAAGCCCTCGATGCGCCAGCGGCCTTCGCTCTCGCGCTCGACCCGCGCCCCGAAGGCGGCCATGGCCGCGGCCGTGCGCCGCACGTCGTCGCCTTCCAGCAGGCCTTCGACCGTGGTGGTGCCGCTGGCGAGGGCGCCGAGGATCATAGAGCGGTGGGAAATCGACTTGTCGCCGGGCGCGCGGACGACGCCGTTGAGGGCGCCGGAGCGCTTGGCTTTCAGGACGGCTCCAGGCGCGGTCGAGGGTGCGGTCACGGGGACCTCCGAAAGCTGAGCGAAAACCACGGGCGGCCGGGGGCCGGCCTCGCGGGGTTTTGCTTTTGACAGCGGCCCCAGCGCGTGGCAAGGGAGCCGCCGCTTTTCGAAAAGGGCTATGCCTTGGCGAACCCCGAACTGGGCTCCAAACAAATCTGCCCCACCTGCTCGGCCAAATTCTACGACCTTGGCCGTCGCCCCGCCGTCTGCCCGAAGTGCGGCGAGAGCTTCGATCCGGAAGAGGCCCTGAAGACGCGCCGCGTGCGCGCTCGCTCGGCCGCCCCGGATTATGAGGACGAGGCTGAAAAGCCGGTGAAGGCCGCTGATCCCGACGCCGACGGCTTCGAGGACGAAGTCGATGAGACTCCGGAGATCGACGCCGAGGCTGAGCCCGACGTCGTCGAATCCGACGAAGACGGCGACGACGCCGCGCCTGCCCCCGCGGGCGGCGAGGACCTGGGCGTCGACTTCGCCGAGGACGAGGTTGAAGACGACGCGGAAGACGTTCCGTTCCTCGAAGAAGAGGACGAAGACGACTTCGACGGCGACGATATTGAGGGCCTCCCGGGCGAAGGCGAGGACGACAACTAAAAAGGGTCAAAAAATCGCATCGCGGACGCTTGATCGGGAAACGCTCCCGAACTAGGTTCCGCGCCTCCTCGGGGACCAGCCCCCAGGGAGATGCGATCTGGGGCTATAGCTCAGCTGGTAGAGCGCTTGAATGGCATTCAAGAGGTCAGCGGTTCGACTCCGCTTAGCTCCACCACGAAGCCCGCCAGCAAACCGCTGGCGGGCTTCTCCTTTTCTGGAATCTCGTTTCCGGTCCATCTACGCCGCGCCCTCCCGTTTCACCCCCCGGGGTAGCGCCGGGGTAACATTTGGATTGCTTCTCAGCCCGTTCCAGGGCGGTGCAGGCGGTTCGCGCTGCCTGGGGCCAGCTTGCTCACAGGCGGCCCATTCGGGCTCTAAGTTCAGCGGCGCGTCCACACCTAGCCGCGAGCAGAACATCAGCGATCCGCTCGCATCGAAGGCGCGCAACGCCAGCCCCTGAAACTCACCGTGCGGGCGCATACGGATTACGACGTGCGGTGGCGCCATGCCAGGGAACCGTGGCCAGAACCGAAGCAGGGCCTTATCGGCTCCGTAAACCCAGACCCCCTCACCCGCATCCAGCAAGGTTTCCAGGCGCGCCGTCTCATCGAGAAGACCTTCGCCGGCGAGTCGGCGAATGAACGCTTGGGTCGCACAGCCGATTTCACATCGAATCCGAGCGAGCTCGGCGGAGCCAAGACTCAACGCCGCGCCTTCGTCCGGCGGGAACGCATAGGGAGATATCGAGTCGGAAAGGATCGACGGTCCGCATTCGGTCATGTTGCCTCGGCGCGAAAGGCGCGCCGCAGGAACACGACGGCGCAATCGCGCTAAGACGCGCGCCGATGGGGTTTCCCCTGGTCCGCGTAACTCGTCTTGCCGCTGCGGGCGGCGACACGCTCATCGCCGCCGCACGACCTCAACGTGATCAAGCGTTATTTCGAACCCAACGGTCACTGCGTCCTGAGGTTCGCGGCCGAGAGCTTGCCCGTGCGAGGGTCCGAGAGGACTTCAAACTCGAGGCGTTGGCCGTCTTGAAGATCTCGTAGGCCCGCGCGTTCGACCGCAGACGCATGAACGAACACATCTGGGCCGCCGGCATCAGGTGCGATGAAGCCGAAGCCCTTGGTCGTGTTGAACCACTTTACGGCGCCGGCGGCCTGGCCGAGCGATTCGCCCGGCGCTTTCGCCGAAGCCACTCTGCCTGCGGATTGGGGCTTTGCCGGGGCTCGATTCGTAACTCGCACATCCACGGCGTTCGCGCGTCCCGACCGTCGATCGGTGACGACTTCGAACTCCACTTCGTCGCCGTCGTTCACGCCCTCGGGACTGTCGATTCCGGAGGCGTGGACGAAGACGTCGGGCTCGCCGGAGCTTGGCGCGATGAAGCCAAATCCCTTCGTCGCATTAAAGAACTTCACAACGCCGGCAGCCATTCTCTCTTCCCATTCGTGCGGTCAAAGCCGCGTTGGTGGAACGTGTTTCAGGAAGTTCTTACTGTCCAGTGTCGGCGTACCCGGTCTGCAACAGCGTGAACCGGCCGCCAAGCGCCTAGGCAGCGTCATCAGACTTTTCGTCGCAGCGGGGTGATCACGCGAATTGTTACAATCGAACGCGATTGAACCGCTCTGAACGGCCCAGAAAATCTCTTCGGATTTTGTGACCCCACTGAGACCCCAGCACGGCGCGTCAAAGAGGGGCAAAATTCACCCCTCACAACGCATTGATTTGATTGGGGAAGTTGGCGCGCCCGGAACGATTCGAACGTCCGACCCTCAGATTCGTAGTCACATGATGCGACTGTCCAGCGGTGTTCAGCCCCGTCCAGAGACCCCAGAGGAACCCAGCAAATGCTGGCGTTTGGGGTTTGCGTTGTCCAGCCCGGTTTCATACAGTCCTGACTTTCTGTGCCCCACCCGTGCCCCTGATTTGCGGGGCTGGGGCACATGCCTGGCGGCAGACATGAAAGTAAGGCTGACGGACAAGTTCGTCGCCGCGGTCACGGCTCCGGCCGCGACGCGGCTGGAGGTATTTGACCAGCACCCCCAGGGCGCGGGCTTGATGCTACGCGTCACTTCCAAAGGCCAAAAGACTTGGATGGTCCGATACAGGACGGACGACGGCCAGCAACGGCGCTTTAGCCTTGGGCTATACCCTGACGTCACCCTGACAGATGCCCGAGACAGGGCCGCTGAGGCTCGGAAGGCAGCGAGGGACGGCAACGATCCTGCCGCAGCAAAGAAGCGCAAGCGGGCGGAGGCCAAGGCTCAGCCCCTCAAGCACTACGCCGACCTTGCCGAGACCTACCTGACCGCCTGCGAGACGGGCGAGTGGATGCCGCGCAGGAAGCGCAAGCGCGCGTCCACGCTAGCCGGGGAGCGTTGGCTATGGAAGCGCCACATAAAGCCCGACCTTGGTGATCTGCGGATCGAAGATGTCACGGCGGGTGTCATCAAGAAGCTGCTGCGCGCGCTCCTGGCCAAGGGGCTTGGAGTGACCTCGAACAGGGTTCGGGCGCTGATCCGTCAGACATTCAACTTCGCCATCGCCGAAGGCCGGATCGCCGCCAACCCCGTGGCGAACATCAAGCCACTCGGCGCCGAGAAGCCGCGGGAGCGGGTGATCTCCGACGACGAAATGAGGGTCATCTGGGCCGCGCTAGACGACACGAGCAAGCTCCGGAAGCCTGTGGCAAAGGGGCAGCCTGAGGGGCCTAAGGTCTACGTCAGCGAGCCAGTTCGGATCGCAATCAAGCTTCTGGCGCTGACGCTAACCAGACGGGCCGAGGTCGCCGGCATGTCCCGCGACGAACTGAACCTCGATCTCGGGTTATGGACGATCCCTGGCGTGAGGACGAAGAACGGGCTGACGCACCTCGTCCCCCTCGCGCCGCAGGCCGTGGACCTAATCCGCGAAGCCATCCGCCTGGCTGACGAGGGGCGAGAGCACGACCACCCGCTCGTCTTCCCCTCGCCCATAGACCGCGAAGGGCCGAAGGAGCCGCGCCATATCAGCCCTGCCGCCTTGAGCCACGCGCTGCGCGACATACGCATAGCGCTAGGACTGAAACGGCTCAGTCCGCACGATCTGCGCAGGACGGCAGCCACCAACCTGGCGAGTGAGCGCCTAGGCGTTACGCCCTTCCTGATCGGCCGTCTCCTCAACCACACCAGCGAGACCGGTGGCGCCGCTATGGTCACTGTCAGCACTTATGCCCGGCACGACTTCGCGTCTGAGAAGCGAGCAGCGCTTCGCGCCTGGGCGACCCTTCTTCAATCCATCGTCACGGGCGAGAAGCTGCCCGACAACGTCACGAACATTCGGACGGTCGCATGAGCATGATCAACCCCATCGCCAGCTAACGCCGGATGCCTGCGGGTCATGACGCCGACACCCCGGTCTCCGATCTGTTCGGAGCTTTGAAGGCGAAGCTGGAACGGTCGCCTGATGCGGACGCCACCGTCGGGCGACTGAGCGGATACGACATTTCACAGCTTCCCGGCCGCCAAGACGAACTCTTCGGCATCGCGACTTCTGTCGTCATTTAGACGGCGCTCGCAGAGAAGACCCGCCTTCAAACCATCCTTGGAAGATCTAGAGGCGGCCTACGAGGGGCACGGGCCGGTGGCGATTCAGACTCTGCGCCAGCACGACCCCGCGGCGTTCATCCTGGCGGTTGCTCGGCATTAGTGAAAGCGACGACTAACCCTTCTTCAGCAGGCTGAATAACCGAACGCAAACTTTGGCCACACCCGTCGGGCAGGTTTTTTCAGCGGTGCGCAACACGATTGCAACCTTTGCGGTTCACCCTATAGTTCACTTAAAAGGGCGGTGCATGACCGGGACACTACCAAAGCCACTGGGGGGCGAGGCTCCACCAGAGGCGCCGTTAACTCGGTCGCCCTTGGCCCGCGTCCTCGCTCAAGCCCGTTTTTCCAGCGTTCTGAAAATCGATAGCACCGAGGCCGTAGCTCCTTTTCAAGAACGGCTCCGTCGCACCTATCCCCTCCTGGAGCAGGTTCAGGCGCAACGTCTGCAATTCGACCTGAGTGGTGGCGCGCCCAACCTTACGACAAGCAAAGTCTGGCGGTTCAGTGATGCCGATCAAGGCTTGGTCCTCTCGTTGACCTCGGACATGATCACCTTGGAGGCTCGACGCTACCCTGGCCGCGCTGTGTTCCTAGAGCGCTGGACAGAGGCCCTCGCCGAAGTCGCTGAAATTTTTGCCCCAGGCTTGGCGCTGCGCAGCGGGGTCCGCTACCTAAACCGCCTCAGCGACGATGCCCTAACTCGCCTTCCTGAGTGGGTCCGGGACAGCCTCATAGGGGTTGCCCACCCCGAACTGCGGGCCCATGTCAGTCAGGCAATCAGCGAAGCAAGCATGAAGGTCGAAGAAGGCCAGTTGTTGCTCCGCTGGGGAATCTTACCGCCCAACTCGACGATTGATCCAAGCTTGCTGGAGCCCATTCCGTCGGCCAGTTGGATTCTGGACATTGACGTGTTCACCGAAGCGCAGAAGCCTTTCGAACGCGACGCTTTGGCTGAGGAGTATCAACGCTTGAGCGAACGAGCCTACGCCATCTTCCGCTGGGTGATCACCGACGCTGGCCTAGAGCATTTCGGGGCTAACGCGTGACAACTCTCGCGCGGCGTTCGACCGATCAAGCTGACTGGCGGTTAGATACGCCGTCTTTCGCTTGCGACTGGGCAAATCTAGAGCCGGCTAATGCCGAAGATCGATTCCTGATCCACGCGCCAATCCTGACCTTTGTGCGCGAGCCCTACATCGCGGGTTGCGGGGATCTGCTTCAGAAGGCGGTGATGGACGCCCTGACCCTCCGCTCCACCGCGAGCCCGATGGTTTTCTATCATGCCGTTTACGCCGCGCCGGCAGTGCTTGAGACGGCCGCGCAGTCGATGGTCACGGAACTTCGCCAACTGTCTGGGCTAACCACAGAGGAAATTGCGCCGCTGCTAGGCGTCACTAGACGCGGTGTGCAGAAGTGGGTGGCAGGTGAAGCGATCAGCGCCCGCAAGGAAGGCCGCCTTCGTTCTGTGCTCGACGCAGTTCGTGAGATCTCGGCCATTGCTGGTGCTGGCGCGACTACGCGATCGCGCTTGCTGAACCGTCCCCTGAACACTGTAGCGCCTGCCGATCTAATCGCTGAGGGTCGTTTCGTTGAAGCGGTTGACGCCGCTCTAGAACGTCGAAGCGCGAAAGTTGGGCCTGAAAGAGCCGAATCGGCGACAATTGCCGCCCAGATGGATCAGCATCAGGATTCTTTCGACACCCCAGGGGGGCCGCTCAATCGCAAGCTCTCGGGCATCGTGCGGCGGTAATGAGCAAGAGTGACGCCAGAGCAGATCGAGGATTGTGACGCGCGTCTAAGGTCCTGGCGACAGGGCGACGTGGTCCTGACTCCCGAGTGGCCCGCAATCCGACTGGTCCACTTGGCATCACCTGGCAGCGACGCGGCGGCTGCGTTAGCGGCTGATGGTGGAGAGGTGGATTTCAACGTCATCGCCGAACCGAGCCCGGGTTTCATGGTGCTCAGTCAGACCTGCGACATCGTCCGGACCTGTGCCGAGCGGCACTACGTTGAAGTCTGCCCATTGCAAGTAATCCCCGCTGACAAGATGGCCCTAGTCCGGGCCGGTCGCATGGGCCGCTATCTCTGGGTTCCGGGCCTGAACGAAGAGAACCTAGCTGCGGACCTAGACCGTCCAGTGACCTTCGAGAAGACAGCGTTGCTGCTGCACGAAGGCGAGCGCCGCCCTGGAGTTGAGACCGAGGCGGGCGCCCGGCAGCTCGCAGAGGCACTTGGCCGCAAACGGTCCCGCGCGGCATTGCCTGACGACTTCGTCGATTGGATCCGGCCTTTGCAGAGGCGAGTCCAAGAACGCCACCATCGCCAGACGGCCGAGGGCACTTTCTTGCGTGCAGCTCGTGAACTCCGGGTGGTGGCGTCTCCCGACTGGGCCGCGGACGTCGTCGATGTTGAGTTGCTCGCCGTCTTCAACCGTAATGGCGAAGACCCAGGTGATGCGGCTGAGCAAGTTATGGCCCTCGCTCAGCGCGTGGAACCCGCTGGCCGTTTCCGGTCCCTAACAGCGCGGGTGGTCAGTTTGGACAGAATGACCGCGGCCAGTCTCATCGAGTCAGACCGCTTAGATCTAGATCACCTGAGCGACTGAGGCCGCGCCGGTTTGCGGTCAGTTCGACTATCGATGCGGTATCGAGCGCCCTGTAAAGCGTCGAACGTCCCACCCCGAACGACGCCGCAATAGAAGCGACGGAAACTCCGTCATGAACGAGTGTCTTTGCGTGTGCGAGTTGCATAGGTGAGAGCGTCCGGCGGACGGCCGACATTCACCCCCTCGCTCTCGCAGCGGCCAAGCCTGCGGACGTGCGCTCGACGATAAGCGCGCGCTCGAACCCGGCCAAAGCACCCATGATGTGGAAGACTAAGCGCCCTCCTGGGGTGGCGGTGTCGATGCACTCGTTTAGCGGTCGGAACTCGACGCCGCGCACCGCGAGGCCCCCGAAGACTTCGATCACATGGGGAAGGTTGCGGCCCAGGCAGTCTAACCGCCAGACCGTAAGGCACTCGCCCAAGGCGCAGACTTCGAGCGCTGCGCGGACGCCAGACCTTCACGGATATGATGGTGGACAAGGCCGCGCTCAAAAAAGCGGATGGCGCGCGCCCTCGCCCCCGCCGGCATCTTGCCCAAGCCGAGAGCGGAGCGCGCAGCCAAGCCGAAGCCTAAGGTCTAGCTGATCGGGCTGACCGTGAAGCGCTGCTTGGCGAGCACGGTCCGGTCGATCTTGGTCCGAACGACGATTTCGATCCGTGCATGGGCCGGCTTCTCAGCCATGGCCCTGTCGCAGATTACCACCGCAGCACCGTAGCCCGGGCGAGGATCAAGCGGCATCCGGAGCAACGGCATCTCTGTGGCCTTCGCCGTCTCCACGATATCAGCGGTCACGCTCAGCAGATCTAGCGGATCCACCGGCTGATTTCGTTGTGCGGGCATGAGGAAAAGGTCGGCGGGAGTCTTAAGCATCGACACTAGGGCGACGAGACCCTGATGCTCTGCGTCAGGTTCAAAATGCATGGTGACGGCCAGGCCGGGCGCGTTAGCAAACTCTCGTGTCGCCACCTTCAACCGGGACCTGTTCGCTCGCTGGCGGTCTAGGTGGCGCTCCCATATCGGCACTCCAATGGCAGCGCCCGCCGCGGCGATGATCGCCATGATCGAGCCAATGGCCTGCACCCAAGCGGGGAGGTCACCGCCGGCGCCTATGGTGTTGGTCACGTCCATGCGGCCACGCTTACCACATCTGCGCAGGGCTGCCGTGTGCGTCCCGAAAGCGACCCCTTTCGGGACGGGCCGGTGCATCACGCAGATTCAAACGGTTACACGTCCCACAAGTCCGTCCCATAATCTTGTGCGTAGCAGAGGAGTGGGGCGCCTTGGAGGAACACGAGATTGGCGAGGCCTGGAAGACCTACATTCTAGGTCAGCTCTACGCGAAGCGACCACGCACGCTCGATCTGGGGCGCGAGGAGATTGCCGCCGCCACGGGAGTCTCTCCTAACGAAGACGAAGATGAGTTCTTCGACGATGTGATTGATGGGCTCATCGACGATGGGCTCGTCAGCCTTCGAAACAGCGAGCGCGCTGAAGGTGTTGTTTTCTCGGCTCGGCTCACTGCTGCGGGCCAAAGCGCGGTCGAACGCGGCCGCTCCGAACGCGGTGGTATGGTCAGGGATGGGGCGGCGCCACCGATGAAGACCAGAGAGTTTCGGGACCGGCTCTTGGTGGCGCTCTACACCGCCGCTTCAGGTTCCGATCTCGGAGCCTATCTCGACGCCCAAAAGGTCGCTGACGAAGCCGGCCTGGTGCGACCTGAAGGCCTACTCCGCATCACGGTCGACGACCTGGAGCGCAACGGCTACGTCAAAGCATTAAAGCTCCTTGCGGGCGGCTTGAACCTCCGCCTGACAAGTTCTGGTGTGGAGACGGCTGAGGAACTGCTCGAAGAGCACCCCGAATATGCCGCCCCGGTGACTGCTGGCGTTCCGGCTGCTGACCGCTACGTCCAGCTAAATGACAACCAGCGTGGCGAATTGGGCGGAGACCTTGAGGCCCTGCGCCTCGCCGTCCGGTCGGCAAATGATGTGGCTGATGAGGATCGCCAGATCGCCCTTAGCGAAATCGCTGTCTTTGAAGCGGCCGTCATGCAGCCTCGATTGGCGCAAGGCCTGATCGACCGGTTCGTGGATCGCATCATCAAGTGGATTGTCAGCAAGTTTGGTGAGGCGTTGCTGGCCGCCGTCACCGGCGCGCTTGTTCTAAAGCTGATGCCGTTCCTGGCGACGTAGCTTTGGCGTAGCCCACAGACCTAGACAGTTTCCCGCGGCCCTGATTGGCATGGCGACAGCGTTCGCGGTTGTCGGCCACGCGTGGGCCGACCCGTGCGAGGCGAAGGTCTCTGGCTACCGCCCCGGCACAACGGTAGCCGGCACGATCCGCTACGTTGGCGACGGCGATGGGGTGTGCATCGGCCCAGGCCCAGACCCGGCAACGTGGACCGAGATTCGCCTCGCCGACTTCTTCGCGCCCGAACTCCACGAGCCGGGCGGCAGGGAAGCGAAGGCTGCCCTTGCTCGGTTCATGGGGGCGCCGCGTGATCTGCACCGCGGTGCGAGGCCGCGATGGTTCAACCCGGTCCTATGACCGCCTGATCGCATCATGCACTATCGACGGCCAGCTCATAGCGGACCTGCTTCGTCGTGCTGGTGGCCGTGAGGGGGGCGAGGCCGCAGGTAAAGGCCTCCTCAGCGTGGCCTTGACGTGCCAAGTTGAAGACATGACCGACTCATTTGACGGCTTCGCGTTTGGCTTCACCTCAGCCGACGCCAATTCCCCGGGTGGCCGGCGTCACCGACAGCTGTTGGTTGTGGCCGAAAGCCTCGACGACGCCGAAGAAATTGTCCGGCGAACAATGCCCACGGCGACCTTTGAGGAAAGCGGGCCCGCCATCCTCGTGAAAGCTCGCGAAATCGGCGTCGCCGACAACGACTGCCGAATCTACGACCCTAGGGCTTAGGTTGTCGTCGGCGTCAGGGCGACCCGGTCGGCCGCCCCTCAGACCACTGGCGTCCGGTTACTCCGCGGAATCGACAACCAGTTCCGTTTGAGGGTCGAACAGCGAACCGCCCGGGTTCGCCAGTCTATATTCCCGCGCGGCATCGCTTACGGCACGGGCCAAGTCGCCCTCGTTCTCGACGACAGCCACGCGCTCGACGGACGTGTGGCCGTTCTTAATGATCCGGACTCGAACTCGCATTTGGAAACTCCTGTTCTGCGGGGGCGGCCTGCTAGTCGCCTGTCGCCACCGAGTCAAGGAACCGTCCGGCCAAGCTTCGAATCCTCGCCTTAGCCCCTGGAACCAGGCGCCTGGCAGCGGATTCGTCCGTCATCGACGGAGGAGACCGCCATGTCCAAACGCGAGCTGATCGAACCCACCCCAGGCGACAAACGCTATGTGCGGCGCGACGGTGAAGGCCACTTCAGCGAGGAGGTGGACGTCGGGAAGTCGCTTGCCGCTGATCAGCGCCAACACTCATCGACGAAGGCTAAGCCGGGCCAGGGCGACCGCGGCGACCGTTAGAACCGATCCTGGCGAGCGACGATCTCGCCAAGAAGGCGTTCAGCGATGACCTTGGGGTCCTTCTTACCGATGGGTGTTCCCTCGGCGTTGGAGCCGTAAGCGCTATCGACGTAGACCAGGCCGCCGGCCTGGCGGAATGTCGCATTGTAAGCTCGGCCGCCGCGCACAACGCTGACGGGCCGTGGCTGCTGATCTCGGGTCGCCATGACGCCTCCTTCTGAGAGTCGGGCGACTCAATGCGAAGCGTGACGATTCGCTCCCGCCGGTGCATCTCGGCCTCGTGCAATCCATGGCAAGGCCCGGAGCGATGACGACTTTTCGAGAAGAGGGCTACCTGAGCGGCGTCGTAACGGACGCCATTGCGGAGATCCGGGAAGAAAACGCGGTGTGGTTCTCATTAGCTGAAGAGGCCAGCCGGGCGATGCAGGGGAGCGCCGCTTTCGGCACCGAAACCGTCCAGACGGATCAACTGCACGCGAACGCTGTCGCTACGCGGTTGATGATGCGCGCAGCAGGAAACCTGCAAGCAGCGATATTGATGGCGGAGCGCGCCATGATCGCTGAAGGCAAAACGATGGGGCGACTGTTGCTTGAGGCACCCCTGTTTCTCTCAGCGCTGCGCAAAGAGGAAACGGCCGTCCTCAAGATGCTGCGGGAGGACTACGAGGCCTCAAAAAAGCGGCGCGGCATGTTCATCTTGGACCACACGAACGCGAAATTTGAGAGTGAAGCTCAGCGTCAGCAGATGGTCGAGACCATCGCGGCTATGGGAAAACTTGCGCAACTCGACTTTCGCAAGATCGCGGAGATGGGCGACATCTTCAAATTTTACCTCAGCTACCAACACCTCTCACAAGAAGCCGTGCACGTTTCGGCTACGTCGCTCTTTCGTCACCTCATGATGGCGGACGATGGGCCGGGTTGGAATTATCGGTGGGGACGGGGGACCACGGATGAGGTCGCTGCGGTGTTGAGCTTCGCCACCAAGTTCGGTTGCTTCGCCGGCATTGCCTACCATGAGCTGGTCCCAGATGCGGTCCGCTCCTTGTCCTACGCAGAAATTCTCCGCCGTATCGAAGCTCTCCCAGAGCCAGACGGGTCGGCGTTGAGGAACGCGAAGTGGGCGCTAAACCCGGTCACCTGAGCGGCTGGCGGCGTGGGCTCTGATCGCCGGATCATGGCGTGACCACATCGCCAGCGCGTTGCCGGACTTCCCTTGCGCAAGGTGCAGGCCATAGAACGGCTTGCGGCAAGCCACGCAGGTCAGCCGACCCTCGGCGAAAAGCAGCCACAGGCGCCGCATCAACCAGCGGCGGTGGCGCGCAGGATCAGGGACAAGCGTGTGGTCGCCGTGCTCTGTGCAGGTTCCGGTGATCAACCAACCCATTCGCAAACAGGAATCCAGGGTCGCGCCCTCAGGGTGTCCCACCTGACCGCGAAACGGCGGCGATCCTGCAGCGACGTCACCCATCAGAGCGGCGCCTTGCTATCGATCTCTAGGCGGTCGAAGCCGATCCGCCGGGGATGCTTACCGAGGAAGTAGACCCAGCCCGAGCACCCGACCTTTTTGCATCGCTGGCGGCGATTCCAGAGCGTCACTTGCGGCCCCTTCACCGTGACGATGAGGTCCAGGTCTACCGTCGTCTGTAGCTGGCACTTCTCGCACTGGCTGATCACCGTCCAGCCGTTCTCGATCATCAGTCCGACCATGCGGGACTGGAAGTGGAAGTGCTGGAACGGGATGCGCTCGGGCTTCTTGGTGCTCATCGGCCGCCACCGGCGCGGTTTGGGCAACGTGGCGAGCTTGGCGATGTTCGCGCAATCAGCACTAGCGGGGGACATGGGAAAAAGAGAACACAAACAGAACGCCCGGAGTCGAGTCCAATCTCGCCGAACAGAGTTCCGAAGCGACCGCGGCTGGCGCAGCTAGGGCGCGATCACCGAACAGCTCGCCATGTAGGCGCCGGCTTTCGCGGCTAGGCCGGTGCGGCTGACTAGCTGGACCATGGTCAGTTTCCCGCCTGCTTCGCGGACAAACTGATAGACCTCGAACGATCCCGCCGGGTGCATCACAGCGACGACGATCTCATCTGCCGAGCGCCGGAGCGCCTCTACTTCACCGCCCTCCCCACGCGACGAATAGACGCCGCCGCTGGCGTCGCTGAAGACGAGATCAAGCTTGCCGCTGGTGTCCCGGCTCAGGGTTGTGCGGCCCCCACTGACCGCATCATCCTGCCATCCGGCGTCCTTGGAGGTGACGACGCCGCCAGCGAAATAATATGTTCGCCCAGCCTGCGGCCCGCAGAGTGCGAGCGTCTCAGCACCCGCGCGCCCGCCAAACAGGGCTCCGACGATTGCCGCCAACAAGACAATTGCACCGCGCATGATAGGGTCTCCACCGCCAAGGTAGAGCTTGGCTGCGCAGGGGCAGATTTACAATGCGGATGACGCTCTTGCTTCTAGGCGTCGCGCTCGCTGGCTGCAGTCGGGCGACGCCGCCATTGCCCGCTGCGGCAGACGCCCCGATTCAGCCGTCGCAACTTAGGGCGATCACCTGTCATTTCACGCAGACAAGCTCAACTCAGGTCACTCCCGCTATCAAGCGCGAGAAGGCAGGCGAGCCGATGGATTGGACGTTCAGCAGCCTCGATCCGGCGGCTAACAAGGCAACCGCGATAGGCAACCTCGGCGCGGTGGATGTCGCCTATTGGCTCGACGGTGGGATGGTGCCCCAGGCGGTGTTTCTGGAGACCAGCGTCGGCGGCAACCGGATGATGACGACCGTCTACATCAACAAGTCCCTCAGGGGGATGTCCGCCATCCACTCTCGGCATTTCAGCATTGGCACTGGCGAAGCGGTGGCGAGCCAATACGCCGGTGCCTGCGACGGCAAGTGGTAGACCGATGACCGCTAAAGAGCTGCCGGAACGTTTGGAACAGGTAGTCGCCGAGGCCTTCGCCGAACTTGGTCAGCGCAAGCGTTCCTTGCTTGCTTCGAACAGTGCGAGCGGTCGGCTCCGGAGCGGCGCTACCGTGGCCGGGCTCGTCGAAGAGTTGAGAGCCGTCGCGGACGCGGCCGCCGATTCGGGATTTGCTGCGATTACCGTCGTGATGGGAAACGAGGGGCCACGCCGCCGGAGGGCGATGGCGGAGACGCTTGAGAAGCTGATCGCGGACCGCACTGAGCTGGAGCTTGATGCCATACGCCGCGACGTCGAGCGCCAGGGTGTAAACGCCAAGTTGGTTGACCGCTTCAGCCCTGAATTGCGGACAGCCCTTGCAAACAAGATCTCCGCTTTCGCCGACGGTTGGACGGCGCCAGCGATGAAGGGGTGGCACGAACGCCGCCCCGTTCGATATGCCATCGTTCTGCTCGTGGTGGGAGCTGTGGTCGGGGCGATTGCGACCCAAGCCGTTGAGGCAATTTGGGCGCTGATTGTTTCCGGTCGGGGCTAGGCTTCCCCTCTAGGTGAGGCCACGACTGCTGACGGACGTCCGATCCCTCGGCCCACTCATACGACCTCTAAGAGGGCGCAATTAGATGTGGGGCTCAATCTAAAAGGAGCTTGTTACAGGTCGCATTAGTTTGAACATGAGGATGGGGGCGGTGATCCGTCACCCCATCCCCCTGGCAAGTCACTAGTGGATATAAGAGATTTATAGATATTTGGTCGGAGCAATATCTCTAAAATCTCTTAAAAACAGTAGTCACTTCAACATGGGGTAGAGGCAGGATAGGCGAAGCAGGCGCGCCGCCCGGTCCGTCGATCACTGCCATCACTGCATAGCTTTAGGTTGTTTTAGGTAGGAGGCCTCGCCACCAACCTAAACAGACCTAATATTCTGTAGTGACGACTCGTTGGGGAGAAACAGCGACCTGCCGTAACCGGCGCTTTCCCGACTCTGTCCGGGGAGCGGCGCCCGGTCCCGCGGCGGCCGTTGTCGAGGCGACCGGTGAAAAGACCACAGGTGTTCGCCACTGGGCCAAGAGTCAGCCTGGCTAGAAGCGCCGCGGCGGCCGAACCGGTTCGCCACGGGCGGCAGCAACCTCCTCGTCGGCTTGCCGGACCGCGTCAAGGACAGCCTCGCCAAGCGAGCGACCAAAGTTCGGGCGAAGCTTGACGCCCTCCTTGGTCGGCACGGACGCACCGTCCACCAAGGCGTAGTTGCGCACGTCAATCCAGCGTTCCCCTCGGAAGTCTTGGAGGCTCACAACCAGGTTCTCGCCGTTGTTCTTCGGAAGGACCTTCACCACACGCACGTGGGTGTCGCCGATGGCCGGATAGGGCTTGGCGAGCACGACGTGGTTCGCCTGCTTGTCGACGGACGCGGGCAGTCGGGCGCCTGCCGGCGCGCCCATGTCGGGCACCGCGCCTTCGGTGGCAGGGATCAGGCGCATCAGGCCCTCCAGCGCGGCCTTCATGGCTTCAGGGGTTGGGTTGGTGGTCATCGGGCCTCAGGTGCAGGGGATGGGGGCGGGGGTGGGTGCTTGATTCAGGGGGCGGGGCCGGGGACCCGAGGCCCCCGTAGGCCTTCGCGTTCGGCGCTGCCCGCCCGGCGCCTTGAGATCGATTTGAGGTAACGGGCGAGAGGGACCCCACCCCTGGGAAGCGCCCTCTCGCCCGCTCCGCTACGTCAGGGAGTTCTGACGCGGCAGAGGCTGTCCGCAGCACGTGCAGTGCTTGCGGGGAGGACGGGGGGCCTGACGAGGCTCCTTGAACAGGCGATCCGGCAAGCCGCGGCGGTAACGCTCGCTCAGCTCGACACACTGGACCTTGCAGCGGCGGCTCTCGCCGATGCTACGCTCACCGCTATCTTGGACGATCTCCTCCTCGCGCAGGTTCGAAAGGCGCGCACGGACCGTGGTGAGGAGGACGAGGTGACCCTGCGCGAGAAGGCGGGCGTGCACTTGTTCGGGGCTGAGCGGGGCGTCAGAGTTCAGCAGCTCGGCGATGATGAGCTTGCGGTGCGTCGGCGCCGTCGAGCGATTGGCTGCGGCAGCTTGCCGGGAAGTCTCACCGCGGGAGCGCTTGCGGGATTGGGGACCGGGACGGCGGCTCATTACGAGACCGTTCCAGACTGCACGGTGCGGGGAAGGGCGTCCAACCAGGCCACAACTTCAGCGAGGACCCACGCGGTGCGATTGCTGCTCACGCGGACCGGCGCCGGGAAAAGGCCGTCACGCACCATCTCGGCGATGCGCGAGCGGGAGAGCGTCGTGATGCCGGAGGGGCCGTAAACGGCGCGGCCGGGCACAAGCAGGCGGCCAGTTCGATCGTTCATCATCATCTCCAATCACCGAGTGCGTTGGCCCGGCGAGAAGAGGAATGGCCGATCAGCAGCTCAAAAGAATTGGGAGACTCAAGCGGTTTCGGGCTTGCCGTCCAACGCCGCGGCCCGCCTCCGGTCGGCGCGGTTACGGTAGAGGGCGGTGATGATGGTCTCCCGCCCTGGTCGATGTCCGATGAAGGCGAGCGCGCCCTCGATAAAGTCGATGATCGGGCCCTCGGGCTGACCGGTGCGCTTGGCCTGCGGCGGGACGCCGAGCCTCTCGATGCCGATCTTTGCGACGTCGTCGATAGCGCGGTCCATCGCTGACCGAGGTGTCGCCCGGCTCGCGCTCTGCGCCTCTTCAAGGACTACCGGCGCTACTTCCAGCAGCCAGGTCAGATCGCGAAACAGGCGGTCAAAACGGTCAGGCGGGCTGATACGTTCGGGAACGGCAGACTTCCACAACCCGCGACGCCGGAGGCTCAGGCTCGCAACGGGATGCTCCAACTCGGCGCGCAGCTTGCCCGCAGCTTTTAGGATCTTTTGCAGCGGCTTTACCGGCGGTCTGTTCTCGGCAGTAGCCATATCGAAGCGAAACTTCACCATCCCCAGATCCCAGAGGAGTAGTTCGGCCTCGTCATACTCGACCGCTAGGTCCTGGCTGAGCAGAAAATCGCGCCATTGTTCGAGAGTGATGCGTTGGGCTTGCGCAGGCTCTTCGGCATCCATGATCAGCTTGCGCCCCGCTCGATCACCGTCTCGAACGGCCCCTCCGGCATTTGTTTCGTGATGACCATGCGCACTTCGGCATCCGAACGAGCCGCTGCCTCATAATCAAATTGCTCGTTGGGAAGGCGACCAAGCATCGTGAGGTAGGCCTCTAGCGCCTGCACGGCCAATGGTTGCCGCATGGACGTCTGCAGGACGGCAACAGTAAGCGTGAGCATCACAAGGACTGGCCGTTGATATTCTATCAGTCCGGCGTCGATCCCCTGAACGACCGGTAGTCCGTTGTCCGCGGCGTAGAGCAAGCGGTTCCGCTTGTTCGCATCCTCCTCAACGGCAGTCAGCATGTCTTTAAACCCGCGGGCTCCGGCATACTCTTGGAGCTGCTCCTCGAAGCGCATTACCCGGCTTGTGCCGTCCGCGACTTCCCCTTCGGAAATGATGATGTTCAGTGGCTCATCCGGCGAAGCCGTGATCCCGGGCATCCCCCAAATTTCACCGGGAAGCAGGATGTCGAGACGGGGACACGGCCCGTCATGTTGGATTCGCATCCGAGGCGTCGGAAACCCCGACTTCGCTATCATGCTCTCGATGACCCGAAGGAACGGCGACAGTCCGGCCTTATGGGCGTGGTTCCAAGGAGAGAGCTTCTTCGCTCCTGGGTAACGCTTCCGCTGCAGCGCGGACATTAGAGCGGTGGCCGCCTCCTCTTCGGCGGTGATGCCTTTGAAGAGCGCGATTTCCGGGTCGATGTGCGCAATCTGCCAAGCACGTCGCAGCCCGCGAAACGCGTTCATTCCACAATAGCGCGGCTTCCCCTTGAGCTTCAGGACAGCCTTTTCCAGGTGCACCGCCCATGGACTGAACGGATATTCCGCCGGGCGTTCCGGAGGCTGATCTTCCTGTGTTTGCACGGCGCTCTGTGCCCCATGTGTGCCCCCGTTCGGCGGCTGGCACCTTCCATCCCCGGTTCGAGAGACGGAAACCTAGCGATTTCAGGGAAGATAATGGCGCGCCCGGAACGATTCGAACGTCCGACCCTCAGATTCGTAGTCTGATGCTCTATCCAGCTGAGCTACGGGCGCGCACTTCGCGGAGGACCTGTAGGGGTCCGGCGAGGGCGCGGAACCTAGTTTGCGGGTTGGGCGAAGGCAACCCTCTTTTTGCGCCGATTTCTGCGGCATGTGAGCGATAGCGGTCGGCGCCATAAGCTTATGACGATTGCCGGGCCGCCGAGCGGGACTATGTTCAGGTCCAGGCTCGCTCCCCCGGGCCAAAGGTCGGGTTATTTCATGCTCTCTGCCGCGTCTCGCATTGCGCCCTTGGCGCTGGCCTTGGCCATGGGCGCCAGCCTTCTCGCCGGCTGCGCCTCGTCCTCCTCGCCTTCGGCCTCCGCGCCCCCCGCGGCGACGGCCGGTCCTCGGGTGATGGCCTCGGCGGCCAATCCCCTGGCCACCCAGGCGGCGATCCGGGTTCTGAAGGAAGGCGGCTCGGCGGTTGACGCGGCAGTGGCGGTGCAGGCGGTGCTGGGGCTGGTGGAGCCGCAGAGCTCCGGCCTCGGCGGCGGGGCCTTCATGACCTTCTACGACGCCAAGGCCCGCAAGGTCGTGGCCTACAACGGTCGCGAGACCGCGCCGGCCGGCGCGACGCCCGACATGTTCCTCGGTCCAGAGGGCCGACCCATGCCCTTCCCCCAGGCGGTGACCAGCGGCCGCTCGACGGGCGCCCCGGGCGCCATCGCCATGCTGGCCATGGCCCAGAAAGACTACGGCAAGCTGCCGTGGGCGAGCCTGTTCGGCGACGCGGAGAAACTGGCCGACGACGGCTTCGTGGTCAGCCCCCGCCTGGCGGGGATGATCGCCTCGAACGGCGCCCAGGCCCGCGGCGCCGACGCCCGCGCCTATTTCACCAAGGCCGACGGGACGCAGTACAAGGCCGGCGACACCCTGAAGAACCCGGCCTACGCCGACACCCTGCGCCGCATCGCCGCCGAGGGCCCCAAGGGCCTGCTGGCCGGCCCTGTGGGCGAGGCGATCGTCGCCAAGGTTCACGAGGGCCTGGCGGGCACGCTGACGCTCGCCGACATGGCCGCCTACAAACCCCTGAAGAGCGACGGCCTGTGCGTTCCCTGGCGCGTCTACATCGTCTGCACGCCGCCGCCGCCGTCGGGGGGCGCGAGCCTGCTCGAAGCCCTGAAGCTGCTCGAGAAGACCGACATCGCCAGCCGTGGGCCGAAGGACCCCGTCGCCTGGGTGCAGATGGCTGAGGCCGAGCGCCTGATGTACGCCGACCGCGACAAGTACATGGCCGACCCCGACGTCGTGCCGGTGCCCACGGCCGGCCTGCTGAGCGACGGCTACATCGCCGAGCGCGCCAAGCTGATCGGCCAGACGGCGGGCGCCCCGCCCCAGCCCGGCAATCCGCCCGGCGCACCCAAGCGCGGCATGGACGGCAGCCTTGAGCCCGGCGGCACCACCCACATGGTCATCATCGACGCCGACGGGAACGCCCTGTCGATGACCACCACCGTCGAGAGCGTGTTCGGCTCGGGCCGCTTCGTGCGCGGCTTCTTCCTCAACAACCAGCTGACCGATTTCTCCCTGGCCCCGAAGGACGCCCCTTTCCAGCACAGTGGGATCCGAAGCTTGGAATTCACGTGACTTGAAGTCGCGGC
>JADMIO010703278.1_pt1 | contig 33849 bp, 22 predicted proteins | sample 8958161 | NCBI WGS metagenome assembly JADMIO01 (sample SAMN16585339, study PRJNA669376) | soil metagenome | isolation source: Crop rotation soil | place: USA: Cullars Rotation, Alabama | collected 2011 | reverse complement strand
GATTATCAACCGGGCGCGCCGCCTGTCTTTCTACTGACTACTGTCTATCGTCTACTGTCTACTTCCTTCACTCCACCGGCCCGGACTCGCCGCCCGCGGGGTCGATGTCGCCGGCGACGACGACGGTGAGACGCTCGGGGCGGAAGTACTTGCGGATGGCGGCGTTGACCTCCTCGCCCGTGACGCGGCCGACCAGCTCCGGGTAGCGCTCGACGTAGTCGAGGCCGAGGCCGTAGAACTCCGCGTTCCACAGCGCCGCCGCCAGACCCGCGTTCGTCGAGAGCGAGACCTTGAACGACCCGATGGCCGACGACTTCTCGTCCTCCAACTCCTCTGGGCGTATCCCGTGCTCGACGTACTCACCGAGCACGCCGAGCGCCGACTCGATGGCGCGCTCGACGTTGCCGGGGTTGACCGAGACGGCGATGTACCAGGGCCCGGCCGCCAGACTCGGCGAGCGGAAGCGCGACGCGATGCCGTAGGTCAGCCCCTCCGCGTCGCGCACGCGCAGGCCCAGACGCGACGAGAGCGTCGATTCGCCGAGCGCGCGGTTGGCGAGCATCGCCGCGTAGTAGTCCGACGCGTCGCGCCGCAGCGGCGCCGCCGTCCCCAGCAGCACGTCCACGTTCGCCTTGTCGCGCACGAGCACCACCTCGCGCCGCGCCGCGGCCGGCGGCTCCGGGTCTGTGACTTCGACCTTCGCGTGCCCGGGGCCGCCGAAGCCCTCGAACGCCTCGCGCAGCACGCGCGCGGCCTCTTCAGATTTAAAGCCGCCCGCGGCCGAAAGTATCAGCGTGCGCCCGCCGTAGAACGTCTCGTAGAAGGCGCGCACGTCTTCGACCGTGATCGACGCGATGCTCTCGCCGAGCCGCTCGCCCGCGTGCGTGTAGAAGGGGTTCTGTTCGTCGAAGAGCGTCTGCGTCAGGCGCTCGTACGCGCGCCATGACGTGTCCGACTGCTTCTCGCGGATGGAGGCCACGGTCTGCTGCTTGAGCTTCTCAAGCTCCTCGGCGGGGAATGAAGGCTCGCGCAGCATCTCGGCGAGCGTCGCGGCGAGGACGGGGAAGTCCGCGGCAAGCGCGCGCGCCTTGATCTGTACGGCGAACACGTCCGCGTCGAAATCAACGTCCGCGCCGACCCGTTCGAGCGCGCCCGCTAGTTCGAGCTTGCCCCTCTTGCGCGTGCCGCGCTTCAGCATCTCGGCCGTGAGGCGCGCGAGCCCCGGCTTCTCCTTCGGCTCGAAGTGCGAGCCGGCGCGCAGGCTCCCGCACAGCGCGACCGTCGGCGTCGAAGGGTTCTCGACCAGCAGCAGCGCCGCGCCCGTCTCCAACTCCTCGCGCACGATGCGCGAAGAGAGGCCCGACCCGCTTCGCTTCAACGAACCATTCTCCTCCGGCGCGCGCGACGCCGCAGGCGCGACGCCCTCCGCGTTCAACTCCTGTGGTGACTGCGGGTCGTGATGAAACTTGTGGCCGTGCGGCACGGGCGCGTGCTTCAACGCCCTCGCCTCCGAGCCATTAGCACCTCCGTTGCCCGTCGCGCCGCCGCCGCTCTTCGGGATGAAGTGGCCGACCGTGCGCGCGTCCTCGCGCAGGTAACGCAAGGCGACGCGCCGCACGTCTTCGGCCGTGACGCGCGCGACGTTGCGCGGGTAGTCCTCGTAGAAGCGCCAGTCGGCGACCGACTCGGCCTCCGACATCTGCATCGCCACGTTGTGCGTGCCGTCGCGCTCGTACGCGACGCGGGCGGCGATCTGCCGCTTCGCCTTCTCAACCTCCTCCTCGCCCATGTCTTCCGCCGCGCGTCGCAACTCTTGATGAATCGCGTCCTCGACCCTCTGCGCCTCGACGCCGGGCGCGGCCGTCGCGTAGACGTTGAAGAGGCCGGGGTCGCGGAACTGGTCCACGCGCGCGTCGGCCGAGACGGCCAGCTCCGACTCGACGAGCGCCTGATACAGACGGCTCGTCACGCCGTTCGTCAACGCGCAGGCCAACACCGCGAGCGGGTAGATGTCGTTCGCTTCCGGAGGCTGAGCGGCGCGCGCGGCCAACTCCGCGTTCGACAGAACCTTCTCCTGCCCGAGCGCGGCCGGCGTGCGGAAGGAGACCTGCACGAGCGGCAGCTCGCCCGCGCGCCGCACGACCAGACGCCGCTCGCCCTCCTGCCGCGGCTCGTCCGTGTAGACCTCCGGGATGGGTTCGCTCGAAGCGCCGAGGGCGCTGAAGTACCTGTTGACGAGCGCGAGCGCGTGCGCCTCCTCGAAGTCGCCGACGAGGACGGCCGTCGCGTTGTTCGGGTGGTAGAAGGTGTCGTAGAACTCCTTGAGCCGCGCGGTCGGCACGTTCTCCACGTCGGCGCGCCAGCCGATGGTCGGGTGGTGGTAAGGGTGCTCGCGGAAGGCCGTGGCGTAGACGGCCTCGTCGAGGACGAGCATCGGGTCGTTCTGCCCGCGCTCAAGCTCGTTGCGCACGACGGTCATCTCCGAGCGCCGGTCTTCGTCGGCGATGAAGGAGTTGCGCATGCGGTCGGCTTCGAGGTGGACGGCCAACTCCAACGCGTCGGAAGGGACGGTCTCGAAGTAGTTGGTGCGGTCGTACCAGGTGGTCGCGTTGAAGTCGGCGCCGACGCGCTGGAGCGTGGCGGCGACCTGCGTCCCCTTCGCCTTGTTGAAGGTCGGCGTGCCCTTGAAGAGCATGTGCTCCAGGATGTGCGTCGCGCCCGTGTGCCCGACCGCCTCGTTGCGCGACCCGACGCGGTAGAGCACCAGGAACGTCGCCACCGGCGCGACGCGGTTCTCCGCCAGCAGCAGCTTCAGACCGTTCGCGAGCCTGAACTCGCGCACCCCCGCGCCTTCCGCCACGAACTCGACCCCGTGGGGCAGGGTCACATTCAGCTCGCTCAAAATCTCTCTCCTTAAACATCGTTCGTACAACCTCGTCATGATAAAGCCGTGAGCCGTGAACCGTAAACCGCGATAAGTAGAAGATGACTCTTACCCGCGGCGCTTACTCTCGTCACGGTTGACGGTTGACGGTTCACGCTCTTCTCGCTTTGCTGTGCAAAGCACTTGACAGTCGCGGCGGGGCGGGTGTATTTTCGGCGGCGACATGGCAGTCGTCCACACATTCCGGGAGAGGCCGCGCGCCGAGGAGGAGCCGCCGGCGCTCCACGACCGCGCGATGGATAACCTGCGCTTCATCCGCGAGACGATGGAGCGCGCTTCGGCCTTCACGGCCGTCCCCGGCTGGGGACAGGTCGCCATCGGCCTGACGGCGCTGTTTGCGGCGCTCGTCGCCTCGCAGCAGCAGACGTTCGGCGCGTGGTTCGCCGTCTGGATGAGCGAGGCCGCCGTCTCCGCCGGCATCGCCGGGTGGACGATGTACCGCAAGGCGCACGCCTCCGACACCTCCCTCCTCTCACGACCGGGCCGCAAACTGATCATCAACCTTTCGCCGCCGATGCTGGTGGGCGCGGTGCTGACGGTCGTCTTCTACCGCGCGGAGCTTACGTCACAGTTGCCCGGCCTGTGGCTGCTGCTCTACGGCACGGGCGTCGTCACGGGAGGCGCCTTCTCCGTGCGCCCGGTTCCCTTCATGGGGCTCTGCTTCATGTTCCTGGGGGCGGGCGCTCTTTTTCTGCCCGCCGCGTGGGGCGACGCGCTGATGGCCGCGGGCTTCGGGCTGCTCCACGTCATCTTCGGGCTGCACATAGCGAGGAACTACGGTGGCTAGACAGAACGCTTTGGCGAAAAGTAGTGCGAAGAAGGCGGGCGCGCAGACGGCGCCCGAGGGCTTAGGCGAACAGCCGCGGCGCAATAAGCCGACCGACGGGCCGGCGGCGGCCGCCGAACTTGATCGACTTATACATGAGCGCGTCCGCCTCGCCATCGTCAGCGCCCTCGCCGTCAACGAATCGCTCACCTTTAACGACCTCAAACAACTCCTGAACACCACGGACGGCAACCTGAGCGTACACGCGCGCAAGCTCGAAGAGGCGCAGTACGTCGTCTGTAATAAATATTTCGACGGGCGCACGCCGAAGACCGAATACAGGTTGACGACCGCCGGGCGCCGCGCACTCGAAAGGTATCTCGGTCACATGGAGAGCGTCATCCGCGCCGCGCGCGGCGGGTGAGACAGAGAGGGAAGAGAAGGTCGGGCCGCCATCGCCCGATATTTTTTTGCCCAAAACCTTTGCGAAACAAAGCGCTTTGCTTTGGGCGCGCGGGAACCGAAGAGGGAAGAGTCTTGCACACGAACACGAACGTTAACTCGTCGGCGGCGCCCGGCGCGCAGGGCTTCCGTGGCCCGTGCTTCGGGTTGACCACAGAGCGCGGTGTGGTTATGCCGCTCGACTCGGCCGCCGCCTCCCGGCGAGTCTGACACGAGGAGTCGAGGACTTTAATTCTTCTAAAGATTTTCGGGGAGGAAGGACATGAACGACCTGAGCATCATGGGCGTGCGCTACCTCCAACCGCGCCGGACGGGTGGGTTCTGGAAGCGGCAGTTCGACGACGCGCCGACGAAGGCGCAACGCAGGTTCGACGTGACGTTCGGCATCGTGATGCCCGTCGTGTGTCTCTTGTGCGACCCGGTCGTCTTTAAGGGCGGGTTGGTGGGTGAAGGCGGGCTCTATTCCGAGTTCGGGCTCTACGCGTACACGATCAGCGCTCTGGAGGTGGTCGCGCTCTGCGCGTGGCTCTTCGCGGCGGGGCGCGCCGGGAGGCGGCCGGCGGCGCTGGCCGGGATACTGCTCGCAGGCGGCCTGTTCTCGGTCGTGGTCGGCTTAGCGATACTACCTTACAGCGTCATCGGGCTCCTCTTCCTCCTCATCGGCGCGCTCGGTTTCATCCCGTTCCTGACGGCGTTCGTCTACCTGCGCAACGGCTGGCGCGCGGCGGGGGCGGTGGGGCGCGCGGGCCGCGGCTCGCCCGGGCTCGCGGCGACGGCGCTGGCGTGCGGGTTCCTCTTCGCTCTGGGCGCGCCGGCCGCGGCACACGTGTCGGTGGAGAGTGAGGCCGCGGCGGCGCTGGAGGACGCGCGCGAGGGGCGGGAGTTGTCGCCCGCGAGGCTGCGCGCGCTGCGACTGGCGGGGGCGGCTTCAAGCTCCGCCGCTTACGACGAGTTGGTGTGGGAGTACCACAGGGAGCGCGACCCCGTGCGGCGCGCGCGGCTGGCGAGGGCTTACGAGCAGGTCACCGTGGGCGGCGACATCAAGCAACGTCTGGCGTTTCTATTGGACTAAGGAGAAAGCCTTGGAGAGTTTCGACGTGGTAGTCGTGGGGGCGGGGCTGGCGGGGCTCCAGGTGACGAGGCTGCTCGCGCGCGGCGGGGCGCGCGTGCTGCTGGCCGACAGGAAGAACTCGCTCGCAGACGGCGTGCATACGACGGGCATCTTCGTGCGCCGCACGCTGGAAGACTTCGACCTGCCGCGCGACTGTCTGGGGCCGCCGGTCAGGAAGGTCAAGCTCTACTCGCCCGCGCGCCGCGTGCTCGAACTCGGGAGCGAGCACGAGGAGTACCGCGTCGGGCGCATGGGTCGGCTCTACGAGCGGATGCTCGAAGAGTGTCTGGACGCGCGCGCCGTGTGGTCGCCGGCGACGCGTTACGCGGGGCTGGAAGTGAACGACGACCCCGCGGGCGGTTCCACGGTGCTGCTCGAACGCGCGGGCGTGACGCGCAAGGTCGGGGCGCGTTTCGTGGTCGGGGCCGACGGCGCGCGCTCGCGCGTCGGGCGCGACCTCGGGCTTGACGAGAACCGCGAGTGGATCGTCGGCGTCGAGGACGTGTTCCGCGGCGTCGCGACGGCGAGCGAGCCCTGCTTCCACTGCTTCCTCGACCCGCGGCTCGCGCCCGGCTACCTCGCGTGGGTCGTGTGCGACGGCGAGGAGACGCACGTCGGCGTGGGCGGCTACGCCGAGCGCTTCGACCCGGCGCGTGCGCTCGAAGAGTTCCGGGTCGAGATGTCGCGCACGTTCGACTTCTCGCGCGCCCGCCGGGTCGAGCGGCGCGGGGGGCGCATCCCCGTGGGCGGCGTGCTGAAGCGGATTGCGTGCGCGCGCGGCCTGCTCGTCGGCGACGCGGCGGGCGCCGTCTCGCCTCTGACGGCGGGCGGGCTCGACCCCTGTATGCGTCTGTCGGGGCTCGCGGCCGAGGTCATCGCGCAGTGTCTCGCGGACGGAGACGAGGCCTCGCTCGCGCGCTACTCGGGCGCACGTTTCCGCGCGCGCTTCGCCTCGCGCCTGTGGATGAGGCGGACGCTCTCTTCCGTCAACAGCCCTCTGCTGACCGAAGCGGCCTGCGCGTTGATGAGGCGCGCGCCTTTCAAACGGCTGGCGCGCCACGTCTTCTTCGGGCGGGGCTCGTTCCCCGATGTGGAGAGCCACAGGCGCGCGGCGTGGGTCGGTCCGCTGCCGCGCGAGGGGCAGTAGAGTTTAATGCGCGTTCGGGCACGAACGTCCGGACGGAGGAGTGTAGGAAGGTATGCTGAAGCGCATCGTAGCCATCGCGTTCATCTTCTTGTGTGCATCCGCGGCCTGGATGGTGCTGGGCGCGACCATCTTCTCGCGCACGTACAACTCGGACGAGATACTCGAAGGGCAGGTCACGTCGCTCTGGGGCGCGTCGCAGTCGCAGTCGCCGCCCGCGGCCACGGCCGAGCATCCGGTGCCGAAGACGACCGAGACCGTGGTGGACGGCAAGAAGAAGACGGTGACGGAGAAGGTCTCGGTCACCGAGACGCTGCCGCTTGAGTCGAGCCGCGTGGACGTGTCGCTCGGGCTTGAGCACAGGCAGAAGGGGCTGCTCTGGTACAGCACCTATAAGGTCGGCTTCGACGGCACCTACGTCTTCCGCAACGCGACCGAGCAGGAGCGCGTGACCTTCAACCTGAAGTTCCCGGCCGAGCGCGCCATCTACGACGACCTCGTCTTCACGGTCAACGGCGCGTCCGTTGCGCTCACGAACGAGGGCAACGCGGCGACGGGCACGGCCGCGGTCAAGCCGGGCGAGACGGCGACGCTGCGCGTAGCGTATCGGTCGCAGGGCCTCGACGACTGGCGTTACAACTTCGGCGGCGGCGGCGACGCGAAGACGGGCGCGAGCGTGGCGCAGGTGCGCGACTTTCGCATGAGGATGCGGACAGACTTTAAAGAGATCGACTTCCCCGAGAGCACGCTGTCGCCTTCGGAGAAGCGCGAGACGGACGACGGTTGGGAGCTTGAGTGGAACTACAAGAACCTCGTCTCGGGCTTCCAGATCGGGATGGCGATGCCCGAGAAGTTGCAGCCGGGGCCGCTCGCGGGGCGCATCAGCTTCTTCGCGCCGGTCTCGCTCTTCTTCTTCTTCTTCCTGATGTTCATCATCACGACGATGCGGGGGCTTGAGCTGCACCCGATGAACTACTTCTTTCTCGCGGCGGCCTTCTTCGCGTTCCACCTGCTGCTGGCGTATCTGGTAGACCACGTCTCGATTCACGCCGCGTTCGCCGCGTCGTCGGTCGTCTCGATCTTCCTGGTCATCAGCTACCTGCGCCTCGTGGTGGGGACGCGCTTCGCGGCGCGCGAGGCGGGGCTGGCGCAGTTCATCTACCTCGTGATGTTCTCCTACGCCTTCTTCTTCAAAGGCTTCACGGGACTCGCCGTCACCGTCGGCTCCATCCTCACGCTCTTCGTCGTCATGCAGATTACGGGTCGCGTGCGCTGGGCGGAGAAGTTCTCGATGAAACCCGGAGGCGACGACGAGAAGGACGCGCCCTCCGACTTCTCCGGCAAGGTCGCACCGTCGGTGAGTACATGAAGTAGGAAGTAGCCAGTAGATACTAGTCAGTAGCCAGTAGTTAGAACAAAGCGGCGCGTCCGACCTGATGGTTGAGAGGCGCCGCCCGTTCTTTCTGCTAACTACTGGCTGCTAACTACTGGCTACTGACTACTTCCTCAAGGATACGGCCGGTAGACCCTGACGCGGTTGGCGAACTTCTCGGCGATCTTGTTGGGGATTTTTTTGCCGAAGAGGACGGAGCGGGTCTTGCCGCTGGTGACGACCTCCGACGTGCGCGGGTCGAGGACGGAGAAGGTGAAGCGGCGCGTGAGCGGCTTGCGCGTGATCTCGATGATGAGGTCGGCCTGCGCCTCGTTGCGCGTGATGCCCATGCCCCACGCCCGAAACTCCTTCCGCTTGCGCAGAGAGTCTTCGACCTCGCGCCCGCTGATGAAGGCCGAGTCCGAGCGCACGAAGACGAAGCGCGCCCTGCGCAGGACGGACGCCGGGTCAGCCGCGGCCGGCGGCGCGGAGACCTCACCGTCGTCTTCAACGTCTTCGTCGTCCCGGCTCTGTCGCGCGGCCTGCTGCTGCTGCTCCGCGCCCTGCTTCCTCAACACGGGCTGGCTCGCCTGCGCGCGCGCCGTAGACACGCACGCCGCGCACAGCAGCAGCGCGAGCATGAAGCGGGTGAGGTTAACGTTCGAGAGCTTCGGTGAAAGTTGTCTGTTCATTAGACGCCTCCTGCGTTGAAGTGCGAAGGCAGGATAGGGCCGCGCGGCTGCGTGGCGCTGCGTCCCTGTGTCACTTGAATGATCGACACATGATTCGGCGGTTCTGTCGCCGGCAGGTTCGAGGGCCGCATGATTCCGGATGCGCTTCGCCTCCAACGCATAACGCGTCACGTACTGTTTCAGTGTTCTCTAACGCGCCGGACGGTCCTGTCCGACTACAAGACGCGTCGCCTCCCTGAATGAGCGTGCGCGCCGCAAAAGCCTTTGCGCCGTGTCGCTTACGCGGACGCGGTCGGTCGCGGCCCGGTGTTTGCAAAGCATCGTGCATAATGCGCGCGGGGCGCGAAGAGAGTCGAGCGCGAAGGGGTGAGGTTTTGAGGTCGATGCTGCGGGCTGGCAAGGGTACGGGGTGGGTGTTGTTGGCCCTGCTGACGTTGCAGGCGGCGTGTGGGGGGGCGCCGTCGGGCGGCGGGCCGCGGGCCGCGCTGCCGCATGCATCCGCGGGCTTCAACCTCTTCAGCCCCGAGCAGGACATACAGCTCGGCGAGGCTTCGGCCGAAGAGATCATGCGGCAGGTGGTCGTCCTCCGCGACAAGCGCACCGAAGCCTACGTCCAGCGGCTCGGCGAGCGCGTCGCGGCGGCCGCGCCCGGTTACAAGTTCCCTTACAAGTTCATCGTCGTCGCCTCGCCCGAAGTCAACGCCTTTGCGTTGCCGGGCGGCTACGTCTTCGTCAACGAGGGCGCCATCAAGGCGGCGCGCACCGAGGGCGAGTTGGCGGGCGTGCTCGCGCACGAGATAGCGCACGTCTCTCTGCGCCACGGGACGACGCAGGCTTCGCGCGCATACCTTGCGAGGACGGCGTTGAGCGTCATCGACACCGTCGCGGCCCTCGGCCAGGGCGACTTCTGGCGCGTGGCGGCGACGGCGGGCGGCGCGAGCGTGAACAGGTTCTTTCTGAGGTCTAACCGCGCGGCCGAGCTACAGGCCGACACGGAGGGCGCGCGGCTGCTGGTCGAGGCGGGCTTCGACCCGCGCGACATGGCCGACTTCTTCGAGCGCCTCAACGATCACGAGGGCGAACGCGAAGAGTCCGCCGCGAGCGACCACCCGGACCCCGGGAGCCGCGTCGAGGCCATCGGCAAAGTCGTTGCCGCGCTCGGCCAACCGCCCACGCGCACGCGCGACTCCCAGGAGTTCCGCCGCATCAAGTCGCGCCTGTCCGACTAGCGTCAAGAATCAAAGGCTCAATACCGCAGAGACACGGAAGGCACGGCCCTGTTGATTAATCCTCAACAGGGCCGTGCCTTCCGTGTCTCTGTGGTATTGAGCTTTCCGGCGCCGGGCACATCCCGGCAGAAACTACTCTTTCCTGTCGGCGTGTTGGGCCTGTCGGCGCGGGCGGCGCATGTAGCTGCGGCGGCGCGGGATGACGGGGCGGCGCTCGCCGAGCAGTTCCTTGTGGCGGTTGTTGAGGAGCGCGACGAAGGTCTGATGGTGCTTGAAGCCGAGCAGCTTCGCCGCGCGCGAGACGACGCCGTTGGCCTCGCGCAGCGCGCGCGAGATCAGCTCGGCCTCGTAACGCATCACTTCGGCCTTCAGCGAGAAGCCATCCCAACGCTCCTCGGGCGAGCCCGCCTCCTCGTCGCCCTCCGCCTGTAAGGCCATGAACGACTCCAGCGCGCGGCGCGCGCAGGCGGTCAGGCGCGCGAGCGTGTCGGGGTTGCGCGTGCCGGAGAGCGGCCCGTGCGCGCGCTCGAACGCTTCACACAACTCGGCGTGGCCGAGCTGTGCGCCCAGCTCCTCGGTCAGCGTGAGCGCGGCCAGCCCCGCGCCCGCGCGGTCGCCCGCGGTCTCCGCGACTTCGAGGGCACGCGCGAGGCTTTCGTGCGCCTCTTCGTATCGGCCCGCGCGTGCCTGCGCGACGCCGAGCGTCGTCAACGCCTCGGCGAGGAGCGCCTGACGGTCGCCGTCCTCGAAGACGCGCACGGCCGAGAGCGCGACGCGCTCTGCCTCTTCGTAACGCCCTTCGGCGACGAGCACGCGCGCCAGCGTCTCGTCGCACTGCGCGGCGATGACCGCATCCTTCAGGGAGGCGTGGAGCGTGCGCGCACGCGCGAGGTGTTCGCGCGCCTCCTCGTAACGCCCGATGCGGTTGAAGAGGATGGCGAGGTTGTTCTCGTTGTTGGCGAGGTAGCGGGTGTGGCGGGCCTGTTCCAGATGGAAGCTCGCGGCGGTGTGCTCGACGAGCGCGCGGTCGAGCATTTCGGCGTCGCCCGCGTCGGCCAGCGCGACGAAGGCGTTGGCGCGCTCGGCGTGGAAGTTGCCCTTGATGATGTCGCTCGCGCACGCCTCGACGTGCGGGGCGGCCTCGGCGAGCAGTTCGACCGCCGCGCGGTTGTAACCGGCCGACAACTCGACGATGGCGAGGCGTGTGAGCGCGAGCGCACGCTGCTCTTCGTCCTCGCGCGCGAGCCCTTCGAGCGCCGCGCGCAGGACGACGCGCGCCTCCTCGAACGCGCCCTCGCGCCAGTAACAGACGCCGAGGTCCGTGCGCGCCTCGGCGACCTTCGGCGCGTCGCCGAGGCGCTCGAAGATGCCGGCGCCCTCGCTCAAGAGATTCTTGGCGGCCTCCTGCGCGCCCTCGATGCGGCGCGCGCCGCCGAGCGCGCTCGTCAGGCGCCCGGCCTGGACAAGCACTTCGCCGGCCGCGCGCGGGTCGAGCCCGTCGGTCGCGGGGCGTTCGCCCGCGCCGCGCCAGAAGCCCTCAAGCGCCTCGACGGCGCCTTCGTAATCGCCTGCTTTTAAGAATGAGTTTGAAAGGGTGCAACGTCGGAGCGCGTCCTCGTCGCGTGAAGCGGGGGCGGCCGTCGTGGCCCGTGCGTGCGTAACCTGTGGGCGGTGTAAGAAGTCCATGTGAGGACTTTTCCTCCTCTCGATTATTCCGGTCTCAGCGCGCCGCACTTTCAAACATGAGTGTTGGGGCAAGGGCGGCGCGCGAATCCGTTTGAAGGTTCGGTTGAATGCCGCGCGACGGCGCGGCACGGGCGGTGGCGCCGGGGCGCTTGCGCGGCCCGTACCCTCCGCCGTCGCTGTCCTGCTGCCGGCCGTGGCCGGCGTTCCGGGGAGTGCTGGAAACTGTCTGGAACTAAACGACCTCGTCTCGCGCGGCGCGCCTGGGCGGGCGCGTTGCCGGTCGGGGCCGGTCGTGCTTATGGTGTGAACGCCCTGGGCGGGCCGAAGTTGCGGCCAGCGGCGTTGCCCGGGCTATGGCAGATTAAACCCGGGGCGCGTGGAAAGCAAGATGCAAAGAAGTAGGCAGTAGACAGTGGTCGAGATAAATGGAGCATGAGCGTTGAAAGCGCCGCTGACGCGGCGCTTTCAACCGCCTACTGCCATCTGCCTATTGCTCACCCCATGAGGTCGAAGTCGCCGTCGAGGACGCGCTCCAAACGGCCGGTGCGCCAGCCGCGGGCGGAGTCGCGGACGAGCGGCGAGGGCTCTTCGCGGTAGCGGCGGACGATCTGCGTTTGCGGCGCGTGGGCGTCGGCCGAGAGCGCGTGCTCGGCCTGTTCGAGCAGGGACTCGCGGCCGCCGCGCCCCGGCGGCTCTTCGGGCTGGCCGACGACGCGCACCGCGGCGGTCGCACGTTTGAATGACGACCTCTCGTCCTGCGGCGTCTCGAAGACGTGAAGGCCCGCCTCGTGCCTGAGAATCGTGTAGGCTGCGTAGCCTGAGACGGCGAAGAGCGCACGGTACTCCTCCGCGCCCGCGCCGTTCGCGCGCGCGCCATCGTGCTCTTCGAGCGGCTCAAGGCGCATCCGCCTCCGCTCGGCCCAGCGCCGGTACATGCGCCCGAGCGTGCGCGCGAAGTCGTCGCTGCGCGCGCGGTCGGCGCCGGGCTCGCGCCCCGCGGTGACGAGCAGGAAGGCGTCGCGCGGCTGCCCCTCGGCCATGCCGCGGCAGGCCGCATCAAGTAAGTAGAGCTGTTCGGCGAGTCGCGCGATGGGGTCCGTGGGGAGCCGCCTGCGGTTGCCGCGCAGACGCGCGAGGAGCGAGCCGGCCGTGTCGAGCCCGGCCTCGATACGGTCCATGTACTCGACGGCCCCGAGCACGGAGAAGCGCTCCGGCGAAGACCAGAAATCGGCCGACTGCATCTCGCCGAGCGCCGCCTCCTTGCGCTCGCGCCACGCGTCCGCATCGACCTGCGCCGCGACCTCTTCATACTGCTCTTGCAGGAAGCGCAGCTCCTCGGGTGTGCCCTTCGGGTCGAGCGCGACGGATTCGAGCCGCAGCTCGCGCGCCGCCTCTTCGTCGAAGGGTTCATCGACCTCTTCGACTTCGGCCTCTCTTGCGGCGGGCGCGTCCGGGTCTACGAACTGCACGTCGAGCGTCTGCGCGTCGGGCGAGGAGCGGACGAAGAGGAACTGGTCGCCTTCGGGGAACTGGTGGTTGACGATGGTGAGCGCGAGCGGCGAGAGCAGGTAGCGCTCGACGGCGCGCTTCAGCGGCCGCGCCCCGAGGTCGGCGGTGAAGCCCTTCTCAAGCAGAAACTCGACGGCCGACTCGTCCCACTCGACCGCCCACTGGCGCGTGCGCAGGCCGCGCCGCGTGAGCACGTCGTTCAGCTCCTTGCGCAGCAGGTCGCGCATCACGCCGCGCCCTAAGGGTCGGAAGACGACGACGCGGTCGATGCGGTTGACGAACTCGCGGCGGAAGGCTCGGCCGACCGCGCGCTCGACGCTGCCTGCGGCGAACTGCGCCTGCTCCTGCGAGAAGCCCACCGAAGCGCCGTGCGGGAGCGTGGCGCCGAGGTTCGAGGTCATGATGATGACCGAGTGGCGGAAGTCGGCCGTGTTGCCGCGGCGGTCGGTGAGGCGCCCGTCGTCGAAGACTTGCAGGAAGAGGTCCCACACGGAAGGATGCGCCTTCTCGAACTCGTCGAGGAGGACGACGGAGAAGGGCTGCTTGCGGATGAGGTTGACGAGGGCCGCGCTGTCGCTCGTCTCGTCCGACTCGCCGAGTATCCTCGCCTGCGACTCCCACGTCTGAAGCTCGCTCATGTCGAGGCGGAGCATCCGCTCGGGCGAGCCGAAGAGGAACTCCGCGAGCGTCTTGGCGATCTCGGTCTTGCCCGTGCCCGTCGGCCCCACGAAGAGGAAGACGCCCTGCGGCCGCGTCGGGTCGGTCAGGCCCGCCTTAATCATCGCGACGCGCTCGACCAGACAATCGACGGCCTCGGGCTGGCCGAGCACGCGCCGCTCGAAGAAGGCGCGCAGCTCCGAGAGGTCGAGCCCTTCACGCTCGTCGAGTATCTGCACGGGCAGCCCCGTCAACTGCGAGAGTGTAACGAGCAGGTCGTCGAGCTTGACCTCGCCCGCAGCCCTCCCCTCGGCGAGCAGACGGCGGTCGGTCGCTTCGAGCAGCAACAGGAGGTTGCCGGGTGCCGCCTTCTCGTCGAGGTACTGCTTGGCGAGCTGCAAAGCCTCGCGCAGCGTACGCTCCGTCGCCCGCGGCGCCGCAGAGACGGGAGTCCCGACCGCATCACTCTCAACCGCACTTTCAACCGCGGTCCCGCGCTCGGCCCAGCGGCGCCCGAGTTCCAGCGTCTCTTCGTCGGAGAGCGGCGCGACGCGACACGTCTGCATCGCGGTGCGCAAACGCGGTCGCAGTCGCACGAGCTGTTCGTAGGCCCGCGCGGGCACCTCGCCGATGACGCGGACGGCGCCGCTCTCGATGTGCGGCAGCAGCAGGTCGAGCACGCCCGTCGGGCTGTAGCGGTGGCGCCCGGCCCACAGCGCCTCGTGGAAGTTCGGCATGACCCAGAGGACGCGCTTACCCGCGAGCTGTTGGACGATGACCCGGACGCGCTCCTCTATCTGGCCGATGTAGCTCTGCCCGGCCAGAACCTCTGCGGGCGCGGCCTCGAAGACGAGCCACCCGTCCGCGCGCAGCCGCGAGGCGAGCGCGCGCACGAGCGCAGTCTTCCCCGCGCCCGACTCGCCGACCAGAAGCACGGAGCGCGGCGGCTCTCGTTTGATCTCCGTCTCCAACTCCGCAACCTGCGCGGCCACCGCGTCGAGAACGAAGACCTCGCCCCCCTCGCCCTCCCACACGCGTCCGATTGACTTGACGAACTCGGCGGTCTGGCGCGAGCCCTGCCACTGCGACAGCTCCGCGCGCGCGCCCGCGGGTAACTGCGTGGCTATCGCGTCGAGCGAGGCGCAGACCTCGGCCCACTGCTCGGAGCCGAACCCGAGCGCGTCGGCCTCGTCTGCAAGGTCGCGCGGGGTGACGGCGTCGCCGGCCGCGACGCGCTCTGCGACGAACTCGCGCAGCGCCTGCAAGGGCATCGGCTCGCGCCACGTCGAGTTGAGGCGCGCGAGCAGGGGAGCGAGGAGGTCGCGCCCGCCCGCGTGCGCGGCGAGCGCGCGCAAAGCGTAGAAGCGCGGCCAGTAGTAATAGGCGTTGATGTCGCGCAACACGCCCTCGGCGACCGCCTCGTCGTCGCCCTCGCGCCGCGCCAGCGCTTCGAGCGAGATGCACGCGACGAGCGCGTTGCCCTCGGCCGCGCGCGCGAGCAGTTCGTGCGCCGTCGCCTCCGCGCCCGAAGAGAGTTCGACGCCGCGCCGGAAGCCTTCGTGCCCGAGCAGCTCGCGCGGGTGCGTCGTGTCGTTGAAGAAATCCTCCGACGCGCGCGCGACCGCGTACACGTCTGAGTGCTCTTCGCCCGTCTCGGCCGCGGCCGACCCGTCACGCTTACCGGCTTCGGTCGGCGTAGAGTCCGCGGACGCGTTCACGTCGAGCGACTGCGCCGCGCGCTCTGCGACGGCCGTCTCGTCCTCCCGACGCGCCTCCTCCTGCGCGGCCGCCAGCGCGTCGAGCCGCGCCTCCTGTCGCTCGATTCTCCGCTGCCCCGTCTCAAGACGTTCGCGCAGGGACGACAGCTCGCGCCCGAGCCGTTCGCGCAGCGAGTCAGCGTCGCTAACGGAAGAGCGCGCGCGCACGAGCGCCGCCCACAGCGCGGCGACGCTCAAAAGGATTGAGGTGATGATAAGGACGTTGGTCAACAAAGCTCTTACCGAATGGCTGCCTTAAACTCTCGCCTCACGCACGGCGGCCGCATCGGCCCGGCCGAACGCATAATAAACTTATCGGGGCGGCGCGCACAGGATTTTAGGCAGTGTTAAGAAGGAGGGTAATGTACGGAGTGTCGAAGGGCGGCGCAAAAAGAAACCGGGCTGCCACCCCGAAGGGCAGCAGCCCGATCCCGGTATCCCTTTGAACCGCCGAAGCGATTCGGGGGGACGGCAACCTTAGCTTGTACACGCGACAGGCTGCCTGATTTGTATCCCGAAGCGTGTGCCTGCGGCGGCTCACCCCCGGTCGGCGCGGGTCAACTTCCGTCAACCTCTCAGGCCCGAAGACCTGGTGCCTGTTGGTTTTTGTTCTGGTGGCTTTACCTCCACCTCCAGTCTACGTTCTGGACAACGAGGCTCAACCGAAGTTGAGCGACATCCGCAACCCCGTCGGTTAATTACTCCGTCGGAGCGCCGACGCGTTTTTATCCGCGCGGCTCGGGAAGCACCCGTCGGCATCTTCCCTGCGCAGACCTTTCGGTCTCGGCCGGGGCGTCAGTGGCAGCGACGTTTGCCGCTTGTCGCTGTCCTCAGATTGAAGTGTTTCCACCCCAACCTGCCGATCCCCTACGCCGGTCGCGACTGCCGTAACAATCGCGACGGGAGCCGGACTATACGCACACGTCCCGAGGCTGTCAAGACTTTTTTTCAAAAAAAGTTTAGGGTTGATTTCGGCCGTTTTTCAGGCTTTTCAAGACATCTGTAAAGTTCATCAACAGGCAATTTCCACAGGTGGAAATCTCATGGCCGTTTTGTGGAAAACTTGTGGGCGTTACAGAATCCTCCGGCCGTTCAGTTCGAGCACGTTCTCGCGGTAGAAGACGTTCAGCCACTTCCCGCCGCGTCTGGCCCAGCCCGAGGTGACGGCCACCTCGGACTTCAACTCCCCGCGGCCTTTGACGAGCGCGTGCGTCTTCGCCTTGTAGACCACGACGGCCGCCGCTTCGTTGAGCATGATGACTTTGAAGTCGCTCAGAGCGTAATCCTTCACCTCCATCTCAAGCACGTCCTGAAGGTAGCGCTTCTTATCGACCACCTCGCCCGCCGGGTAGATGTCGTAGAAGTCCTCGCTGGTCAGCTCCGCCAGCGCCTTCACGTCCCTGTTCTTGTATAACTCCCATGTGCGCTTCTCCTTCGAGACCAACTCCTCCTCGACGGCGGCGGCCCCCGACTTCGCCGGGCCGCTCTGCGCCCGAGCCGTTAGGATGTTTGCGAACAGGAGTGTGGGCAGCAGGGTCAGTGCGGCGAGCAGTCTCATGTGTGTTCACCTCTCGCGGCCGCTTCTAAAAATTGCAGAGCAAGGATAACTTACGACGCCGGGTACGGCACGGACTCGTCGTCCGCCCTCTACGGGCCGCACGGCCGAGAGGAGGGCGGCTCGCCGAGTTCGGGAGCTTGCGCCGCTCTGTTAAGGTTGAGGTGAGGCTGACATCTGACGAGGGCACATTAGCAGGAACCGACGGCGAAAAACGTTCGCACAATACCCCCGCCGCCCGAAGCAACCGACGACAGCCGCTTATTCCTCCACGACGACTCTCTCTTCGGCCTCTCGCGGCGGCCTCGGCCACCAGATGATGGCTAATATCAACGGCAGGGCCATGAACCAGACGAACTGGCTCATCTCTACCGGGTAGCCGCCTATTCGCAAAAACAGGGATACGAGTTGCGGGAGTATTAGAATCACCACACAGGCTACCACTCTAAGCAGCATCTCTTGTTCTCCGCATCAGATGACATGCCAGTCTCTGCTCTGACTGTAACAGTTGAGGTACATGTCCATTAGGGTCTCGTTGTCTTGCAGTATCTCCTCCAATGTGGGATTGTCTTTTAACTTCTCCCTCTCCTTCAGACCGCTTCTCAGACGGTCGGCGGCGTCCCGAACGTACTTCAGGTAGTCTGCTTCGTCCGCATCGCCGTCAATGGTGATGAATGCTACGCGGCGCTGATTATCCCAATCGACACGCTTTTGCGAGCACTGACCTTTCAGCCATTGGCCCAGGTTGAGGGAATGGACTCTATTCTCCGACTGGCGGATGCTCGCCGCGACTATTTCCAGATTGGCAGCCCGCCTGCCCGCAAGTCTCTCCTCATCCTGCACTTTCGACCCGAGGTCATCCGCCACACCCAGACAGATCACTGCGTGGGCCGACTTTATCCTCTCCTGAACCGGCTGAATGATTACCGTCTCCCACACGTCCATGAGAGGCCCCTGGATCAGCTCGTTGTCGTAGCTTTGCCTCCACTGAACCATGGAGTCGAGCAGATGCATGCCGTACTTTAGGGTCTTCTGCCCCGGTAAGGTGAAAGTTTGAATATAGGTAATGGTGCTGCTTCCGAAGTAAAGAACGGCTTCAATCAAGGGGCCGATGTTAATTATCGTTACGTGGGTGGAATTATCTACGTTGGTAGAATTATCGCTGCCGACAATAATACGCCCCTTCCCGCTCGGCTTTAAGGCATACCAGACCGCCCCGGCGGCTGCCGACAACCCCGCCTTCAAAAGCCTACGCCTCCAGATGGGTTTGTTCCACGGCCAGGACTTTGCAGCGGCCGGCAGAGGCTGAGCCGCTATCGTTCCGGCGGCCCCCTGTGGTACGGGTGGAGATGGACTGGTGCTGGCGGTGGCGCTTGTACTGGCGGCGGCGCTTGTAGTTGAAGCGGTTGCGGTTGAGGCGCTCGTGTCGATTTGTGCGGTGTATTGCACCTGCCACTTCAGTCGCGTCCCGCACTTAGGACACTGAGCGATCCTGAGGTTTATAGAGGTATTACATTGGGGGCAAGGTGTTTTGGGTGTCATGAAGAAACTCCCCGAAAAGCACTCATCTTATGGCCGCCGCGTCACCTAATTATAGTCGAACGGAGGCGTTCTTCCCACCTATATTTCTGCGGCGGCCTTCGGGCGGCGGCCGGGTTCGGGTTTGGGGGGGCGTCGTTTATAATCGTCCTTTCGGAAATTCATCAGATAATCCGCATTGAGTAAAGAGGAGTTAGAGATGACGCTTGAGAAGACGACGAAGCGGCCCGAGCGTTTGAGGTTCGAGGGGCGGGTGCTGTATTTGACGGAGGACGTGTCGCTGATCAGGCGGCAGTTGGAGGGGGGAGAGAACTTCGAGTACGAGCCGGGGCGGGCGTTGATGAATAACATCTCGACGGACGAGATTACGCCGGGGTGGGTCTGTTTTTATTACGACGAGACGTTGGGCGAGTACGTGTATGTGGGGATGAGGGAGGGCGCCGTTAAGAAGGACGAAGTTAAGAACGGCGGGTTCGCGGTCGTCGCGTCGGGGCTGTCGAAGGGGTGCGGGTCTTCGAGGGAGACGGCGCCGTTTGCGGAGAAGGCCGCGGGGTTGCAGCTCGTCATCGCGAAGACCATCGAGAAGATTTACGGGCAGAACTGCCAGAACATCGGGTTGCTGACCTCGACCGACTTCGGGCTGATTGAGCGGATCAGGAACGGCGAGGAGATTCCGCTCGAAGAGTTCACGCGCGGGCTCGACCCCATCTCGAAACAGATCGTCGAATACGGCGGGCTCTTCAACTACAACAAGGCGCGGCTCGCGGGCGAGGTCACGCCGCCGGCGTTGGAGACTACGCGGCGCCCGATGAACATCGTCGAGAAGATAGTCGCGCGTCACGCCTTCGTGCGTGCGTGCGAGGTTGGCGTCGAAGCCGTCAGGCCGGGCGACGCGCTCTTCGCCGTCGCGGACGTGCGCTTCTCGCACGAGTACGTGACGCCGATGGCCGAGAGTCTGTTCAAGCAGGCTTTGGGCAGGGACGCGCGCGTGACCGAGGCCGGGTCGGTCTACGCCTTCCGCGACCACCTGACCTTCATCGGGCGCGTGATGCCCGAGGAGAAGAAGCGTCTGGGCCTGCTCGACCGCGCCAACGGGCTTGCCACCACGCAGGAGAGTTTTACGGACGAGCAGGGCATTAGGTTGTACGGCGGGACGGAGGAGCGCGGGTCGGAGGCCATCTGCCACAACGCGGTCGTCGAGGACATCGCGCTGCCCGGTCAGCTCGTCATCGGGACGGACTCGCACACGTGCATGGCGGGCGTGCTCGGCTGCTTCGCCTTCGGCGTCGGCTCGACCGACATGGCGAACGCCTGGTACACGAAGGACATCAGGGTCAAAGTCCCCGAGGTCGTCCGTTTCGTCCTGAAGGGCGAGAAGCGCGCCGACGTGTCGGCGAAGGACGTGATGCTCGTCATCCTCGCGACGGACTACATGAAGGAGGGCAAGGGCATCGGTCAGGTGCTTGAGTTCGCGGGCGAGGGTCTCGGCGACTGGAACATCGACGAGCGCGCGACGCTCACCAACATGGCGGTCGAGGCCGGCGGCTTCACAGGCATCATCGAGCCCGACGAGGTCACGCTTCGCTACTTGCAGAAGATGCGCGGCCTCTCCGAGGAAGAGATTCGGAAGGGCTTCCTCAAGAGCGACGAGGACGCGGAGTACGCGGCGAGCTTCGAGATCGACCTCAGCGAAGTCCGCCCGATGGTGGCGACGCCCGGCGACCCGCGCAACGGCCTGCCCGTCGCGAGCCTCAGCGAGCCCGTCAAGATCGACATCGCCTACGGCGGGTCGTGTACGGGCGGCAAGATGGCCGACATGGACATGTACGCGGCGGTGCTCAGGCGCGCGGTCGAGCAGGGCAAGCGCGTCGCGCCCGGCGTCCATCTCTACTTGCAGTTCGGGTCGCAGAAGATCAAGGAGTACGCGCGAGAGAAGGGCTACATCGAACTCTTCGAGCGCGCGGGCGCCGAGATGATCGACCCTTCGTGCGGCGCGTGCATCAACGCCGGCCCCGGCGCCTCGCGCAACCCCGAGCAGGTCACGGTCAGCGCGCAGAACCGCAACTTCCCCGGCCGCAGCGGCCCCGGCAAGGTCTATCTGGCGAGCCCTTACGTCGTCGCCGCCTCGGCCGTCGCGGGCCACATCATCGAGCCGGAAGAGTTCCTGAGAGAGCCGGTGGCCGAACTCGTCGGAGCCTGAAGCGGCCCCGTCGCGCTTCCGTCGAAAGAGAATAAGATGGGCGTCGTCTCCCCCTCTGACATGAAACTGGCCGCGCCCGGCGGAAGTCGGTACGCGCGCGTCGAGCGCGAGCGCCGTTACCTTCTGCGCGAGCTGCCGCCCGGCCTCAAGACTTCCGACCCGCACACGCAGATCACGGACAACTACGTGACGGGCACGCGCCTGCGTCTGCGCAAAGTGCGCGACCCGCGCACCAACGAGTGGACGCTCAAGCTCACGCAGAAGCAGACGCCCGAGCCGCCGGACTTCTCGCGCGCGCTCATCACCAACATGTATCTGAGCCCGTACGAGTACGAGATGCTCTCGGTCTTCGAGGGCAACGAGCTGCGCAAGAACCGTTACCCGTACGAGCACGAGGGGCGTGTCTACGCCGTCGATGTCTTCCTCGGACGCCTGCGCGGCCTCGTCCTCGCCGAGACGGATTTCGACGACGACGAAGAGTTGGATGCCTTCAACGCGCCTTCGTTCGCACACCTCGACGTGACGCGCGACGAGCTGTTCACCGGCGCGCGCCTCGTCGGGCTGACCGCCGAAGAGTTACGTGGGGCGTTAGAAAGTAGAACGTCCGGCCAGTCCTGAGTTATCCTGTGGTCTCCCCGACCGCTGTTTAGCCCCGATAACAGAACGACGCACATCCCACGCCGCCGACGCAGCGTCTGAATTTAGCCCGGCCTTTCAAGGCCGGGTCAGCGTCGAAACGAAAGACGCCGCGTCGCGTGAGCGACGCATGAGAGTTCAGGCGTCGCTCACGCGACGCGGACGGGTTTGTCTCTACCTCAACCCGGCCTTGAAAGGCCGGGCTAAACTCAAGCGCCGCTGACGCGGCGGATAGGCCCCTGATGACCCGCACCAAAATCTTTTACTCATCGCTTCTAATACTCACGCTCTCCGCACACGCGGCGGCGCAGACGCCTGCGGCGGCCACGCCGCCGCCCGCGCCGCGCAAGGCCGAGCGGCAAGTGAAGCCGAAGGGCGAGGCCGACCCGCTCGCCGCACAGCGCCGCGCGCAGGCCGTCGCGTTGCTCACCTCGCTGGCCGACGAGGCGGCCGGTTTTCGCGACGAGACTCTGCGCGCACGCGCGCAGGCGCGCGCGGCCGACGCGCTGTGGGAAACGGATCAGGAGAAGGCGCGGCAGCTCTTCCGGCGCGCGTGGGAGGCGGCCGACTCGGCCGACCGCGAGGCGCTGCGCAAGCTGGAAGAGTATATGGACGCGCAGCTCAAGCGCGGCGGCCCCGCCATGGCCTCCACGCCGCCCGACCTGCGCGCGGAGGTCTTGAGGCTCGCGGCGCGGCGCGACCGCGCGCTCGGCGAAGAGATGCTGACGCAGCTTGTGAAGGCCAACGAGGCGGAAGCCGCGAAGGCCGCTAAGGGCGACGCGGCCCTCACCGGAGACATCTCGCAGCGGATGGGGCTCGCCCGCCAGATGCTCGAAGAGGGTGACACCGAGCGCGCCTTGCAGTTCGCGGAGCCCGCGCTCGTGCGCGCCGACGTGCAGTCGGTCGGGTTCCTCTCGAAACTGCGTGGGAAGGATGCGGCGACGGCCGACCGTCTCTACGCCGCGCTCGTCGCGCGCGCCGAGGCCGACCCGGCGGCGGACGCCAACACCGTCTCCGCGTTCATTTCCTACCTCTTCACGCCCTTCACCTTCTTCAGGGTCACGCGTCGCGGCGGCACCGCCAGCAACTCGATGGCCGGCGACACCACGACGCTCCCCGACGTGCTGCCCGAGCTGCGCGCCGCAGTCATGCGCTCGGCCGCGCGCATACTGCTCCGCCCGCTGACGGCAGAGGAGTACGAGCGCACCTCTGCGGGGCGCACGGGCGCCTATGTCATCATCCGCCGTTTGCTTCCCATCTTCGAGCAGCACGCGCCCGACCTGACCGCGGCGCTCAACGCGCGCGCCGCCCTGCTCGCGGCCGACGTGCCCGAGGGCGTCCGCTCGAACGAGGCTTCGGGGAATTATGCTTTCAAGTCGAAGCGCGACGAGAGCGAGCCCGTGAAGGACCCTGTGCAGGAGGCGCTCGACCGCGCCGAGCGCACGACGGGCGTCAACGAGCGCGACCAAATCTACGCGTCGGCGGCCGTCAACGCCGCATGGCGGGGCGACGCGCGCGCCGACGACCTGCTTGCCAAGATCAACGATGCCGAACTCGCGCGCAGCGCGCGCAAGGTCATCGACTTCGCCTTCGTCCGCTCCGCGCTTGAGAAGAAGGAGGCCGAAGCCGCGGTCGCGCGCGCGCGTAAGGGAGACCTCACTCCTTTCGAGCGCGCGTGGGCCTACGAGCGCGCCGCCGACCTCCTCGGCACAACGAATCGTGCACGCGCCGTCTCGCTGCTCGAAGAGGCCGCGGAGGAGGCGCGCCGCATCGACAACAACGACCCCGGCCGCGCACGCGCGCTCACGGCCGTCGCCGCACGCTACGAGAAGCTCGACCGCCCGCGCGCGTGGGAGCTCATCGCCGAGGCGGCGCGCGCAGCCAACTCCGCGCCCGCCTTCACCGGCGAGGACGGGCGGATGACAGTGGAGTTTCGGACGAAGGGGTCGGGCTGGATCACAGACTTCAACGTGGAGGAGTTCGACCTCCCGCTCGTGCTCGGCGCGCTCGCCGCGGACAACTGGGACCGCGCCGTGCAGGTGGCCCAGGGGTTCACGAACGAGGCCGCGCGCGTCACGGCGGTCGTCGCCCTCGGCCGCGCCGCGCTGTTGAAGAAGGGCAAGTAATGACTGATGCGACGACGGTCTCGACGACTATCATCTACACCATCGGCCACGGCCGGCACTCGTGGGCCGACTTCCTCGCGCTGTTGAATCAGTACGAGATAGAAGTCCTGTGCGACGTGCGCAGCGCGGCACGCTCGCGGTGGCCGCAGTTCAACGGGCAGGTTTTGGCGGCGAGTCTGAAGCAGGCTGGTCTAGGCTACGAGTGGCTGCCCGAGTGCGGCGGGAAGGTCGTCGCGCCGACCGAGGAGCTGAACCGCGGGCTCGAACGAATCATGGAGCTGGCCTCCGACGCGCGCGTCGCGCTGATGTGCTCCGAGTCGCGGCCGCTCACCGCGCACAGGGAGCCGCGCGCCAACTGCCACCGCGTCGGCCTGCTCGGGCCGCCGCTCCGAGCGCGCGGCGCGCGCCTCATACACATCCTCCCCGACGGCGACGCGCTCGAACTCGACGAGTCGTCCGTCCCTTCCATCTGGTGAAAAACAGTAGGCAGCAGGCAGATAGCAGCAGGCAGTTGGCCGCGTCAGCGGCGCTTGAATGTAGCCCGGCCTTTCAAGGCCGGGTAACCCGTGTCCGGGACAACGCGCGTCGCGTCAGCGACGCCTGAGCCGATGCACGCGTTCAGGCGTCGCTGACGCGACGCACACTCCGTTGCGTTCGCTGGTCCCGGCCTTGAAAGGCCGGGCTACATTCAGATGCCGCTGACGCGGCGCTCTTAACTGCCTTCTGTCTACTGGAACTTCATCGTCAGCAGCGCGGCGTAGGTCTCGATGCCGTCCCAGAGGTTCTGGAGGCGTATGTTCTCGTTCTCGGCGTGCTGGTTGTTGTCGTAGTTGGCGACGGGGACGGTGAGGGTGGGCGCGCCGAGCGTCTCGCGGATGAGCGAGAGCGGGAGGCTGCCGCCGAGCGTGGGCATGAGGACGATGGGCCCGGCGGAGGTCGTCTGCACGGCCGCGACGACGGCGCGCGCGACGGGCAGGTCCATCCGCGTCCGCTCCGCGTTGTAGCCGCCCGGCTCCTGGATGACTTTGGCGACGAGCGGGTGCGTGAGCCTCTCTTCGTCGGTCGGCTCGCGTTCGGTGACGTGGAACCCTTGGGCGCGGATGTGCGCGACGAGCCGCGCGACCTGGCGCCGGTGGTCGTTGCCGAGTACCAGACGCAGGTCGAGCGCGGCCACGGCCGTCGTCGGAATCACGTTGCGCGCGAGCGCGCCCGTCTCCGCGCTCGCAAGTCCGTTGACGTTGAGCGACGGCTCGTTGATGAGTTCGAGCAGCGGGCGGCCCGCGCCCTCCGGACGTTTAATCCCGAGTTCCTTCATCAACTCTCTGTCGTAGGCCGGGGCCTCCGAGAGCGCGCGGCGCTCGGCCTCGCCCAGAGGCTCGGCGTCGTCGTACCAGCCCTTGATAATCACACGCCCGCGATCGTCCTTCATCGAGGCCAGCAGCCGCGCCAAAAGCATCGCGGGGTTCGGCGCCCAGTTGCCGTAGTGGCCGCTGTGCAGCGGTCGCTTCGGCCCGTAGACCGTCACCTCGACGTTCGTGTCGCCGCGCACGCCGAAGACGACCTGCTTGCGCCCCGATTGGTGGACGGGGCCGTCGCAGATGACCCACGCGTCGGAGGAGAGAAGCTCTTTATGTCTCGACAGAATCTCGACGAGGTGCGGCGAGCCGGCCTCCTCCTCGCCCTCGAAGAAGAACTTGAGGTTGACGGTCGGGCTCAACTGCTTCGCACGCAGCGCGTCGAAGGCCGTGAGGATGGAGATCACGCCCGCCTTGTCGTCCGAAGCCGAGCGCGCGTAGAGGCGCCATTCGGGATCGATGGCCTCGCCGTCCGCGGGCATCGGCAGCAGCCGCCCGCCCTTCTCGAACGGCGCGGAGCGCAGCGCGGGCTCCCACGGCCGCGTGCCCGTCCACTTGCGCGCGTCCGTCGGCTGGCCGTCGTAGTGCGCATAGAAGACGACGGTCTTCGTCGCGCCCGGCGTCGTCCACTCGCCGTAGACGGCCGGCGGCGCGTTCGGCGTCGAGGCTTCGAGCAGGCGCGGTTTAAGCCCGCGCGCCTTCAACATCTCGACGAGCCGCGCGGCGTTGCGCCGTATGCCTTCGGCGTCCGAGGCGACGTTCGGGATGGACAGCAGCTCGACGAACTCGCGCAGGATGCGGTGCTCGTTGGCGCGCCTGTAGACACGAACCGGGTCGGTCGTCTGCGCGAAGACGCACTGGCAGAGGAGCGGGAAGGCGACGATGACGCTGACGAGTCTTCTCTTCATGTGCCCTCGGCGGGGACGGCGTGGTCGCGTCGATAGTCGGAGGCGTAGGCGCGCGCGAAGTAGACGGCGAGCAGGAAGGCGACGAACATGACGGCGGCCGCGGCCCAGAAGGTGAGCGCGACCGAGCGGTCGCTCATGTTGTGCGGTTTGCCGTCGTGCCCGACGGTGGCGACGGCGCTGTAGATGAGCGCGGAGGAGAGGAGCGGCCCCGCGACGCGCGCGAGGCTCGCCACCGACTGCGTCACGCCGAGCACGCCGCCCTGCTCGCTCGCCCCCGCGCTCTTCGACGCGAGCGACGTGAGCGAAGGCGTCGCCAGACCGTTCCCCAAAGCAAAGAGCGCCCCCAGCGCGAGCAGCCCCGCCGGCCCCGTGTGCGGCCCCGTGAAGGGGATGAGCACGAGGCTCAACGTGAACAGAAGCGCCCCGACGATGACCAGCAACGGCTCGCCGAACATCTTCACGAGGCGGCCGATGAGTCCGCCCTGTATGCCCGCGCCGACGACGCCGACGTACGCGAATATCCAGCCCGTGTCGTGCGCGTCGAAGCCGAAGCGGTAGAGCGTGAAGAGCCCGAACGACGCCGTCATCACCGAGAAGGCCGTCACGAACAGGAAGTAGACCGCGAGCACGAACGCGAGCCGCGACTGTCTGAGCGCGCGCATGAGCTGCGACCAGCGCCCCGTGGCCGCCGAGGTGCGCGCCGGGTGGTCGGGCGTCACCGTCTCGGGCAGCACGAAGTAGAGCAGCGTCGCGTTCGCTAAGGAGAGCGCGCCCGCGAACATGAAGGGCACGTGCGCGCCCCACCGCGACAGGATTCCGCCGATGGCCGGCCCGAAGATGAACCCCAGCCCGAAGGCCGCCCCGATGAGCCCCATGCCCTTCGCGCGGTTCTCCTCGGTCGTCACGTCGGCGATGTAAGCCTGTGCCGTCGAGATGTTCCCGCCCGTGATGCCGTCGATGATGCGCCCCGCAAACAGCATCCAGAGCGTCGTCGCGAAACCCAGTATGAAGAACCCTGCGCTCGTCCCCAGCAGGCTGAAGAAGAGGACGGGGCGCCGCCCGTACCTGTCAGAGAGTCTTCCCAGAATCGGCGTGAAGATGAGCTGCATCACCGAGTAGGAGGCGAAGAGCAGGCCCACGGCGCGCGGGCTCGCGTCGAACTGCGTCCCCTCGACGTAGAACGGCAGCACGGGGATGACGATGCCGAAGCCCACCAGGTCGATGAAGACCGTAACGAAGATGACGAGCAGCGGAGAGCGTTTCATCGGAAGATAGATTTTAGGATGATGGCGACGCCCAATGTTTTAGCACAGGCTTCGCGCGCCGCGCCAACTTGCGTTACACTCGAAGCAGTCAGAACAGATCAGGAGAGACAATTCAATGTCGGGGGCTCCCACGGAAGAGAAGGAGAGTCACGTCCTCGTCATCAGGCGCGTACACGAGGAGGCGCGGGGCATCCGCGCGTTCGACGTGCTGCCTGAAGGCGCGACGGACTGCCACGAGATGCCTTTCACGCCGGGGCAGGTCGCGCTGCTCGAAGTCGAGGGGGCGGGGCGCGCCTACTTCGCCATCGCGAGCGCGCCCGAGGACGACGAGCTGGAGTTCCTCGTCAAGCTCTCGAACGACCCCGCGTCGCGCGCGCTCTACGAGACCGGGCCGGGCGGCCGCGTGCGGCTGGTCGAGATCGCGGGTCACGGCTTCGATTTGAAGGAGCAGGAGGGGCGCGACCTCGTCTTCGTGGCGATGGGGACGGGCGTGGCGCCGCTACGCTCGGCGCTGCGGTCGGTGCTGCCGCACGCCGAAGCGTACGGTCAGGTCGTCGTCCTCTACGGCGTGCGGACGCCCGAGGACTTCTGCTATCAGGACGAGACGGAGGCGTGGCGCGCGGCCGGCGTCGAGCTGCGGCAGGTCATCTCAAGGCCGGACGGCTACGAGTGGTCGGGGCAGACGGGCTACGTCCAGTCGCTTCTGGATAACGTGCTGCCGTCGCTCTCCGACCCGGTCGCGCTGGTCTGCGGCTCGCGCGAGATGATCGAGCAGACGCGCGACCGCCTCCACGAGATGGGCTTCGCGCCCGAGAGGATTCTGACCAACTACTGACCCGCCGCGCTCGGGAGAGGGCTCAACCACCCGACCGCCCTCGCCTGAGGCGGCCCGCCGCTGCTCGGAAAGAGGAAAGCCCCGCTCGTTGTAGTGAGCGGGGCTTTCCTCTTTCCTTCGGATGAAATCACCGGCCGCCTACGGCGCGGGCGGGTAGACCATCGTGAGCGGGTCGGGGAGCGGGATGCGGCGAATCTGTCCGTTGGCCGCGAGCTTCGTCAGGGAATACTCGGGGTGGTCGGGGTTGCCCTTCGTGATGTCGTCGATGTTGCCGACGACGAGGACGACGAGCTTTGAAGGGTCGAGGTACTTCTGCGCGACACGCTGCACGTCGTCGGCCGTGACGGCCGCGATGCGCTGGCGGTAGGTGTCCCAGTAGTCCGCGGGGCGCTTCGTGTACTCGTCCTGCGCGAACGTGCCGGCGATCTGCGCGGCGGTCGCGAAGGTGAGCGGGAAGGTCTCGACGAACGAGTTCTTCGAGGTCTCCAACTCCTCGGCCGAGACCTTCGCCGTGCGGATGCGGTTGATCTCATCCATCACGATCTGGATGGCCTGCGACGTGGACGCGCTCTTCGACTGGAAGGCGGCGCGGAAGGCGCCGGGGTAGTAGACCCCCATCCCGTACGACGACCCGGCCGAGTAGGCAAGCCCCTCGTCGGAGCGCACCCGCGACATGATGCGCGAGGTGAAGCCGCCGCCGCCGAGGATGTCGTTCATGACCTGGAGGGCGTAGTAGTCGGGGTTGTCGCGCGTCGAGCCGATGTGGCCGATGCTGACGCGCCCCTGGTTCACGTCCGCCTTGTGGACGGTGTAGATGCCCGCGACGGGCGTCTGCGAAGGCTTCGGCACGTCGGGCACGGCCATCTTGTTCGAGGGCCAGCCCTTGAAGGCCGCTTCGAGCTTCGCCAGAAGCTCCGCCGTCTTGAAGTCGCCCGAGGCAGCGATGATGAAGCCGGCCGGCTGGAAGTACCGCTGGTGGAAGTCGATCAGGTCCTGCCGCGTGATGGACTCGATGGAAGCCTTCGTCGCGTCCTTCGTCGAGAAGTGATCCGAGCCGTAGAGGAGGCGGCCCCACTCGCGCGCCTCGATGCCGGTCGTGTTGTCGTTGCGCCGCTCCAATCCCTGAAGGATCTGGCTCTTGGCGAGCTTCAGGCGATCCTCCTGGAAGGCGGGCGTGCGCAGCATGTCCATGTAGAGCGCGAGCCCCTTGTCCACGTCCTTGGCGAGGAGGTTGAGGTTGGCGCTGCCCTGCGTCGAGCCAACGCCGCTCGAAATCTGCGCGGCGAGGAAGTCGGCCGCCTCGTCGAACTGCTCGGCCGTCATCTTCTGTGTGCCGCCGGCGCGCATCTGGCTCCCGACGAGGGCGGCGAGGCCCACCTTCTCCGCCGGCTCCAGGTACGACCCCGTCCGCACGAGCGTCGAGATGTTGACGAGCGGCAGGTCGTGGTCTTCGACCGCGTAGACGACCACGCCGTTCGAGAGGACGTGGCGATATTTGTCGCGCTTGGGCGGCGTGTAGTTGAGCGTCGTGTACTTCAATTCGCGCGGGTGCGCGGGGACGCCCTGCGGCTGCGCGGTCTGCGCGGTGAGCGCGGCCGGGGCGGCGAGCAGGACGAGCGCGAGGAGCAGCGCCGAAAAGGTTCTGCTGATCTTCATGACTACTTAACACCTCCTTCGAGCTGCTTGAGGCGGTCCTCCAGCATCTTCTTCACCACTTGGATACCCTTCTGTTTGTCGGCGGGGGCCGAGGCGCCCATCTGCTCGATCTGCTGAAGGATGCCGCGCACCTGCTCGACCTTCATCTGCGGGAGCGCGGCGCGGAGCTGGCGCACCTGCGCCTTCTCCTGGTCGGAGAGTCCGGCGAGCGTCGCGTCTTCCGCCGCGCCGCCCGCGGCCGCCGTCTTCGTGCGGTAGATAGCGACCGTGCGGTTCTCGGGCATGAAGTACTTGTTGGCGACGCGCTGGATGTCGGCGGGCGTGACGGCCTGCACGCGCGCGGGGTCGGTGTTGATGGTCGCCCAGCCGCGGTTGGCGTCGCGCAGAAGCAACTGCACCATCAGGCCGAAGTTCGACTGGAGCCCGCGGAACTGGTTGGCGGCCGACTGGTTCTTAATCTTCTGAAGCTCGTCGGCGGGCACGGGCTCCTTCTGAATCCGCTCGATCTCCTTGTAGAGCGCCTGCTCCACCTCCTCGGGCGACTTGCCCGGCTTGGCCGTGCCGCTCAACTGGAAGTAGCCCTCGTACTTGTTGCCGCTCTGGCCGGCGAAGGCGTTGTTGGCGACCTCCTGCTGAAGCACGAGCGCTTTGTAGAGGCGGCCCGTCCGGCCGCTCAGAAGGCTGCCGAGAACGCTCAGCGCCACGTCGTCCGGGTGGCCGTCGGCGACCGTGTGGTAGCGGACGCGCGCCTGCGGCGTGGTCTCGGCGTAGGCGACCATCCGCTGCTCGGCGAGCTGCGACATCTCCTGCGTGCGGACGGGCTCGGGCTCGCGCTTGCCGCGAGGCAGGCGGCCGAAGTACTTGCGGGCGAGCGCGGTCGCGTTCGCCGGCTCGAAGTCGCCGACGAGACAGGCGGTCAGGTTGTTGGGCGCGTAGTTGACGGCGAAGTAGTCGAGCGCCTCCTCGCGCGTGATGCCTTCGAGGTCGGAGGGCCAGCCGACGACGGGCCAGCCGTAGGGCGAAGACATCCAGAACATCGCCTCGAACTGCTCGTCGAACTTGCCCGTCGGCGTCGAATCGGTGCGCAGGCGCCGCTCCTCATAGACCACGTCGCGCTCGGAGTAGAACTCGCGGAAGACGGGGTTGGCGAGGCGGTCCGACTCCATCCAGAACCACAGCTCAAGCTTGTTGGCCGGGACGTTGATGAAGTAGACGGTGAAGTCGTTCGACGTGCCGGCGTTCATCCCGGAGGCGCCGGCCGTCGTGTAGATGCGGTCGAACTCGTCCTTGACCATCAGCTCCTTCTCGCGCTTCGTCAGTTCGTCGAAGCGGGCGAGGAGTTGCTTGTGCTTCTCCGAGCGGTTCTTCGGGTCTTTGAGGTCTGAGACCTCGCCGAGCCGCTGGCGGCGGATGAGGTCCTTCTCTTCGGCGCGAATCTGGGCGCGCACGTCGTCCATCTCTTGGAGGACCTTCAGGTTCTCTTCGATGTTCTTGGTGCCGACGGTGCGCGTGCCCTTGAACATCATGTGCTCGAAGAGGTGCGAGAGGCCGGTGATGCCGGGGCGCTCGTTGACCGAGCCGGTGCGCGTGATCCAGCCGGCGGCGATGTTGGGGTCGCCCTTGCGCGGCACCATCAGCACGCGCAGGCCGTTCTCCAACATGACCTCCTGCACGGGCACGTTCTGCGCCCGCGCGACGCCCGCGCACAGGGAGAGCGCGAGGACGGCGTAGGTAAATCTTCTCATGGCGGCTTACCTCGAATCCTTCTCAGGGGATTGAAACTGTGGGTTGTCTTGTCCGGAAGTCTGTACGGGAGACGGCCGAAGCGACGTTACTACGTAGCGTTGCGCCTGAAAGTTTTACACGGCGCCGGGGGGGCGCGCAACCGCGCGTCAGGGGTGAGAGAGGCAGAGGAAAAGCGAAGGCCCCGCCCATTTTCGTGGGCGGGGCCTTCAGGCGTCGAGGGGCGCGGGAGTCTTACTTCTCCTGCCGCCGGATGAGCGCTTCGAGCGCGGCGAGCCGCTGTTCGAGCGTGTTGACCTTCGAGCGAAGCTGCTCGACCTCTGCGGACTTCTGCTGAAGCTCAAGCGTCCGGGCGTCGAGCGCCTTGACGGCCGCGAGGCTGACGCCGACCGCGTCCTGGATGCCGATGGCCTTGTCGGTCGTGCCGAGCTGGAAGGCCGTGTAGAAGTCCTCCGCCATCGGCCCGAGGTGGCGCGACTGCTGACCCTCGGCGATGTAGTTCCACGTCGAGACCGGCACCTTACGAAGCCGCGCGAGCACGTCGTCGCCGTCCACGTTGAAGAAGTTCTCCTTCGTCGTGCGGCTCGAAGTGCAGTTGAAGACGCCCGAGCCCGCGGGCAGGTTGCAGCCCGTCGTGCCGCCGAGGTTCGTGCGGAAGCGGAAGCCACCCGTGGCGCGCGCCGCGAACTCGTTGTTCGCCGTGTTGCGGAACGTGTCGGCCGAAGCCGTCGCCGAGCCGTCCGACCAGATGAACGTGCCCTGGAAGCCGTTGTTCGAGGCGAACTTGCCCATCGCCGTCGTGTGGTCCTGATCGGCCGTCACGTTGTAGCCGATGGCGACCGCCGCGAGGCCGCGGAGGTTGAAGCTGTCGGGGTCGCACTTGCCGTTGATGAGCGGCCCGCCCGACTTGGCGTTGTTGCCGAGCGCCACGCCGTAGGTGTCGCACACGCGGTTGCCCGCGCCCGCCGAGAAGCCCGCGGCGCCCTTCACCTGATTGCCGCTGCCGAAGACGATGGACGAAGTGCTCTCGGCGGAGTTCGTGTCGCCGAAGGCCAGCGCGTAGAGGCCGATGGCCGTCGAGTTCGAGCCGCCCGCCCACGAGAAGAAGCCGACGTTGTTGTCGTCCCACTCGTTGTCGGCGTAGCCCGAGCGGAAGGCGCCCTTGTACGAGTCCCAGGAGGTGCGGTAGCCCTTGCCCTGCATGGGCGAGACGCCGATGCCGAGGTTGCCGGTGGCGACGAAGCTGCCGTTCTGGAAGACCTTGAACCACGCGGGCGTGTGGCCGCCGGGGCCCGAGCAGCAGGTCGAGCCGCCGCGCAGGTTGATCATCGGCGCCGTGCCGTTGGCGTCGCCCACCGAGAGCTGCTCGGCGCCGGGGACGAACTTGACGTTGTTGCCGGCGCTGGCGTCAACATAAGCCTTGTTCGCCGCGTCGGTCGCGCTGACGGGGTTGGCGACGTTCGTGATGGCAACGCCGTTGGCCGAGAGGCCGTTGACGAAGGTGTTCTGACCCGTCCAGGCGTTCTGGCCCGCGATGCTGGCCGCGGCGCTCGTCTGCTTCGTGCCGTCGGGGAAGATGATGCCCTTGCCCGCCGCCGAGAGCTTGAGGTCGCCGGCCTGCGTGACCCTCATCCGCTCGCCCCAGCTTGAGTTGGCCGAGTAGGTCGAGAAGATGATGTCGTTCGTCGCCGCGTTGCCGGGCACCGCCATGCCGACGCCCATCGCGTTGGTCGGGATGCCGCCCGCGCCGGCCGTGTCCTTCCAGAACTCCATCGAGCCCGACCCGCCGACGAGGACGAGCGGGGTCTTCGTCCCCGGCGCGGCCATCTCGACGAGGTGGAAGTCGGAGGCGTTGGGCAGCAGCGGCGTCGAGCGGCCGAAGACCGTCAGGCCGTTGGTCTCAAGGATGGACGAGTCGCCGACCGTGCCCGTGCCGTCGAGCCACTTCGTCAGCTTGTTGGTCGTGCCCGTGCCCGCGAGGGGCGCCCCCGTCGTCTCGCCGCCCGCGACCGCCGAGGAGTTGGGGGTGTTGATGTTCGTGCTCGAAATGTTCAGGCCCGACGTGAGGCCGCTGGCCGAGGTCAGCACCGTGCCGTCGTCGAAGCGGATGCCGCCGCGTGCGCGGATGGTGCCCGCCACGTCGAGCATATCCTCCGGCGTGCTGGTGCCGATGCCGACGCGCCCGTCGGGCGTGACGCGCATCTGCTCGCGCTCCCGGCCCGAGAACACGTCGCCCGTGCGGAAGGTCAGAGCGCCCGAGGTGGAAGTCACCTGCCCGTCCGTGCCGTCGTGCGCCGCCACCGTGACGGCGTTCGACTTCTTCGCAGTCGCCGCGGCTTCGGCGTCGCCCTCCTTGATGCCGGCGGCCGCAAGGGCCGGCGCGTAAGCGGCCTTCAACTGCGCCTCGCCGTCCTTGTTCAGCGCCGCGCGGTTGCCCTGAACCGTGACGGAGCTGAGCTTGCGGCTCTGGCCGCCCTGAATGTCTTCGGCCGTCAGGATGCAGAGGTACGAGCCGTCCGCGAGACCCTGCCCGTCCCAGTCGTAGATGCCGCCCGCGCGGAAGCCCGAGTCGAACAGGCGCTCGCCCGCCGCCGTGTAGACTTCGAGGCGGACGCGTCGCGCCTCGCCCGGCGCGACGAAGCGCACGCCCGCGGCGGTCGAAGAGGCGGCGACGGCCGGCCCCTGTGCGCCGCGTTGCCCCG
>JADMIO011565019.1_pt1 | contig 33853 bp, 32 predicted proteins | sample 8958161 | NCBI WGS metagenome assembly JADMIO01 (sample SAMN16585339, study PRJNA669376) | soil metagenome | isolation source: Crop rotation soil | place: USA: Cullars Rotation, Alabama | collected 2011 | reverse complement strand
CCGATCAAGACGCATCGTGGAACAGAGAATCGACTGCGTCACTTCGAGCGTGCGAAAGAGTTGCCGGAAAACTTTCTGCTGTTAGGCGATGCGGTCTGTGCCTTCAATCCGGTCTACGGGCAGGGCATGACAACGGCGGCGCTCGGCGCGCTCACGCTTCGAAATACTCTGCGTGAGAACGGTAATCCGCGTGGGTTGTCGCATCGCTTTCTGAAGCGACTCGGAAAGGTGATCAAGGCTCCGTGGTTGCTCGCGACTGGTGAAGACTATCGCTACCCCGCCACGACGGGTCACGGTGCGACTTTGATGACGAAGTTCATGCACCGTTACATGAATCACGTGATTGCGCTAGCGACGGAATCAGTTGCCGTTCGTCACGTACTCCTGCGCGCGTTTAGCATGATGATCCCGCCGGCGGCGCTTTTTCATCCACGCGTTTCACTTCGCGTCCTGCTCCACATTTTGAAAGCCAGTCTCCGTGCCGCCTCTGTGTCCTCTGTGTCTCTGTGGTGGCCGTTACGATCAGAATTAACCACCGAGACACAGAGAACACAGAGATAGCACAGAGAACCCGCATGAAAACTCGGACTGAGATCACTGTGGAAACAGAAAGATGGGTCGTCGTTCAGAAACATCGAAGAACCACCTGGTGTTCAACCTGCTCACGCGACGTCGAGATGTTGAGCATCGATGATGCCGCAATCTTCGCGCGCGTAAACTCCCGCACGATCTTTCGCTGGGCCGAAGCCGGCGTCGTGCATTCAACCGAAACCCCCGAAGGCTTATTAGTAATTTGCCCCCATTCATTGCTTTGCCTCGAACGTTAGTAGTCAAACCTGGATGGGGTCAGTACCACCTGCGGTAGCGGGTGGGTGCGCAGCAATGCGACGCGCAGAAAGGCCTAACGCACCCACCCGCTACCGCAGGTGGTACTGACCCCGTCCAAGTTCGGTCCTATTTATTCTGTGTCTGTCCGTGTTGACGCCCGGCTGTTGTTAATCCAAACGGTCTTGATGTTCACGAACTCGCGGATTCCAAACTCCGCGAGTTCGCGGCCATAACCGGAGTTCTTCACGCCGCCAAATGGCAAACGTGGATCGGATGCGACCATGCCGTTGATGAAGACTGATCCTGCTTCAAGCTCTTCGATGAACCGCGCTTCCTCTTTCGCATCGTTGGTCCACGCCGACGATCCCAAACCAAACTGCGTAGCATTCGCAATTCGGATCGCCTCATCGATACTCGACGCACGGAAGAGCGTGGCCACCGGTCCGAAGATCTCTTCGCACGACACTGGTGCGTTGACGTCGAGATCGACCAGCACAGTCGGCTCGTAAAAGTTTCCGGCACGATCGATCTTCTTCCCGCCGGTCAGCACCCGTGCGCCACTCGCCACCGCGCGTTTCACCTGCTCGTCGAGATCGTTGACGATCTGCGGCGTCGCGAGTGGACCGATGTCAGTCGATTCTTCCATCGGATCGCCAATCTTCAACGCCCGCATCTCCTCGACAAAACGTCGCTCAAACTCATCGTAAATCTCAGCCGCAACGATAAAACGCTTCGCTGCGATGCACGACTGCCCGTTGTTGATCGTGCGCGCCTTGACGGCTGTCATTACTGCTTCTTCGAGATTGGCTGAGGGCATCACGATGAATGGATCGCTCCCGCCAAGCTCCAGCACCGTCTTCTTGATCTGCCTACCTGCAATCGACGCGACGCTGCGACCCGCGGGCTCGCTGCCTGTCAGCGTTGCCGCCACCACACGCCGATCATTCAAAATTGCTTCAACTGCATCCGAGCCAATCAGTAATGTTTGAAATGCGCCTTTCGGAAATCCTGCGCGCGCGAAGATGTCTTCGATAGCGAGCGCGTACTGCGGCACGTTCGACGCATGCTTCAGCAGCCCGACATTCCCTGCCATCAACGCGGGCGCCGCGAAGCGAAACACTTGCCAGAATGGAAAATTCCACGGCATCACTGCCAGCACCGGGCCGAGCGGTTCAAAGCGTACGTAACTCTCCTGCGCGTTCGTTTCAACGACCTGATCGCGTACGTGATGCTGCGCGTTTTCAGCGTAGTAGCGACAGACCCACGCGCACTTTTCCGCCTCGGCGATCGCAGCCTTGATCGGTTTGCCCATCTCCGCCGTCATCATCTTCCCGAGCGCTTGTTTATCGTTTTCGAGAATTTCGGCCGCACGTTGTATCTTCGCCGCGCGCTCGTTCATGGGCGTGCTTCGATAAGTGCGAAATGTCTCAGCGGCGAGCTGAAGCTTTTCCTCGATCTGCGCTGCCGTGAGCGGTTCGAAATTTTTCAGAGTTTTCCCCGTGCTTGGATTGATTGATGCAATTGCCATGATGAAAGGATTATATTCTCTTTCAATGCCCGAGAACCAAAAGCCAAAACTCGATCGCTTCGGCGTAGCTGCCGCGCTCCAGGAGATCGCGCAGTTGATGGATCTGAAAGGCGGCCAGTTTCGCTTCAAAGCAAAAGCGTACAACGCCGGCGCACGCGCCATTCAAGGCGTCGCAGATCTCGATCGACTCGTCAAAGAGGATCGTCTCACCACACTGCCGCGCATCGGCGACGCGCTCGCGTCCCAGATCAAACAACTCTACCTGACCGGTCAGTCTTCAGTCCTGAACGGTCTGCGACAAGAATTTCCCAAAGGCGTGATCGAGCTCTCATCAGTTCAAGGATTGAGCGTCGAGAAGATCAAGCAACTCGATGAGGCAGGCATTAGCTCGATCGCGCAGCTCAAGTCCGCCGCCGAAACCGGACGCCTCGAAACACTGAAAGGCTTTGGTCCAAAGACCGCGCAGCGTCTGCTAACCCAACTCGCAAATCCCATACAGAAACCCAAGCGTCGACTACATCTGCATCAGGCGTGGAGCACAGCCGATCAATGCATCGAGTATCTGAAAGCGATCGACGGCGTGGTTGACGTCAGCGTTGCCGGTTCGTTGCGGCGTTGGGAAGAAACGATCGGCGTCATCGATATCGTGGCGAGTGCGGATGATCCGGCCGCAGTGGTTGAAAAGTTTCAGCAGTTTCCGCTCGTGCTGTCGAGCCAGCTTGATGGTCCAAATGCGTGTGTGGCGCACTTTGCCGATGGCGCACAGGTGTGGCTGACAGTCGTGCCGCCGGAAGAGTTTGGAATCACACTCTTCGTCAAGACCGGCTCACAGACGCACATCGAGAAGATCAAAGACTACGCCGAGCGAAAGAAGGTGGGCTTCGCACGGTTGCCGCGCACTGAAGAACAACTCTACAAACGCCTTGGCATGGCTTACATCCCGCCGGAGCTGCGTGAAGACGTGGGCGAGATCGAAGCGGCGCTCGCGAAAAAACTTCCCGAAGATCTCGTGACTGAAGCGGACATCAAAGGCGTGGTCCACTGCCATACGACTTATTCAGACGGTATCCACACGCTCGAAGCGATGGTGCGCGGCGCTGAAGAGATGGGCATGAAGTACATCACGATCACGGATCATTCGCCCACCGCGATTTACGCGAACGGCGTGAAATTAGATCGCTTGAAACGGCAGTGGGAAGAGATCGACGAAGTGCAGGAGAAGGTGTCGATCAAGATCCTGCGCGGCACTGAGTCGGACATCGTTGCGAGCGGCAAGCTCGACTATCCCGATGCGGTGCTCGAAAAATTTGACGTCATCGTCGCGAGCATTCATGCGCGCTACAAGATGGATTCAGAAAAGATGACGGCGCGTATCACGACTGCGATGCGGGAGCCGGTGTTCAAGATCTGGGGGCACGCACTCGGGCGATTGCTGCAACGACGCCCGCCGTTTGAATGTGACGTCGAGCACATTCTCGACGTGATCGCAGAGTCGCGCGCAGCGATCGAGATCAACGGCGATCCTTATCGTCTGGACCTGGAGCCACGCTGGCTACGCGAGGCGCGTAAGCGAAAGATCAAATTCGTAGTCTCCACTGACGCGCACTCAGTCAAGGCCATGAACAACATAAAATACGGCGTCGCCATGGCCCGCCGCGGCTGGATCACACGCAAAGAAGTCTTGAACACCCTCAACCCCAGCGCCTTCGCCAAGGCCGTCAAGCCCGTTCACTGAACACCAACAGATAGCCATTTGGATCTCTTACCTCGAATTCCCAATTTCCATAAGGCTGCTTGCGCAACGGCTGCACGATCGTCGCCTCTTCGCGCACCGATTCGAAAAAATCCTTCACTCCCTCGATCAGAAAGTAAGCATCCCAAACTCCACCAGGGCGTGATTTATAAACGTCAGGTCTCTCGTAGCCCTCAACTCGCTGCAACATGATCTCGATCTTGTCTCGATACATAATCGCAAATACGTAAGGCTCGTGCGCCGGGAACGGGTCGCCGATGAAACCGAGCTGCTCCTCATACCAGCGAATCGTCGCGCTGATATCCGCAACGGCAAACACCGGCGCCACGGAATGAAATTCAGCCATCTTCGATCTCCTTAGTGTGATCTCCGCTTTTGAACATCGCACGTGGGCGGCAGGTTGGGGTTCTTTGTTTCGTAGTCTTTGATCTCCTGCTCGAATTTGAGCTTCGCCTTGTCGCGCTCGTCGTCACCAAACAACTTTGCATTGCCCGGTTCCTGCGTCACACGCGCGCGTAGTCGTTGCGCTGCGTTCATGATCTTCGGCCGCAAGTCGCGATCTAAATCGATGATGTAAATCGCGGTTGCTTCAGGCAAAGGCACGATCGTGCTAAAGGGAATCCCGGCGCGTTCGAGCTCGTTCGAAAGTGCGACCAGATTTCTGCGTGTGCGTGGTCGCAACGTGTAAAGGTCCACTTTACCGCCAGGCATGGGATGAAAATAGATAACGTACTTCTGCTCTGCATCGCGTCCCATGCGCGAGAGCACGTATCGAAGCGTCGCTTCGTCGCCTCTGACGCGCACCAACACCGAATGCTCTGCGCCGTCACTCCACGATCCGAGCGCGCGAAACGCTGTGATGCGCGTGCGCACAACACACCCGAGATTGACAGCCTTGTTGAGCAGCTTCGCTTCCTCGGCAGACTTCATGCCTGCGATCGCCTGTTCGAGTTTCAGGTCAGTCTTCGTGTTCGGACTGACGAAGCCGTAATTGAAAGACTTCTGATCCTGTTGGGCCGAAACTAATGTGGTCCAACCGAGAAGCAGAACGAACAAAAATGATCGTGACTGAGAGATTCGATATGTCATAGAATGAGCCAACCTTAATCCTCATCAAGGAGACAAATCAATGCGACGAAGAACCCTCACCGAGCTCGCCAATAATCCTGATCTGATCTCAGGCATTTACAATTACTGCGATCGTTGGTGTGAACGGTGTCCTTTAACCTCACGTTGTCTGGTCTATGCGACCGAACAGGAAGACAACGATTCACCTGAACCTCAAGACATTCGTAACGAAGCATTCTGGCGAAAACTCAATACGATTTTCCAGGAAACGCGCGAGATGATTGTCGAGTGGGCCCGCGCTGCCGGAGTCGATCTCAATGCGAAGGCGGAAGACGACGACGGGCAATGCAAAAGAAAGCGCCAGCTTGTCGACAATCATCCGTTGACGAAACTCGGAAAGAAGTATGCGAATACTGCGAGTGATTGGTTTCGCGAGTTTGACCAGACGATCGAGCTCAGCGATCCGGAAGATGCACGCGAAGTGATTCAGTGGTATCAGTATCAAATCGCTGTGAAGACGATGCGCGCGCTTTCCGGGCGCAAGGAAGAGCTCGACGATCCCGAAATCGCGGATTTTCCGAAGGATTCCGATGGTTCTGCGAAGGTGGCGCTGATTGGGATCGATCGTTCGATTGCGGCCTGGCGGATGATGCAATTATCGTTGCCCGACCGCGTTGAGTCGATCGTGCCGCTGATCTTGCAGCTCGATCGACTGCGGCGTCGACTGGAAAGAAGTTTTCCACAGGCGCGCGATTTCGTCAGACCTGGGTTTGACGAAAACTAGAATTAGATCACAAAAAAGGCACAAGAGATCTTTTGTGCTTTTGTGCCTTTTTGTGGCTAAGAAAGGATTTTGATGACTGACTGTCTGTTTTGTCGAATTGTGTCTGGTGAGCTGCCGGCGACGATTGTTTACGAAGATGATAATTCAGTCGCGTTTCTCGATCACCGTCCGTTGTTTCCCGGTCACACGTTATTAGTTCCGCGCGAACACGTCGAAACACTCGGCGAGTTACCAACAAAAATCGTCGGCCCGTATTTTGAAGCCGCGCAACTATTGTCGCGCGCAGTTGAATCAGCAATGGAAGCTGAAGGAACTTTTGTCGCGATGAACAATCGCGTCAGTCAGAGTGTTCCGCATTTACACGTTCACGTTGTGCCGCGTCGAAAGAAAGACGGATTGAAAGGATTTTTCTGGCCGCGCACAAAATATAAAAGCGATGAAGAGATGGAACAAGTTAAAAAGAAAATCGCGAATGCAGTAAAGAAAATCAAAAACCAAAAATAAAACACTCAAAAATTTGATCTAAAAACGTCTCAGGAGTATAAAGCACGTGTCGCGAGGGTTACGGCCTTCGAGACCGAGAAAGGGATCGGCAATCGTGGTGGTGACACCCGAACGAGAGAAGAGACAGGCGGCTGTTGATTCTATTGACGCCCTAATCGGAGCCGAAAGGCTCAGCTAGAGAAGGTTGCGAGACTTTCTCGAGCCATTCGAATAAAAACGAATGGCGCCCGGAGGCAAGGACCCGCCGAAGGGAGCAAAAGCAGCTTGACGCAAGTTGAGCTTCGTTGCCGGATCGTAATCGGCGGTGGAGGAAAAGCCACCACAACAAAAACCTAACGGCACCACGTTCTTCGGAACGTGAGGATTGTGAAAATAATTCGTGTGCTGACCGGAGATCGGCTGACCGCCAGTTGGTCATCGGGATACAAATTGGCGACTTGAGCGTGTACATGCTTGGGTTGCCATCCTAAAGGGAGCTTCGGCAAACTTTAGGAAAACGGATTGCGCTGCTTTCAGCTTGCTGGGAGCAGCGCTTTTCGTTTTTAAATCGCGGCGACTTTTTTCTCAACCTTGAGCGTGATAGATTACCGCCTTCCAAAAAGCAGAAAATTTTCTCCCCGTATTTGGTCCTACACTTAAGGAGGATTTGACCCAGATGAGTGAAGCACGATTGCAGGAAACTTCCGATCCCAAACCCGGCTCGTTTTGTTGGGTTGAGCTCGGAACGTCCGATAACGAAGCCGCAAAAAATTTCTACACGCAACTCTTCGGTTGGGAAGCTGACGATCATCCGATGGGCCCAGACAGTATTTACACAATTCTCAAGCTCGACGGTAAAGACGTTGGCGGTCTGTACAAATTAACGGGCGACATGGTGGGCCAGGGTGTTCCACCACACTGGATGAGCTACGTCGCCACCGCGAACGCAGACGAGACGACAGAAAAAGCAAAAGCGGCGGGCGCGACCATCATGAATGGCCCATTCGACGTCGCTACCCTTGGACGAATGTCCGTCATCCAAGATCCGACTGGAGCGGTTTTTTCAATCTGGCAGTCGATGGACAACAAAGGTTCCACAGCCTGGGGCGTACCCAACGCTCCTGTTTGGAATGAGCTCGGAACAAACGATACCCAGAAGGCGGGCGAGTTTTATTCGAACGTCTTTGGTTGGACGAGGCAGGCGTTCCCCGGCCCTGGCCCGATGGAATACACCATCTTCAATAACGATGATAAAGGCGTCGGCGGCATGTACCAGATCATGCCTGAGATGGGACCAATCCCGCCGCACTGGCTCGTCTACTTTGCAGTCGAGGATTGTGACGCCGCGGTTGAAAAAGCGTCGGGACTCGGCGCAAACGTGATTAAGCCGGCCGAAGATATCCCCGGTGTCGGACGTTTCGCGATCCTGACCGATCCACAGGGCGCTGCGTTCGCCTTACTGAAACCGCAGCCCGCTCAATAACGTTTGTAAGGCAACGCAAGAAAGCACAAATAGCGCTTAGGATTTCTAATACCTTTCGTGCTGTTTGTGCTTTTTTGTGGCTAACACACATGAAAGCGCGTCTCGTTTGGTTAGTGTTGTGCGGAATCTGGGGCTCGACCTGGCTGTTCATCAAGCTGGGTCTTGAAGATCTGCCTCCATTCACTTTCGCCGCCATCAGATTCATCATCGCCGTCGCGATTGTTTTTTCAATCATCCGCATTCGCGGACTGGCACTGCCGCGCGCCCGAGCAGACTGGATCCTGCTTGCTGTCACTGGAATCCTCTCGTTTGGATTCAATTACGGTCTCGTGTTTTGGGGAGAGCAGTACATCACGTCGGGACTGGCTGCGTTGTTACAAGCAACGACTCCCGCGTTCGGATTAGTCTTCGCACACTACAACTTGCCCGGCGAGCGTTTGAGTTGGCCGAAGATCGGCGGCGTCGTTCTCGGCGTGTTCGGCGTGGCCGTAGTTTTCTCGAACCAGCTTGCAGTCGCAGGGCGTCAGGCGTTAGCGGGTTGCGTGGCGCTGATGCTTAGCTCGATCTTCGTCGCCTACTCGAACGTCCTCGTCAAGAAACACGGGAAGAACCTCAATCCTGCGATCATGACTGCCGGCCAGATGCTATTTGGTCTATTACTGCTGCTCGTCGCCAGTATCACGCTCGAAGGCAATCCATTACGTTATCACTGGACCCCGATGGCCGTGATCGCGTTGTTGTACCTGGCCGTAGTCGGTTCCGTGATCGCCTTTCTGCTTTACTACTGGCTAATTCTCAACATGGATGTCACGAAGTCGATGTTGATTGCGTTAGTAACACCGGTCGTCGCAGTAATACTCGGCATGATCGTTCTGAACGAGGAGTTCGGATGGCGCACACTCGCCGGCGGCGCGATGATCATCCTCGGCATTGCCTTTATCGTCGTCCGAAAGAATCGGCATCAATCCGTGCAATCCGTGGCTAAAACATAAAGTCACGGATCTGCGCGGCGAGATACGCCTCGATCGCGAATTCAACGAGTGGCGCTTCGTCTGGTGCGTAGTATTCGGAGAGACGGCGCAATTGATTGATTTGTGGCGAGAGCAACCAGAAGCCGCCGAATTCCGCACCGAATTGATTGTGGATCGCCAGCTCGAGAGCGGTACCGTGTACGACTCGCAGGTACTTTGCTGAAGCCCCAACCAGGTTGACGGTGCAATCACCAAGTGCAAATCCAAGAAACTCAACCTCACTCAACATCAATTAGCCCTCTCTTTTTAGCCACAAAAAAGCACAAAAAGCACAAAATGGCTTTTGAATTTAAGTCGCATAACTTCATTAATGATTTTGTGCTTTTTGTGCCTTTTTGTGGCTAACACTCTTATGCGGCGTATTTGCGGATGAGCCCGCGCACCACGCCTTGAATCTGTATCCTTTCCTCGGTCCTGATGAAGATCGGTTTGAATTGGGGATTGGCAGCCTCGAGTCGAATGAACTCGGGCTCGCGATAAAACTTCTTCACCGTCGCATAGTTGCCATCGATCAGCGCGACGACGACCTGACCGTTTTCAGCAGTCTTCTGCGACTCGACGATGATGATGTCCCCATCCTGGATGTTTTCATCGATCATCGACTCTCCACGCACGCGCAAGGCAAACGTGCGCCCATGTCCCTGCAAATCCTTCGGCACTGAAACCGTATCGTGGCTCAGGATTGCTTCGATAGGCTGACCGGCGGCAACGGTTCCGAGTAAGGGGATTTCGTTGTCGTCATCCCCGCCGCCGCCCTCCTTTTGCACGATCTGGATTCCTCTGCTGACATTCGGAATGCGTTTGATCAAGCCTTCACGCTCAAGCGCGGTGAGCACAGCGTGCACGCTTGCGGACGATCTCATCTGAAATTGCCGGCCAATCTCAGCGATTGTAGGCGCCTCCTGATTGGAGTCGATGTAGCGCCGGATGAACTCATAAATCCTTCTTTGTTTGGCCGTTACTGGCATAACCACTTCTCCCTCTTTGTACTGCCCAGAATAAATTTTCGTTGACAAGCGAAAATCTAACGAACATTCTCGAACATCATGAGCGCGACGTCAAGTAGTTTTTTTAGAGCCGGGGTTGGTGATGCGGGGGAGACCATTACCACCTCGGTTCTAGCGTCGCGCTGTGACTCTAGCCCGGTGATCAGTCTTGCCCCTCATCATCCGGATTTAAACAGCTTCTGGATCGGGCGACTGAACACCACCACCGGGCTAAAGCCACAGCGTGAATGTGAGCTACTTGATTACTTTGGCGAGCTTCTTGAGGTCGTCGATGAAGAGCCGCATTTCGAGGTGTCGCGTTTCATCGTCAGGCGCACGAAGGATCGACGAAGGATGGACCGTGGCCATGACGTAGGGAGCAAGAGTTGACGGGATGAATTCGCCGCGTTGTTTGGTGACGCGGAATTGCGGTCCGAGCAGCGCCTGTGCCGCTGTCGCGCCGAGCGCGACGATCACGTCGGGTTTAATGAGTGCGATCTCGGCTTCGAGCCACGGACGGCAGGCCGCGATCTCGAGCGAGTTTGGTTTCTTGTGGATACGGCGTTTGCCGCGCGGTTCCCATTTGAAATGTTTGACAACATTGGTGACGTAAGTCTGTTTGCGCTCGATGCCCGCGGTTTCGAGCGCGTCGTCGAGCAAGCGCCCGGCTGGGCCAACGAAAGGTCTGCCTGAAAGATCCTCTTCGTTGCCGGGCTGCTCGCCGATAAACATGACTTTCACGCGTTTGGCCCCCTCGCCAAAGACGGTCTGCGTCCCGGTTTTCCAGAGGTCGCAGGCCTGGCAATCGGCGGCGGCGTTTTTGAGCGACGAGAGCGTCGGCCGCGGTGGAATTAAGTCTTCCGCGGCGCTTTTGAAAGGTTTTTTGGGCATTTGTCCTATACGTCCTATAGGACTTATATGGCGATTTCATCATGAAAGCAACATTCTCCAAAGCAGAGCTCCAGGCCGAGATCGCCACGCGTTTTGGCGACGCCTTCAGGATTCACGACAAGACTGTTGTCGAAACGCTGTCTACGGGTGTCGCTGAGATCGACGCTTTGACGGGCGGTCTGCCGCGCGGAGCAATCAGCCAGCTTTTTGGGCCGGCGTCGTCAGGACGAACCAGCCTGATGTATTCGCTGCTCACGTATGCGACGAGGCATGAAGAGACGTGCGCTCTGATCGATTTGCACGATGTGTTTACGCCGGCGGCCGCAGTCTCAGCTGGCATGAATTTCGATCGTTTGCTGTGGGTTCGTTGCGCCGGCAATCTCGAGCACGCTTTCAAGGCCGCCGATCTGTTGTTACATGCAGGTGGGTTCGGTTTGGTGGTGCTCGACCTGGGCGACGTGCCGGGAAAAGAGGCGCGGCAGATCATCTCGTCGTGGTGGTATCGGTTCCGGCGTACAGTGGAAGACAGGCCTACGGTCCTGACGGTAATTTCAGAAGAAGCATGTACGCGATCGTGCGCCGCGCTAGCGCTGGAGCTAAACGGCACGGCGGAATGGTCACGCGTGAGTCTGAAGCGCGGGGTTGGGAGTCTGTTGCGGCATAACGCAATCCGCGTAAATCGCCAGCGTCCAATTACTCCGTGGATCAGCGAAGGCCAATACCGGGCTACGGCCTTATCCGTCTAAATCCATGCATCTAATTTTCGCAAATTTTCGCTAATGTTCATAGTTCATGTTTGCTTGTATTCACGTTTGGAAACTATCGGCCGCCCTCTCTTTAACCGACTTCGCCTACAGCTTCTCACCGGTCGTGGAGGAAGCCAGAAGTGGGACTGTTGTCATCGACGTCGATGGATGTGAGTTGCTGTTTGGCTCTGCCTATCAACTCGCCAATGAAATAGCTCGGCGCGCTCAGGAATTAGAAACCGCAGTAAGCGTAGCCGTAGCCGCGAATCCGGATGCGGCCATTCATGCCGCGATGCACTTGAAAGGAATCACCTTTGTTTCAGCGGGTGAGGAGTTGACTTGTTTGGGAAGCTTCCCGATCGAGCGACTTGATTACTCACTTGCCGGCGTTGAGAAAGGAGCGGCTGCGGAGGCTCTCGAAACGCTGAGACTGTGGGGCGTTCGCACGTTTGCTGATTTCGCCGCACTTCCGGTCGCCGGCGTCTCTGAACGTCTCGGACAAACGGGACTCAAGCTTCAACAACTCGCTGCAGGCAAAACTGAACGACACCTGCACGTCAAACAACCCGCCCCCGTGTTTTCAAATTCGCTCGAGCTCGAACACCCCATCAGCGAGCTCGAGCCCCTTTCCTTTATCTTCGGGCGACTGCTGCACCAGCTCTGCGCCGCGTTGGACGCGTATGCGCTCGCGACGAACGAATTGTGCGTGACGATGCAGCTCGAAGATCAGACGACACACGAGCGCAAGCTATCTCTGCCTCATCCGATGCGCGATCACAAAGTGTTTCTGAAATTGCTGTTGCTCGACGCGGAGATGCATCCACCGCAGGCTGCAGTGACATCCGTTTCAATTACGTGTGAGCCGGTAAAGCCGCGCGTGTTGCAGAGTGGTTTGTTTGTGCCGCTTGCGCCTGCGCCTGACAAACTCGAGTTGACGCTCGCGCGACTCGCAAAACTCGTGGGCGAAGAGAACATCGGTTCACCAGCTTTGCTCGACACTCATCGTCCGGACGCGTTCAGCATGAAGCGATTCACGTTGCAAACCGATTCGGATCGCAGGCGACGCCGGAAGAAGCAGCCGCAACCGGCGATTACGCCGCGGCAATGTTTGGGCTTTCGCAGGTTTCGTCCACCGTTGAGAGCGATCGTTGAAGTGAAGCAGGGTTGGCCCACGCAGATCAGCGCGTGGGGTAAGCAACGGAGTGTTTACGGGAAAGTTGTTGACCTGGCTGGACCATGGAGAACTACGGGTGACTGGTGGCGCGACGATAGCTGGGCGCGCGATGAATGGGACGTGACGCTCGAGCGCCTCGGAAAGCAGGCGCTCTATCGCGTCTACCGCGAGCTCAAAACCGAGAACTGGTTTGTGGAAGGGAACTACGATTAGTCCACAAAAGGCACAAAGAAGAACACAAAAAGCACAAAAAGCATTAGTGAAGGGATCTCGCCCAACGGGCAATCGCTGGCAGCGAATTCTGAAGCAAAACGATGGTTTATTGATCGACGGCGAATACATCAAGCGACTCGCCATCAGCTAATTGCTTTTGTGCTTTTTGTGTTCTTCTTTGTGCCTTTTGTGAACTAAAAATTTTGAGGTATGTCTTACGTTGAACTACATGCGCGGTCGGCGTTCAGTTTTCTCGAAGGCGCGTCCGTGCCTGAAGAGTTGATCTCGGCCGGGCTCGCGTTGGATATGACGGCGATGGCCCTGCTCGATCGCGACGGAGTTTATGGCGCGCCGCGTTTTCACCTCTGCGGTAAGAAGAACGGCATCAAGGCGCACATCGGCGCCGAGATAAGCGTTCAAAAACCGGGGCATCAGGGCATCTGCTCGGTCCCCGTCCTGGTGCGCAACCGCACTGGCTACCAAAACCTCTGCCGTCTAATCACGCTCATGAAATTGCGTGTGCCGAAACACGCAAAGCCGGGCGAATGTGTGGCCACGGCTGATGAACTCGCCGCACACGCAAAGGGACTGATCTGTTTGACGGGCAGCTTTGATGGGCCAATCGCCACCGCGCTTCGCCCCGGAGATCCGGACAACACTGTGAAAGCACAGCGCACAACCGAATGGCTCATCGATCTCTTCGGCAAAAAGAACGTCTACGCGGAACTGCAGCGCCACCTCGATCGCGAAGAAGAAGCTCGCAACCATCTCGTGATCGAGCTCGCGCGTAGCAATCGTCTGCCGTTGCTTGCCACTAACGGCGTGTGTCACGCGACACCCACGCAGCGCGAAGTCGCTGACGTCTTCACCTGCATCCGCAATCACGTGCGACTCGAAACCGCCGGCCGCCTGCTCGCGCAAAACTCCGAACGATATCTCAAGCCAGCCGCGACGATGGAGAAGCTATTTGCAGATCTGCCGGAAGCGATTGCAAACACTGCTGAGCTTTCGTCACGACTCGAGTTCACGCTCGAAGATCTCGGTTACGAGTTTCCCCGATATCCCGTGCCGCGCGGCGAAACCATGACGTCGTTCCTGCGCAAACGCACGGAAGAAGGCGCGCGCCTGCGCTACACGGGCACGTACGGCATGCCCACTTACGAGCGCGCACGCCCGCAGCTCGAGCGCGAGCTGACGTTGATCGAAAAACTGGGGCTCGAAGGTTATTTCCTGATCGTTTGGGACATCGTCCAGTTTTGTAATAAACGGGGAATCCTGGTCCAGGGACGCGGCTCGGCGGCAAACAGCGCCGTCTGTTATTCACTCGGAATCACTGCCGTCGATCCGGTCGGCATGGATCTGTTGTTTGAGCGTTTTCTTTCTGAAGAACGAGGCGAATGGCCTGACATCGATCTCGACTTGCCGAGTGGAGATCAGCGCGAGCAGGCAATTCAATACGTTTACGAACACTACGGAAAACTCGGCGCGGCGATGACCGCGAACGTCATCACTTATCGCGGGCGCTCGGCGGCGCGCGAGGTCGGGAAGGTGCTCGACTTCGATGACGAAACGCTTGCACGTCTCTCGGCGCTCGTCCACACGTTTGAATGGAAAGATCCCAACGATTCCGGCGAGCGACAGTTTCGCGATGCCGGCCTGGATCTGCGCCAGCCGCGAATCAAGAAGTTCTTCCAGCTTTATCAAATGGTCCAGGATCTGCCGCGCCACCTCGGCCAGCATTCAGGCGGTATGGTGATTTGCCAGGGACAACTCGACGCGATCGTGCCGCTCGAACCCGCCTCGATGCCCGGACGCGTGGTGGTCCAGTGGGACAAGGAAGACTGCGCGGACCTCGGACTGATCAAGGTCGACCTGCTGGGACTCGGAATGATGTCGGTGCTGAAAGACTCGATCGAGTTGATCCACGATGCGTATGGCGAAAAGGTCGATCTCGCGCACCTGCCGCAAAGTGACCCGGCAGTTTACGAAGCACTGCAACGCGCTGATACTGTTGGAATGTTTCAGGTCGAAAGCCGCGCCCAGATGTCGTGCCTGCCACGACTGCGCCCGGCGAGCTTCTACGATATCGTGGTCCAGGTCGCGATCATTCGGCCCGGGCCCATCGTCGGAAACATGGTCCACCCATATCTCAAACGCCGGCAGGGCAGGGAGCCTGTGACTTATGCGCACCCGCTGCTGGAGCCGGTCTTAAAACGCACGCTCGGAGTACCGTTGTTTCAGGAGCAGCTTCTGCGCATGGCCATGATCTGTGCCGGCTTTACCGGAGGCGAAGCGGAAGAGCTACGACGCGCGTTTGGTTTCAAACGTTCGGAAGCGCGCATGAAAATCATCGAGGGCAAACTGCGCGAAGGCCTGAGGAAAAACGGAATCACGGGGGAAAAACAGGACGAGATCGTGCTCTCGATCAGCTCGTTTGCGCTTTACGGTTTTCCGGAGTCGCATGCGGCCAGCTTTGCTCTCATTGCTTATGCGAGTGCGTATCTGAAATGTAATTACCTGGCGGCGTTCACGGCCGCGATACTCAACAACCAGCCGATGGGCTTTTATCAACCCTTCACGCTCATTAAAGACGCGCAACGACACGGGTTGAAAGTTTTGCCGATCAATATCACGTGTTCTGACTGGTTGTGCACGATCGAGAAGCAGGCGGATGAGACGCTCGCAGTACGCCTCGGTCTGATGTACGTCAAAGGTCTGAGCCGGGGTGCAGGCGAGGCGATTGTGCGTGAGCGAGCGGAAGGTGAGTTTGTGGGCATCGACGACTTGCGCAATCGTGTGCCTGCGTTGCGCAAGGATGAGTTGCGAAAACTGGCTGCGGTTGGAGCGTTGAATTTCATCCAGTCGTCTACACGTCGTGATGCGCTGTGGCAGGTGGAACGTGTGACGCGCGACGCGGGCGAGTTATACGAGGGCCTGCTCGAAAGCGATGGTAATTCACCGTTGGAGCAAATGACGTTGACGGAACGAGTGGACGCGGATTTTCGTGGCACCGGATTGACGATCGGAAAACACCCGGTGGCTTATCACCGCGTTGAGTTGAACAAGCTGAAGGCGCTCAGGGCGATCGACATCCGGAAGCTGCGCAACGGGACGTTCGTGCGCGTGGCCGGTTGGGTGATCGTTCGCCAGCGACCCGGCACCGCGAAGGGATTCATGTTCCTGAGCCTCGAAGACGAGACAGGCGTCAGCAACATCATCGTCACACCACAACTCTTTGATAAGTACAGGTCCGAGCTGGTGGGTCACCCGTTTCTGTTGATCGAGGGCGCGCTGCAAAATCAGGACAACGTTATCTCAGTAAAAGCTAGCCACGTGCAGCCACTAAAATTCGCCGTCGCCGCAGCGCCCTCCCACGATTTTCATTAGCCACGAAAAAGCACAAAGAATTTAGCCACGAAAAGGCACAAAAAGCACAAAATGAAATGAATGAGGTAGGCGCTCGAATTAATTCAAGCCCCTCAAACAGAAAATATTTTGTGCTTTTTGTGCCTAAAAACTTCTTCGTGGCTAAGCGGGGCGGGCGGCCTGGCGTGGAGGGGATTCGATCAGGCCTTGAACAACCTGTGCGACCTGCGAGAGCGGCTTCGGCTTTCTCAGAAATGCATCAGCGCCGCAACGCCTTGCTTCATCTTCGATTTCAGCCGAACCGTAAGCAGTCAGAACAACGATTCGCGTTTGCGGGTTCTGGGCCCTGATCAGCCTGATGATATCGAGGCCGTCATGATTGTTGGTCATGGTGAGACGCAGATCCTGAATGACCACTTTGTAGGTAGTGGCACCGAGGAGTTTTTCAGCCTCTTCAACTTCAGAAGCTGTATCGACTTTATAACCCTGTAGAGAGAAATACTCACTCATTGAGAAACAGATCGACTCTTCATCGTCGACGACCAACAGGCGCGGCATTGGCGTTTCTCTCAAAGATCTGTCGTCCCTGCCGAGCCACATTTGTTTTAGTCTACCGGAGACTTTTTTGAGCGTTCCAAATCGACTCTGCTTCACGGGGCACACCAAGACAAACCACAATTCAACCATTTAAATTTTTGCGAGGGTTGTAACCAGGGGCACTCTTGCGCTGCCGAGGCTTAGCGTTTTTCCGACTCCCGTGGTGCTCATCGTTACTACCTCCGCACCGATCAACAACGATGAGGTTAACGCGACTGTTCCTGTTTACCTGTGATGAACGAAGCTATATCGCAATCGCAGCCCGCACGTTTGGGCGCTGCGAGACGGGGCCATTTCTACCTGAGATACTTTGCGAGGCTGGTTTGGTAATTATGTAGAGCAATACTTCGCATACCTCGCGCGTGCCGGTCCCAATCGTATTCCCCTTCCCATCCTGTATAGCGTAGATTCGCCCATTCGAATCGAGCGGAAGAATCATTGGTTCAGCGTACATTATAAAAGTCTCCCTTAATCACCCGGGCTCAAATTAAACATTCGCCCTTTGTAATAATGTTCTCAAAAAACGGTTGGACGACCGGCACCCTCAACGGAGGGTGCCAAGCATCCATCATCCTCGTGACTTCAAGCGTTTTCTTACCGCTCCAGCCACACCGAGCAGACCCGTGCCCAGCAAAAACATGCTGGTTGGTTCTGGAACCGGGTTTGTAGTGATTTGTCCCTGCACCGTGGTTATTCCATTGTTTGAAGCGGGAGGAACCAGGTTCAGTGGATTATTGGTAATCGCGTAAGTAACGCCACCGATCGTGACAGAGGTGACTGTGAAATTCACCACTCCGGTACCGGAGTTACTTGCGCTAAAGGTCCCGTTGAAAGTTGCCGAGAAGCTGTTGCTGCCGGCGGTCGGGATTGTTTGTGTAATCGTGAGCGTAAAGGTGCCGGAAATGCCAATGGCGCCAGTGCCGCTAACGAATGTTTGAAAGTTACCGAAGCTGGAACCCGTGGGAGTATTCAAACTGGTCGATCCAAGCCCAGTGAATGTGATCATGACGGCATTGCCCATGCCACCCAGGAAGGTCACAGAGTTGGTGCCGCTACCAGAACATCCTGCACAGGTAAAAGTTCCTGAAGTGGAGAATGTTACCGGGTCAGCTTTGGCCTCCGCCATTCCGAGTGACACAACAACCAGAAGCAATGCACTCATGATGGTCGTCTTAAAAACACCTGTCATGTTTGTGCTCCCCTACTGTTTCGCCTCGACCTACGTCCGCACCTACCCTTTGAGAGGGAACGTTATCGGTAGGCAAATAACACTCGGTTAAAGGCCAATGTAGTCACAGTCGCGGGGCAACCGCGACTGCGCCAACATGTCTATTGTTACACTTACTAGCGCTTGCGTTACTTCTTCGCAAAGCGACGGCGGAAACCAGCCGCAACTCCAACCAGTCCGGATCCCAGAAGCAGCATGCTCGCGGGTTCAGGCACCGGGTTATTGGGGACTTCTCCGGGCGCGTTTGCGGTGGTTCCGAATTGGATTACAACATTGCTAAATGTTGAATTAACCGTGACTCCCGGAACTACGAGAGTAAGAGTCAGGGTGCCAGCCAAAAACGGATTGTGCGGGTTGTTTCCGGCGATGCTGCCGTTGGCATTTGCATATGTGCCGGTTCCCGTACCACCGATAAGTGTGTGATCCGGACCTGCAGGCGCGTTAATACCAAACGCGCAGATCACGCAGGCCGTAATCAAATTACCGCTGTGGCCACCAGCCCATCCGCTTGGATTAACCGCGCCTTGAGCCGTGGCGGTTCCATTGCTGGCGATGTTGGTTGACTGAGTGCTGTTGCTCGCGGAAAGCGAAACGGCGCCGCCGTTATAACCGCTCACCTGAAAGTAAACCGCACTGACGTTTTGACCAACATTACCAACTTGAGCGTTAGTCAGATTGTTGTTAAGGGTGATGGTTACTGTTCCATTGCCGGCGACAATGGTTCCAGTAACGTTAGTCGTACTGCATCCGGCCCCAGTGCATACTGAGATCGGATCAGCCTTCGCAGTTCCGTGGGCTATAGCAACAATCCCAAAGACCACAAGGGCAAGCAGTGAGTTTTTGAGGTTCGAAAACCTGGGCATTTCACGTCTCCTTGGGGTTAACAATTCCTTGATGTCCAGTCCGCAGTACTGGACTTAGACCTATGTTTGAGGCGTGTATAGACGAGCGGTGCGGGGCAAGTGCGACGCTCAAACTTTACCAGCCAGACGAGCCTCCCGGTCGGGTCGAGAGGGGTAACGACACATTGGCACGTGCCCGGAGCCTTGCAAAACGTGGGCCAAGTGCCTGTGAATGTTATATATGTGGAAAGGCCGCGTATTTCCAACCTTCGGTGAGATTGGTCCAAAAGGTGGTCTGGAGGTTGTCCAGTACTCAGACTGAAGTCTAGACTTTGGACATTGAGATCTGGTGTTTCTTGATCTTCTGATAAAGCGAGCTTCGTGGAATACCCAGACGCCTGGCGGCCTTCTCGACCCGGCCGCGTTCCTCCTGTAGCACGCGCTCGATGTGCTGCTTTTCGAGCTCGAGGAGGGTGAGGCTTGAGTCGAGGAAGGTTGCGCCGATCTGCGCATGGCCGTCGAAGTGAAGATCGTTTAAGGTGATTTGTTTCTGGTCGCTCAATAGGACTGCGCGTTCGATAACATTGCGCAACTCTCTGATATTTCCGGGCCACGAGTAAGCCTGTAGGGCCTGGATGCAACCCTGGTCCAACCTGAGCTCGCCACGGCCCAGGTCCGTCGCGATCTTATCGAGAAGATATTGGGCCAACGTCGGAATGTCTTCGACTCTTTCACGCAGCGACGGGAATGACAACGGGATCGTGCTGATACGGAAATAGAGATCGTCGCGAAACCGCTTCTCACGCACGAGCTGTCCGATGTCCTGGTGAGTGGCTCCAATAAGTCGAACGTCAACTTGCCGGTCGCGCACATCGCCTAATCGTCTGAACCGCTTCTCTTCAAGAACTTTCAGCAGCTTGGGTTGAATCTGAAGGTCCACGTCGCCGACTTCATCGAGGAAGATAGACCCGCGATGGGCCACTTCAAACAGTCCTTGTTTCGACGCAGTGGCGCTCGTGAACGCGCCCTTCTCGTGGCCAAACAGCTCCGTCTCGAGAAGTTCTCTGGTTAGACCAGCACAATTGAGATCGACAAACGCTTCGTCGGCTCGCGGGCTGTTCTCGTGTAGCCAGCGCGCCAGCACGCCTTTGCCCGTACCGGTTTCACCAAGGATCAGCACAGGGCTCTCGGTCGACAGGAGCTTGTGTGCCTGATCCCTGAGCGCACGAATCGCCGCACTCGTGCCGATGAATGGATCGATCGCCTGGCGAGACTGTCGCGACTTGCTGGCGAGTTGTTTGTGATAGTTGCGTTGTTTTTGAAGTAGTCGTTGCAAGATGACAAGGAGCGTGGGCAGTTCAAGAGGTTTAGTCAGAAATTGTTCCGCGCCCTCTTTGATCGCCCTGACTGCAAGATCGATGGAGCCGTGTGCGGTCAATACAAGAAGTGGAATGCCGGCGTCGATCTCGCGGAGCCGGGGGAGAAGATCGAGCGCCGTGCCGTCCGGGAGCATGTAGTCGGCAATGACGATATCGGGCCGGGAACTGCGAAACAGATGCTGCGCATCCTGGCAGCTCTCCGCCTCTTCGATTTCGTAGCCGTGCTGTTCGAGGAAATCACGGATACCAAATCTCACGCCCGACTCATCGTCAACGACCAACACCTTGTTCCTGGACATCAAGAATCTCCCTCGGAGGGTATTGGAAACCTCGCTATCATACAGGCTCCGCCTTCAGGATTATTGCCCGCAATCAATTTTCCGCCGTGTTCCTGCATGATTCGTTGAGCAATCGCTAAACCGAGTCCGGTGCCGCCACGCCGTTTCGAGAAAAACGGTTCGAAGATCTTCGCCAGATCCTCTTCCGGAATCCCATTGCCGGAGTCCTTGATTGCACATTGGACCCACTCGTTATTTCCGTCGTTGATTCTTCGAGCTTCGATGGTGACGGAACTGCTTTTCGGTGAATGCTGGATCGCGTTCTCGATCAGGTTTACAAATACTTTCGAAAGTCTGCGACGGTCAATCCTGATCTTCGGCAGCGACTCTTCAACGTCATTTACGAGATTGACGTGGGCCACTTCCGCCGCCGGCATACAGGCGCGTATCGATCGCGCGATCATCTCTTCCATCGAGACGAGATACAACTCACCTCGGAACGGCTTGCCGTACTCTAGCAGTTCTTCCATCAGAATAGTGAGGCGTCCGATCTCGTCGCGCAAGACGTTTGTATAGCGCAGATATTCCGTGCGGTCGCTGAATCGTGTCTCAAACGCGTCGATGATAGAAGAAATCCCGAACAGCGGGTTTCTGACTTCGTGCGCCACACCGGCCACGAGCGAGCCCAGCAGCGACATCATCTCGCTTTGACGCAGCGACGCCTCGAGCTCGGCCCTCTTCGTGATGTCCTGCGCGATCAAAATGGCGCGCTCGCCAAACGAGCCGAATTCGTTGACGTGGTAAAGCGTGATGGCCCACGTTTTCCCGGTGGCTTCGTCTTTGACCTCTTCAGTTTTGGGAGCGGGATACTCAAGCAGGTTTTCGAGCATCTGCCGGGCCTTTTTCCACGGCTCGTTCTCGCCGAGCTCGCCGACCTTTTTGCCGAGTATTTGTTCCGCGTCGATGCCGACGATCTGCTCGGCCGCCTGGTTGGAGCGTTTGATATATCCTTCAAGATCGATGATCAAAACCGGGAAATCGATTGCGTTGAACGTCTGGCGCCACTCCATCGCCGACTGTTGTAGCGACGCGTGCAGGCGTTGCTGTTTCTCGTCGAGAAGCTTTCGCTCGGTGACGTCGTTGACGATTACGAGCTTGCTGTTCTTGCCGTCGAAAACCACCGGGTGCGAGCTTATTTCGACGTAGATCGTCTTTTCGTCCTTCGTCCGGTGACGCCAGGGGCTGGAAATCACGAGGTCGTTCGGAGCGTTTTTGATGATCAGGGTGGGAATGTCTTCGCGCGCCCGGATGTCGTCGATGGTAATGGTTGAGAGAAACTCCTCGCGCGTGTAGCCGTAGGTGCGAATTGCGGCTTCGTTGACGGCGAGGAAGTGGAGCGTTTCTTCGTTGTAGACCCATATCGGTTGCGGCGTCGATTCAAAAAGGAGCCGGTAGCGTTCTTCTGAGTCTCGCAGCGCTTCCTCGAAACGTTTTCGTTCGGTGACGTCGCGGGCGAGGCCGCGGAAACCGACGGTCACGTCGAGCTTGTCTTTAATCGGTGAGACGATCAGATCCAGCCAGCGGTCCTCGCCAGTCGCAGACCGGGCGACAAACTGGTGCTGGAACTCATGTGATTCCTGCGGGTGTCCAAGACTGGCGGCGAACCCGTTGCTCTCCGGAATGATGCCGAAGACGCTGAAAAACGAGTTGCCGATGATCTCTTCCGTTTTGCGGCCGAGGAACTTTTGTCCCGCGAGGTTCATGCTGGTGACTCGACCCGACAGATCCTGTGTGAAGATCATGTCGCTGGCCTGCTCGACGAGGTCGCGGTAACTCGCTTCCACACGCGAGCGTTCCAGCAGCCGCGATACTTTGGCGATGAGACGAGGCGCGTCGAAAGGAATCTCGAGGTAGTCGTCCGCGCCGGCTTTCATTCCCGCGACAGCGCTTTCGGTGTCTTTCTGGTGTGCAGTGATGAGTAAAATGGGGACGGTGCTGAGATCCGAGTCAGCGCGGATCTCGCGGCAAAACTCGAGACCGTTCATCCGCGGCATGGAAACATCGCTAATGACGAGGTCGGGTCGCTCGCGCCGGGCGAGCGTCAAACCGTCCATCCCGTCTTCTGCGGTTAAAACGGAGTAACCAGCCTTTCGTAGCAGACTGCCCATCAGGATGAGTTGATCGGGCTCGTCGTTAACGATCAGAACGGAATTGTCCTCGTGGCCGTTGGTCTCTATCCCATGCACCAAAGCTATACCTCAAATAAAATGTATTTTTCGTTGGAATATAACCGTCGGGCGAACAGATCAGAATTACCAGCTTGCGGCAAATACCTTAGAACAACGGGATTTACGGGTTTTGAACGGCGCGAAGTATATCACACGAACCACCTGTTTGAGATTCTCTGTGCTACCTCTGTGTTCTCTGTGTCTCTGTGGTTTGTAGCAGGGAAATCACCACGGAGGCACAGAGAACACAGAGGTTGCACAGAGAAGCGGTAAACGGAACGAGGCTTGTTTGAATCATAAATCCGTATCTATTGCATCCACCAAGCGGAGATTTTTTGGAATGAAAGACATGAATATCTATAGAAGAGCAGTTTCTCTAACAAATTTGTTTTTAAGTCTGGTTCTCGTGGTTTTCTCCTTTACCGCGATTAATGGCCAGACCGCAGCAACGGCGCAGGTCACCAGTGCAGCGAGCTTGCAGACTTCGTACGCAGACCTTGTGAGCAGGGTCTCGCCCGCCGTTGTGACCATTAGATCAACGGAGCGAGCCCGAAACGCACAGCAGTTTCCTTTCATGGACGATCCGTCATTGCGCGACTTTTTCGGCGACCGCATGCCACAGGGACAGCAGCAGTCGCCCCAGCGTGTACAGGGCGTCGGCTCCGGAGTCATCGTCAACTCGGAAGGTTACATTCTGACTAACCACCACGTCGTCGATGGCGCACTGGAGATCAAAGTTGAACTTACTGACAACCGCACCTTCACGGCCAAGCTGGTCGGCTCCGATGCGCCAAGCGACCTCGCAGTGTTGAAGATCGACGCGCGCGACTTGCCCACACTTCAATTGGGTGACTCGGACAAGGTACGCGTCGGCGATTTCGTACTGGCAGTCGGCAACCCGCTCGGCATCGGCCAAACGGTGACTTCCGGTATCGTGAGTGCGAAAGGTCGCACCACCGGACTGAGCGACGGCAGTTTCGAAGACTTCCTTCAGACCGACGCCGCGATCAATCGTGGTAATTCGGGCGGCGCTCTCGTCAACACGAACGGTGAGCTGATCGGCATCAACTCGCAGATCCTGTCGCCGTCCGGCGGCAGCATCGGCATCGGCTTCGCGATTCCGTCGAACATGGCGCGCACCGTCATGGATCAGTTGATGAAGACCGGAAGAGTGCGCCGTGGAATGCTGGGCGTGACGATTCAGTCAGTCACCGCGGATCTTGCTTCGAGCTTGAGTTTACCGGCTGCCCGGGGCGCAATTGTCACCTCGGTGCAGAGCGGTGGTCCCGCTGAACGAGCCGGCATCCAGCGTGGCGATGTGATCATGGCCATCAATAAACAGCCGGTTATCGACAACAACACGCTGCGAAATCTCGTCGCGAGCCTGGGGCCGGGATCGACTGTTGAAGTGACCGCGCGTCGAAACGGGCGTGACCAGACCTTCCAGGTGCCCCTCGCGGAATTGCCCAACCAAGAGCGACCTGAGAGCGAGGAAGAGACGAGCAGTACTGCTCCTACCAGAACCGACAAGTATGGAATGGTGCTGACACCGTTCATTCCGGGAATGGCTCAGCGCAATGGGCTCGACGCTGACGATCAGGGAGTGATGGTCAGTCGAGTCGATCCGGAGGGCAGCGCCGCCGTCGCTGGATTGCGGCAGGGCGATTTGATCCAGGAAGTGAATCGCCAGCCGGTGAAGACGGTGGCGGATTTTACTGCCGCGATGCAGCGGTCAGGCGCGAAGCCGGCGCTCGTGCTGGTTAAGCGACGCAACGCTGTGATCTACATGACGTTGAAAGAAAACTCCTAAAAACCCATACCCAAACAGAACCGAGCGCAGTAGCGCCGGGTCAAAGCTTCCAGCAATGCTTATTGGAAGACTTGACCCGGCGCTACCGCGCTCGGTTCTGTTATATTCCACCATTCGAATTCAAGGAGGAACGGGTATGCGGGAGTTTGATCGCCGGCCGTGGGGGACCTACACGGTGCTCGAGGAAGATCGCGGTTTCAAAGTGAAACGGATCGAGGTTTTGCCCGGCAAAAGGCTCAGTTACCAAAAACACTCGCAACGCGCAGAGCACTGGTTCGTAGTTGAAGGCACAGCAAAAGTGACACTCAACGATGAAGAGATCACCGTTCGCGCTGGGGAAGCGATCGACATTCCGATCGGCGCGGCGCATCGCGTAGAGAACCCGGAGGAGGGAAATTTAGTATTTATCGAAGTGCAGCGAGGAACTTATCTCGGCGAAGACGATATTGAGCGACTGCAAGATGATTTCGGTCGCTAGGATGTAGAGGCCCCTCATGGAAAATACGGTTGCTATCTCCCACGAAGAGCAGCAAAGCCTTTGGTCTGCGGTGAAGGAGTCGATCCGCGGCTCGCACCGAGACTACACGCGTGGACCGATTGGCCGAGCGATCCTGCTGCTCGCAGTTCCGATGGTCCTTGAGATGATCATGGAGAGCGTTTTCGCCGTGGTCGACATCTTCTGGGTCTCACATCTCGGAACAGACGCCGCCGCAACTGTCGGTCTCACCGAATCCCTGATGACTCTCGTTTACGCGCTCGCGATCGGTCTGAGCATCGGCGCGATGGCGATGATCGCGCGTCGCATCGGTGAAAAGAATCCCGATGGCGCTGCACGCGCGGCAGTTCAGGCGATTGCGCTCGCTCTCATCGTGTCGATCGTCATTGGCGCAATCGGCGCCCCTCTCGCTCCGAAACTCCTCGCGCTCATGGGCGGCTCGCCGTGGGTGATCGAGCACGGCTCGGCGTTCACGCGAGTAATGCTCGCCTGCAACGTCAGCGTCGTGATGCTCTTCATGATCAACGCCATCTTCCGTGGCGCCGGCGACGCTGCGATCGCGATGCGCACGTTGTGGCTTGCGAACTGGATCAACATCCTTCTCGGCCCGTGTTTGATCTTCGGACTCGGTCCGTTCCCGAAGCTCGGCATCGTCGGCGCTGCGATAGCGACGTCGATTGGCAGAGGCACGGGCGCAATCTTCGCACTCATCAAGCTCTTTCGGTCCGGTGGACGATTCGAAATCAAGCGCGAGCATCTTCGTATCGAACCGTCGGTCATCGGTCGTTTGATTCGCCTGTCCGCGACTGGGACGTTTCAGGTCTTCATCGGCATGGCGAGCTGGATCGGCCTCGTGCGAATCATTTCGAGTTTCGGCAGCAACGCTGTTGCGGGTTACACGTTCGGAATTCGCGTGATTTTGTTTGCGCTATTGCCGTCGTGGGGAATGGCGAATGCCGCGGCGACGATGGTGGGTCAGGCGCTGGGAGCGAAGAATCCGGAACGCGCCGAGAGCGCGGTTTGGAAGGCCGGCTTCTACAACATGATCTTCCTCGGTGTGGTCGGGCTGCTCTTTATCTTTTTCGCCCCGCAGATCATCTGGTTCTACACAGATGATCCGAACGTCGCGCATTACGGGGTTGATTGTCTGCGGATCGTGGCGTATGGCTTTTTGTTTTATGCATACGGCATGGTGCTCGGGCAGTCGTTCAACGGCGCGGGCGACACTTGGACGCCCACGATCATCAACCTCTTCGTGTTCTGGCTTTGGGAGATTCCGCTTGCATACGTGCTGAGCGTGAAGTTCGGCATGGGGCCGCGCGGCGTGTTTGTGGCGATGATGGTGGCGTTCTCGACGCTTGCGGTAGTCAGCGCAGCAGTGTTCCGTCTTGGCCGCTGGAAGAAGAAAGCCGTTTAAGAAAGCTAGTAGCAAGTTCGAACAGTGCTGTCGGGCTTCCCTACGTTTTCTGTGTAATTTTTTACCCCAACCCCTCTGTACGCTCAAATACTTAACGGCGCCTCTATTGCTAAGTACAAATTTGCCAGATAGAGCAGGGCACGTTGGAGTGCGGTAGACTTGCCCACGCTTCGGACCGCCGACCAAAGCCAGCCAGTTCACCGCACTCCATTCACCAGCCAATAGGTCACGGCAAGTTTTTGTTGAGAACAAGGAGGAGCCTCATGGAGAAGAAACTGAAGGGGAAGAAGGTGGCCATACTGGTCGCCGACGGCTTCGAGCAGGTGGAGCTGACGGAGCCGAAGAAAGCTTTGGAAGAGGCTGGAGCGATCACCGAGATTGTGTCCCCGTCCGATCATGAAGTGCAGGGGTGGAACCACGACGAGAAAGCGGATTCATTTCCAGTTGATATGCCCTTGAGCCGGGCGCGGTCTGATGATTACGACGCATTGTTACTTCCGGGCGGTGTGAGAAATCCGGATCAGTTGAGAACAATGATGAGAGCGGTGGAGTTTGTTGACGGCTTCTTCGTAACGGGCAAGCCGGTCGCTGCAATTTGTCATGCGCCGTGGACGCTTATTGATGCGGAAATTATCAAAGGCAGGACTATTACTTCGTGGCCTTCTTTGAAAAAAGATTTAATTAATGCAGGTGCGCATTGGGTCGATCGAGACGTAGTGGTTGATAACGGCTTAATAACCAGTCGGAAGCCTGCCGATATACCCGCGTTCAATAAGAAGATGATTGAGGAGTTTGCAGAAGGGAGACATTCGCGGCAACAGGCCGCTTAACTTTAGCTGCAAAAAGGCACAAACGGCACAAAACATAAAACCGGAAGGGCAGCGTTCCTTTTATGAAAAGACACCTCCTTCAAAAAGTATCTTTTGTGCCCTTTGTGCTTTTTTGCGGTTAGAGCTTTTTCGCCGTTTGACCCACTTTAACTACACCCGCCTGGACGACCTTCGCATTGATACCCCGCAGACAGAGCTCACGTCCAACTTCTGAATTCACAAACTTCATAGCTTCAGCCCCAAACCGCGCGACGAACTTGTGGCAGCCCGTGTGTGGCAGGTGACTCACTTCGAGCACTGCCGTACCGACTTGTATGCGCGCGCCGGCAGGCAGGTTTTCTTTGCTCAAATCCATGTCGAGGTAGAGCTGATCGCCGGCGAGTTGCCAGCGTTCCTTGTCCTGGGCCACGAGTGCGGTGACGCGCGAGTTCATGATGTTGATCTGCATCTCTGGATGCGGCGATCCGTCCGATGTCTTTGAACTCGGGCGCCGGATCCAGTTGTCGCCGATCAATCCTTTCAGCGGATCGAGCTCAGCTTCAGTCAGGATTTCTCGCTGGTCCACATCAGGACGGCAAACGATTAGCTGCAATACACCTTCATCCTTCGGCGCCTCGCGCAGGTGCTCCAGCGCCGCTTCGAGCTCCTGCATCGTCAAATGTTTCACTGTAGACTCCATAGCCAAACTCCGGGTCGAGCGCTACTATAACCGAGTTTGTCAAATAAGCCGCGGATACACGCGAATTCCGCGGATTTCACAACTCTTAACAACTTTTTACTTGTCGTTGACAAGACCCGGCCCGACCGGGCGTATTCTCTGCCCCGCAATGAAGTCCAAAAGAGAAAGCAACGCTCGTTTTCGGCTGGTGCTCACGCTTGGGCTTGCCGTGGTTTTGCCGGCATTGACGCTCATCTTCGTTAACTACCAACACGTCAAGTCGATCCAGCGCGACAAAAAGGTCGAGGCGTTGATTCATCGCGACTTCCAGTATTTGCTATCGATTGCTTCGAAGAAGATGGTCGCAAAGGCTTATTCAGTAACCGAACAGACCCGTAACAGTTTTCCGGTCGACGCCGACTCCGATGATGAAAAAAAGCTAAAGCTGGATGAGATCGTCGCGAAGAACCCGTGGTTCGCGCACGTTTTTCTCTTCGACGAGAAGAAGGGAATCATCGTTCAGTCGCAGCGCGATCCGGTGATGGAGAAAGAAGCTACCGAGTCGGTCAAGATGTACACTGGCTGGTTTGGCTTGGAAGGACCATACCTCTGCGAACTGTTGCGCAAAAGATCCAAGCCCATCATGTGGTACCCCGGCGAAGTTGAGCGACCAGGCGGCACGAGGTTTGTGACCACTGCGGTCTTTCTTCTTCCTCAGTTCGGTCGGGACCGAGCCGTTTTGGGAGGCGTCAGGTTTGATCCGTCCCAGAAATTTTTTCCGGAATTACTTGAAGAACTAACGTCGCCAAGCTTCACCAACGATCCGGAACAACTGTACGGAGAGAAACTTCACGAGTTGATGCCGAGTGAAGTGATCGGGCATCCCGATCAGCGACTCGCGATGATGGTTTATCAGGGCGACTCGTTCAAGGCAGAAGGCGATCGGCCGCTGGCGTTGTCAGCCGGCTGGGGCAGTGGTAAACCGGAAGTCTCTTACAAGCTCGACGATCCATTTCGTGGTCTGGTACTCGGCATCAAGTTTCAAGGCACAACGGCTGAAGCGATTGGGCGTCGTTGGGTGTGGCAGAGTTTTCTTATTCTGGGCGTGTTGTCCGTTTTGATGATCGGCGGTCTCGTGTTGACGTATCGCAGCGTCAACAAGCAAGTCGCGCTCGCGCGTTTGAAGTCTGACTTTGTTTCCAATGTTTCGCACGAGTTGCGAACGCCGCTGGCGCTGATTCGACTCTACGCGGAAACACTCGAGCTCGGTCGCATCACGACGCAGGAGAAGAAGAACGAGTATTACAGCATCATTCGCAAAGAGAGCGAACGGCTCAGCGCGCTGATCAATAACATTCTCGACTTCTCGCGTATTGAAGCGGGCGCGAAAGAGTACGACTTCAGAGAGACGGATATCGCGGAGCTCGTGCGCAACACGCTCGACTCCTATCGTTATCAGATCGAGCAGCAGGGGTTCGCGCTCGAGGAGCACATCGATCCCGGTATTCCGTCGGTGAAAGTCGATCGCGAAGCGATTGCGCGCGCGCTTGTCAATCTGGTCAACAATGCACTGAAATATTCTGACAACGAAAAATTTCTGGGCGTCAGGCTTTACCGCGAGCAGAGTGTGCTCAAACTCGAAGTGAGCGATCGTGGTATCGGGATCGAGCGGAACGAGCAGTCGCGGATCTTCGACAAGTTTTATCGAACGTGCGATCCGCTTGTGCATAACACGAAGGGTAGTGGGCTTGGATTGTCGCTCGTGCGTCACATAACGCGCGCGCATGGTGGCGATGTTGAAGTCGAGAGCACGCCCGGACGCGGCAGCAAGTTCACCTTGTCCCTGCCGCTCGCCAATCCATCGACAACGTGACCACAAAAGGCACAAATGAAGCCCACAAAAGGCACAAAAAAGAATGAACAAAGAATGAGCGAGGCAGGCGCTCAAATAGAATTCTTACACAGAAATCATTTTTGTGTTTTTGTGCCTTTTTGTGGCTAAAAAAACTCTTTGAGGCATTTATGAAAAGCAAGATCTTGATCGTTGAAGATGAACCGGCGATGGTGGCGGGGTTGCGCGATAACTTCGAGTATGAAGGTTACGAAGTGATCAGCGCGGAAGACGGCGTCAGTGGCCTCGATAAAGCACTGTCCGACAATCCCGACCTCGTTGTGCTCGACGTGATGATGCCGCGCATGAGCGGACTCGACGTTTGCAAACAATTGAAAGCGAAACGCCCGTCATTGCCGATCATTATGTTGACCGCGCGCGGACAGGAGATCGACAAAGTCGTTGGTCTCGAATTGGGCGCAGATGATTACGTCACGAAGCCATTTTCAGTGCGTGAGCTGATGGCCCGTGTGAAAGCCGTACTGCGGCGCGTCGCCTCACCTATGCCCGCTCCAGAGGTCTATAAATTCAGCGACATCGAAGTGAACATTCGCAGCAACGAAGTAAAACGTAATGGAAACATCGTCGATCTTTCGGCGAAAGAGTTTGCACTGCTCGCATACTTCATCGCGCACCCGGTTGAAACATTGAGTCGCGATCGATTGCTCGACGCTGTTTGGGGATATGAGAATTATCCAACCACTCGGACAGTCGATACGCATATCGTGCATCTAAGACAAAAGCTCGAACCAAATCCCGAAGAACCACGTTTCATACTTACCGTTCATGGTAGTGGTTATAAGTTTGTCGGATGAGGTCTTGTCATGACACTCCCAGCATTCGAGGTCAGCACTTCTTCCCCTACTACAGTTGCGTCTCCGCTTGCCGAGCTGCAGCAGAAGCTCGAAACATTGCAGCGAGATTACGCGGAGTTGAACACTGCGATCTTCGATGCGGCGCAGGTGCATCGTCGCTTGTGTGCGCCGAGTTTGCTGCGACACGGTGCGTTCGACGTTGCGACTGAGACCTTTGCAGTGCGTCACTTGCCTGGCGATTTCGTCAGTGTCGAAGAAACGCGCGACGGTTTAGTCCTTGCGCTCGGCGACATCGGCGGCAAAGGACTCGCTGCGGGCATGTGGGTCACGCACCTGATCGGTCTATTGCGAACACACACGGCCGCGAGCAGCGATCCGGAAGTGATCGTTGCCGGAATAAATCGCGACATCGCGCGGTTAGCTTCAGTCGAGCCGCTGAGCACACTGTTTGTCGCGCGATTGTCGAAGTCCGGACAGCTCGACTACACGAGTGCAGGACATCCGCCGGCTTTGCTATTGCGGAAAAATGGACAGCTCGAGTTGTTGTCTGATGGTGGGCCAGTGCTCGGCGCGGTGCCCGCTGCGGTTTTCGATCGCGGCACGGTGAAACTGCGCGGCGGCGATCTGCTGTTGGCGTGTTCTGATGGTATCCTTGAGTCATTCAACGAAGCGGAACAGGAGTTTGGCAATATGCGGCTCCAGACTGAATTGCGACGGGCGCAGGGTGGCTCGGCGGAAGCGGTTTTGTTCTCAGTGCTGGGCTCAGTGCAGGACTTCGCGGCGCCCAGACCGCTCACGGATGATATGACGTTGATGGTCGTCAAGAACCGCAGCTAAGTCGTAGACAGGATTTACATGTCAATCCTGAAAAATCTTGTGAATCCTGTAAAAAACTACCTGAACCAACAAGGACTCATAATGAAAACAATTATCCTTATACTCACGCTCTTGTTCGCATCAACGGCTGCTTTCGCCGCTGATGGCGACTCTCAATTCGCAAAGCTCGACGGCGCGAAGATCCATTACAAAAGTTACGGCAAGGGTAAAGAGGCGTTAGTCCTCATTCACGGCTGGACGTGCAATCTCGAGAACTGGCGCGATCAAATTCCTGACTTCGCCAAACGCAACAGAGTGATCGCTCTCGATCTGCCCGGTCACGGGCAAAGCGACAAGCCACAGATCGCGTACACGATGGATCTCTTCGCGAATGCGATCGACGCCGTGATGCGTGACGCGAAAGTCGAGCGCGCAGTGCTCGTCGGTCACAGCATGGGCACGCCCGTCGCGCGACAGTTCTATCGCAAGTACCCGCAGAAGACGCTCGCGATCGTTATCGTCGACGGCGGTCTGCGGCTGTTCGGCACCAAGGAAATGCGAGACGGATTTCTGACGATGTTTCGCTCACCGGGATATAAAGAAGCCGGTAAGCAGATGTTTACGCAGATGGCGGGGAAACTTCCCGCCGCGGAGGTAGAGCGTCTCAACACGTCTTTCGCAAACACACCGCAGTACGTGGTGGTAAGTGCGATGGAAGCTATGGGCGACGAAGCTCTCTACGCCACGGATAAGATCAACGTGCCTGTCTTTGCCATTCTTGGGAAGTCGCCGTTTTGGCCGGCTGATACAGAACAGTTTCTTCGTGGCCTCGCGCCTGATCTGGAGTTTCAAATGTGGGAAGGTGTGGGCCACTTCCTGATGATAGATAACCCAAAGCAGTTCAATGATGCAGTAATCGCTTTTCTCAACAAGAAAAATCTTCTGAAGTAATCCACTCAAACACGAAAGGGGACGAAGTTATGGCAGACGTAAAACCGATTCCGGAGGGATATCACTCGTTAACGCCTTACCTGGTCATCAATGGTGCGGTTGAGGCGATGGAGTATTACAAGAAGGCATTTGGTGCGGTCGAGTTGTTTCGCATGGAGCACGGTGGAAAGATCGGACACGCGGAGATGAAGATCGGCGACTCGCCGTTCATGCTGGCCGATGCGAGTGAACAGTTCAAGGGAGTGAAGGATTTTGGGGGCACCCCGGTGAGCCTGATGATCTACGTGGACGACGTCGACACGATTTACCCGCAGGCGATCGCCGCAGGTGGCACCGAGATGAAGCCGTTGCAGGATCAGTTCTATGGAGATCGCTCCGGGACGTTAACGGATCCGTTTGGCCACGTTTGGACCGTCGCCACGCATAAGGAAGACGTCTCTCCTGAAGAAATGGAAAAACGCGTCGCGGCATTGCATGGCCAGGGCGCAGGCGCTTAGTACACAAAAGGCACAAAGCAGCCACAAAAGGCACAAAAGAGAAAAGGTGAGGTCAGCTTCGTAAAAAAACATTTTTGCGATTTTTGTGCCTTTTTGTGGCTAAAAAATCTGTTCTTCATTGTGGCGCATTTCGCGGAGGCGCCGTTCGAGGAAGCGACGCTCGCTGTCGTTTGTAGCTAATTTGAGGGCAGCTTCGTAGCTTTCAGCCGCCGCTTCGTTGTCGCCCAGTCGACGCAGCATGTCGGCCCGAGCGGCGTGCAGCAGGTGATAATCGTCAAGCTCGCCCGATGCGGCGAGCTCATCGATTAGATCGAGCGCCGGTTGCGGACCCTGGGCCATCGCTACAGCCACCGAGCGATTCAACGACACGATCGGAGACGGCATTACTTCTGAAAGCAGATCGTAAAGCCTGACGATCTGCGGCCAGTTTGTGTCTTCCGGTCGCGTAGCTTTGCAATGTTCGGCAGCAATTGCGGCCTCGAGTGCGAATGGGCTAGGCTCACCACGCAGCGCTTCTTCAACCAGGCCCAGTGCTTCGTCGATTTGTGGTCTATTCCATAACGTGCGATCCTGCTCTTCGAGCACAACGAGATTATTATCTTCATCCAGTCGAGCCTCGCGTCGTGAATCGTGCAACAACATCAACGCCACGAGAGCTGTCGCTTCAGCCGGAGGCTTTGGCTCGAGCAGCGTTCGCAGCAAACGCCCGAGTCGGATCGCTTCGGCGCAAAGATCGGCGCGAACGAGTGGCTCGCCGCGAGTCGGCGCGTAGCCTTCAGTAAAGAT
>JADMIO011126965.1_pt1 | contig 33861 bp, 26 predicted proteins | sample 8958161 | NCBI WGS metagenome assembly JADMIO01 (sample SAMN16585339, study PRJNA669376) | soil metagenome | isolation source: Crop rotation soil | place: USA: Cullars Rotation, Alabama | collected 2011 | reverse complement strand
CGCGACAACTTGTCCACGTGGAATTCTAAGCTTAGGATCCCAATGTGCTGGAAAGTCGGTGGATTTTTCGTTTGCTGGAGTGCCGATGAAGCGCTGCTGACGAGCGTCTGACAAAATATGCCAACCAGGAACAAGCAGATGATAGATGAGCAGAACTTTTTCATGGCTGACCGAAAACGATTGAGGCACAACCTGATAGTTATCTAATTTTCTTACTTGGCATCAATGTTTGCTGGTTTGATGTCAGAAGGAATGAACTGTCGATCAATCAGATCTTTCATCGCGATTGGTTTTCCCAGAATTCCGGCTTTCACTGCCATATCATTGATGCGTTGGAGGTCCTCGTCGGTTGGCGTCAGCATGCGGTAGCTCACACGGTCGGGCGGTTGGGTCAACACATAGCGAACAACTTTTTCATCCTGACGAAAATACGGCGCCACTACTTTCGCCGCTTCGAGGCGATGGCCTTCAGCCCATTCTCCGCTCTCGGCGATACCGCGGACCAGATCCCGGACAACCTCAGGACGTTCTTGAATCAGCTTTTCGGTGACTACCAGAACGCAGGAAATGAAATGTGGCCAAATATCTTTGGCGTGGTACAGAACCCGGCCGCTACCGTCAAGTTCAGCCTTGGCTGCATGCGGTTCGCCGACGAAGTACGCATCGATCGCTTTGGCCGCAAGCGCACCGGGCATGTCGGGTGGTGGTAATTCGACGAAGCGGATCTCCTCAAGACCGACGCCTTGATCTTCCATCAGTTTGCGAATCACCAAATATTGGTTGCTGTACTTGCTGGGAATCGCGAACGTCTTGCCGCGCAGATCGCGCAGGCTCTGGGCAGGAAGATCTTTGCGGACAATCACTGTCGAGCCATCGCGATGACCCAAATAGACAATCTTTACGGGCACTCCTTGTTCGCGAAGTTTCATGGCAAGCGGCGCAATCATGAAAGTCGCATCCAAACGTCCGCCTTTAATTGATTCAACGACGGTAGGAAAGTCAGTAAACCGTTGAGACTCGAAGCGATTTGTAGTACTCGTCCGCGTGGCGAAGTCGGTTACGGGGCAAGTTAGATGACATGTTACCGGCAAGTAGCCGACCTTTAATTCCTGCAATGTCGACTTAGACTCACCAGTCAATATCGCGCCGTGTTGCCACGGCTTGAATCTCAATAGGCCAAGGACGGCGATGAAAGCAACAATCCCAAGCCCCCAGCGGGTTAGAGGGGAACGCAGCATAAAATTTCTCCGGCGAAATATTGTAACGCAAACAATCCCTGGACCTCGGACCGTCTAATCAACTGCATCTTTTTCCAATCCCAACTCCGCAAGGATGGCGTGTACAGTTTCCACAACGGTTGGATGCGTCGGTTCGCGCGGGCGGGGCACCGCCACGTGCAACTCTCTACAGATCCTTGCCGGACGATCTGAAAGAACCACAATTCGATCAGCGAGCTGTGCCGCCTCTTCAATATCATGCGTCACCAACACTACTGTGCGCGGCAATTCTTCCAACATACGCGCCAACTCTCGACGCAAACGCAATCGGGTCAAATAATCCAGCGACGAAAACGGCTCATCCAGCAGCAGGATGTCGGCGGTTCCTGCAAGTGCTCGAGCGAGTTCTACCCGTTGCCGCATTCCGCCGGAGAGTTGATGCGGGTAATGATCGGCAAACTGCTCCAGGTTGATCAATCGCAATATTTCGCGGAGCTGGTGCGTCGATTCTGCAACATTAAGACCGCGCAGTCCCAGCTCAATGTTCTGCGCCGCAGTTTGCCAGGGGAAGAGACTGTCCTGTTGATAAACCGTCCGTATCTGACCGGAGCATGCAACGCTGCCGGAGGACGGTTTCAGAAAACCTGAAAACAGATTCAACAACGTAGTCTTGCCGCATCCCGAAGGACCAACCACCGCGACGAATTCGCCGCGCGAGATTTCCAGTGACAGATCCTTGAACACCGCAACGGGGCCAAAGCTGACGGAGACTCCGCCGATGCTCAGCGGCTTATCGTTCATAGCCCCAGCGTATGCTGCGAATTTTGGTGAGTCGCAGCAAGATTCGATCGATGATCATGCCGATGATTCCGATAACGATCATGCCAGCCACCAGAAGATCCATGCGCAAGCCGTTGCGCGCATCCCAGATTGCAAACCCCAGACCGTCTCGTCCCGCGATCATCTCTGCCGCTACTACCACCAACCAGGCCAGACCTGCCGTGACGCGCAGAGAAATGATCACCTGGGGAGCAATTGCCGGCAGCGTGACCTTAGTCAAAAGTTCCGTTCCACTAAACCCATAATCCTGCGCGACACGAAAGTAGACCGAAGGAATGTTTGCCACTGCCGCCACAGTGGCCAACACCAGAGGAAAGAAGCAGGCCATGAATATTAGAAAGATTGCCGGCAAGTCACCAATTCCAAACCAGAGGATTGCAAATGGTATCCACGCCAGCGGCGAAAGACTGCGAAAGAAATTGATCGCGGGTAACAAAGCAAAGCGCGAGCGAACATGATGACCCAGCCATAGGCCCACCGGGACGCCGGACACCACCGCCAGGATGAAACCGGTGGTCACGCGAAAGAGCGATGCGACCACATCACCGAGCAGCCGTCCGGTGCGAATTTCCTCGCCCAACCCCCGCGCGACTGTCGGCGGAGACGGAAACACTGACGGAGGAAAAACCTTTAAGAGCCAAAGCGCCGACCACACAGCAACAGCAATCAGGATCACCAGCAACGGCAGCAGGCGGACTTTTGATGGGAGTGGCGTTTCGGTCATGGAACTAGATCAAGTCAATCCAGCTCAGGGTCGGGAAGGTGGGCTTGCCCCCGCTCTTGTTTCTCAATGGAAGAGTTGCTTAACGAAAGAGCGGGGGCAAGCCCGCCTTCCTGACCCTGAGATTACTAACGTCAGGATCCATCCTTGAAGGCTTGCTCAAGATCCCTTTCCATCCCTGCTTACTTCGCCAGGATCTCTTCCTGGTTGGAGAGAATTCGCTCTTGATTGGCGATGACGTTGTCCAGTTTTTGCTGGTTAGCAAGGATCAAGTCTTGATTGGAAAGAATTGCTTTCTGATTCACCAGCATTTCATCAAGCTTCGCCTGGTTCGTCTTGATTTGTTCCTGGTTAGTGATAATTGCCTGCTGGTTGGCAATGATCGTGCGCTGGTTCGCCAGCATTTCGTCAGCGGACATTTGCTTCTCCTCATTTTTCTAAGGGTCACGCGCGGTGGTTTGAGACAAGAACCGCCCAGTAATTCAGGTATCCGAAAGGCCCCCATCATGAAACTGGGACAGTCGCCGAAATTTTCCTGCTGCCGGCGCGCCGCAAAAAGTTTGCGTGATCGTATCGCTTCTCAACTATTAGCAAGTCATACTTTAGTTGGAGATGCGCATCGCCCGAAGGGTGCAGACCACAGTTGCGGCTTATGTGCTATCTTGGCGTCCCAAAGCAGATCAGATTCAGACTACTGATAACTTGCGGTTCCGCACTCGCATAACCCTTCTGAGGTAAGCATCAGACCGCCGTCGTACCATTTCCCCGCTGGCATCGCATTGCTGGGAGTCGTCCTCCTGGCGCTAGCTGCCTGTCAATCGCGCGGCAGTCTGCCTGCGAAATCTTCCAAAGAATATAATCAGGTGGTCCGGGCATATTACATTGGTTTGGCGGCGCTACAAGTCGGCGATGATGTGCGTGCGGACAGCAAATTAGCTGAAGTCACAAAACTGGTCCCGGCTGAACCGGCCGGTTGGGCCAACTGGGGGTTGCTCGCATTACGACAACGAAACTTCGAACTCGCCGCGGAGAGACTGGAACGCGCCCGGTCGCTTGCAGATCAGAACGATCAAATCTTCTACTTGATCGGCCTCCTCGAGAGTGGCCGCGGACGATCCGCTGAAGCGCTTGAGTCTTTGCGTAAAGCCGTGGCAATCAATTCCAGGAATCTGATTGCTACCTTCAAACTGGCCGAGGAAATTGAGCGGCAGGGTGGCGAAAATAGCGAAGTTCAGTACCAGCAATTGCTGCAAACCATGCTGGGCCAGCAACCAGATAATCTGGCGATCCTGGTTGAACTCGGTCGCATCTCCGCGAAACGCGGCGATGGAGACACCTTGCGACTTGTGGTGGGAAAACTAACCACCCACGCCGCTGCGTGGCCTCCTGAAGTGCAACAACAACTAAGCGCTGTGCAAAAAAGCGCGTCGGGGTCCGATCCCCGGGCGGCAGCGACGGGGCTTGCGTTTCTCCGCAACGTGCTCGTGCGGGTTGCCGAATTTCGCAAGGATCTGTCCCTGATAAAACCGCCGGCAGGTGAAGAGGCCCAGCCATTTACTCACTTCCTGAAGATGGAGTCGCCGGTATTTGCTCCTGCCCCGGCCGACACAGGGATCAGTTTTGTGGCCGAGCCTGTTCCAAGCGCACCGTCCGGCAAGTGGAATTGGATTGGAGCGATCTCGCTAACAGGCGAGAACGCTCCTGTCGTTGTGCTTGCCAATGAAAGAGAAGTGCGCATTGGAAATGCGAGCTATCCATTCCCGGGTGGGCCGGCAGCAACAGCGCCGGGACCTGAGAGTGTCGTTGGGCTCGATTTCAATTACGACTTTAAAACTGATCTGACACTGGCTGGGGCCGGCGGCATTCGCCTGCTGAAACAAGAAAGCTCAAACAAATTCGTCGACGTCACTGCGCAAACGAAATTGCCGGCGGCAATTCTGGCCGGCAATTATTCGGGCGCGTGGGCCAGCGATATCGATCTGGATGGCGATCTCGATATTGTGCTGGGTGCAGAACAATTGGCGCCGCTGGTCCTCCGCAATAATGGCGACGGAAGTTTTGCGGAGGTTCACCCGTTCCCCGGAGTATCAGGACTGCGCGGATTTGTTTGGGTGGACATCGATGAGGATGGAGATCCTGATGCGGCGTTGACTGACGATAAAGACAGGCTGCACGTATTCGAAAATGAACGAAGCGGTCAGTTTAAAGAACGTCGCACGCCGGACTTACATTCCGTGAGGGCAATTAGCGCAGCCGACGGCAACAATGATGGCATTCTGGATTTGCTAGCGGTCCAGGGCGACGGTGTGGTCACTCTCCTCTCGGACAAGAACGAAGGCCAGGATTGGGAAGCTAGTGAGATTGCCAGGCTCAACACTTACCTCGAAGGCAGATTTCGGTTGTTTGCGGTTGACCTGGACAATAACGGCGGAAACGATTTGCTACTCGTTGAGTCAAGCACTTCGTTCGCCGCTGGAACTGTGTCCGGCGTGCTGGTCTGGCTGAGTGATGAACAAGCTAAACTCCAAATGCTTAACAATCCAGCCGGCCCACGCTCAGTTTTCACTGCGGCCGACGTCAACGGCGACGGCAGACTGGATCTGCTCGGTCTAACCAATGACGGCCATCCAGTCGAAGCGATCAATCACGGGACGAAGAACTATCACTGGCAAGCAATTCGTCCGCGCGCGGCACAGGCGACGGGCGATCAGCGTATCAACAGCTTCGGTGTCGGTGGCGAGATGGAGATCCGCGCCGGCCTGCTGGTTCAGAAGCAACTTGTCACTGGTCCCATTGTCCATTTTGGTTTAGGTGATCAAGCGGGAGCCGACGTAGTCCGCATAGTGTGGCCCAATGGAGCAGTGCGCGCCGAGTTTGAAACAAAGGCGGACCAAACGATCGTCGCAGAACAACGCTTAAAAGGCTCATGCCCATTTCTTTTCGCTTACAACGGCGAAGAAATGAAGTTTGTGAAAGACGCGGTGCCCTGGGGATCGGCGATCGGTTTGCGCATCAACACACTGGGCACGGCCAGCGTCGCAGCGACCGAGGAATGGTACAAGATCGGCGGTTCCGAGCTTGTACCGCACGATGGCTACTACGATCTCCGCATCACCGCGGAGCTTTGGGAAACCTATTATTACGATCAGTTGGCCTTGATGACTGTCGATCACCCGGCGGGAACTGACGTCTTCGTCGATGAACGCTTTGTGATTCCGCCGGCCAAGCTGGCGATCACAACGGTCGAGAGTCCGCACCAGGTGGCACACGCGACTGATGATGAGGGCAGAGATGTAACTGACATTGTTGGCACGCTGGATGAAAAGTATCTCGATAATTTTGGCCGTGGTCGCTATCAAGGTCTGACACGCGATCATTACATCGAAGTTGATCTCGGCAAGGATGCGCCTGCGAGTGGTCCATTGTGGTTGATCGCGAAGGGCTGGATGCATCCTACGGACTCGTCGATTAACGTCGCCATCAGTCAGGGCAATGAGGTTCAGCCGCGGCCACTAAGTCTTGAAGTGCTGGATGGCGCTGGCCGGTGGGTGACGGCCAATCCAAACCTGGGCTTTCCTGCCGGTCGCAAAAAGATATGCCTGTTTGATCTGACAAATGTTTTTCGCCCCGGCACTCCCCGCCGATTGCGACTGCGCACGAATCTCGAAATTTTTTGGGACTCGATCGAATGGGCAAAAGGGATTCCGGATGGTCAACTGAAAACGACCCGAATTGATCCCGCGTCGGTAGATTTGCATTATCGCGGCTACTCAATAATCAACAAACCGGATGCGTCGTCACCGGAAGTGCCTGACTACAATCGCATGGCAAGCTCCAAACAAATTTGGCGTGATCTAATTGGTTATTACACGCGCTTTGGCGACGTCCGGGAACTGCTGGAGAAGATTGACGACCGTTACGTGATCATGAATGCAGGCGATGAAATGTCGCTTCGTTTTCCGGAGCAACCACCACCGCCCGCGGGATGGGTGCGCGACTACGTTTTCATGGGCGATGGCTGGATCAAGGACGGCGACTACAACTCGACTTTCTCAAAGACAGTGTTGCCGTTGCCTTATCACGCGAAGCAACAATACATCATCACGCCCGGATCGCTCGAGGATGAATGGGTCTACCAGCAACATCCTGAAGACTGGCAGAAATATCACACGCGCTACGTCACGCCATCAGTCTTTACCAACGCGTTGAGGTCTGTAAGAGATAAATGACACGTGGCCGACCTGCAAAACTGATACTCGTGGGCTTCTTCGTAGCCTTACTGGCCACGCCCATCGTCATCAAACGAATCGCGGCGAGGCGCGAGCTTGGGAAGTCGCAATTGGACGTTTCAGCGGCATTGGCCCGTCATGGTTTGTTCTTTGAGGAAGTCGCGAAAGCCTCAGGTATCGATTTTGTTCATCAAGCCCCGACTCTTGATCACAAACTGGACCACATCATGCCGCAGGTGGCCTCTATGGGTGCAGGCGCTTCCATTGTCGATTTCGATCGCGACGGTTGGCAGGATATTTATCTCACCAACAGCGGCGAGGGAAGCCAGAACCGTCTCTATCGAAACCAGGCAGATGGAACTTTCAAAGATGTAGCTTCGCAACTCGGAATTGCCGATCTGAATCAGCCGGGCACAGGCGTTTCGATGGGTGCGGTCTGGGGCGATTATGACAACGACGGTTACGAAGATCTTTTTGTCTACAAATGGGGACGCCCGGAACTATTTCACAACGAAGCCGGCAAGCATTTCACGCGTGCTACCGAAACGGCCAGCTTGCCGCAGTGGGTCAATGCGAACGCCGCTATCTGGTTCGACTACGACGGTGATGGTCTGCTTGATCTATTCATTGGTGGTTATTACTCGGAAGACGTCGATCTCTGGCACTTGAAAACCACGCGCATGATGCCCGAGAGTTTCGAGTATGCCAGGAACGGCGGGCGCAAGTACCTCTACCACAACCTCGGTGCCGGAAAGTTTGAAGAGGTCAGCGCCAGGGTTGGAATTAATAGCCGGCGTTGGGCGCTCGCGGCAGCGGCCGGTGACCTCCGGGGTACCGGGCATCAGGACTTGTTTGTCGCAAACGACTATGGTGTCTCCGAACTTTATTTCAACAACGGCAAGGAATTTCGCGAAGTTGGCGAGCAGACTGGTGTAGGTTTCGCTCCAAAGAGTGGCATGACCGCCGCGCTGGGAGATGTTTTCAACCAGGGGCGGTACGCCGTCTACGTCTCAAATATTTCTGAAGACGGCGTGCTGATTCAAGGCAACAACTTATGGGTGCCGCAAGCGGGCACGTCGGGCGACAATTTGCGCTATGAAAATATGGCGCGATCGTTGGGAGTCGAAATGGGCGGCTGGAGTTGGGGGATGCAGTTTGGTGATCTCAACAACGACGGCACTCAGGATGTTTACTTGACCAATGGTTATGTTTCGGCTGACCGCAGCAAGAGTTACTGGTACGACTTTTCAAAAATTGCTGGCGGGAACAGTATCATCATCGGTGATGCGCAAAATTGGCCGGCAATGGATGGACGAAGCCTTTCCGGTTACCAGCAGAAACGCGTTTGGCTAAACGACGGCGCAGGAAAGTTCAATGACGTCGCGCAGGCGGTAGGTGTGACTGACACATACGATGGACGCTCAGTAGCGCTGGTCGATCTGTGGAACCGCGGCGTGCTCGATGTGGTTGTAACTAATCAGCGCGGTCCATTACTGATCTATAAGAATACGGTCGCGGCAGATAATCATTGGATCGACTTTGAACTTGAAGGCACCGCCAGCAACCGTAGCGCGTTTGGTGCTGAAGTGAAGTTGTTGTGGAATGGGCGGCAACAGGTACAGACAGTTTCCGGGGGCAGTGGCTTTTGTGCTGAGAACCAACGACGACTGCATTTCGGTTTAGGAAAAGATACGGTGGCAGACCAGGCAGTGATTCGTTGGCCTTCGGGAAAAGTTCAAATAATTGACAAGCCCCAGATCGGACAACTAAACAAAATCAAAGAACCAGCGTGAGGTCGGCCTCTTTGTCAGACTCACGACCTTTACGTCACGTTTTATCACTGATTAATCCATGAGCGAGGTTGTCACCACACAATCGATTGAAGTGCCGGCGAAACGGCCGTTTCGTTTCGACAACCGGTACGTTGCACCGCTTTTTATCACGTGCATTCTGCTGATCGGGCATTTGTCTTATGGCATTCTCGAAAGCTACAAGAAGACGGCGTTGGCGATCGTGGCCGCGCTCGTTACAGAGTTAATTCTCGGACGCATTTTTTTCGGCAAGTGGTTGAATCTTGCCAGCGCTTACATCTCGGGCATCAGCGTGGGAATTCTGGTGCGTTCACCGGCATATTGGCCTTTTGCCCTCGCCAGCGTCATTTCGATAACTTCGAAGTACGTTCTGCGCGTGAAGGGACGGCACCTCTGGAACCCGTCAAACTTTGGTCTCGCAGTGCTTTTGTTTCTGGCGCCTGAAACGATGGCGCTGCTCAGTATCCAATGGGGGAACAACTATTGGTCGCTGTTAGTTATCTGGATTCTAGGTTCGATTATCATTTGGCGCGCGCGACGGTTTCACATCAGCGCTACGTACGTTATTTGTTTTCTGCTTTTTGCTGTCTTGAGAAGTTGGATTACGGGTGATCCCTGGCTGGCAGAGGTGGCGCCGATAACTGGGCCAATGTACCAGTTGTTTGTTTTTTTCATGATTACCGATCCGAAAACTACCGTTCACTCTCGTTGGGGGCAGTGTGCGGTGGCGGCCGGCGTGGCTTTTGTTGAATTCCTGCTTCGCCTCGATCAGGTCGTCTATGCGCCAATCTTTGCTTTGTTCTATGTCGGGCCAGCCGCGAACCTGATTGAGATCTGGTTCAACTCGCGCAGGAAGCCGGCCGCGACAACGTAAGGCGTCAGTGTCTGATTCATTATGTGCTTACAAACAGGTCCTAGTTCGGTTTAGGGGATTTCTCTTATTAGCACCGTGCTTTAGCGCGGTGACAAAGAAGTGTTTTGGTCCGGAACCGTTTGAAACGGTTTTCACTTTTTTTGATTTTGCCGATGTTCACCGGGCTGAAGCCACGGTGTTAATGAGAAGTGCCGCCAGATTTAAAATGAACCAGTAACTACCAAGGTCTTTATTTTACTTATTTCAAGGAAACTGATATCCCCCATGCGATTCGTCATAACCAGTTCCTGCCTTCTGCTGAGCTTGTTTTGGCTTTCAGCTTGTAAACAGGGCGTGCCTGCGCCAGCCGCTCCCGGTTCTGAGTTGGCAAACCAAACACCTACGCCCCTCGCCAGTCCCACGCCGCCACGTCCCTCGGGCCCCATCGAGTTCACCGATATTTCCGCCCAGGCGGGCATCCACTTCAAACATAACAGCGGCGCCTTTGGCAAAAAATACCTCCCCGAAACACTAGGCACGGGTTGCGCTTTTCTGGACTACGACAATGATGGCTGGCAAGACATCGTGTTGGTGAACTCAATGGATTGGCCAGAACACAAGTCGAAGAAAACTTTTCTCGCGCTCTATCACAATAATCAGGACGGAACGTTTACCGACGTTACCAGGCAGGCCGGGCTCGCAGTAGAAATGTATGGCATCGGCGTGGCGGTAGCAGATTACGACAACGACGGAAACGACGACATCTACATTACTTGTTTGGGACCGAATCATTTGTTTCGCAATCTTGGAGGCGGAAAGTTTACAGATGTTACTGCCCGGGCCGCAGTTGGCGATCCAGGATTCTCCACCAGCGCCGTTTGGTTCGACTACGACAACGATGGACGTCTAGATCTTTTTGTAGCGAACTACGTCGACTGGACAGTTGAAACCGATCAACTCTGTTCCCTGGACGGCAAGAACAAATCCTACTGCACGCCGCAGTCCTATAAAGGCCAGAGCCCAACGCTCTATCACAATCGGGGAAATGGTACGTTTGAAAACGTCACCCAAAGGGCTGGTCTCATTGACCCGACCTGCAAATCATTAGGAGTGGCTCTGCTGGATTACAACAACGACGGCCGGATGGATCTGTTTGTCGCGAACGATACGGAACCCAACAAGCTCTACAAGAACAATGGTGATGGCACCTTCAGTGATGAAGCCGTTGCCGCAGGAGTCGCTTTCAGTGAGTCGGGTACCGCGCGCGCGGGAATGGGTGTAGATGCCGGAGATTTTGACGGTTCCGGCCGGCAGGGAATTGTGGTCGGGAATTTCACGAACGAAAGCATGGCCCTGTATTCGAATGATGGCAGCGGTCTCTTTACTGACGAAGCCCCCAGATCCGGAATCGGAAAAATGTCGGCGCAGTCGTTGACGTTCGCAGTGTTTTTCTTTGACTACGATCTCGATGGCTTACTCGATGTGTTTGCTGCCAACGGTCACGTTTCCGATGACATTAGCGTGGTCCAGCCTAATGTTAAGTATGCGCAGCCGCCACATCTTTTTCATAACAAGGGCAAGAAAAAGTTTGAAGAGATGACGGGCAAACTTGGCCGAGCTTTGCAGCGTGCCATCGTCGGCCGCGGCGCCGCTTACGGCGACATTGACAACGACGGCGACCTCGATCTGTTGATTACATCCAATAACGGTCCGGCCCGCTTGCTGCGTAACGAGAACGCGAATCAGAATGATCTTCTGCGAGTCAAAACGGTGGGTACGCGATCCAATCACGATGGTATCGGCGCGAAAGTTACTTTGAAGACAGCGAAGGATAAGTTCTTCAACATGGTGAAAACGGGCTCGAGCTATTGCTCGCAAAACGAGCTGCCTCTGGTCTTCGGACTTGGTCAGCCTGAGGAGGGGAGGGCTCTGAGTTTGGAGATCGTCTGGCCCAGCGGCCAGAAAGACACTGTCCCTGACGTTAAGCCGAACCAGTCGATTGTGGTGCAGGAAGGGAAGGGAATTCTTTCCGCGGTACCAATAGTCTTTTCGAAGCCGGCGCCTTCGCCGCAATCACCAACGCCGCCCACACCGCAATAAGCAGTCGTCTTTTGAAATCCTCTGTGATCTCTGTGCCTCTGCGTCCTCTGTGTTATTTATTCCCCGTTCAAATTTTGGCGAGTTACAGGCAAACACAGAGTTCACAGAGGCACAGAGTACTCAGAGATTGCATGGAGAAAAAACGAAGTTAGCACTTTCGCACAAAGCGAACTAATCCCGGCCTACACCGAGCGCATCTGCTACTCGATTGATGTAATTAAACCAGGAGGCGATCAGGGTGATTTGGAGTATGCCCTGATCGTCGAAACCCGCCCGTCGCAATCGTTCATGGTCCGCGGGTGAAATTCGAGTGGCGTCCTTTGTCACCTGCACCACGTAATCAAGCATGGCGCGATCTTGTTCGGAAATAGGAGCAGTTTTGTAGTCCTGTTCCAGTGCCCTGACCATCTCTTCGTCTAAGGTAACGCGACGCAGAAACTCTGCGTGAGACTCGATTCAATAATGGCAGCGGTTAGTTACTGAAACCATGGTCGCGATCATCTCATGCTGCCGGCGATGAAGCGGAAGATCCGGAGACAGTAAGGAACCATATGTTGCGAACGCGTGAAAGAGTGCCTCAGGAATCAGGCTGTGCGATTCGACGATGCCGGCAGTTTCCCCATCAAGAGTTGGATGGACTGGAGTCGCATATTCAATCGGATAGAGGTCTCGTTGGGCTGCGGCAGCTTCGCGAACTCGCTCATCCTCGGAACCAGAAACCGTCTTAATCCACGTCATTTCAATAAGCTCCTAACTCAGAAGATCGGTCAAGGCAATCAACTCGCTCGCCGGTGGAGCAGAAGATAGTAAACCGGTAAACCGAGGGCCACGACGCCGACGCCCATGCTCGCCTGTTTCGGATCGTGTCCGCCCAAAAGGAAAAGTAAGAGGCCGATGAAAGCCAGAAAAATGATAGGAGTGACCGGGTAACCGGGTGTGCGATAGGTGAAGGCGGCTGGCGCCCGGCGGCGCAACACAAACAACGCCACTACGGTCAGTGCGATAAAGAGGACCACCACAAAAATAAAATAGGAAATGATTTTGCTGAAACTGCCAATCGCCACCAGCAACGATGCGAGCGTTGCCTGCACGGCAATCGCACGCACAGGCGTGCCGTAGCGCGGATGAATCGCAGCCGCAGCCGGAATGAACAGGCCGTCGCGGGCCATCGCAAAGTAAACTCGAGGCGCTGCCATCATTACAGCGGCGAGACTTCCAGTTACTGCAACGATAACGATCGTTGACAATACCTGGGCGCCGAGGCGACCGAACAGTACTTCGCCCGCCTGCGCGACAAACGTCTCTCCAGAAGTCACTTGTTCCACGGGCACGAGATAGAGAAAAGCGGCGCTGGTTAATATGTAAACGACAGTAAGAATTGTCACGCCGTACAAAAGTGCGCGCGGTAAAGTGTGTTGAGGATCGCGCACTTCGCCTGCCAGTTTGTTTAGATCCCACCAACCGCCGAAGGAGAAGAACGCGCCCAGGATCGCGCCTGCCAACGCACCGACTAACGGCTCGGAACCAGGCCGCTGTGCCAACAATGGCTGAAAGTTAGACCAGTCTCCAGCCCTCAATCCAAAGCTCCAAATGATAACGAAGGTAAGCAGTCCCAGTTTAAGAAGAGTAAACCAGCGGACAAATGAACTTCCTAACTTGACGCCGCGGATATTGATCAGGGCAGTCATCACAATTGAGCCAATGGCGACGATCTTCGAGCCTACCGGTGAAAGTTGGAAGACATAACCAACATAGCTTGCCAGGCCCACAGCCAACGCGGCAGTCACACCCGGATCCATGACGAGCAGTGCCATCCATCCATACAGGAAAGCGATTGGCTTGCCGAAAGCCTCACGAAGGTAAACGTATCCGCCACCAGCTTCCGGAAACCTGGCTGCCAGTTCGCCGTAACATAACGCTCCACACAGCGCCATCCCGCCCATTGCCAGCCACACAATCAACAGCCACGCCGGCGAGCCCAATGATTTTGTCATGCCCGCCGGAGTGAGAAAGATTCCGACCGCGATAACTTCGCCGACGATCAAAGCTGTCGCCGTGCGCAAACCAATTTGTCGTTTGAGTTCGAGGGATGTGCTCACAGGAAAACAAAGATTCAAAACGTAACCCGGGCCGCAAGTTGAAAGGCGCGCGGACCACCCGAACCAAAAACCCCGCCGGCTGTCGTAATGGCTTGTCCGAAACTTGATGAATGTAAAAAGCCAGCACTGGTTGGATCGTTACTGTCTCGTACGAGCACGTTTGAAAATCCTGAGTAGTTGGATTTTGAGAAGCCCAGGACGTTAGTAGTATTGAAGAGGTTGAACACTTCGATCAGTGGCTCAATCCGAAAGCGCTCTCCCAGGTGGAAAACTTTTGAGAGACGCACATCCAGCGAACTAAAGCTATCGTTGAAACGGGCACTGTCTGAAACGAGCGGCAGAGGCTGCCCCGCGAATCCTCCCGTTGTATTCACCTGCCGGAGGAACTCGTTAAGCTCCGCCCCGTTATGGAAGACCCGCCCGCCGGCGTTACGTTGCAACTGGGGAATTCGCTGGCTGCCACCAGGCACCAAAATGTCCATTGGCACCCCTGACGCGAGCGTAAGGATCGGTGACACACGAAAACCTCCCGGTAGCTCCAGAGATCCGGCAAAGGTAAAACGATGCCGCTGGTCGTTGGGAGTTGGTCCGTAATCCAGCTGTAAGTTGTTTGGGTTCAAAGGACCATTGGAGAAAGGAATTTGATCGTCGTTCGCGTAATTGAACGCTTTGGACAGGGTATACGCGGCACGAAACTGGTAGTGGCGCGAAAGGCGTTTCTCAACGCTAACCAGCAGCCCGTCGTATTTTGTTTTGACACTGGACTCCAGGTTCGTGATGGCGTCTGGTCCGCCCACCACTGGATTGAAAACACTGCCGATCGTGCGCCCGATGATAAAGTGTGTGCCAAAATTATGCAGATAGTCGGCACGCAGGACATAGTCGTCGCCAAACTGCTGCTGCACGCCAACATTCATTTGTTGGACCATCGGATTCTGCATGCTGTTATCGATGATATTAATGCCGGCGGCGCCCGCGCCCGTTAGAACAAATCCTGAAAATGGATTCGCGAGGGTTGGTGCTCCCGGTGGAAACTTGCCGTTAACAGGATCGAATAAAAACGGCGGCGGTATGAAAAAGACCGGACCGGCTCGTACTTCAATCGGAAGGGCGCGCCCATCTAAACCGCGTTCCAACGACTGTATCTCGAGCGTAATGCGATCGTAGTAGATGCCATAGCCTCCGTGAATGCTCATCCGGCTGTTTTTAGTTACAAAGTTAAAGCCTACTCGCGGTCCGAAGTTGTTGCTGTCTCTCCCGCGTGTGCCGTGAAGAAAGGGCAGAACGATCGGGTTAAGTTGATCGGTTCGGCTAATGTTCTTGACGTCTGTATCGAGTTCATAGCGTAAGCCGAGATTCAAAGTTAACTGAGGGCTAACACGCCAGTCGTCCTGAATGAAACCGGCCAGATAGGTGCTATCCGCGTCAGGAATAAGGAGTGGTTCGGTTGGCTTGCCGCTACGCAGAGTGACCGAGAAAAGCAGATCGTTATCGTCAACCCTGCCATCACTATTACGATCGAAATCAGGGAAGTCCTCGATCATCTCAATACGACCGCTTTGGAAGACGCGTAGGTCAAAATCGGCGTCGATGCGCTGAATCTCGCCGCCGAAATTCAAAGTGTGATTCCCTATTACCGCCGAAAACATATCCGTAAATTGCAGACGCCGTTGTTTGGTCCCTTGCGGCACGCGAAACGATGCGCCGTCCTGAATGCTCGGAAAGGTAAACTGTGGACCGGGAGCCAAGGGATCGATCTCATTAAAGAACGTACTGAAACTAAAGCTGAAAGTATTAACAGCGCGGCTATTCAACACCCGCGCGTAGTTGGCGAGGAATGAGTGCGTGTTGTTGGTGCTGGTCTGGCGCTGAGAAGCTGAACCAATCGCTCGATCCAGAGTGCTCGGCGACAGGTCGTTCTCTCGTTGGAGTGAATAGCGAAAGAACAAATGGTCATTATCAGTCGGCTGCCAGTCGACTCGCTCAGTGCTCAGCAAATCGTTTAGCGGCGCACCAGCAAACGTTCGTTTTATCGTGCGGGTCGCCAGATCTCTTACGCCGACGAGGGCCGCACCGTCCTGGTTGCGGTACTCAACCGAACCAAAGAACCAGGCTTTATCTTTTTTGATTGGGCCCCCTAACGTGAACGCATATTGTTCGCGGTCAAAAGGTGGGGTTTGGCTCAAGCCACGGTCAAAGGTTGCTGGCAGTCCCTGCAGTGCGTTATCGCGAAAATAAAAGGAGCCTGAACCGTGATATTCATTTGAGCCTGACTTCGTGACAATATTAATCACGGAAGAAGCTGAGCGGCCAGATTGAGCTGAAAACCGGTTCGTTGCAATCTGAAACTCCTGCACTGCCTCCTGTGAAATGTTTTGTACTTGTCCGCCGACCACGTCGTCGTTATCGTCCGCGCCGTCGACTGTGATATTGCCGCCGCGGCCGAGCTGACCGGCCGAGGAAATTACCACCGTGTTGCTTTTGGTCGGATCGAAATTCGGAGCGGGTGAATTACCCGGAATGAGCAATGCCAGTTCAAGAAAGTTACGACCATTGAGCGGGAGATTCGCGACTTCGAAATCCCGGATCACCCCGTCAACTACGGCGGTCGTACTGTTTATTAATTCATAGTTATAACGATCATCCAACGTCACGGTCTCCTGGACGGTGACCGATAAAGGGATTTCCAGCTTGATTACTTGCCCAACCTCAAGCTGCACACTGGGAATTGTGTTTTCGGCGAATCCTTTGGCCTTTACTTTCAACTCGTAAGTTCCGGCTGCGAGGTTTGTAATCACGAAAAATCCGTCGTCGTTGCTAAACGCTTCGCGCCTGATATTAGTTGTTTTCTGACTGAGGGTAATTTCTGCCCTGGATACTGACGCGCCGTTTTGATCCTTAACCACCGCGCTCAGGGTAGCAGTACCACCCTGTTGGGCCGGGGCTGCAACGAAGAGAGCCAGGAGCATTAGGAGGCAAGCTGAAAGCGAAAAAGTCTTTCGGATCACAATAAGACTCCTCTCACGCTGTTCGAAGCGTATTTGAATCGATTTTGGGTACTGGTGGGGAAGCTTCGACGTGGATAGGTGGTCGACACGCTCGTCTCATGGAGGGCAAGCGGGTCCGGCCCCACTATGCTTGCCTGGCGTATGGTGAGTCCAGTCCGGGCTCAGAACTTATGAACAGCGATCGCCTCTAGATGCGTGCAACAAATAGGAAGGAATGACATGATCACTGAAACAGAGCCCGGACTGGAAAATTGGTGTCTAGCGGGCGCAGATTAACAGTGGCCTGCCAACCTGTCATGAGCCGGAAGGTGGGTTGTCGAGTCAACCTTTAGTTGGAGACAGTAGGAAGCGATTGCGGTTAGCGGTGTCAGGGCAGATGCACCAGCCCCCGTTGCAACGCAGTGGTGGCGGCTTGAGTTCGATCGGTTACACCAAGTTTGCTGAGAATATTGTTGATGTGACTCTTCACTGTGGCTTCACTAATACTCAGGCTCGAGCCTATTTCCTTGTTACTTTGACCACGCACGATCAACTCGAGCACCTCCATCTCCCTGCCCGTCAAGTCGGAACTTGCCATTCTTTCAGCCAGCCTTTCGGCGATCGCTGGCGGAATCCGGCGCGAACCGCCGTGAACGGTTCTGATTGCAGTTTCCAGTTCTTCGAAGAAGACATCTTTTAGCAAATAGCCCTTCGCCCCAGCCTGCAGAGATCGGTAGATGTCTTCATCGCCATCGTAAGTCGTAAGGACGATCAAGCGCGCCTCGGGAAACTCACGCCGGATGTTCGTTATAGCTTCAACTCCGCCAACAACGGGCATGCGCAAATCGATCAAGGTGACGTCCGGCTGGTGCTGGCGATACAGATCGATCGCCTGTTGTCCGTTTATGCCTTCGGCGATCACTTCCATGTCCGCCACAGTGTTGATGAGGGCAACGAAACCCTGACGCACGATGGCCTGATCGTCAATGACCATGATTTTGATTTTCTGGGGATTCACAGGAACTTTGTTATTTGTCTTTTGAGCCACTCAGATGTTTGGTTGTCTGTTCCGTGACGCTGTAGGGTTGAGAAATGAAATCGTTTGTGTTGGCGGGAGAAAGAGAGGGAATCTTCGAGCCACCTTCAGAAGCCAGCTCCCGCTGCCTTTCTCTGTTTTCGGCTTCCACCAGTCTTTTACTCACGACTACGCCATTTATCGTGAGGGCCAATCCGACAAATAGCGGTATTACGCCCGCCACCCACAAGTTGCTAATAATCTGGGCCGCGCCGGGCGCTACCTTTCCACTTACGATTAGTCCCCCCATAAACACATACAGGAATATCATCAGGGCAATTCCGACACTACTGACAATTACGCCCGCTTTGATTTCATTGTAACGACGAATCTCAGGTGTTATGCCCCGCTGGCGTTGCATCTCGGCTTTGCGTCGTTTCTTTTCCTCCTGAGAGAGGAAAATCTCCGTCACCCAGGTCTTATTCCAATCGAATTTCTCACCAACCTCACGACCTTCAACGACCTGCATTACGGCATACAAGTTCGCACCGCAAACTTTGCAGAAATTCAGATCCTCACTCTGGTTTGAACCGCACCGTGGACAGAACATGCAAGACTCTCAGGGCATTAGTTGTTGGACCATAAGTGGAATGCTACGTGTTAACCTCGACGCACTCAAGAGTACATTTTTCCCGCACGCTCAAGCGCTGATCGGTACCTCAACTACGATTTCTGTGCCCGAGCCGTTCCGAGCATTGATAGACAAGGTGCCACCGATTTGTTCCGCACGCTCGCGCATGCCGAGTAATCCGAAATGGTTGCTGTTGCCGTTGGCAGCCGCTGCCGGATCAAATCCGCAGCCGTCGTCATGCACCTGCAACCGTACGTGACGGGCGTCAAACACAAGACTTACCAGTATTTTCTCCGCGTGTGAATGTCTCACCGCATTATTAATGGCTTCCTGACCAATACGAAGCATATTGTCTTCAACGGATGGCGACAGCGGCCGGAAGGTACCGCTTACCTGCACCTGAACTTCCACCGAGGTCTCGGCCGTTAACCTTCGCGCTGTTTCAGTCAACGCAGTGGGCAAATCGTTATGCTCAAGCGAGGGCGATCGCAACTCCCACACATAACGGCGCGCCTCTGCTATTCCATGACGTACCAACATGCGCACGCGGTCCAATTGTGTTTTCGCCTTATCCGCGCCAGGCGGCATCGTGCGCGCGACGACTTCCAACTGAACGGATATGCCGGCCATCTCCTGCGCAAGATTATCGTGAATCTCACGAGCAATTCGCGTTCGCTCGGCTAGTACCGCAGCAAATTGCGCTCGCATCCCGTGAACTCGGAACCGGTAGAGCTGCCAGCCCAGCAGTCCCAACGCGAGCAGAATCAATGCGTAGAACCAATAGTTTTGATAGAAGTATGGCTTGAGATAAAAGCCTACGGCCGCCCCGTTTTCGTTCCACACGCCGTCGTTGTTGCTGGCCAATACCCTGAAGGTGTAATTGCCCGGTCGTAAGTTCGTATAGTAAGCGATCCGTCTGTTGTCGCCATCAACCCAATCGCTATCGAAGCCTTCCAATTTGTATTTGAAATGAACTTTCTCGGGAGCCACGAAACTAGGCGCCGTGTAATAGAACTCGAGGCGCGTGTGACCGGGTCCGACCTCGATTCCCGCTCGGGGCACGATTGACTGTTCGTCGACGCGGATTTCCTCGATGGTCACAGGAGGCGGCTGAGAATTGGTTCTGATCTTCTGCGGATCGATAACCGCTACACCTTTGATTGTGGGAAACCAAAGAGCGCCCGCATGATCACGCCAACCAGCCGGATCGCCGCCGCCACTACATTCACGAGTCATCATGCCGTCAGCTGTACCATAAGCAACTGGCGAGATTGCGCCAACCGCTCTGCTAGCAAAATCGTCAAGCTGTTTTTTACTGACATGAAATATGCCCTTGCGACAGCTCAACCACAGATTACTCTGATCGTCTTCCATGACGCGATACACGACGTCATCAAGTAATCCGTTGCTGGTGGTAAACGCCGTGAGTTTTCCGTCTTTCAGTCGATTCAAACCGCCGCCGTTCGTACCGATCCAGAGTACGCCGTCATGGTCTTCGTAAAGTGAAATAACAACGTCAGCCGAGAGTCCATCTTTAGTGGTCAGCGAAGAAAACTCTTCGTTCTGGAATTTGGCCAAACCACCAAAGGTGCCGATCCACAGTGTGCCCTTCAAATCTTCGTAAATCGTCGCCACTAGATCATTCGGCAGACCATCAACTTCCGTATAGGTTTTGAAGACTCCGTTTTTTATGCGCGTCAAACCGCCGCGGGTGCCCACCCAGAGGGTACCGTCACGATCAGCCAGAATCGATCTGACGTCATTGTTGCCGAGCCCATCAGCAGCGGTGTAGTTAGTGAACTTTCCCTGGGTGAATCGATTCAAACCCTCAGGTGTGCCTGCCCAAAGATTGCCGGCGTGGTCGCTGCACAATGCGACCACCACATTACTGGACAAGCCATCCTTTGTTGTGTAGACGCGTAGCTTGCCGTCTTTCAACAGGTTCAAGCCACCACCTTCGGTACCGATCCAGGTTTGGCCCTCCCGATCCTCGTATATTGCCTTGACCTGGTCGTTTGATAGACCGTTTCTCGTGGTATAGGTCGTGAATTTAGTGTCCTTCAGCAAACTAAGTCCGCCAGATTCTGTACCCACCCACAGACTGCCTTCGAGATCCTCCATCAAAGCGACAATTGTGCTGGTTGAAAGTGCGTCGGCCGAATTGAAACCGGAAAAGGATTGACCATTAAAACGACAAAGACCACTGGCTGTGCCGATGAGGAGACGACCATCCTTTTCGGCATGTAACGAGATGATCCTGTCGTTTGGCAAACCATCCGCGGTGGTGTAGCTCTTGAAGCGTTCGCCATCGAAAAGCGTCAGCCCGCCGAGCGTTCCAAACCAAAGCTTGCCCGAAGGATCTTGTTGAATCGCTCTCACGCTGTTGCTGGCAAGTCCGTCGCGAACCGTGTAGTTCGATGACTTATCGTCGTTGATTCTGACCAGGCCATACGGAGTCGCGATCCAGAGGGCACCGTCTTTCGCTTCGAATAGAGCTTGAATGCTGCCCCCGATCCATTTCTGCTTCGCAGTGAAGGGAGCGACCGCACCTTCTTTAATGAGGCCCAGGCCATTGGCTGTGGCAATCCAAATCTCTCCCTTTTGATCTTCGCACATCGCCTGGATGGTATTGCTTGGCAGTCCCTCGTTTGTGGTGAAGGTGGTGAACACCCCATCGCGAAGGCGCACTAACCCCTCCGCAGTTCCAATCCAAAGTGCTCCCTGTCTGTCCACCAACAGTGCGCGAATGTAATTGCTTTTGAGTTCCGGCTGCTTCTGTTTATCGAAAACAGTAAAGCGAACCCCATCAAATCTTGCGAGACCTTCTTCAGTTCCGATCCACACATAGCCGTCCGGCGTTTGTGCGATTGCATGAACCGTGTTTTGTGGCAGACCATTTTCGGTAAGCCATATTTCATGGTTTAGTTGAGATAGCTCTTTGTAGGAGTCGACAGCGAGGGCGCAGCTACCACAAAGAAGCACCAGGACAAATGCGAGTTCCAGGCGACGGAGCGGAGCATACGTGGTACGGCGGGATAACGTTGCAAGGCCGAGCCCGATCCAAATTGGTGCACTAAAACGCGTCAGGCTTCGACCTTGAGTCATTAGTTTCGGTAGAACACAAACAGGGCATCACTTCTCGAAAGCGATGTTGTCAACTACTACAGTTCCACTCTCCAATTTACATTTGTCGCAAGAGACTCCAACCGTGATCGAGGTCAACTTCATGAGGACGTCTCTCTTGAAGTCCAGCGGCGTCGCCCACGACGGCTGGCTGAAGTCGCTCAATTTCATTTTGTAGGTGTTGAATCCGGGCGAGACTTTGAAATAGGCAACAGGATAACCAGACTCAAGGTTGTAACCATGGCCACGCGTGATTAGCTCCAGCTTGATAGATTGAGGCCCTTTTGCAAACAGTCTCATGGTGATGAATTTGTAAGCGCTGACGTCGTCAGGAACAAGCTTACCGTCCTGCTCCGGATGTCCAAAGATCTCGATACTTACTCCGGCCCATTCGTTCGGTATACGCAATTCGTACTCAAAGGCAGCGGCAGTGTCCGCATCGGTCACGCGCGCAGGAGCGGGTGCAGGTGGATCGGACTTTTCCAGTCCTCGGTAATGAGGCGGATTGGCGGGATTCTGTGAGTACGCGTTTAGGCGAGTGGCTCCGCCCTGTTTGCTCACCGGCCGGCCGTTCTCCAAGTTCTGAAAATCAGCATAGATCAGCTTGGATCCATCGGATGCGGAAGGCTTCGCGCTATCTGCTGACTGGGCACTGGCAATGGCGGAGACCAGAACAACCGTAATTACCAGCAGCGTTGGGCGGAAAAGAATTTTTGTCATCGACATTCCTCCGAAGCTTTCCCTAAAAGTTAAGCACAGACCGGTTCGAGGTAAGGCGCCGACCCTGCGAGCGAAGGGAGATTTTGGCAAATCCTCTCTTTCTTAGCCACCTGTTTCGAATGATCCTGAACGTTAATCATACCAGTTCATTTACGGACTTTGCAGATTTCAACGAGCCAGTGTTACAAGTCGTTCGTCAAATTTTACAAACACTAGCATGAGCGACTCTCTATTCAGCCGACCATTCCAATTTACGCCCCGGCTCGACCGTCCGGACTCTTATCTTCGGCTTCAGCAGGTAACTATCTTCGTCCGTGATGTGGATCGGAGTCGCGAATTCTATCTGGAGAAGCTTGGATTCGACCTGGCTTACGAAGCTCGCCAGGATTCCGGCGAATACTGGGTAGCAGTTTCGCCTCCTGATGGCTCTGCGATCGTTGCTCTGGTGAGTCCCAAGCCAGACTCTGAGGAGTATATGTTTATCGGCCGCCACACTCAGGTCACCTTTCTTGCCGAAGACATCCATGCCAGGTTTGAGGACTGGTCAAAGCAGGGGGTTCATTTTCACCATGCCCCACAAATACCAATCTGGGGCGGGATTTTTACCAGCTTCGAAGATTTGGATGGCAACACCTTTGGGCTTGTGGAGTTCGACGAAGCAACACGCAGACTCGAGGAACAGAGGCGCGCCGGCGCTGAGAGACGCGAAGCAGAGCTCCGCGCTGCCAGAGAACTCGAAATTGCCAAACAGGTGCAGGCGAGATTGTTCCCGCAAGCACTGCCACCACTACGAACACTCGACTACGCTGGAGTTTGCTTACAGGCGAGAGAGGTCGGTGGTGATTACTACGACTTTCTTAGTCTCGGTAAAGATCAAGTTGGGCTGGTCATCGGGGATATCTCCGGTAAAGGAATAGCGGCTGCGCTTTTGATGGCCAATCTCCAGGCGAATCTGCGCAGCCAGTTCGCTCTTGCTGTCAATCAACCCAAGCGACTTTTACGATTGGTAAACCAGCTCTTTTACGAAAGCACAGCGGAGAACGCTTTTGCTACCCTCTTCTTTTCCGAGTATGACGACAACCTGCGGACGTTGCGCTATGTTAATTGCGGGCACCTCTCAGCTCTTCTGCTTAGGGAGGATGGCTCTCTGGAACGACTCGGTTCCACCGGTACGGTAGTTGGACTCTTCAAGGAATGGGATTGCTCGGTGGGAGACGCAAAGATATCTGAAGGCGACATACTGGCACTCTATACCGATGGCATCACGGAAGCGTTCGATGCTACGGAGGAGGAGTTTGGAGAGCAGCGCCTGGTCGAGAGTCTGCGGCGACACCGTGAATTACCGTCTCGGGAATTATTGACGGCCATTATCACCGATGTTCAGCAGTTTAGTGCTTATGAACAGCACGACGACATCACCCTGATAGTCGCTAAGTGCAGAGATAAGTAGCGGCAACGCGCCATTTCTCGGTGCAAGTTAAAAGCCAATAGAACAGGTCTTAGTGCCTTCGCTAACCGACGCATACTACCGGGACAACGACTGATTCTGCTCGAGCATGTTTTTTGCCTCATCAATCAAATCATTATTTCGCTCGTAAGTGAGTTCCGCGACGTAGTTACCCGATTGTGCCGGTGGATACTGATGCCCACGATAAACGGGATAGGCTTCGGTTCGTAAATGGGCCGCCATGTGATGTCCGCGGCGAACTTGCCGCTCGTGACGCAGCGCAGAAATATCGACGGGAGCTACCACGATTCGTTCTCCCGGACCGGGTGAAGCATCTGCCAACAATCGACCATCGAAGTCGACTACCTGACTGCCGCCGGGCCATGAATAAGGTGGATAGTGCTTCAGACTTGCGCCTTGATTTGCGGCTACTACGTAAGCAGTATTCTCAAGCGCTCGGCAACGATTCACGATGGTCCACCAGGACATTGGCTCAGTTGCACCCCACGGATCCATGTACGCCGAGACGCGTATCAAAACCTCCGCGCCGTTCGCGGTCAGTTGCCGCATTGCTTCCGGAAATAACCAGTCATAACAAATCGCGCAACCCAACTTGCCAATCGGTGTGTCGGCAACTGGAAACAGTGGCTCGTCATAGCCCGGGATGTCGTGTGGGCTGGTGTGGACCTCGTAGGGGATCCAGGGATTAACCTTGCGGTATTTGTAGAGAATCCCTTCTTTACCGATAAGGCAGGTAGTGTTAAAAATGTGACCCGGCCATTTTTGATCCACTTCGAGCATTGATCCTGATTGAATATACAGGTCGTGTTCTTGTGCCTTTCGCTGAAGCACCTCCGTGTGCTCGTTTGGAATTGATATCGCGAGCTTGTCAATCAGTTCAGCGGCCGTTGCAAAGACAGGCGCGGCGTGGGCGAACTCAGGAAACACTACCAGGCGGACAGGCAAAAACGGGGCTGCGCCGGCAACGGCGGAGTCGATCATTGAGAGCATACGGTCAGTGTTCGCGCGCATTGCACGCCGCTCCAAAGGATTGTTGAGGTCCGTTTGACATGCCGCTACTGAATATCTGATGTGTTCCATTTTGTTTGGTGTCCCGAGATTGTAGAGACATACTACATGAACGCTAAGCCCTTCGATAATTCGTTGCGAGGTGCTGATTTCCCGGAGTTCTTGGACTGACCGCTAAGCTGCGAGAGTAACTTCATGATGAATCCAAGACTATTAGTGTTTGCCGTGGCGGTAGGGATTCTGAGCGTGACCCTCGCCGCTGCCAGTGATCATCCGCGGTTTGTCGCCCTGTACGAGGTGTCAAAGACGGCCAAGCCGATCAAGATTGACGGCGTGCTGACTGATGAAGCGTGGGCCAGGGCTGCCCCATTTTCCGACTTCGTTATGAATCTTGACGGACAGCCGAGTCCCCAGAAAACCGAGGCTCGGGCCCTTTACGACGATAGTTTTCTTTACTTCTCTTTTCGGTGTCGCGACGAAAATATTTGGGCGACGCTCAAGCAGCGAGATGAGCGTCTCTGGGACGAAGAAGTTGTTGAAGTATTCCTCCAGGCTGATCCCCATCAGCCCAGCTACGTGGAGTTGGAAGTGAATCCGCTCGGGACGATGCTGGATATCTACCTGCTGAACATTCGTCAGCCGCTCCATTATCAAAGCTGGAATAGCGAGAAACTTAAGTGGGCCGTGCGGGTGGACGGAACCGTGGATGGAAACGGTGGTGATCGGGAATGGACTTGCGAGCTCGCTGTTCCTTTTGAGGACATTGCGACAGCGCCCCATCTGCCACCCCAGGCCGGGGATCGCTGGCGAATCAATCTCTACAGAGTCGAGCAAAAACCGCGAGCAGCACTGCTAGCGTGGTCGCCCACTTTCAAAGACGATTTCCATTTGCCGGGCATGTTTGGCGAGCTGGTCTTCACAGACAGGTTGGTCAAATAGCAGGGAGAGAAGAGGGAACGGGGAAAGAGAAAAGGGGAAAGGGGGACAGTAAGAGGAGAACCCTTTTTCCTTTCCCCCTGTTCCCCCTTCCAAAGTTAGCAAACAAGCGTCTGAATGGAATGCGGCAGGCTGGTGATTTCAGCGGCATTGCCGTTTATCCAGAGATAATAGGGAACGTTCTTGTCACTCTTGTTCATCACAACTACCGCCATCGTTCCATCGGGATTGATGACGGCGGTTGAGATAAGCTGGCTCCTGCTAGGTGAGCTGGCGATTCTTCTGGCGCCAGGCCGGAAGAACTTTGAAAAATGGCCGATGTAGTAATACGAGTTTGTGTACAGCAGTTCTCCAGTTTTCGTATCGGCATGAACCGGAGCAAAACAGAAATTACTAACGTGGTTAGGACCGCCGGTTTCATCCAACAGCACGTTCCAGTCAGTCCATCCGACGGTGCCGTTGTTGAAATCATTGATCATTGAGTTGCCGTAGACCTCACCCAGCTTCCAATTGTTGATCTTTTTCCGGTCAAAAGAGTCAGAACAACCTTCAGTAAAGATCAGGTTGCGTTCGGGAAACGTTTCATGGACCAGCTTAATATTGTCGAACATGGGTTCGCCGCCGCTCCATGGTTCATACCAATGATAACCAATGCCCCAAACAAATTGGGCAGCGCCGGGATCAGCCAAAATCGTACTGACTCGTTGATAAACGAGGTCGCGGTTATGGTCCCAGACGATTATTTTTCGATCGGCCAAACCCTCCCGCTTCATTGTTGGTCCAAGATAGTTTTTCAAAAAATCTCTCTCGTCTTCGGCGGAGTAAATACATGACTCCCACCTTTGAGTGGCCATCGGTTCGTTTTGAATAGTAAGACCCCAGATAGGCACGCCTTCCTGCCGGTAACTCTTGATAAACTTCGTGTAATAGTTGGCCCAGGGTTGATAAAATTCCCGCTTTAGCTTGCCACCGTGCAACATATCGTTGTTGTCTTTCATGAAGGCCGGCGGGCTCCAGGGGCTGGCAAAGATTGTAAGTTTGTTGCCGGCAGCTTTGAGGGCCTGCTTGATGAAGGGAATGCGAAACTGCTTGTCGGGCGCAACGCTGAAGGACTTCAATTCCTTGTCGCCTTCAGACACGTAGGTATAGCTACTACTTGAGAAATCGCAACTATGAATGTTGGTCCTGGCCAGTGTGTAACCGATGCCTTCTTCAACGTCGAAATAAGACTTCAGGATCTCTTGCTGTTTGGCTCCTGGTAACTTAGCAAACGTCTCTGCTGAAGCATCGGTTAGTGCTCCTCCGATGCCCAGGATGGTTTGAAATGTCCTGGCCGGATCCACAAAAACGCAGATCTGCGTTTCGAGTGGCTGGCCCATAGGCTTAAACGCGATGGTGTCGGTCTTAGCAAGGCGGTGATTAGTTTGGTCGGCGGTTGTATAGACCGTGACGTTTTTCGCTTCGAAAGTTTTCGCTTGGAAAGAAAAAGACCGTACTCTAGTCGATGGCTGACCAGCTGCCGTCAATTTTGTTTTCGCAAACATATACGCTGCCGATGAAGTCATTAGGAAACCACGACGATCTATTTTCATATCCGCACCTTTATCACAACTGGACAACGTTTCGCCAATGGAAGTCCACGAATGAGTGCTTCGTATGGGACAACGAAATTGAGTAGTCAGCTTTCGGCACCGGTGCAGGTTGTGTTGCATTCACCATGAGAGACAGGTAAGTAATTGAAACGTATGAAGGCATTCGCGCCTGGGGGCAATCGCAAATCGCAGACCGACCGCTACTACCGCGATGTCGTACCGAACTCATTCCTTCTCGCACTCGTATTCCGGAGCGTTGTCCAGCTTTTTGGTTTGTGCTTTAACGGTCAAAGTTGCTTAATGTCTGAAGATTTCTATGCCTGACGTGAAACGAATTGGGGTGTTGACCGGTGGTGGCGACGCACCCGGGCTGAACCCAGCAATCAAAGGGTTGGTTTATCGGGCGTCCGAGCTCGGCATCGAAACGGTTGGCCTCAGCGATGGTTGGCTAAGCTTGCTAAATCCTCCGTTCGAAGTCGTCCGGCTCGGCCGCGATGTCGTGCGACGCTGGGATCGTGATGGTGGTACCAATCTCGGTTCCTCGCGTACCAATCCCTTTCAAACCGCCAACGAACTGGGACAAAAAGTCGACCGGTCGGATGAAGTGATCGCAAACATCAAGCAGCTCGGTCTGGATGCAGTAGTTGCTTGTGGCGGTGAGGACACTCTCGGAGTTGCCGCACGGTTCTCAAAGATGGGTGTGCCTGTGGTCGGTATCCCCAAAACGATCGACAAGGATCTAGCAGGTACCGACTACACGCTTGGATTTGACTCGGCGCTGCGAAACATAACCGAAGTCATCGAACGATCGCGCACACCGGCTGGTTCTCATGGATGGGTCCAGGTGATCGAAGTTATGGGCCGTCACTCAGGACACCTCGCTCTTTGGTCCGGTGTTGCCGGTCAGGCAGACATGATTCTAATTCCCGAGCATCCGTTCAGTTACGAGCGGATTTATTATCACTTGAAAAAGCGACTTGGTGATTCCACCTCGCATCCGCGCGACCCAAATCATCCACGTTACTCGGTTCTGGTAGTTGCGGAAGGCGCACATGCGGAAGATGGCGAGCTGATCATAATAGACGATCGACACGACGCCTTTGGTCACGCGCGACTGGGAGGCATTGCGGAAGTGCTGGCGCGCCGAATTATGAGCGACACGCCATACGATGCGCGTTCGGTGGTTATTGGCCATCCTCAGCGTGGCGGTCCGCCGTCGCCGGTTGATCGCATTATGGGGTTGCTATTCGGAGCGCGCGCTGCGGATGCTGTGGCCGAGCGCGAGTTTGGGAAAATGGTATCAGCCCGCGGCATTGCACCGGCTTGCGATTTGTCGCTGGTCGACATCTCAACGGTGCTGGGAAAGATTGACACGGTAGACGTCGCACGGCTTTACGACACCGAGCGTTACCATTTGAAAGGCGCAGGAATGTGATTCCTCAAGTCCGGCGGCCTTTGATCAGACGATAGATTGCCAGCAGGATAACTGCGCCGATCACTGCCAGCACCAGACTCATCAAGAATCCCGGTTGCGTCAGGTCGCTTGTGTCACCACGAGTAGCAGTACCGTAGCCTAATAGCGCGCGTCCGATGTAACCACCAATCAGCGATCCGACAATCCCCAGGATGACCGTGATGATGCATCCTCCGGGATCTTTGCCGGGCATCAGCGCCTTGGCTATCAGTCCTGCAATTGCCCCAAAAACTATCCATCCGATAATCGCAAACATCTCGTGCTCCTATTTCTTGGTGATTCCGTTTAGAGCAGTGGAATCTTTGAAGTTAATCAACGCGAACCGCAGTTGACGGAGAAAGCTCTTGGGGGGTGCGTAATTCTGGGGGTGTTATTTCAGATACATGGAAGGGGGAACTGAGAAACAACACCGGCGACGGATCGCGGGCGGGATTTTAATGGTGGAGCAGAGGGGGATCGAACCCCTGGCCTCCGCATTGCGAACGCGGCGCTCTGCCAAACTGAGCTACTGCCCCACGAAAACAGGATACAGAATACAGGAGACAGGAGACAGGAGACAAGAAGTCAGAACGGCAGAGATCAGAAGTCAGAGACGGAAGCCAGAGGCATCACTACCTGACTACAAAATCGGGAGCCGTTCGAAAGAATCCGCAGATTACGCAAATGACAGATTAGACTCGAATCAGTAAAGTTGAATGCTCTCGGATCCAGCAAGCTTCTCGCCTGCCTCAAAATTAATCTCTGTAATGTGCGGAATGTGCGAATTGGTACTCTTCACCAACGATCCCGCCTTCACGAATAGAAATGACAAGAATACGCACTAATCTGAAGAGTGATTTTCTACGCCTTCATTTTAGACCTGCTCCGAACGTCATCCGCTTACACGATCATCCATTTCTTTCGCAGGCTCGGCGTGTTCGGCCTTCTGCTAATGGGTGCGCTCGATTCTTCATTTCTCACATTGCCTTTTGGAAACGATTTCTTGCTGATTGGCTTGGTGAGCTCATCGCGCGGCGCCACGTGGATACTGTATGTGCTTGCAGCCGCGATCGGCTCGGTCATTGGTGTGCTCATCATCGATGTCGTCATGCGTAAGGCCGGCGAGCGTGGCTTACACAAGTTCGTGAGCCACAAGACGGAAACGAAGCTCAAGAAAAAATTGGACAAAGGTACGGGTTGGTTTGCGTTCACGACCGCAGTGTTGCCGCCGCCGTTTCCGTTCACGCCGGCGATCATGAGTGCAAGCGCACTACAGGCCTCGCCCGGAAAGATTGTGTTGGGTGTGCTGCTGGGGAGGTTGGTGCGGTTCACGATTGAAGCGCTGCTCGCGATCTATCTTGGAAGGCGAGTTATCACTTCGCTGCTGAAATCGCCGGCGCTCGATTACTTTGTTTATGGGCTGATTGGTGTCGCTGCGGTGGCGACCGGGGTCACAGCGTTGAAGTGGGTAAGGCGGAATAGAAGAGCGGGCGCAAGCGTCTCTTCCTGATAATTTATTCTGAGTTAGGTGGTCCATTCTGCGACCATTTTGCGCGTTACTATTTGTGGAGTCTGAAAAACCCCAATATTCGAGAGAGTCGCTTAAAAGTAGTTACTGAAATTGCGGAAGAGGAATTTCCAATGAGTACAAACGCAACACAGCAGGAAACAAGTGGGACCGGGAGCAAGCGAGCAGCAGCGCTCGCCGAACGGATTGAACTAGGCGCCGCCGGTTTAGCAGAGTTCGCCGAAACGTTGTCAGAAGCTGAATGGCAAACCCCGGTTACCGCAACTGACCGTCGCCCCGTCGGAGTGATCGTCCATCACGTTGCCAGTGTTTATCCGATCGAAGTTGAGGTGGCAAAAACTATCGGGAGTGGCCAGGCAATTACAGAAGTAACCTGGGAAGCTATCGCCGACATGAATGCGAAACACGCAGGAGAAAACGCGGGCATTAATAAGGAAGCAACGCTCGCACTCTTGCGACGCAACAGCAGGGAAGCGGCGGCGGCGGTGCGTGAGTTTACTGACCAACAGCTAGACCAGGCGGCGCCGTTTTCGTTGAGCTTTGGTGCACCAGTTACGGCGCAATTCGTAATCGAGGACCACGCTCTGCGGCATAGTTGGCATCACCTGGCTCGCATACGCAAAGCCGTAGGTCGGTAAGCTTAGTATGTCGCGGCGGCCTCGAACAAAGAGACCGAAGAAATCCACAGATTCGCCATACGCACATTAGATTGAATGTTAAGTTGAGTTCTTCGAGTCCGGATGGAGCAAGCTTCTGGCCGTTCTCAAATTAATCTGCGTCGTTATGCTCGAAAGGCGGCGTCGAGCGCCTCACTCAGTTTGTCGGGTTTCTTTCCGCCGCCTTGAGCGAGATCTGGTTTGCCGCCGCCGCGCCCATCGATTACCGCACAAGCAAGCCGCATAAGTGCGTTCATGTCGCCGGGCGCGTCGGCTGATCTGGCGAAAACCAAACGCGCATCCGTTTTGTCCCGCGATCCAAGCAGGGCGACTGTTGCCGGATTGGCGATCAGCGCCTGGGCCAAATGCTTCAACGATTCCGCGTCGCGATTGTCAAAAATCTGACTCACAATTCGCACACCATTTTCATTCGGTGAAGTCGACGACCAAATTTCACTCGCCTCCACGCGCGAAGCGATTTCCTCGAGACGTCGCAGGCGATGATGAAGCTCTTTATTTTCCTCAACCAGGCGCGCGGCCAGTTTTGCTGATTCATCGCGGCTGCCACTAAACAGCGCGGCGACGCCGCGCGCAGTTTTGTTTGCGCGGCGATAGTCAGCAAGGGCACGAATCCCGGCAGCAAACTCAATTCGTGTTAGTCCTTTCGCGCGTTCCCACGATCGGACCACGATCACGCCGACCTCGCCGGTGCGATAAGCGTGGGTACCGCCGCAGGGGGTGAGGTCGAAACCATCAATCTCGATCAATCTTAGTTCACCCGCACGCGCCGGATCTTTTCGCAAGGGCAGACTTGCGGCTTCTTCCGCTGTAACTGTCTTGATTGTTATGCCACGGTCTTCCCAGATAACGTTATTCGCAAGCTCGACTGCGCGCTCAATCAACTCGTTGGTGGGATTGTTAATCTCGACATCGATCTCACATATATCTGTTAGCACGCGGAAACTTCTGGTCGGGGCATTGAAGAGCGTCACAAAAGCCTGCGACAGGATGTGCTGGCCAGTGTGTTGTTGCATATGATCCAGTCGCCTGGGCCAGTCGACGCGACCCTGAATAGTGTCGCCAACCTTCGGGCCATTCCCTTGAATGACATGCAAAACACCTTCATCTTCGTCATCGATGCATTCCCGGACAAACTCGCCGTTGATTGTTCCGGTGTCGCTGGGCTGTCCGCCGCCGGTTGGGTAGAAAGCAGTGCGATCAAGTTTGACTGCGGTCCAACCGCTAACGCGATCGGTTTTTTCCGTGACGAGTGCTTCAAACTCGATCAGGTGTGAATCGTTGTAATAAAGACGCTCGGTTGCCGGCATGTGCGATCTAATAATCTAAGTGCCATCACCTTGCAAGTGGACTGTGATACAGAACCGGGAGCGCCAGCGACGGGGGTTCATTCGCAACCACGAAAGAACACGGACCAAAAACTCACGAAATGACACGAACAGTGCTTGCGGATCGACCCGGTTGCTGGCGCTCCCGGTTCTGTATTCGTCGACCAACAACAATGATTCGGCGGGCGCAAGCGCTTCTTCTGACTGCCAGTAGGTTGAGTTGTGTAGTTCCGCCATGCACGGCGTCTATTATTGTTTTGACGAGTTTCATCAAAACCAAGATAATCCCAAGCTAGTCATTTCTCTCTTTCCGAATTTATGAATCAAACCTTTCGAATCAAACTCGCGCGGCAGTTCGCGCTCATTTTCGGAATTATCATTTGCTTTTGCGCGAACGCGCTCGCGCAAGACGAACCTGCGTTTCGCTCAGTCACGTACCGCCTCGGCATGTCGCGACCCAACTCCCATTTATTTGAAGTAGCCATTGAAATCGAACGCGCCGGCAGTGCAACGGCAAAGTCGATCGATTTCCAGATGCCGAAGTGGGCCCCCGGCCGTTACGCAGTTTTCGATTTCGCTAAAAATGTGCAGGAATTTCAGGCACTGGGCGGTATTTGCCCGCAAAACGCACAGTGCAAGATGCCTGACGTCCCGGTTACCCGGATGGATGATCAAACCTGGCGCGTGTCGACCATGAACACCCAAAGCCTCACCATTCGCTACAAGGTTTTTGGCAATGATCTCTCGGGAACCTTCTCTCAGCTCGATGATCGTCACGCAAATTTTAACGGCGGCTCGGTCTTCATGTACGTGGTCAATCACAAACCTGATCCAGTCAAATTGATCATCGATGCGCCGTCTGGCTGGCACATTATCAATGGACGTACGGAACGAAGCGAACAGCGCGAGTGGCAATTTCCCAACTATGACGTCCTGATTGATACGCCGACTGAGATTGCTCCAGATTGGACCGACAACCAGTTCACGGTTGATGGCAAAACTTATCACGTCGTGGTGCATTCATTCGGCAAGGAGGGAGGCAAGCGCGACAACCTCGTGCGCGACATTGAAAAGATCGTGCGCGCGGAAACGGCGATGTGGGGCCCTCCTGACTTCGATTCTTACACTTTTCTGATTCACTACGCTGCCGATGATCACTCAGGAGACGGGATGGAACATCTCACATCAACACAGATCATCGAACCGGGCGCCCTTGCGGAAGAGGGCATGCTTGGCGACACACTGGAGACGGTGGCCCACGAATTCTTTCACGTGTGGAATGTAAAGCGACTGCGACCCGTAGAGCTTGGTCCCTGGGACTTCACCAGACCACTCAATACTCGCGCTCTGTGGATCGCAGAAGGGTTTACCAATTATTACGGCTTTCTAATGAGTCGTCGCGCTGGTGTTTGGGATGACACTGCCTACTACCGTCGCGAAGCCCAGACGATCACGCAAGTGGAAACTTCGCCGGGCACAAAGTTGATGAGCGCTGAAGCTTCGTCGTTGGCGGCCCCGTTCATTGATG
>JADMIO010955806.1_pt1 | contig 33868 bp, 29 predicted proteins | sample 8958161 | NCBI WGS metagenome assembly JADMIO01 (sample SAMN16585339, study PRJNA669376) | soil metagenome | isolation source: Crop rotation soil | place: USA: Cullars Rotation, Alabama | collected 2011 | reverse complement strand
CTTCGACAGCCGCCCTGTGTGCTGTTGCGCGCAAGATGGCGCGAATGTGTTGGGCCTTGGTCACTAAAGATACTGCCTATGACCCAGAGCGGGTCTACCGAAAAAAATGAGCGTTTAACACTTGACGCCAACCATAGAATCTCTGGGCAGGGGGGTCGCCGTTTGTCGGATAGGGTGAAGCGCAGCGTAGCCCCGCTAATAGATTCGCGGACAAGGTAGGCCGCGTCCCTACGCTGCGCTTTTCGGCTCCGAATCTTCCCAGACCTGCAGGTCGCGCACGCGCAGGGTATCCACGGTCAGTTCGCCTATTTCGAGCCGTTTCAGTTTCGCCTTGCCGACTTTGAGCCTGCCGATGGCTAAGGCGCCGATGGCGACCGCGCCGACCGACAGAGCGCCAAGCGCAAAAGCGCCGACGGCCACGGCGCCCACGAGAGCGCCACCTCCGGCCCCGGCACCGAGGGCGCCTGCCCCGACGGCGGCGCGACATAATTTGGCTACCCGTTTTTCGGGCTTTGTTTCATCAGGCATGGAGAATCTCCTTTATTTGATGCCGATTACCATCGAATCCGGGCCGACGAGGTGTTCGATGCGAACGTCGCGGAACCCGGCTTCGCGCAGCCAGCCGATACAGTCGGCGCCGGTGTAATCGAAGCCGCCGGGCGTTTCAATGAGCATGTTCAGGCTCATCATCAGGCCGACGGCGTTGGTGCGCCGCTCGTCGTCGATCATGGCGTCATAGACCACCAAGGCGCCGCCGGTGGGCAAGGCCTCGTAGGCTTTGGCGACGAGCATACGCTTTTGCTCCAAGTCCCAGTCGTGCAAAATGTGGCCCATCACCAAAACGTCGGCTTGTGGCAGGGCTTCCTCGAAAAAGCTGCCCGCATGGAAGTGCAGGCGGTCTTGCAGTTTGTGCCCTTCCACATATTTCTCGAAAACCGGGCGTACCGGCTGCAAATCGAAGCCGCCGCCGGTCAGGTGCGGGTTGGCCAATGCGATCTGGACGGGCAGGGCGCCCTGTGCGCAACCGATGTCGATAAAGGTTTTGTAGCCGCTCCACGGAAACTTGCGCGCAATCGCCATCGCGGCGCCAAGGCTGATGCCGCTCATCGCCTTGAGAAACTCTTCCAGGCGGGCCGGATCGGCGTATAACTCGGCGAAAATATCCTCTTCGTTCTTGACTTCGTTTTGCGGCAGCCCGGTTTTCAACGCTTCGGTCAGCGATCCCCAGAAGGTATAGAGGCGGGCGTTGGCCATTTCGAGAATGCCGCCGATGTAAGACGGTTTGGCTTTATCGAGAAACACGTCCGAGTCGAGCGTGTTGGAATAGAGTTCGCCTTCGCGCGTCAAAAAACCGAGGGCGACGAGCGTGTCGAGAAAATCGAGGGTGCCGCGCGGATGCAGGCCGAGTGTCTCGCGAATTGAGGCGGCGCTTTGCGGCCCGCCGGCGAGTTCGGTGAAAAGTCCCAGTTCGACCGCACTGAGCAGCGTTTTGGAGGCCCAGAAACCGAGGCCGATTTGCATGATTTTTTCGGGTGATGGTGAGGCGTTCATCAGGAGAAATTCCTTGCGTCTAAAATGGTGGGGGACGGCGCGTTAAGTATGCCCATGGATGCGGCGAACGAAAACGCCACCGAGAATGATTCTCGATGGCGTTTTTCGCGGGGGTTCGATTAGCTGCCGGACTTTTTGAGCGCGTCTCCAGCGGTTTCCAGAGCGTCGCCGATGGCGTCTTTGGCTTTGCCGAGCGCGGTCTGGCCCTTGCCCTTAAGTTCCTGCGCTTCGCCTTCGACCTGCAACTGCTCGTTGTCGGTCAGGTCTCCTACGGCTTGCTTCACTTTTCCGGCGGCCTCGTTTCCAGCGCCGCGTACTTTATCGTCAATGTGTCCCATGATAGTTGCCTCCCTTTCAAATTCGACTAAAAGCAAACCGCGTGCCGGGATGGAGACGAGAGAAGGCAGAATTTACAGCGGGTTCGGTTAAAGCGTTCCAAGCGGGGCTGACACCCTCTTTTAACCGCTTTTGCTCTCGGCGATTGGAAGAGGGCGTCAGCCCCGCCTAAACCGAAACGGTTCAGTGGAATACTTCATCCGATAACGTCATAGTACTTGCGTTGCCCCGCCCGTTTACGGTCCAGGCAACGCAAGTACTAAATTCTCAATTTTCACTTCTTGATTCGGCTCGCGACCCGGCCCCAGAGCCATTTCCATTCGGGGATGTCGAAGCGGCGGGCGGCAAGTGCGAAGGCGGGCAAGGCGGCGGCGCTGATGACGACGGCGTGCACTAAATCGCCGCTCTTGCCGGCAAGCGGCAGGAAATTCAGCAGTTGGGCGACGATGGCGCCGACGGCGCCCATCACGAGACAGGCGGTGGCGGTGCGCAGCAGGGTTCCTGCAACGCGGTGAGCGCCCAACTCGACGCCGTACGGGGCAGCGGCTAATTTCTTTTTCAGTGCTATCGTCATCGCGCCGAAGTGCGTGCAAGCGCCGAGGCTGGTCGCCAACGCCAGAGCCGGAATCGGCGAACTGGTCTTGCAGCAGAGCCAGGCGACGAAGATGAAGAAAACCGTAATCACGCTACCGATGATCGTCGGTGTTTTGGTGTCTTTGAGCGCGTAAAAGCCGCGCGCCACCAGTTGCTGCCCGGCCCAGGCGAATAGCCCCAGCGTATATAATGCGTAAGCGATGCTGGTGTTGTGAATGGCTACCGGGGTATTGAATTCGCCGTGCCCGAACAGCAAGCTCACGGTCGGGCGCGCGGTGAGGATCATCAGCGTCGAAATCGGCAGGGTGATGAAAACCAGGCGGCGCAGGCCGATGCGCAGGAAATCGGCGAGCTTTTGCCAGTCGCGCGCGGCGCTGTTGGACGCCAGATAGGGGAACGCCGCCACGCTGGCCGCCTGTGCGAGCACACTTTGCGCCACGATCATCAGGCGGTTCCCCGCCGAAAGATGGGTGAGCGTGCCGTCCTCCAAATAAGAGGCGAACGCCCGCACGATGATTTGGTCGACGACCGGAAACGACACGCCGACCATGATGGGCAGCGCCGTCACGAAGAATTGCTTGATCAGCGGGTCGCGCCAGTGAAAATTGGGGCGGAAACGAGGGCGCATTTCGCGCGGCCCGGTCAGCGTGGCATTGAGCGGCAGCAGGAAATTGCCGACGAAGGCGCCGATCAGCAGGCCCCACGCGAATGCGATTGGCTCGCCGGTTAGCTTCCAGAGGGCGACCGCGACGATGATCGCCACCACGTTGTAGGTTGCGCCGGTGAAGCCGGTCGCGCCGAAGCGCTTTTGCGCGTTGAGCACGCCGACCAACAGGCCGCCTATATAAAAGAAAATCTGCCCCGGCAAGATGACTTGCGTCATTTCCACGGCCAAGGCAAAGGTGCGTGGGTCGTGCTTAGGGCCATCGAGTCCGGGTGTGAAAAGACGGGTCAGCGGTTCGGCGAAAACCACGCAAACCACTACGAACGCGGTGGTTACGATAGTCATCAAGGTGGCCAACGCCGAGAAAAACTCCCACGATTCTTTTTCCCGACCGCGTTCGCGCAGTTCGGTAAAGATCGGAATGAAGGTGCTCGACAGTGCGCCGCCGGCAATGGCGTAATTGACCACGTCCGGCAGGGTGAAGGCCGCGTTGTAGGCGTCGGTGGCGTAAGGCTTGAGCGAACCGAGTAAAACCTGCTGCTGAAACAGCCCGGTCAGTTTGGAAAGGAAATACAGCGCCGAAAGCAGCACGGCCGCTTTCAGTGGGTTGGCATGCGCGCGTTTGGCAGGGGTTTTCAGGGGCGCTGCGGTCGTCGTGTCTTGTGAAGAATTCACAAAGGAAGATTATCCCAAAACAACGGGAGCGGTGCCCGCATGGGCACCGCTCCCGCTGTTTTTTGGTTTGTTGTTCGACTGGTTCGACTTTTAGCGCGGTACGAGCACGCGCGTTTTCTCGGTGCCGCGCACCACGGTGATTTCACGGGTTTCAACCGTGGGAACCGGTGTGGGAAACGCGTCGACATTCGCCGGGACAGTGCCGGGAGAGGGGATGACAGGCTTATTGAGGCTGGCCTTCTGGCTCTCTTTCATCATGTCCAGACGAGCGGTGTTTTCAGCCTTGCGCATGTCCGACTCTTCCTGGATCGCCGTTTCCATCCGCTTGCGTGTGAGGGGGTCCACGATGCGCGCTGGATATTCGAAGGCCTCGGCTATGCGCAGATTATCACGCACTCGCCCGTCGCGGATGGTAATATGCAATTCACCCATCAGGTTGGCTGCCACCAGGCGTTCAGCGATGTCCGGCGGCGCTGCCAACACCAGGCGGGTATAAGTCTTTTGTCCCGGCTGGGTTGGTGGCGGCGGAGGCGTAGGAGGCGGTGGCTGCGTAGGTGCTGCCCCCGGCACCGGCGTCGGGGCCGGGGCAGGAGCGTTGACGGAGCGATCTACGGCCAACACTTCGAGGTCTTGCGCAATAGTGCGGCCTGAATACATATCGAAGGTGTCGCCGTCCGCGCCTTTGACCTTGAGTTTGTGCGCGGCAATCACATCGACGCGGTCGCCTTTGTCCACCAACCCGGCCGCCGTTTGCAACGGGTCGACCCAAACTCCAACCGCGCGTAAATCGGGCTTGGGAATCTGGATGTTCGCCGCCACCACGCGGCGCAGGGGATCGATGGTCATGTCTTTTGTAACCGTGTCGCCCTGATGGATGGTTTCCGCAGCCAATTTGCCGAACACCAAATTTTTGTCGGTGATGGCGCCGGGCGCGATCTTGTTGGTGGTTTCTTCCTGAAACATCGTTTTCGTGAGGATGGTGCGCGGCGGGATGTCCTGGCGGGCGATATAAACCGTGGTGGCCGGTGGTGGCGGTGGCGCCTCATTCGGGTTAGGAGCCGGCGTGCCGCCGCTCTTGTTGAACAGCAGGAGTGCCGTCAGGCCCAGACCAACCACGAGGAACAGGACCACACCGATTAATGGTAAGTTATTGCGATTCATTGGTTTCTCCTTCCGGCGTTTTAGGCCGGTGAGGACGTCGGGCTTATTGGCCGGCGCTTCCGCCGCTCGGAGCAACTGCGAAGTTGTTGGTAGCGTTAGCAGTGGTAAAGGACGGGATGCCCTGGACACCCATGATAACCTGGGCGCTGGTGCTTTCGCCTACGCTGGTCGACCGCGTGGGAGCCTGGGTGCCTTCTGGGAGCTTGTTCGCCTGCAGTTTCGGCGTTACGAAGATCATCAGCTCGGTCTCATCCTTCTGGAAGCGTTTGCTTGTGAAGAGCGAACCCAGCACCGGAATATCGCCGAGGAGAGGAAGTTTACGCACCAATTGGCGGGAATTGTTTTGAATCAGACCGGCCAGGGCAAGAGTGCCGCCCGGCTCGATGGTGACTTCGGTCTGCGCCTGGCGCTGTGAGAAACCGGGGACGACGCCGCCGCCGCCGGGAGGTGCCACGCCGATGGTGAAGTCGGGCTGCGAAACCTCGCTGCGTACCTGCAGCGTAACGGCTCCATCGTCGCTGGCGACCGGCGTAACGTCGATCAAGATACCGAAGGGCTTGAAGATGATCGAGGTCGTCGCGTTGCCGTTGCCGGACAGCGTCGTCACGCCGGGAATCGGTACCTCGCCGCCGACTTTGAAGGTCGCGGTGCGACCGGAGAGTACGGTGGTATGCGGATTGGAAAGCAAACGCGCATTGCCGTTGGCGATTTCCGCCCTCAGTGAGGCCTGGAAAGGAGAGCGGAATTGGAATGGCCCGCCTCCGGCCCCGGTTTGCCCGATCACGAAACCGGTCGGGTTGGCCGTAACGCTGTCGAGAAGCTGCGTATAGCTCGCACCAAGGTTTTTAACATCGTTGCGGTTGATTTCCAAAACCGTGATATCGACGTCGATTTGCTGTGGGCGCGGCGTCGTCATCATGTTGTCGACTTGCTTGTTGTAGCCGCGTGCGATTTGCTCGGCGATAACGGCCGCGTTGGTGCTGGGCACCGTGCCGGTGAGAATCAGGCGATTGGTGCCACCTGCGACCACAACTTTCGCTCCGGGAATCGCGCGGTTGATGGTCATCGCAATCGAGTTGAGTTGCTGCAGTTCGGCGGGCACCGAAGCGGCGGGTTGTACCAGTTCGATGCGGTTGACGACGTTCAGGCCGGTGCGCGTGGCGACGGCTGTGGCCTGGGCGATGTCGGCAGCCGAAGCTGCGACGCCTTCGAGAATGATTTGATCTCGCACCTGACGCGCCGTGATGCGCGTGACGGGCGCCGGAGTGACCGGAATCAGGCCGGTATCGTTGGCCGGTGCCGTCGTGGTGCTCTGCAAAGGCTTCAACGTCTGATTGACGTCTTCAACGGTGAGCAGGGTGGGAGCGGGCGGTGCCGGCGGGGCCGGAATGCGAATCAGGTTGACGACTTTCAAATCTTTCGCGAGGGCCGTTGCCACTGCGACGGCGGCTTCCTGCTGCGGAGCGCCGGTAACCAGGCCTTCGAGCAGCACGCTGTCGCCCAGTACGCGCACCTGCACAGCGTCGTTGCCGATGGCGTTCTTAATCTGCACTGCCAGCGGTTCGACCGCGGGAGGCGCTGCGGTACGCAGTTGCAGCAAATCTACGACTTTGGGGGCGTAAAGACCGGCGATTTCCGCCGCCATGCGCTTTTCTTCGGCGTTGGCGACCATGCCGTCCAGCACGATGGCGCCGCGTACGGCGCGCACCTGCACGTTCGGCAGGTTGATCGCGTTGGCGACCGCCATCGTGACGTCCGCCGCCGATTCGCCGGAGGCAGGCACCACGCGGACGTGATACTGGCGAATTTTCTTGTCTACGATAACCAGGCTGGTGGCGCCCGCCGATTTGCCGTTGACCAGCACGGCGCGCGAGTTGATGACCACCACGTCGGCGATGGCCGGATCGGCGACTGCCACGGTTTGTAAATCGTCGGGAGCGATCAGCACTACGAAGGTGCTGGCCGTGACTTCGATTTCATTGGCTGCGCCCGCCGCCGGAGCTTTACTGTCGCCGCCGGCCGTTCCGGCCTGTGCTAAACGAGGCAGCGACGTAATATAGCGCGTATCGGCGGACACCGCTTTCGACTGCAGGCTCGGCGGCAGCGGCCGCGAAGCCGGCGGCAGTTTCAGCGCCGACACGTTGATGACGAGGCTGTCCTTGCCCATGCCCGGCACGTTGGCCGGTGCTTCGCCTTTAGCGGGTTGCGGCAGCGTATTGGGGGCCGGAGGCGCATCGCCTGCCGCCAACCGCGTCAGGGGCAGCGCGGCACGCCCGTCTTTCCAGATGAAGGGCAGGGCGCTGATCGAAACGTCCGAGCGCGGCGCGGGTGGCAAAGCGTTCAGCGACAGATCGTATTCGCTGCGCCTGGTGATGGGCGGCAGCGGCGAGGTGCTGAGTTCGACTTTGGTCGGCGCTTCCGCGGCCTGGGCTTCGGCCGCGCGGCTGAGGGCGAACCGGGGGAACATGGCGCGCACCGGGCGCGGATTGCCTCCGCCGTCGTTCGCTTTCGCGCGTCGATTTTGTGGCTCGAGGGCGCCACGTACTTCGCGAGAGGCGCCGGTGGCCAGCGTCAGCGATGCGCTTTGCTGGCTTGCCGAGCTTTGTGGCTGCGTCGCGCGCTGCCGGATCGAGGTCGGCAAGGCGGCGGGCTTCGCCGCGTCCGGCGCGTCGAAGGCGAGGAATTCGGGCGTGGTGGCGCGATGCTGGGTGGCGCAGGGGGCTTTGGCCTGCTCCGGCACCGTTGGCAGCGCGGCGACGGCTACGCGTTCCATGACCGGGGCACTTAAGGCAAGCCACAGGCAAACGGCCGCGAGCAGTTCGGCGCGCGCTGTTTTCCGGCGTGCTTCGGCTCCATCACAGGGAGGAAGCGGCGCCAGGCTCAGCATCGCATTCGACACACTTTGTTGGTGTCGTGTAGGGGTCAGCTTAATCATTGAGTCTCTCCTTAAAAGCAGACTTCTAAGGCACGTCGGATAGCCGGACGATGGTTAAAATTGCTGCGGCTGGCCAATCGCTGGCGCTCGACTAATGATTCTCTCTTCGTAGCGAAGGCACCGGGGAAGTTGGTGTCACTGTGCTGCGAAGACGTTCATTTATCGTTGAAATTGTAAACCATTCACCGGATTATGCCAAATCTACCACAGTTGACCGCCACTTTAACGACATATGGCCTGCCATGCGGGAAATCGTTTTGAGCGTAAATCCAGAAAAACAACAAAAATCAAGAAAAAAGAGCGAAACGACGTTTGGGACGTTCGCTCTGGGTTTCGGCAGGCAGTTTGAACAAACGCTGCGCGACTGCGCGCAGGTTAGTGGTGAGTTCGCTTTGCGGCTGCGAAATCACGAAGGGCGCGCCCATATTAATGGCTTCGGACGCAATTTTGGGCTGATTGGGCAGCGAGGCCAGCACCTTGGCCCCCAGCGTTTTCTCGAAATCTTCGCGGCTAATCATATCGGTGGCGTCGGCGCGGTTGATAATCAACCGCACGCGCTGCTTGATTTCCTCGGGTACGAGGTCGATAAACGACTTGGTGGCCTTGAGCGCGAGCAAATCGGACGACGACGAGACCACGATGATAATGTCGAGTAGGGGCAACGTGGCGATTGCCTCATCGGGTGCCAACAGCGGGAAATCGATGATGGTCACCGAATGCGTGCGGCGGAAGCTTTCAAAAACGTTGGGAATGAAATCGTCGGGCATTCCTGCGGGAGGTTGGGTTCCGCTGCCTTGCCACGTCCAAAAATTGATGCCGGTTCGATGCTTGGTGCCGAAGTGATTGAGCCAGTCGAACGAATAAGCCGACTCGTCGTTGGTGGCGCCTGCCATATCGAGCAGTCCGGCACGCGGCTGCAAAGTCAGCAGTACGGCGGCATCGCCCGATTCCAAGCCGATGAGAGCGGCGCTTTTGCCGGGCGTCTTGGCCACGATGGCGGCTAAGTTGGTCGCCAAGGTCGTTTTGCCGAGTCCGCCCTTCCCGGACACGATGCCGACGACGACGCCGTCGGCAGTGTCGCTGGTGACTATTTCGACACGTTCCTGCACCAGGCGCAGCGTGCGGTGCGAGGCGATGGCGATGATGCTTTCGCTCATCGAGGCCGCGTCCAGCGGTTTGATGAGGTACTCTTCGACACCCGCCAGCATAGCGCGCCGCAAGCGATCCGGCGAGCTATCGTTGGATACGATTACGACGGCTAAACCGGGGCGAGCGAGCAGTGCGGCCTCGGTCAGCGTAAATGCGTCGAGGCCCGGAAAGTCGCCATCCAGCAGCAAAAGGTCGGGTTCGGTGGTCTGTAGCGACAGCACCACGGCCTCAGGCTGTTCCACCTCCGGCATGACTTCGAGCACGAAGCCGGGAGGCGATTGATCCCACGATTTGGGTAATGGATCGGTCAGGCAGGCCGGTAAAATGCGGATCAGTGAGCTTTGCATAGTCTCGCGAAGCGACAACGTAGTTTTTTAGGTTAGCACAGCGCGGCTAAAAACGCCTCAAGAACCACACTATTCTCATGGCAAACAAGGAAATCTTCGAGGTTTTCTTGAGATAGTGGGCGGCTTTATCCGCTGAGCATGCGCAACGACTATCTGTTCTCAGAAAAAGAGGCGGGGCTACGCTGCGCCGTCCAATTATTATTGACTCATGCTACGCGGGCGAGATATGGTCGACGTTTCAAGAGCAGCCAAGCTGCTCTTCATCGGTCTACCTCGTAACGGGAGCTATTCAACCATCGATTACAAACTGCGGCCAAGGGCGGTGAGAAACGCGCGCACGACCTGCGGGTCAAGCGCAGTGCCGGCTTCACCGGCGACGGCGTCGAGCGCGCCGCCCACGACGGGGCGCGGTCCGCGGTCGGCGCGGGCCTGCGTCATGGCCGCAAAGCGTAGGGCGACGGCCAAAATTCGTGCGCCGAGAGGTATCGCTTCCCCGGCGAGGCCATCGGGCAATCCACTGCCGTCCCAGCGCTCGTTTTGGTGGCGCACCATCAGCGCTACCGATTCGAGACCGTCCACTTCGCGCAGCCAATCGGCACTGGCCGCAGCGGCTCCGCGCACAACTTCGAGCTCCTGGGAGGTCAGGCTTTCCTGTTTGTGCAAAATGGCATCGGGAACCCCGGCGTTGCCGACGTTGTGCAATAGTCCGGCGAATTCCATACGCGCGCACTCGCTGCCCGGCAAGCCCAATTCCTGCGCGATGAGGCCGGCGAAATAGGCCACCGATTCGGCGTGGCCGCTGCGCTGCGGTTGGCGCGCGTCGGCGGCCTTGGCGACCAATTCCGCCAACTGTCGATAAGATTGGCTCAAACGTTCGTGACGTAGCGCCGCGGCTAACGCGTCGGCGGCATGGGAGGCGACCGCAGCTTGCAGCGGTTCCAAATTCGCGGGTATTAAGCCGTCTTCGGTGAAAATCCACAGCAGCGCCAAACCGATTACGTCGCTGCCGCCACCGCTGGTGTGCGAGCAGAGGGGCAGACCCAGCGACGGCAGCAGCGTGTCCTCTTCGATGTCGCTCGGCGAAAGCGCGTCCCCGGCGCGGTCGGTCAGGGCGAAGGTGTTGACCCAATCGCAGATTTCGCCGACGAAGACCTGCAAATGCGCCGCTGCACCAGCCACCCAGAAGGCGTTCGCCGGCAACGAATCCCAGAGATGCGTCGCCGAGAAGCGCGCTTTGGCGAAGGCGGCCGGGTCGAAGTTTTCGTCCGGCATCAGGACGGTTTCGTCTTCGAAGCCTTCGTCCAGCGCCGGTGTGAGCTCCGCCTGTGAAATGGCTAAGAGACGCAGAGCATCGCCCGGCAAGTCGCGTGCGAAAACCGCGACGGTGTGCGCTTCGGTGAGTTCGCGCAGGCCAAGGCCGATCCGCGCCGCCACGTCTTCCACGTCGTCGCCATCGCTTTCGTGCAAGCGCCGCAACCAGCCTAAAAGGCGGCGGGTGCTTTCCGATTGAAGCTGATCCTGCTCGTGCCGCCAACCGTTGGCGTTGAAAAAATTGGTCGTGCTCATCGTCGTTTGCTAAAAAAGGCCTTTTCGGTGCGCCATCGTAGAATCGAGGCGGTGACAGCGGGCCGTTCTTCGCCGCATACTTGCCACGCCATGAAACAGGCTGAACCTTCGTTGCCGCAATTCCTGCCGCGTGCGCGCTTGCGCGGATTGTATGTTATCACCGACGCTCGCTCCGGTGGCGGGCACCTTGCCATCGCGCGTGCGGCTTTGAGCGGAGGAGCTCGCATTCTGCAACTGCGCGATAAGGATACGCCCCTGCCGGAATTGGTGCCCATCGCGCGCCAAATTCACCGCTTGACCCGTGCCGCCAACGCGCTTTTCATCGTTAACGACCGTGCCGACCTCGCCTTGGCCGTCGGCGCGTCCGGCGTCCATCTCGGCCCCGATGACCTGCCGATAGCCGCAGCGCGGCGCGTGCTCGGCCCGCACAAAATCGTCGGCGCCTCGTGTGGCACGCTCGAAGAAGCCGTGGCCGCCTTCCGGGCTGGTGCCGATTACATTGGTTGCGGCGCCATTTTCGGCACGCAGACCAAACTCGATGCCGGCGACGCCATCGGCCTTGAAGCGCTGGCTGCCATCGTGCGGGCGACGCCGCTGCCGGTTGCGGCCATCGGCGGCGTGTCGCCGGCCAATATCGCCGCTACGCGCGAAGCGGGCGCCCGTATGGCCTGCGTCATCTCGGCAATAACCGGCGCCGGAGACGAAGCGGCAATGACAGCGGCGGTGCGCGAGTTGGTATCGCGCTTCGACAGATGAATCTTTCCACACTTGGCGAATTCGGACTCATAGCGCGCCTTCACGAAAAAATCGCGCGGCGCGGCGGCGTTCAACTCGGCATCGGCGACGATGCGGCCGTTTTGGCCCCGCTTACCTCGCCGGTCGTAACCTGCGATGCCTTGGTGGAGGGTGTGCACTTCCGTCGCGACTGGACGAAGCCGCATTCGCTCGGCTGGAAAGCGATGGCCGTCAACGTCTCCGACATCGCAGCGATGGGCGGTTTGCCCGTGGCCGCCTTCGTTTCGTTGGGCTTGCCGCCGGATTGCAGCGTAGAGTGGGTGGTAGAGCTTTACCGGGGCATGGAGTTGGCCGCAGCCACCTACAACTTCACTATCGCGGGCGGCGACACCGTGAAATCCGGTGAGATGCTGCTCAATGTGACGCTCATCGGCGCCGCGCCACAGCCGGTTCTGCGCTCCGGCGCCGCGCCCGGCGACCTGCTCTTCGTCACCGGCACGCTCGGTGATTCCGCGGCCGGGCTGGAAATAATGCTTGCTTCCGAGTTACAGGTGGCGTCCCCCGGTCGCGAGTTCCTGTTGGCGCGCCACCACGAACCGACACCGCGTCTATACGAGATGCAGGCCGCGCTGCAAGTGGAAGGCGCGGTTCGCGCCGCGCTCGATTTATCGGACGGTTTGGCGGGCGACGCGGCGCATATTGCGCGGCGCTCGAACGTTACGCTCGAAATCGAAACCGCGCTGCTGCCGATTTCCGATGGATGCCGAGACCTGGCCGCCGCGGTGCAGCGCGATGTGCTTGAATATGCACTGGCGGGCGGCGAAGATTACGAACTGTTGCTCTGCGTCGCGCCTGACGAAGCCGATGCGGTAATCGCGGCGATGCAAAGCACTCGCATACCGCTGACGCGCATCGGTTGCTGTATCGAACGCGAAGAGGCGCCGGTGGTGCTCTTGAAAAATGGCGTGCGCGAAGCTACCCCGGCCGCGTTTACGCACTTTTAGGCCGCGAAAGTTGTCTGAAAACCGAAAAATCCTCTAAAGCCCAATCTTATGCCCTTAGCTGCCTTTCCAAAGTGTTTCTTAGATGCGCTCTGCGTGGAGCGCAGCATGACCGTCGAACAGTGGATCGACCTCGCCGCCACGCTGCCGGTGGACGGCCTCGAATTTTACTGGGGCTTCGTCGCCGATGCCTCCAATCGCGATTTGGGCGATTATCGCCGTCGCGCCGCGAACGCGAATTTGCAGATTCCGATGCTCTGCTTCTCGCCCGATTTCACGCAGCCGGACGCCGAAGCGCGCCGCCGCGAAATCGAAAAGCAAAAGCGCGCCATCGAAGTTATGGCGACGCTGGGCGGCACGCTCTGCCGCACGCTCAGCGGCCAGCGGCGGCCCGGCCTCGCCGTTGATGACGGCCTCAAATGGGCCGCCGAGAGCATTGTCGCCTGCCTGCCGCACGCGGCGCAGCATGGCGTGACGCTGATTCTCGAAAATCACTACAAAGACGGCTACTGGGACTTTCCCGAATTCGCCCAGCGCCGCGACGATTTCCTGCGCCTGCTCGAACTGATTCCGCCTTCGCCGCAGTTCGGCGTAAATTACGACCCGTCGAACGCGGTGGTGGCCGGTGACGACCCCATCGAACTGCTCGATACCGTCTTGCCGCGCGTGGTGTCGATGCACGCCAGCGACCGCTTTTTCGAGGGTGGCAGCGTCGACGACCTGCGCCGCCAGGACGCCGATCCGCAGCGCGGCTACGCGCCGTTTTTGAAGCACGGCATCGTCGGTCATGGCCTGAACGACTACGACGCGATTTTCGGTCGCCTCTCGAACGCGAGATTTGAAGGTTGGATCAGCATCGAGGACGGCGACGACCGGGCTTGCGGCATGGAACATCTCCGCCTTTCGGCGGAATTCCTGCGCGCGAAAATGGCGCAGCATGATTTGAAGTAACGAACGTCGATTGTTGAGGTAACGAGCATGTCCGAGCGAAAATTGAAGGCGCTGCTGTTGATTTTTGTGGTCACCAATGTGGCGACTGCATTCTACCTGAACGCCTACATTCGCGCTTCCTACGCACAGGAAGATGCATGGAAAGAAGTGAATGGCGAATTCGTCACCAATAGCGGCGCCTTGCAAGCCGCTGCGGACTTCCACGCAGGCGGTGCACGGCTCTATGAGATTCCGCTGCTGTCCGTCAAAACCCCGGCTACTGGCGTCATCGGTAACAGCTCCACGGGCTTACCGATTCAGTATTGGAAGCACGACCAACTTTCCAAACTCGACGCTGAGGCAGGGGAGAGCTTCGTTCAGTCCTACAATGCTCGAATGAAGGGGTTGATAGCGGAACGAGAGAAGGAGAAATGGGCGGCTTATCTAAAAAAGCTGGAGTCAGACCGAACGAATGTCAAAGCCGCTGAACTTGCCGGGCAAGGCATGATTGATTGCGGTTTGATTGATATAAGCGTGCAAGGTGTCGCTCTGCGGGAAAAATTCAGCGAAATACTTGCCTTGGTAGATGCGAAAAAGCCTTTTCGAGCGCGCTTTTATTCCGCTGCTTTACATATACCAAATTATCGTTACGGTTCTCCTTCAATTAATATGAGTTACGCCATGGCGGCCAACAGTCGAGGGCAGGTCTTCATGATTCATCCCCATAACACTCCGGTGACAGGCAGCGATGTGAATTATTCCTTTGAATGTACCTCCGGGTATAGAGTGGTCACGTGTCGCCTGGTCTCTGCTGAGTAGCCCTCGGAGCACTATTTCGGCCCTCAGAAAAACGCCGGATCACGATTGGATATGAAACTTTTCGATTTATCTCATCCCTTGCGACAGGGGCAGCCCAGTTTTCCGGGCGATCCGACACTGGAAATCGCCGTGCATTGCACCACGCAGATGTCGCAGCGCTGCAACGTGTCGCGTCTGGCGCTGGGGTCGCATCAGGGTACCCACCTCGACGCCATGTTTCACTTCGTGGAAGAGGGTAAAACGCTTGACCGGATGCCGCTGGAGTGGTTCTACGGCCCGGCGCGTGTGTTGCGCATCCCCAAAGCGGCGCGCGAGGATATCACCGTCGCCGATTTCGAGCCATTCGAGCCGTATTTGGTGCCCGGCGCGCGCATCATCTACGAAACCGGCTGGGGCGCGCATTTTGGGCACGAGCACTTCTTTACCGATTTTCCTTCGCTGACACAGGAAGCCGCGCAGTTTTTAGCGGATAAAAACCTGCGCCTGCTCGGCATGGACACGCCCACCCCGGCGCGCGATTACTATGAAGTGCATCACATCCTGCTTGGCCGCGAGATCGTAATCGTCGAATCGTTGGCTAACCTTGCGGCAGTGCCCGACGAGTTCACTTTCATCGGCTTCCCGCTCAATATCGAAGGGCGCGACGGCTCGCCGATTCGCGCTGTGGCTGTAGTCGACTAAATTTCATGAAAACCATCGTTCAAATTTCGTTGGACGTAACGGAAATCGAAGAAGCGCTCGAAACGGCGCGTATGGCGCTGCGGGCGGGCGTGGACTGGCTCGAAGCCGGGACGCCGCTCATTATCGCCGAAGGCATGAACGGCGTGCGCGCCCTGCGCCGCGAGTTTCCCGATGTGCCGATTGTCGCCGACCTGAAAACGATGGACGGCGGTTGGCTTGAAGCCGAACTGATGGCCAAAGCCGGCGCCACGCACGTCGTGGTAATGGAACGCGCCCACGAAGAAACCATTCGCGAAGTCGTCAAGGCCGGGCGCGATTTCGGCGTCAAGGTGATGGGCGATAACCTCGCCGCGCCGGATATGGTCGCTGCCGCGCGCCGTCTTGCCGATCTGGGATGCGATTTCGTGATTCACCACATCGGCTTCGACGAGCGGCGCGGCATCCGGGCGCGTGGAGAATACTGCGCGACGCCGCTCGACCAACTGCGCGAAATCGTCGACGCAGTGCCGGTGCCGGTGCAGGCCGTCGGCGGCCTCAGCATCGAAGAAGCGATGCGCACGCCCGAATACGGAGCGCCGCTGGTGGTTTTAGGCGCCCCGCTCGCTATCGACGCCGATGCGTTCAAAACCGCAACCGGCGACCTCGAAAGCAAGCTGCGTTTAATCTGCGAACGCGTGCACGCTTACGGCGATGTCGGGCCGTAGGTGCTTCGATGACGGTGGGACGGCGACCCCATCCCCGACCCTTCCCCTTGAAACGGCTAAGGGGAAGGGAGTCCCATCGCTTTTGTTTTGAGAAAGCAATGCTTTTTCTGGAGCGTATTGACTTAGGCCCCCTTCCCCTTGCCGTTTTAAGGGGAAGGGCCGGGGATGGGGTGGTTGGCCAAAATCCGTGTTCTATTGAAAGAATCAGAGGGAGAATTTTGATGGCTGAAACCATGCCCGGTGTCGTGAATTACGGCCCGGAATCCGGCGCGGCGGAATTGCGCGAAGTGCCGATACCGAACATTGGTGACGACGATGTGCTGCTGGCGGTGCGCGCGGTCGGTGTCTGTGGCAGCGATTTGCATCAGTGGCTCGGCAAGAATAGCTGGAAAGTCAATTACCCGGTGATTTTCGGCCACGAGTTTTCCGGCGAAATCGCCCAGACCGGCCGCAACGTGCAGGGCTTTGCCGAAGGCGACCGCGTGGTGTCGGAAACGGCGGCGGTCATCGACCTGAACTCGCCGTTCACGCGTGCCGGGCTTTATAATCTCGATCCGAATAGGCTCGGTTTCGGCTACGGCGTCAACGGCGCCATGACGCGCTATGTGCGCGTTCCGCAGCGTTGCCTGCATCACTTGCCGGATAATTTGGCGTTTGAAAAGGCCGCGCTTACCGAGCCGTGCTGCGTGGCCTACAACGCGGTGTGCGTGAACTCGCGCATCCGTCCGGGCGATAGCGTGGCCGTCATCGGGCCGGGGCCGATTGGCCTGCTTTGCGTGATGATGGCGCAGCTTTCCGGCGCTAATCCGCTGATCGTCGTCGGCACGCCCGCCGATACGCCGCGCCTCGAAATCGCGCGCAAGCTCGGCGCCACCCACACCTTCACCAATGATGAAGCCGTGCAAGCGACGGCTGCTATCGGCGACGGCTACGGCGTGGACGTGGTGCTCGACGCCGCCGGAGTGAGCGTGGCGTTGCAAACCGCGATGCAGATGGTGCGGCCCGGCGGGCAAATCACCAAAGTCGGCTGGGGGCCGCAGCCGCTTAATTTTTCGCTCGACCCACTGGTGCAAAAAGCCGCAACGCTGCAAGGCTCGTTTTCTCACAACTGGCCGATCTGGGAGAAAGTCATCGCTATGCTCGGCAGCGGCCAACTAAACCTCGATTTAATCCTCAACCGCGTGGCGCCGCTGGCCGACTGGCACGAATGCTTCGAGGCGATGCACCACGGCGAACTCGTCAAGGCGGTATTGCAACCGTAATCTGAATGGGGCATGGGCTACGCACGCGGATTTTCGCATGTTTTTGTTAGTGTGTCGCGGCGCATATTTCGCTATTGGTAACGGTTCCCAATATGACACTCTACACTTTCATCACGGATTATGCTGGTGGGACTTACATTTCTCAGGTGGTGGCATCAGACCCAAAATCCGCCATCATTGCATGGGCGCAAAATCTTGAGGTCGAATCCATTCCCGGCCTCGGCGTTAAATCCAAACAGAGTCTGCTTCAAGAGATACAGCAAGAAGAAACTATTGTGGTTTCTCTTGATGACGTGGTCAATGTTTGGTGTTTTGTGTTAAGAGCGCGCGGCAAACTTATGTTGGTCAACTTTGTGGAGACGAATCCGAGTCCCTCGGGCGTATCGCAGGCAAGCTAAAAGGAAGATTCTTGTCGGTTTCAAAATCCCAGTGCTCAAACTGCGAAAATCCGCGCATGCAGTCCGCGTCCGTAGCCCGCATCCCATTAAACGAATCGAGCGATAAATCTTATGCAACTCAAAAACAAAGTCGCGCTCGTCACCGGCTCGGCGACCGGCATCGGTGAAGCGATTGCCTGCCGATTGGCGCGCGAGGGCGCCGCAGTGATCGTGCATGGCCAGCACAGCGAACAGGAAGCCGGCGAGGCCATCGTGCGCACCCTGGAGCAGAGCGGTGTGCAGGCGACTTTCATCGTGGCGCAACTCGAAGACGCCGAGGCGTGTGGGCAGTTGGTCGAAAGCGCGGCTGCACAGTGGGGGCGGCTCGATATCTTGGTCAACAACGCCGCCCTTATCCCGCGCTCCAACCTTGCCACCACCGACGCGGCGTTGTTCGATCGCGTGATGAGCATCAACGTGCGTGCGCCGTTTTTGTTGATTCAGGCGGCGCGCAAGCATTTTACGAGCGCGGGTGCCGGGCGCGTGCTCAACATCGGTTCAGTCAACGCCTACTGTGGCGAGGCTAACCTGCTGCCTTATTCGGTTTCCAAGGGCGCGCTGATGACGCTGACGCGCAATTTGGCCGACGCGCTGGCGCAGGAAAACATTCACGTCAACCAGATCAACCCCGGTTGGGTGCTGACGCCCAACGAATACAAAACCAAAATCAAAGACGGCTTGCCCGAAAACTGGCCGGACATCGTGCCCCGCAGCCTTGTGCCGGGTGGGCGTCTCATCAAACCCGAAGAGATCGCCCACTTCGCGCTGATGTTCTTAACCGACGAAGCGACACTGATTAACGGCGCCGTCGTGGAATTGGAGCAAACCCCGATCATTGGACGCAATCCGGTCAAAGAATCGTTGTAATTGGTAGCGTGAGTGGGTTTCAATAGGACGCTGCAATTCACCCCATCCCCGGCCCTTCCCCTTGCCGTTTTAAGGGGAAGGGCCGGGGATGGGGTGGTTTGCGAGCAGATTAGTTCACGCAGGTTTTTTAGAAATTTAATCCAAAAAATCCGTGTCAATCCGTGGCCGTTTCCATGAAATCCGTGTGCTGTTGAATCAAGCCGGATGTTCGTTGCTGTCGGACGATGTTTGCGCCTGGTGGCGCGGTGTCCAGATTGGGCGCTTGTAGGAAACCAGATTGAGGACTTCGGCGCGGCGGCCGGTGGCCTCGAACCATTGCAGGGCTTCGCGGGCGCGCTGCAGTTTTTTGTCCCACGGACCAGTGCCGAGATGCAGCAAAACGCGGTCGCCGGCCGCCGCGCCGGGCGCGGTATCGGCCAAACGCAGCGACGCGAAGCCGTGCGGGTCGAAATAAATGGCGCGTAAGGCCCAGTCGTGGCCTTGCTTGGTGTCGTCGGCCAAGGTTTTCGCGAATTCGACCGCGCTCTGCCACTGCTCTTTGGGCAGCGGCTTGCCGACTTCGGGCACCAAAACGGTGCTGCTGATGGCATAAAGTTTGGCGTCGTCGGCGGTGGCACGGCGGAACGCTACGCCACCTTCGTCCACCACCCACCAATCGTTACCTGAGCCGACGCGGGCAAATGCCTGACGCTCGACGATGTCGATGTGCATAACCGGCGGCCAGCCCCACTGGCGGCGCACACCGGCGTCTTTCACCATCGGCAACTGCTTGAGTTTGGTTACAATCGGTGAGGCGTTGGCGCGCAGCCAGTTTTGCCCTACCAACCGCTTTTGGGCATCCTCGATGGCATCCGGAGGGGTGAGCGGAGCCGGGTCGTTGGTTACCTGATGCACCGCGAATTGCGGAGCGGTGAGCGCGGCGAGACCCAGTTCGCCCAGCGCTACCAAAGCGATGAAACCGGCGATGCGCCGCAAATGACGCCACACCGGCATGACGGGCTTGGCACGGCGCGGTTTTGGCTTACGCTGTACGGCGTTCACCTGACGTCGCCGGGCGCGTTTGGCCATCAAGCGCAACTGGCGGCGGCTGAGCTTGCGCCCGCGCCGCGCCGCACACTCGGTGGCGATTTTCGACCATTCGTCTTCGCTCCACGGCACATCTACGTCCGGTGGCAGAGTGTTAGGCGTTTCGCTGTCGGCATCGGGCCAGCGATGCGCGGCATCGCGCGGTGGAGCGTGCTGCGTATGGCGCTCGCCGTGTGGCTCCGGCGGCGTGTGGCGTTCGGCCCAGCGCGAGGTACGCGAGGGGGCGTCGACGGCGGGACGAGTTGGCGTTTCGACGGAAGATTCCGGCAGGTGAAGCTTGGGGCGAGGTGAACGGCGGGTTGCTTTGGGGCCGCGATGTGGCGTCATGGCGCCTCCTGACTACAATGTGGGCTGTGATGGTGCGGACAGTGCATTTATTTTAGCGTGCCGCGCCGCTTCGCGAAACGGGAAAACCGCTTTATATTTTTGAAATTCATTGCCACTTAGGTTTTTTGAATGTAGTGTGCTATGCGGGGCTGACGCCCTCTTCCAATCTTCTCGCTCTGGGTGATTGGAAGAGGGCGTCAGCCCCGCAAGACTTTGGAGACTCAAGGGCGAAACACGAACATGCACTACAATTGCGCAGCTTCGACCAGTAAATCCAACAGTTCCGGAAACTCGATGCCCACGGCGCGGGCGGCGTCGGGTACGAGGCTGGTGGAAGTCATACCGGGCAGGGTATTGATTTCGAGGAAATAGGGCACACCATCGCGCACGATAAAGTCGGCGCGCGCCACGCCGCGGCAGCCGAGGGCGCGAAAGATTTTCAGCGCATAGCCCGACGCGGCGTCGACGGCGTCCCGCGGCAAGCGCGGTGGGATGACGTGCGTCGAGCCGCCCGCGGCGTACTTCGCTTCGAAATCATAAAACCCTTCGCCGAGTTCGGGCACGATTTCGATGGCAGGCAGCGAGCGCGCGCTCTCTCCGGCGCCCAGCACCGTGCAGGAGATTTCCACGCCGTCGATGAGCTCCTCAATCAACACACCGTTACCGTCGCGCAGAGCTGTTTCGACCGCCTGCGTCAGCACATTTTCGTCGCCGTTCCAGTCGCGCAGCAAAGTCACGCCCACCGACGAGCCGCCGCCGCGCGGCTTGACCACGCACGGCCCCGCGAACGGCAGGCCGTTTTGCAGGTCTTCGAGCGAAGCCACGCTCAGACCGCGCGCCATGGGAATATCGAGATCGCGCGCTAAGGCTTTCGTCCACTGCTTGTCCATCGCAAGGCCGCTGGCGCGCGGCCCGGAGCCGGTAAAGGGAATGCCCGCCACGGTGAGCAGGCTTTGCAGGGTGCCGTCTTCGCCCCAGCCGCCGTGCAAAATCGGTAGCACCACGTCGCAGCGCCCTTGAAGCGTGGCGGCCAAGTCGATCCATGTCACCGGTTCGCAGCCGTTGGCGAAACGATAGCCGCCGAATTGCGCGGCGTGCGCGGCATGCGTCGCTGGGGAAGCGACGTCGAAAACCGTTACATCGTATTTCTCTAAAGCGGTTTCGACAGAGAGCGCGCTACTCAGGGAAACCGACCGTTCGGTGGAATCGCCGCCGGCTAACAGGGCGATGCGAAGTGGAGTGGATGCCATAAAAAATCACAGGGACGCAAAACGCGTCCCTGTGATTTTATTGCATCGCTGAGTGGTGGGAAACCTGAAAAATGTGGTTTATTTTCGACTTGCGTTGATTTTTAGCTGACCAGCCGCGCTTCCCGTTCGAGGCGGACACCGGCTTCGCGCCAGGCGATTTCTTCGACGGACGACATCAGGGCCAACACGTCTTCGCTGGTGGCGCCACCCATGTTGACGATGAAGTTGGCGTGGATTTCGCTGATCGCCGCATGTCCCGACGAGTGGCCCTTGAGTCCCAGTTTTTCGATGAGTTCGCCCGCACCACGACAACCGGCCAAGGGGCCGCTTTCGATGTTCGGGTTCTGCCAGATGCAGCCTGATGAGGACGCGTTGACCGGCTGCGTCTCGCGGCGACGCTTGAGCAGTTGCGTGGTGGCTTCCTTGTGCGCTTTGGCTTGTTCGGGCGTGAGTGGGCGGAGCGCGAAGGTCGCTTCGGTCACGATGCGCTCGCCAAGCGAGGAGCGGCGGTAAGAAAACTGAATCTCATCACGCCATAGGAATTGGCGATTGCCGTCGCGGTCGTAAGCGACCACCGATTCGAGGTCGGCGGCGGCATCGCGCGATTCGAAGGTCTCGCCGTTGAAGCCGCGCGCCCCGGCGTTGCCCCAAATGGAGCCGCCGACCGTGCCGGGAATGCCGCAGGCCCACTCGAAGTTGCCGAGCAGGTTCTGGTTGGCGATGTGCGTCAGTTTCGGCAGCATCATGGCGCCGCCGGCCACGATGCGGTGGCCTTCGACTCGATGCCACGCGAAGCCGCTGCCCAACTTGAGCGCCAATCCGTGAAATCCGTCGTCGCCGACGATCAGATTCGAACCGGCGCCTAAGATTTGCAGCGGCACACCCGCCTCGCGCACGGCGCGCAGCACGGTTTGTAATTCCTCTTCCGTATTCGGTTCGGCCCACCAATCCGCGGCGCCGCCGACACGCATCGTGGTGTAGGCTGCCAGCGGCTGGTTGCGCCGCGCTAAACCATTTCGTTCCAGCATCAATAGTTCCCCAACCACGTCGTCCGTGGGTTCTTCGCTCAATTGTTCCAGTAACATGGATGTGACCTGAAAACATTCAGGTCTGCATAATCTGCTTTTTGGCCGTCTTCCCGATTTGGCTGCCTGCCCCTACGTTTGGTTTTGAGCCAGTTCTTTCAGCAGTTGCGGCCCCAGTTTGGTAATGTCGCCCGCTCCCATGGTGAAGAGCGCATCGCCGGGCCGCACTTCCTGCAATGCCAGACGCATAGCGTCGTCCAATGTTTCAACATAGTGAATTGGCCGGTCGGGCAGCGCCGTTTTGACCGCGTCGTAAACGATTTTGCCGCTTACGCCGGGAATTGGCTCCTCGAACGCCGAATACAACTGGGTGATGATAATGATATCCGCCGCCGCGAACGACGGGCCGAACTGAGCGCCCAAGTGTTGCGTGCGTGAATAGCGGTGTGGCTGAAAAATTACGACAAGGCGGCGACCTAAAAAGTCGCGCGCCGCTTCGAGCGTTTTCTCAACCTCAGTTGGATGATGCCCATAATCGTCGTAAATTAAAACACCGTTCGCTTCGCCCTTGAGTTCAAAACGCCGCCCAATGCCGCGAAACGATGAAAGTGCCGGCCCGGCTACCTGTGGGGGGACGTCTTCGAGCCACGCTGCACACAAGGCTGCCGAAGCGTTGGAAATGTTGTGAACCCCAGGCACGCCTAAAGCGAATGGGCCGTATTCTTCGTCCAATGAATTCACATTGAATTGCGATTGGCCATTCCCCACGACGATGTTCTTGATTTGCACCAATCCGTCTTTGCCATACGTCAAATTCAATCGATCAACGCTATCTTCAGTCCAAGTTATCCGTCGGGTCAATTCTTCATCGTCGGCGTTAAGCACGACGCAAACGGCCTGTTTTGCAAAAATTCCGAACGCTTCCCATAAGCGCTCTTCGCTCTCGTCGTAATTTTCCAGATGCTCGGCTTCGACGTTGAGAATCACCGAAACGGTGGGGTGGAGCAGTGTGAACGAGCCGTCCGATTCGTCGGCTTCGACGACCACTAAATCGGGATCGCCGAGGCGTACGTTGGAGCCGAAAGGCGGATAAACCGCGCCTAAAATCGCCGTTGGATTCTGGCCGCACTCGGTGAGAATATGCGCGACCATCGCCGAAGTGGTGCTTTTGCCGTGGGTGCCCGAAATCGCGATGGAGCGCTTGGCCGTGTTGACGAAGTAGGCCAAAAGCTGTGCGCGGTGGTGCTGTGCGATGCCGCGCGCCTGTGCGGCGACGCGTTCGGCGTTGGCTGTGCTAACTGCAGACGAGAAAATAATGGCTTCGGCGGACTCACCCAGCAAATCGAGATTTTCGGCGCGCTGGCCGATGGCAACGACGATGCCAAGTTCGCGCAACTGCTGCAAATGAGCGCCGTCGTTGACGTCTGATCCGCTTACGGAGTGACCGCGCGCCACCAGCACTCGCGCCAATGCGCTCATGCCGATTCCGCCGATACCGATGAAATGAACCCGGCGCGGACTATGAAAAAAATTTGGAGAAAGTGGGGGGAGGTCTGCGAAATCACGCCAACGCATGGGTGCGATTTTAACCTTTGAACCGGTGCCCCGCAACGCGCATCGGCACCGCACGGCGGCGACGAAAAGCCGATGAATGGTCGACAACCGGTTGTGCCGGGCGGCTAAGTTCGCGCCGTGACCGACCGTCGATTTTCTCGCTGCGGATGGTGAAGTAGACTCCACTGTCACCGTCGCGCCATGTTTTTCAGCGAGGGGCGGACGAAGGCGCCTTCGAGGAGGCATTGAGAATTTTGGGAACGTCAGGCCGTCTGTCCCCGGAAAAACCACTCGACCGTCTGCTTTGGGCAGTTGAAAACGCGCCGCGTCCGGCTTTGGTGGCGGTGGGGCTGGTCATGGTTTATCTGACCGGGTACCTCGATTATCTGAGCGGAATGGATATTTCGCCGCAGATTCTCTACCTGATTCCGGTGGGGTTGGTGGCGTGGTGTGCGGGGCGCAACGAAGGCTATCTCATCGCGGTAAACGCCGGAGTGGCGCGTTTGATCGCCGACTGGGTCGATTTGCGCGGCGATACGATGGGCTTCGTGCCGCAATGGAATGCCGGCTCGTTTTATGTCATCGGTATGACGTTCGCGCATTTACTGGCGTCGCTGCGCATGCGCCTCGACCACGAGCAGGAGTTGGCGCGCACCGATTCGCTGACCGGCATCCGCAATAAGCGGTCGTTTATCGAAAGCGCCGAAATCGAAATCGAACGCGCTCGCCGTCGCCGCTATTCGTTCGCGGTGGCTTATGTGGACTGCGACAATTTCAAGCAGGTCAACGACCACTACGGACACACCGCCGGCGACGAACTGCTGCAATGCGTCGCGCGTACCATGAAAAGCAGTGCGCGCCCCTTCGATTTGGTAGCGCGACTGGGTGGCGACGAGTTCGTAGTGCTGCTGCCCGAAGTAAGCGCCGCCCAATCGCTCGCGGCGCTCGAACGTCAGCAGGAAGCTTTGATGAAAGCCGTCAAAGAGCGCGCCTGGCCAGTGACGTTCAGTATCGGCATCGCGAACTTCGAAACGCCGCCTGCCACAGTTACCGAGATGTTGCGCTTGGCCGATGATGTGATGTATCTCGCCAAACGCGCCGGAAAAAATCGCATCACCCAGGCCACGCTGCCCTTGCCACCTCATGCCATGCCGGACGCCGAACCCGCTGAGGTGCCGTCGCCGTTGCCCGAAAATGTGCCCATCGTCGAAACCCTGACGCGCGAACCGACGCTGCTTCCACAAACCGAGACGACGTGAAAGCGAAACCTCGTATGTCGAAATCGCCATTCAATGAGGCAAGACGACTATGCCGGAAATGGCCCGCATTTTCGCGGGTTCAATTCAAAAATCCCGTGCTAATCCGTGGCCGTTTCCACGAAATCCGTGTTCCATTGAATTTGTACGGCCCAGAAATCACATTGAAGGAAGTATGAAAAAAGCGGTTGCTATCGTCAGCGGTGGGCTGGATTCCGTGACGCTGGCTTATCTTTTGAAATCCGAAGGCTGGGATTTGCATCTACTGGCTTTCGACTACGGCCAGCGGCACAAACGTGAAACCGAATTCGCGCGCCGCGCCGCAGTGGCGTTGCAGGCGCGCTTCGATCTGGTGGATATTTCCGCCGCCGGGCGCCTGCTGGGCGGTTCGGCTCTCACCGACGGCAGCATCGCGGTGCCGCACGGCCACTATGCTTCGCCGAATATGGCGGTGACCATCGTACCCAACCGCAACGCGATATTTCTCGCCATCGCCTATGGCGCCGCAGTGGCCGAAAACGCCGAAATCGTTGCCACGGCGGTGCATGGCGGCGATCATTTCATCTACCCCGATTGCCGGCCGCAGTTCGTGGCCGCGTTCGATGCGATGCAAAAAGAAGCGGTGGCCGGTTGCGGCCATCCCGATTTGCACCTGCACGCGCCGTTTACCGATCATTTCAAGCACGACATCGTGGCTATCGGTGCCGAACTCGGCGTGCCTTTTAGTGATACGTGGTCATGCTACGAGGGCGGCGAAATTCACTGCGGTCAGTGCGGAACTTGCGTGGAGCGCAAGGAAGCCTTCGCACTCGCCAAAGTACCCGACCCGACGATTTATAAGAATTGACTGTCAGCAATTGCTAATGACACCCAAGAATACTTGGGTTCAACTTCCAAAGATGCGGTGTCATTCCGACCGGAGCGAGGCACGAGCGGAGTGGAGGAATGACAAACCCTTTTGCCCCCAAATCCGCATTTATCGTTGAGACTCTAAATATGCCAAGAGCGCCAGGAGAAATTAATCTCTTGGCGCTCTTGGTGTTCTTGGCGATTGAACTTACTTCGTGAACAGTTCGATTTCGGAGACGTTGCCCCAGCCATCGTCCGGCGCGAGGTAGCGCACGTAGCGAAACTTTTTGTCGCTGCCGATCTTGGTGGTTTCCGTCCATTGATCCGCCGTCGGTTCGGTGTCGACGGTGAACAGATCCACGACGTTCTTCGAGAAGTCCGCCGTATCGCTGCCCTGGAACTTGCCGTTCACCATACGGGCGGGGAAGTCCGTGCGTGGGTAGAAGCGGATTTTCGCGATGGTCGCATCTTTGCCTTCGCCGAGGTCGAGGCCGACCCAGACGCCGTTGCCGTTGGTGGCTTCGGGCGCGTCGAAGAAGGTGGCGGTGTCGCCGTCGAAAGCCTTCGTCTTATCGGCGCCGCCGTCTTGATAGGAGCCGTCCGTGCCGATGGTTTTGCCGGTGAGCTTGGTCTTGGCATCTTGTGCGATACCGATTTGCGTCACGCTCAAGGCACTCAGGGTCAGGGCGCAGGTCGCCGCCCAACGCCACATCTTTTGCTGTTTGATGATCATGGAAAATCCTTTCTTTCAAGGCTGGATTACGCGCAATCTTATCAGGTTTTTTCGCGCGGCGCTTCACAAATGCGTTAACATTTTTTTACGGTAGAATTTGCGGGTCATGAGCAAGAAAATCGTCGTCAGCGAAATCTTTGGGCCGGTCGTGCAGGGCGAAGGCGCGCTCATCGGGCACCCTACGCTTTTCGTGCGTACCGGGGGTTGCGACTATCGGTGCAGTTGGTGCGACACGCTTTATGCCGTGCTGCCCGAACATCGCGCCGGCTGGACGCCGATGACGGCGGACGCCATCTTGGCTCGCCTTGCCGAACTATGCGGCGGAAAACCGATGCTCGTCACGCTCTCAGGCGGTAACCCGGCGCTGCAGCCGCTGGGCGAATTGATCGACCTCGGCCACGCTGCCGGGTATAGGTTCGCGCTCGAAACGCAGGGCAGTGCGGCGCGCGATTGGTTTGGCCGCCTCGATTATCTGGTTCTATCGCCGAAGCCACCGAGCTCGGGCATGGCGACCGACTGGCGCCGACTCGCCGCCTGTGTCCAGGCGGCTCAAAGTGGCGACGCTGCGCCGCACATTTCGCTGAAAGTCGTAGTTTTCGACGAAGACGATTATCAATTCGCGCGACAGGTGGGCAAACGCCATCCAACGCTGCCTCTTTACTTGCAGGTCGGCAATCCGGCACCTGAGGCGGGCGAGGAGGTCGGCACGGCGGTTTTGCTCGAACGCCTGCGCTGGCTTTGCGAGCGAGTTCTGGCCGACGGCTGGAACGAAGTGGTCATATTGCCACAACTTCATGTTCTGATTTATGGCAATCGGCGTGGTGTGTGAGTTAGCATAGATTCAGACCGGAAAATACCGTATGTCAAGGCCAGTCCGGCGATGCCATCGGGTAGGGCGGGAAAGCGATGGCATGGCGGCACTGGTTTTGCAATAATGCGGCGAGGCTCCATGGTGGCGGCGTATGAGATTCATGGGGCGCATCCAGAGGAGAAGAACAACATGAAAAAGCAGACGATGACAGGTTGTTTGACGTTGGGAGTAGCGCTGGGCGTGGCGGCGATTGCGCAAATGCCGCAAACGGCGCAAGCAGCCGATGCCCCGGCCATGATGGCCAAACCGGCTATGGCTCAACCGATGTTGGTGACCGGCAAGGTCAACAATTACTGGACCGACGCATCCGGCTATGTGACCGGCGTCGACCTCCAAACCGCCAACGGCCCCGCGGTGGTGCACTTCGTGCCCGGCATGGGCACCATGCTGTCACAGACCTATCCCATCGGCAGCACCGCCGACCTTTGGGTACAGGGCAGCATGATGGACGGCACCCAGCACTGGGATTTGGTTGGCGTCGGCAGCAAAATGCCGGCAGCCGGCTTCTGGCCCGTCTGGGAAATGAACGGCTTGGACATCGCCGAAGATTGGCCGCAGATCGTCAACGGCGCCGAGCGCGTGACGGTTGAAGGCAAGCTGAAGCGCGTGGCCGTGGACAAAAAAGGCAAGGTCATCGGCCTGATCGTCGATACCAAAAAGATCAGCAAGGGTTCGGCGCAGGTGAAGATGAAGCTGTTCAGCGGCGACCTGACCCGTGGCGAAACCATCTGGGAATCGACCACCGGTGGCGCTCCGAACTGGACATTGATTCGCGTTGGCCCTGAAGTCGGCAACAATCAAACCGTCTCCGATGATTCTCGCGTGACTAATATCGTGCTCAACGACGAAATCATCGCGACCGGCTACATGGAAGCGCCGCGCTACGGCGCGGTCTCTCCCTACGGCCAGCGTTTGATCGCTTCGGGCATCATCGTCAACAGCGCGAGCGTTGGCCCGTTGGGTTTCCCGAAGATGAGGGCTTCCGAGCCGACCATTTTGGGCCTTAACCTCAAATTGCCCCTCATCACCGGAATGCCGGCTGCCACTCTGCAGGCCGTTCCCGGCGGCTACGAGGTCTACAACGGCCCCGGTGGCGCCATGGTAGCGAAATAAACCGCCGTTCGTTGTCCAAAGCGGGCCGGTGCGCATTGCGCACCGGCCCGCTTGTCGTTTTGTATCCCGGACGAATAAATTCGCGGCAACAACGCTTTTAACGGCGACCCCCCTGCCCAAAGGGCTCCCGCCAACCCTTCCCCTTAAAACGGCAAGGGGAAGGGAGCCCGATTGCCGTTCACAGAAAAAGCAGTAAGTTTTGGAGAACGTGACGCTTTGCCTCCCTTCCCCTTGCCGTTTTAAGGGGCAAGGGTTGGGGATGGGGTGCTGTCCCCGCGCTGTGATAAAATGGCCCGATGATGCCGTTGGAAACCACGCCCGAAATCGAACCCTCGCACGATGCCGAATTCGAGGCGGGTAATCAGAGTCCCGACGCGCCGGTGCCACTGCGTCAATCGCCGCCTTTCGCCAGCGTGGCACTCGATTGCGGACAGTCGTCTTTCGAGCGCGAGTTGACTTACGCGGTGCCTCCCGAAATGCGCGGCGTGCTGCGCGTCGGTTTCGCGGTGTTGGTGCCGCTCGGAACGCAGCGGATCAGCGGTTTCGTCACCGGATTTTCACAGGGCGCCGAATTCGACGGTGAAATTCGCCCCATCGCGCGCCTGCTTTCCAAGGCGCCGCTGTTCAACTCCAAACTCCTGAAATTGGCGCGTTGGATGAGCGCCTATTACCATTGCCCACTCAACGTGTGCCTCGACTGCTTCGTGCCGCACGGCTGGCAGGTCGCGCTCGAACGCCGCTTTACCTTAGCCGCGCAGGACAGCCACGAGAATCTGCGCCTGCTGCGCGATTTGTCGCGTAGCCCGCGGCAGGCGCAAATCGTGCAGGTGCTGATCGACAATCCGCGCCCGCTCACGCAAAAAGAGATCGAAAAATTCGTCGGCGCCAAAATCGGCGACGGGTTGAAGCGCCTCGTCGAGCAGGGGGCCGTCAACATGGTCGAAGCGGTGCTCGATTCCAGCGTCAAACCGCGTATCGTGCAGGCGGTGCGTGCCCTGCGCGAAAACGAGCCGGAAGACGATGGTTGGGTCGCGCTCGAAAAAGCCGCGCCCAAACAGGCTGCCGCGTTGCGCCTTTTGCTGCGCCTGCCCGATAATCCGGTGCCCGCCGCGCTGCTGGCGCGCGACGAAGAAATCGACAGCGCCGTGCTGCGCGCCCTTGAAAAGAAAGGCTTCGTCGAATTTTCGCAGCTCGAGGTGCGCCGCGACCCGACCGCCCATATGCCCGCCGCTGACACCGGCGCCGTCCAACTCACGCAGGAGCAGCGCGCTGCGGTCGCGGCGATAGAACGGGCGTTGCAGGCGGCAGGCGACGGACGTCAGGATGTTCCCTCCTGTCTCCTACTACAAGGCGTGACAGCCAGCGGCAAAACCGAGGTTTATCTCGCGGCGATTGAAAAATGCCTCGAAATGGGGCGTCGCGCCCTCGTTTTGGTGCCGGAAATCGCCCTGACGGCGCAAACGGTGGAAGTATTCCAGCGGCGCTTTCAGGAGCGCGTGGCGATTTTGCATTCGGCGCTCGGTGCGGGCGAGCGCTTCGACGAATGGCGCCGGGCGCGTTCCGGTAAAGCCGATATCATCGTGGGCGCGCGCTCGGCTATCTTCGCGCCCTGTCAGAACGTCGGCCTGATTATCATCGACGAAGAGCACGACCACTCGTACAAGCAGGATTCGTCGCCGCGCTACCATGCGCGCGATGTGGCCCAGAAGCGCGCCGCTCACGAAGGCGCCGTGGTGGTGCTCGGTTCGGCGACGCCCAGCCTCGAAAGCTATCAGAAAGCCACACGCGGCGAATTCGGGCACGTCAAAATGCTGCAGCGGGTGCCGGGCCGCTTTCTGCCTCACATCGAAACCGTGGACATGACGGGCGAAGCGCAGATGGGCACGCTGCCACCGCTCAGCAAGCGCCTCAAAGAGGAACTTTGCGCCATCGTGGCGCGCGGCGAACAGGCGATTCTTTTTCTCAACCGGCGCGGCTTCGCCACCTACGTGCAGTGCCTCGACTGCGGCCATTCCGAACGCTGCGAAAACTGTGACGTGACGCTGACCTATCATCGTGGCGAGGAGATTCTGCGCTGTCACCACTGCGATTACCAGCGGCAGGTGCGGCACGACTGTCCGGAATGCAAAGGCTCGATGATCGGTTTCACCGGTACCGGCACCGAAAAAATCGAAGCCGAAGTCGAAGACGTGCTGCGGCGCGGTAATCTGCCCGAAGCGAAGGTGCTGCGCCTTGACCGCGATACGACGATGGCAAAAGGTTCGCACGCGCGCATCCTTAACGAATTTCGCCACGGCCGCGCGCAGGTACTCATCGGCACGCAGATGGTGACCAAGGGCCTCGATTTTCCCAACGTCACGTTGGTGGGCGTAATTTCCGCTGACGCGGCACTCAACGTGCCCGATTTTCGCGCCGCCGAGCGCACCTTTCAGCTTTTGGCGCAGGTTTCGGGGCGCGCCGGGCGCGGCGATCGCCGCGGATTGGTGCTGGTGCAGACGCTGACCACCGACCACTACGCCATTGTCGCTGCCTGCTCGCACGATTACGAACTCTTCGTAAGTCAGGAAATCGAAGCCCGTCAGTCGCCCTGCTATCCTCCGTTCTCGCACATCGTCAACATCATTTCCAGCGACGAAGATGCCACGCGGGCCAAAGCGCGCATCGAAAAGTTAGCGTTGCTCTTTCACGAGGAAATCCGAAAACTGGGCGGCGCCACCGAACTGCTCGGCCCGGTCGATTGCCCGCTGGCGCGCGTCAAGAACAAATTTCGCTTTCATCTGATGCTGCGCGACCGCAACCGTCCGCGCCTGCATCGCGTGTTGGCCGCTTTCGATGCCTTGCCCCGCGAAGCACGCGAAGGCGTAATCATCGACGTGGACGCTATGACGATTTTGTGAGGAAGCTATGCGGAAAGACAAGCAACTGTTTTTAATAGCTTTGGCATTTTGCTGCCTGAATGGATTATTGCGGAGCACGTATGCCAAAACGCGGGGCGAAACTGTCTCTCCGCGCCTCGCAAAAGTGTTGGGCTTAGTTATTGGGCAATCCACTATGGGAGAGTTGGAACGTCGATTTGGGCCGGGAAAAATCATCACCGGTGGCCATCCACAGAGTGCGCGTTTGTGGCGCTCGAAACAAACTGGCTGGGGCGTGCGTGCCGATGGATTTGAGTTTGGTAAAGACGGCACTTACCTGTTGGAAGAAATCACGATCAACCGCGATTTGCCTACTGATTGGAAAAACGGAATTCCTGAAATCGACTTGTCGCGAAATCGGTTTGTCTTGCTTCAATCGGTCAAATTAGGCGACTCGAAGTTACGAGTGACGCAAGCCTTAAAGGACGCAAACATTCGCATTCGCACGATTAAGAGCGACTCGGTCGTGGCCGAAGAAAGTACTTCGCTGCATTCTGTGCATAATGTTTGGTGTGCTAATTTTGAATTCAAGTCAAACCGGCTCAATGCTATTTCACTCTATCGAGAATAGAATCCACGAAACGTGTAAATCCTGAATTGCGCGTTCGGAACACAGTTATGACCGACCAAGTTCGCTATGCCGCCGCAGGAAGCGGCCCTTTGCCGCCGGTGCGATGCCCGCGTTGCGGCGAACTCAACGCTCCGCGCGCTACCGAGTGCTCGGTGTGTGGCGCGGCACTGCCAAAATTGGTGGTGGTGGAAGACGGCGATGCCTCGAAGTGGGAGGGGTGGAACGAAGCCGAGCCGGAAAATGCCCAAGTCGTCGAAAGCGAAGAGGCCGCTGAGGCGGAAAAGGAGTTGACCGATTCCGAAACCGCGCTTGAAACCGATTCCCGCGCCTTCTCAGCTGACGAACTCATTAAAGACGACCAACCGGCTGTGCCGCCGGATAGGCCAAGCGTGCCTGACGATTTCGAAGCAGAGCCGCAGCGCGGGCTGCCTTGGAAGGCCATCGCAGCCGTCGCCGCGATGCTCGCCTTGATATTTGTGGCGTTATATCCTTTTGGCAAATCGTCACACGACGTTGGCGACGGCGAATCGGTGGCGACCACGGTTCAGCGCAATGCCGCAACGGTTAATCGTGCGACCGAAACGGAAGCCACGCCCGCAACGGGAAATGCGGTGGGTAATGAAACGCAGGGTGGTATTGAAACGCTTGGCGGCTCGGTGCTGACGCTTTCCGACACGGCGCTGATGGGCGACCTCGACGGCATGAAAAAGCTGCTGGCGTCGGGCGCCAACCCTAACGAGCCGGACAAAAAGGGCTGGACGCCGCTGATGAATGCCGCGGCGATGGGCAAAACCGAAGCGGCGCGTTTGCTCTTGGACAACAAAGCCGATCCCAACGCCGTGTCCTCCGAAGGCGATAGCGCGATGAACTTAGCGGCTACCTTCGGTTCGGCGGGTTGTATAAGCTTGCTGGCCGGTGCGGGTGGCGACCTCAATGCGCCCAATGCCAAAGGGGCTACGCCGTTGTTGGCGGCCAGTTCGATGGGGCATACCGAGGCGGTGCAGACTCTGTTGGACAAGGGCGCCGACCCCAATAAAGCGCGGGCTGACAATGGCTACACGCCGCTGATGGCGGCGGCGTCCAACGGACGAGTCGCCGCCGTCAAAGCGTTGCTGGCGGCCAAAGCCGACCTGACCGCGACTTATAAGGACGGCAACACCGCGCTGCAAATGGCGATAATCGGCGGCCACGAAGACGTGGCGCAACTGTTGCGCGCCGCAGGCGCCAAATAGCCTGTCGTAACTGCACGACACAAAGGAATTCGACGATGATTACCGGAATTGGGCACACCGCCTACGATTGCTACAAGTTTGAAGAAACCCTCGATTTTTACACGCGTATTCTCGGCTTCCCCAAGATGTTCGAGCTGCTGAACGACAAGGGCGAACTCTGGATCGTCTATTTGCGCGTCAACGATGGCGTCTTCATCGAGCTATTTCCCAAAAGCGGCGAGCGCCCCTCCGAGCGCAGCCGCAGCTATTCGCACCTCTGCCTTGAAGTGGACGACATGGACGCCACCGTCGCCGAAGTCACCGAGCGCGGCGCGGTTTTGGATGTGGGAATCAATCGCGGCAAGGACGGCAACCGTCAGGCGTGGATCAAAGACCCTGAAGGCAACCGCATCGAATTCATGGAAATGGCCCCCGATTCGCTGCAACGCCAAGCGATCGAACGACTGAGAAACGAGAAATAAGTAGGCAACGGTTTTTTACGGCGACCCCCCTGCCCAGAGGGCTCCCGCCAACCCTTCCCCTTAAAACGGCAAGGGGAAGGGAGCCCGATTGCCACTCACAGAAAAAGTAGCGAGTTTGGGAGAGCGTACCGCTCTGTCTCCCTTCCCCTTGCCGTTCGGGAGCCCTTGTATGTTTTATGTGGTGGTCAAGTTGGGCTAAACAAAGTCTGGG
>JADMIO010871495.1_pt1 | contig 33887 bp, 30 predicted proteins | sample 8958161 | NCBI WGS metagenome assembly JADMIO01 (sample SAMN16585339, study PRJNA669376) | soil metagenome | isolation source: Crop rotation soil | place: USA: Cullars Rotation, Alabama | collected 2011 | reverse complement strand
ACCTGCTACGCCAGGCGTTTGAGGAAGCCATCCACACCCACGCCTACCAGTATTGCATCGAGTCGTTGGGCATGGATGAGGGCGAAGTATTCAATATGTACCGCGAAATTCCCTCGGTAGCCAAAAAGGCGGCCTGGAGCATCAGCCACACCCACGCATTGAGTGATCCGACGTTTAAAACCGGTACGGTGGAAACGGACCAGACGCTGCTGCGCAACCTGATCGGCTTTTATGCTGTCACTGAAGGCATTTTCTTCTACTGCGGCTTTACCCAGATTCTCTCCATGGGGCGCCGCAACAAGATGACTGGCGTGGCAGAACAGTTCCAGTACATCCTGCGCGATGAGTCCATGCACCTGAATTTCGGCATTGACGTCATCAACCAGATCAAACTGGAGAACCCGCACCTGTGGACGAGGGAATTTCAACAGGAAGCCATCCAGATGATCATGGAAGGCACTCAGTTGGAAATCGAATATGCGCGCGACACCATGCCGCGCGGGGTGCTGGGCATGAACGCGGCGATGATGGAGGAATACCTGCACTTCATCGCGAACCGACGCCTGTCGCAACTGGGCCTGCCAGAGCAGTATGCGGGTGCGCAGAACCCCTTCCCATGGATGTCGGAAATTATGGATTTGCGGAAAGAGAAAAATTTCTTCGAGACACGGGTGATTGAATACCAGACCGGCGGTGCGCTGAACTGGGATTAGTAAGCACTAACAGAGGAATCTCGCATGGCGAATAGCGATAAGAACCCGTCCGATAAAGAGACTATCCTGATGGCCCTAGACCAGATCAGTCAGACGATTGATGTCATGACCAGTGTGGTCGGGCGCCTGCGTCACTACATGCAGCGACAACAGGCTACGGCGGCTGATCAAAAGAAAGAGCTGCAAGCCGAGATGCGTTCGGACCGGGTATTGCATTAGGAAATACGACCCTGGCCCGTGATGGGGTCAGGGCACACTCGAATGTAAGCACCTATGCTTACGCGCCACCCGGTCCCACACCGGGCACAATTGAATCTCTCCAAATTGCGAAGAAAATTTTCTGCCCTACCGCTCGACTAAAACACCGCTATTTCCCATTTCTATAAAATTACTGACATCCGCTCTGGCAACTATTCCGTATAATTTGCTGTGACATGGATTGGCATTGCTATGGAATTTGGAAACCTCTTTGATTTTTTACCCGACGTTATCCACGAAGAGCAAGTTAGCGTATTGGTTCGCAAGAAAAATATCCGAATCGAGCGAATTGTCTCCAAAGGCCATTCATCCCCGGAGTCAGGATGGTACGATCAGGCAGACAATGAATGGGTCGCAGTACTCAAAGGCGAAGCAAAAATTGCGTTTGAAAATGGTGAAGAAGTGCATTTGACTGCCGGCTGCCATCTAACCATTCCTGCCCACAGCAGACACAAGGTGACCTGGACAACTTCCGACACGGAAACTATATGGCTTGCAGTTCACTACACATAGCAGCTTCACACCGTCCGTGAAGCGATACATCCTTTGGGACAACGACGGCGTTCTGGTTGATACCGAGTTCTGGTATTTCAAAGCGACACAGCGAGCGCTCGCAGAACTGGGCGTCACGCTTGAGAAGGACACGTATTTGCAACGCATGGCTCAGGGAAAATCAAGTTGGGATATCACCGCGGCACTGGGTATTGATGCCAAGCGGATTGCAACGACACGCCAACAAAGGGACCTCTACTACCAGGAGTACCTGGCGCAAGAAGACATCGACATTCCCGGTGTCGAGCCGATTCTGGAAAAACTTTCCAAATCCCACAAAATGGCCGTCGTCACAACATCAACCCGTGCGCACTTTGAGTTGATCCACAGGAACCGGCAGCTAATGCGCTTTATGGATTTTGTGCTCACCCGCGAGGACTACGTGTCCTCCAAGCCCGACCCCGAGCCCTATCTTCTTGCGGTGAAAACTTTTGGCGCCAATGTCGAAGACTGCCTGGTGATCGAAGACTCGCAGCGCGGTCTGCAATCGGCCGTCGCCGCTGGCATTGATTGTGCGGTCGTCTACAATGAATTTACAGCGACTCACGACTTCACCGGTGCGGGGCACCAGCTAAAATCGATCGACGAGTTGTCAAGGATCATTGATGAGCATCGGTATTAACCACAGCGGACGTGGTCGCAACTTCGGTGTAGCTGCAACGCGACTGAGTCGCCAATGTATATTATTCTCTATGGCTCTGATGGGACTGGGCGCTGTCTCACTGCCAGCATTTTTTTATGCGCAGTCCACGATTGCAGCCGAACTTGACCCAACCACCATCCAGGTTGGTCCCGACAGACAATTGAAGACACCGAGCGCGGCCGCGCTTCTCGCCAAACCCGGCGATACCGTCGAAATCGATGCGGGACCGTATACCAATGACTATGCCTCGTGGTCCCAGGATAATCTCACCATTCGCGGGGTGGGCGGCATGGCACACCTGCAATCCACCGGCCTGATACCCAATGGCAAGGCGATCTGGACTGTCAGCGGCAATAACATGATTATTGAAAACATCGAATTTTCCGGCGCGAAAGTCGTCGACACAAACGGCGCAGGTATCCGCCACGAGGGCGGAAGCCTCATTTTGCGCAACACTTTCTTCCACCACAACGAATTCTCCGTTCTGACGGGCGCGGACCCAACGGCCAGCCTGAACATTGTCTCCTCCCGTTTCTGGTTCCAGAAACGACAAAACACGTTCAGCCACGGAATTTATATCGGCGCACTCAAGCGCTTTACCCTGATCGGAAGTCATATAAAAGGTACCGATCGAGGTCACCAGATAAAGAGTCGCGCCCTGGAGAACTTTATTCTTTACAACCGGATCGAGGATATCCCGGGCGGCACTTCCAGCCGCCTGGTGGATTTACCCAACTGCGGTTTGAGCTTCGTTATCGGCAATGACATGCAAAAGGCGCAGACCACGCAAAATGTCGACGCGATTGGCTATGGCGCAGAGGGATGCCAGGATCGCACTCCCGCACAGCGCCGACTATTTGTCATCAACAATACGTTTGTGAATGAGGCCTGGAGTGGCAGCCTCGTGAGAAATCACGCAGCAGCGGACGTGTTGGTCGCCAATAACCTGATTTTCGGGCAGGCCGATTTCCTGATGGGCAAGGGCAAGCAATTAAACAATGTGTCCCTCAATCTCAATCAACGGCAGCCGGACAGTTGGACGCCACCAGCGGGCTCGGCCGCCATAAATAAAGCGCAGGAGCTGCCCAAAGCTGAAGGCTTTGCGCTATTCCCAACGAAGGAGTTCAGTCCCCCGGTCGGCATTGTGGAGCGGATAATCAGCGATACGCTGGACGTTGGTGCGCGAGAAATTTCGCCAACGCAATCCGGAAATCTCTGATCACGGAGCGGTTGTGCCACCTTGGGCATCTGCGGATAGCAGTTGATCGATTCGCCTCAGGGAGGCCACCAGATCACTACTTCTAAGACCGGTGCCGCGAAAATATTCCTCCGCCATAGGCGCAATGCCGCAGCGCTCGGGAAGGGTCCGTCCCTCCTCCATCATGGCATACAGCGTCGGCAGGAAAATAAACTGCAACCACTGGGGCAGCGTCAGTGTATCCACGCAAAACGGCTGCTGCGACGCGAGAGCTTCGGCAGTCGGGCGCACCTTGTGCCACTGGCCGAGTTGGCGCAGTTGCGCTTCTATATCTATCAACACTTCAGCGACCTCAGTATGCATAGATACCCTGTTGCGGAGATGGGCGGGTCGATCGAAATCATGTTGCCAGACGTTACGCCGGCCGGATTGGTACCCACTTCCGGCCGATATTAAACGAATGTAGCCCGGAACAGAACGTCCCGCCTTTGACCCACCGCGCGGATACGGCTACTCTGGTCTGCGAGTTGACGTGGGGCCTGAGCCCGACGCCATAAGCGGGTGTAGTTCAATGGCAGAACGGCAGCTTCCCAAGCTGCATACGTGAGTTCGATTCTCATCACCCGCTCCACAATCTATTCCGAGAACATTCCTTGATATTTCTAGTCATGGCAACAATGCTGCTGGTATATTCACTGGTATGTGAAAATGCCCCACAGGCAATACCAATTTGGCCACCGAAAAACTCTCTTCCGGGGCGGGTGATTCGGAGATTCGGTAACTAAACAACACTATCCATGAGTAAAATCGGCCGCAACGAGCCCTGCCCCTGCGGTAGCAATAAAAAATATAAGCAGTGCTGCATGGCGGGGGACAACGTACAAGCGTCGGCACCACCTGCTCCGGCGGTCTCCTCCCTGCAACTGCTGCAGCAAGCGTTGAATTTGTTTATGAGCCGGCAACTCACCTCGGCCGAGACTCTCTGCCGCGATATCTTGCTGCGCGAACCTCGACAGGCCGATGCCTGGCAGTTGCTGGCCATGATCGCCGGCGACAGTGGCGAACCGGTTGCTGCCATGGAGCATATCCGCAAGGCCATCTCACTGAATCCAGCCAACCACAGTTATCACGCTAACCTGGGTCGCCTGCTCAGTATTACGGACCAATTCGTGGAAGCGGAAGCCTGTTATCGAAAGGCCATCACGTTAAAAGACGACGGCGCGCATCACGAGAATCTCGGTAATGCATTGCGCATGCAAGGAAGGTTCCGCGAAGCGGAAGCCAGCTATCATCGCGCACTGCAACTGAATCCCAATGTTGCATCCGCACATCGCAATCTGGCAGATTTACTGCAACTGCAGGAGCGCCATCTTGAAGCGATACGCAGCTACCAGCGAGCGCTCGCCCTGCAACCAGACGGGGCCGACATTCACAGCAACCTGGGTCGAACGTTGCAGGGCAACGGCCAGCTCGAGGAGGCGCTCGCCTGCTTTAGGCATGCACTGACGCTCGACCCGAACAATGCACGCACGTATGATAACTTGCTGTACGCGCTCAGCTACCAGAGCCCACCGCTGGAGTATTTAAAAGCGGCGCGAGAACGCGGCGAGCGATTAACGGCGCTTGCACAATCGTATGTCTCCTCCCATCCACTAATGCCGGAATTTTTCCGCGACGACTCCGGCTGTAACGGCGATGCACCCGTGCTGCGGGTGGGCCTGGTATCGGGCGATTTTCGTGAGCACCCAGTCGGCTATTTTCTCGAAAATTTGCTTGCGCATTTGGATCCGGCGCGAGTGGCATTGTTCGCCTATCCGACTATCGCATTAACCGATGCGCTGACCGAGCGCATCAAACCCCGTTTCGCCAAATGGCAGCCTTTGGTAGAGTTGAGTAATATCGCTGCCGCCCAGCAGATTCGCGCCGACCGCGTAAACATCCTGATCGACCTGGGCGGATATACCTCGGACAGCCGGTTGGAGCTGTTCGCCTGGCGACCCGCTCCCGTCCAGGTCTCCTGGCTGGGCTATTGGGCCAGTAGCGGATTGGCGGAGATTGATTACGTGCTGGCCGATCCGCATTCGATACCCCGCGCAGAAGCCGAGCAGTTTTGCGAACAGGTTTGGTATTTGCCGGAGACACGCCTGTGCTTCACGCCACCTGGGGAAGAGATCGCCGTTGCCCCGCTTCCTGCAGTGAGCAATGGGCATATTACGTTCGGCTGCTTCAATAATCCCACCAAGATCAATCAGGCAGTGATGGCGCTGTGGGCACAAATACTGAATCGCATAACCAACTCGCAATTGATGTTGAAGAGCCCACAATTTGGATACCCGGAAATCGTCGCGCAAATGCAAAGCCGTTTTGCTGCGCACGGTATAGGAGCTGATCGCCTGCAATTGCAAGGGAAGTCGGCCCGGGTGGATTATTTACAAACCTATAATGGAATCGATATCGCGCTCGACCCATTCCCATTCACGGGCGCCACAACCAGTATCGAAGGTGTATGGATGGGTGTACCGTTTATCACGCTGCAAGGCGATCGCATGATCGCGCATCAAGGTGAAAGCATCCTGCACAATCTCGGCCTGCCGGATTGGATTGCCGCCGACGAGGCCACGTATGTCGAGCTTGCCTTGAGGTACTGCGAAGATTTTTCGAAACTTGCGCGATTGCGCTCTGAGTTACGTCCCCGCCTGCTGGCGTCACCATTGTGCGACGCGCCACGATTTGCTCAGCATTTCGAGGCCGCCCTGTTTGAGATGTGGCAAATATATATCGGGTAACAGTCTCGATCATTTCGCCGCGCTGGACAACCGTCACCGCTTCACAAGGTCAAGATGAAAATGTTGCCGGGAAGCATGCCTTTGTATTCCTTGCGTAACTCACACGGTTCGAGATGCGCAACGGTGAATCCGGACGCCGCGGCCAGCTCACGAATATAGACTGTGCTATGCGCGTAGCGACCGCTTGACAACAGTTTATAGGTGCCTTCGGATAAGTCTTCCACCGAGAACACAAACAACCCACTGCAGGCCAACGCCGCGCGGGCAGCGCGGAAGACTGCCTCCAGGTGGCCGACGTAAATGAAGACATCGGCCGACATGATCAGGTCATATGGCGGCAACTCCCGTGACGAACGCAGCAGATACTCAACAACGTCCTCTTCGCAAAGTTCCCTGTAGATATTTTTGCGCGCAGCTTTCTCGAGCATTTTAGGCGAGAGATCGACGCCGCGGATTTCATCGACAATATCCTTAACCTGCTCGCCAAGCAGGCCAGTGCCGCAGCCCAGGTCGAGCGCGTGCCGGAAGCTGCGCATGCCACTGTACTTGTCGATGGTTCGCCGCATCAGCATTGGCAGGTGGTAGTGTAGATGTTCGACCAGTTGCTCCTCGAAGTCCTTCGCGAAATAGTCGAACAGATTCCTGACGTATTCCCGCGGGGCAGTTTCGGTGGTTTCACCGCGTGTCGATGCAACCAGGTGTTGAAGTTCGGGGTCTTGCGGTGCGCGTTGCAGGCACCACTCGAACTCCGCGCGGGCTTCATCAATTCTATTCAGCCGCAACAACGCCAAGCCCAGATTATAGTGCGCCGGTAAATATTCCGGCTGCATCTCGATCGCGCGCTGGTAGAGCTGTGCTGCCTCATTGACCCTGAACAGGGCTTCCAGCGCTGCGCCTTTCTTATGGAGAAGATCGACGCGCTCGGGAAAATAGCCAATCGCCCTGTCAAAGGCGGCTGCGGCTTCGCCCGGCCTGTTTTGCTCCCTCAGCGCGGCGCCCAGGAATTCGTAAGCCGCGGCGAAACCAGGGTCGAGCTCGAGAGTACGCTTAAAGCTCGCGATAGCGTCGTCCAGCGCGCCATGGTGTTGCTGCGCTGCACCCAGGTTACAGTGTATATCCGCGCGATTTGGTTCCTGCGCAATGACGGTAAGGAAATTCTCGATGGCCTCGACAAACCGACCCATATGCTGCTGGGCAGCGGCTAGATTAGCCAGGATATCCACGCGCCCGGGAGCTAGCGCCAGCGCTTTCTGATAACTGTCTATGGCCTCTTCAAATTTGGTCAGCTGGCTATATGCGATGCCAAGCTGGTAGTGACTTTCGGTCGCCTGCGGGTTCAATTCTACGGCGCGGCGATAACTCGCGATTGCGCCCTTGATCTCGCCGAGGGTCCGCAAGGTCTCCCCCAGGCTGTGATGGGCCTCGGGGTAGTCCGGCCGCACGGTCAGTGACCTTTCAATCAGCTCGCGTGCCTCGGCCGGTTTCTCCAGCCGCAGCGCGCTCAGGCCGAACAAATGTAGCGCATCCGGATCGTCGGGAGCCTCGCGCAGGGCGCGACCAACCAGGGCGTGGCTTTGCGCGTAATCGCCCTGCTGATAGGCCATTCCGCCAAGTAAATAGAGTACGCCGGGGTGTTCGGGATCGACCCGTAGTATGTCGTGATACAGGTTCTGCGCATCGGCGATCCTGCCCGCCTGATGGTGCGCCACTGCCGTCTCGAATGCCTCGTCGACATCCAATATATCTTGATTCATGCCACACCATCTAACAAATTTGTTGTGATATTAAGAGGATACGGAAGACGAATCCACATTGCCAACCGGCACTCTTAGCCATGCCAACTTCAATTGAATCCCGGATCTACGCGTTTGTGGACTCGATAAATTTTCTTGCGATGGACAGGCTGTTTGCGACCACCTGGTGCATGTCGTAATAAATGTATTGCCCACAGCGCCCGATAAATGTCACGTTTGCTTTGTCCTTCGCCAATGTTTCATATTCCTTGTAGCGACGCTGTGGCCATTGGTCAATTGTTTTGATCGGATAGTACCGCTCCAGATCGTTGTCCTCATAAGAACAGGGCTCCTCGTAAGTCACGTGGGCGCCGACGATACCACCACAACCCGGATACAGCGGCCAGGCGGTTTTGCGGGTGTATTTTCCCGTGTCTGTGAAGTTCACCGTCGGGACGCGGTAATCAAAAGTCTCGTTAAATCGGTGATCGAACTTGATAGACCGGTAAGGCAGGGGGCCGAATCTGTTTTCAAAGTACTCATCGATTGGCATGCTGTTGAATACGTGCGTGAAGCCAGCCTCCATGTGCTGGCCGAACGCGGTGTTGAGGTGCACTTCGATATTCGGGTGGTCCAGCATTTTTTCAAATAGCGACAAATAACCGTTGACGGGCATGTATTGATAATCGTCGTTAAAATAATTGATTTCGTCGCCGTACCGGACGGGCAGACGAGCGACCACGGAGATTGGCATTTCAGCCAGTGTCATTCCCCACATCTTGCTGGTGTACCGTCCGAAAAATAGATCGGTCAACTCCCGCCCGTAAATTGAACGCAGATACTCCTCTGCGTTGGCTGGTTCATGAATAGGCTCGCGTAGTTCCTGCAGGAATGCCCGCATACCCTGTTCGTCCGCCAGGTTGAGCCCATAGATTTTGTTCAGTGTCTCGCAATTGATTGGCATCGGCGCCGCCCCACCGCCCGGCAATATGGCATTGACCGCGTGCTGGTAGGGCGCCCACTCCGTGAACTGCGACAGGTAATCAAAAATCTGGCGGTTATTGGTATGGAAGATGTGGGGGCCGTATTTGTGATAGCGAGCGCCTGTGACCGGGTGAATGGGATCATAGGCGTTCCCCGCGATGTGATCGCGCCTGTCTATGACCATGACTTTAGTATTCTCGGCCTGCGCGAGTTCTCTGGCGATGACCGCGCCTGCAAACCCGGCGCCAACGACTAGCACGTTCATAGGAGAGTCTTGAGAGGTGTAACCTGAATATGAAAACTGCTCACAACACCGCGTTTATCTGTCTTATACTTCGGCGGCCAATTGTGGCAGGTTAAAAGGCAAAATGTAAGGTCTGTAGCAATGACGAATGACGAGATGGCGGCGGCCGATGCCGCCTTCGATACTGCCCTCGCCCATCACCAGGGCGGGCAACTGCAAGAAGCCGAACGCTTATACCGCGAGGTATTGCAGCTCGATCCCGACCATCTCGGCGCCTCATATTTACTTGGCGGCCTGGCATATCAACAGGGCAACTACCAGTGCGCATTCGATCTCGTCAATCAGGTGGTCAATGAGGAGCCCAATGATCCGGATGCACTGCACCTGTTGGGCCTGTCTGTATTTAAGCTGGGAAATCATGCGCGGGCCATTGAGTTGATCGAGAGTGTGCTCGCTATCAACCCTCAATACACCCAGGCGCACCACAGTCTTGGCAGTGTGCGGCAAGCACAGGAAATGTACGATGCCGCCGACGAACATTTTCGGCGTGCGTACGAACTCGATCCACAATTTGCCCAGGCATATTGCGGCCTCGGTCATACGCAGAGACTGCGCGGCAACCAAAATGAGGCCGTAGCGCTTTACGATCGCGCTATCGCGCTCGATCCAGGTTGTGTGGAAGCCTATAATTATTGCGGTATCTCCCTGGTTGCCTTGAAGCGTTTCGAAGAGGCACTGGCGAGTTTCGATGCGGCGATCGGTAGAAATCCCCAAAATGCTGAGAGCCTTGTCTACAGGGGCAACGTGTTGTGTGATCTGAAGCGCTATCAGGAAGCCGCGCAGGCCTATGAGCGTGTACTCGAGTTGGATCCTGGTTTTCCCTTTATCCCCGGCAAAAAACTCGACAGCGAATTGCAAGTTTGTAATTGGGATAATTACGCTGCGTCTGTCGACAATATCGTCACTCAGGTGAGACAAGGAAAACGCGTCGCGGTCCCGTTTTCCTTCCTGGCTATCTCGTCCTCCGCTACGGACCAGTTACTTTGCACCAGCGCCTATGTGGCCGATCAGTATCCGCGAACCGCGCCACTGTGGCATGGAGAGAAATATCGGCACGATAAAATTCGCATGGGATTTTTGTCCGGCGATTTTCACAATCACGCCACGTCTTATCTAATGGCGGAATTGTTCGAAATACACGACAAGAATCGATTCGAATGGCAGGCCTTTTCGTACGGCCCCCATGCCGACGATGTGATGCGCAGGCGATTGCAGAATGCCTTCGATACGTTTACCGATGTCAGGAGTTATTCCGACGCACAAATTGCAGCGCTCATCCGGGAGCGGGAAATCGACATTATCGTAGACTTGAAAGGGCTCACCGGCGGCAGCAGGGCAGGAATATTGGCGTATCGCTGCGCGCCGGTGCAGGTGAATTACATGGGCTATCCTGGTACGTTGGGCGCAGAGTACATTGACTACATTATAGGCGACAACGTGATTACGCCGCTGGAGCGCGCCGCGGATTACACCGAAAGCATCGCCTGCCTGCCTGACAGTTACCAGGTAAACGATAGCAGGCGAGTGATTGCCGAGCGAACACCTACCCGCGCGGAAGTGAACCTGCCCGAACACGGCTTTGTATTTTGCTGCTTTAATAATAATTACAAAATAACGCCAGAGGTTTTCGCCATCTGGATGCGGCTGTTGCAGAAGGTGCCCCGCAGCGTGTTCTGGTTGTTTGAGGACAATGCACTCGCCTTTGCCAATTTGCGCCGCGCCGCGCAGGCGCACGACATAGCTCCGGAACGCTTGGTACCGGCGCAGCGCATGCAACTTGAAGATCATTTGGCGCGACATCGACTGGCGGACTTATTTTTGGATACGCTACCGTTCAACGCACACACGACCGCCAGTGATGCATTGTGGGCCGGTTTGCCCCTGCTCACCTGCCGCAGGGGTGACGCGTTTGCGAGCAATGTTGCGGCGAGCGTCCTATCGGCCGTGGAATTGCCTGAATTGATAACGCACAACCTCGCCGAGTACGAGGCACTGGCGCTCAAGTTGGCCACCACGCCGGAACTGCTGGCAGCGATCAAGGAGAAATTGGCGCGGAACCGTCAACAGTCGCCACTCTTCGATGTCCAGCGCTTCAAGGGACATATGGAGCATGCCTACATAACAATGTATGAACGGCAGCAGCAGGGATTGTCTCCGGCAAGTTTTGAAGTACCGCACCAATCGCCTGCTGTCGCTCAATGATTGCGAGGACTGCCAAGTGAACAAAGCGCAAATTCATAATATCAACCGGCGCATGCTGGAAAACCTGCGCCACAACTCCACGGACCAGACGGAACAGGAAACTCGTGTCACGGCCCGTGAATTTTTTTGCCCTGAGATTCTGGCGCTGGAGCGTCAACGACTGTTCATCGATACGCCGCAACCGGTGGCATTTTCCGCAGAAGTCCCTGACCCAGGTACTTATCTCGCCCTGCAGGTCCTCGACGTACCGGTGCTACTGGTACGGGATGAAACCGGAGTTCTACGCGCATTCATCAACGCCTGTTCACACCGCGGAGCAAGCGTTAAGAGCGGCGCTGGACAGGCCCGCGTTCTGGTCTGTCCGTTTCATGGCTGGGCCTATGCATTGGACGGTACGTTGCGCGGCAGGCCAGAGGATGCGTGTTTCAGTACGCCCAGGCAAGTATGCTCGCTTACTCCGCTGGCGGTTTCCGAGAAATACGGGATAGTCGTAGTGGCCATAAGCGTCGACATTCCGCAGCACTCCGTGGACAACGCCCTGGCCGATATAGGCGCCCAACTCGATGGATTTGCCTTGCAACAATATCGCGCGCTGGAACGCCAGCAGTTTGACGTTGCCGCAAACTGGAAACTCGTCAGTGACCTCAGTCTGGAGAGCTACCACTTCAAGACCCTGCATAGAGACTCCGTGGGCCAGATTCTGGCCCCCAACGCAGTTGTTGATACTTTTGGGCGACACAGCCTCTGGGCCTTTCCCTTTAAATCAATTGTGCTGCTTGCCGATAAAGACGAAGTTGACTGGCCGGATTCGATCCAGGGTTCCTGTACTTTTACCTTGTATCCCGGTGTTATGTTTATCGTTAATGCGCTCGGCGCACAGATGATCCGGGCTGAACCCGCGATCGAACCAGGAAAGTCTCGGGTTACTTACGCCGGCGTTAGCGGCAACAACTGCGACGTTGGCCAGGCAAGGCAGGCCTACGAATTTGGTGGGGACGTTTTTAAGCGAGAAGACTTGCCGATTGCCGAGGATTGTCATCGCGGATTGACTGCCGCCCGACGCGATTTGTTGTTGGGAAAGAACGAACCGCTGCTGCAGTTCTGGCATGACCTTTGGCGCACAGCCCTTTCCTGATCCGACAGCGGATAATCGCTGCGCTGACTACCCTAACTGAAGCTGGAACGGCGGAAGGGACTGCAAAATGGCGCGGCCATAACGGCGAGTGAGAATGCGCCGGTCCATCAAGGTAATTCGACCGCTGTCCTCTTCGGTGCGCAACAATCGACCGCTCGCCTGAACCAGGCGCAGGGCTGCGTCTGGCACGCTGATTTCCATGAAAGCATTGCGACCCTGCGCCTCCACCCATTCGGCCAGGGCTGCTTCGAGCGGGCTATCGGGAACGGCAAAAGGAATTTTGGCAATCACCACATGGCGGCAGTAGTCACCCGGCAGGTCGACTCCCTCGGCAAAGCTGGCCAAGCCAAAAATGATACTTCCCTCGTCCGCCTCGATTGCCTCCTTATGCCTGCGCAAAATCTCCTGCTTGCTGTAATCTCCCTGCATTAATATACGACCATCAAATGCGCCATTGATCCCGTGGTAAACGTCCAGCATTTGGCGGCGTGAGGAGAACAACACCAGGCTGCCTTCTGCAGGATCCAGTATACGTGGCAAGTGCCCAATCAATGCTTCCGTGTGAGCCTGTGCATCGCTGGGATCACAATCCATGGCGGGCACGTTAAAGGTCGCATTGGCGTAATTGAATGGGCTGGCCACGACTTTGTAATTGGCTTCGGGTGGTGCTCCGGAATGCAGCACGAAGCGATCAAACGAATTGAGTGCGGTAATTGTGGCCGAAGTTACGATAACCCCCGCCGCTTGTGACCACAGGCATTCCTGCAATATATCCGCCGCCAGTACCGGGCTACAGCGCAATTCAAAACCGAATTGGCCTGCGTTGTTCACCAGCGAAATCCAGCGAGCTTTTGGTGGTATTTCACCCTCACCACTTGCTGCGTATTCCTGCCACAAGGCCAGCGCGCTTTCCGCGCGGCCCAGCATCCCCCCGATGTTAATGTGCCAGGTTTCGACATCCGATTTGTCCGCACCGGCGTACTCGTCATCCAATGCCTCTTCGAGTATGTTCTCCAGTCGCGACAGCGTGCTGCTCAGTTTCTGGAACTGACCCGCGAGGGCTCCCGCCACCGGGATCAACGCCGGGGGCACAAGTCCGTGTTCCAGCCGCAATAGTTGACCGTCGCGAGTGTCATCTACATGTACTGCGTCAAACAGCGTCGTTACTGTTTGTTCGGCAACCTGAAGCGCAGCGATTGTTTCGTCCATCTCCACAGGCAAGGTTTCCAACAACCGTTGCGCGCTTTCTATGGCAACCAGGACAGCACCGGATTGCGCCAGTGACTTCTTGCTGTCCTGTAACCAGGCTATGCTGGAATGCAATCGGCAAAAGCTTGCAAAATGCGCTAACGCTTTATCTGGAAGATGATGGCCCTCATCAAATACATAAATACTGTCCCCTGGTGGCGATAGAATAGCGCCGCCCCCCAGCGCGAGGTCTGCCAAGACGAGATCGTGGTTGGTGACGATAATGTCGGCGCTTTGCAACTCATCCCTTGCCCGGTAGAAACTGCACTGGCTGACGTTAGGGCAGCGTCGCCCGCTGCACTGGCTGTGATCAGTCGTCACGCTGTACCAGATTTCTTCCGGAACACTTTCAGGCCAGTTGTCCCTGTCACCGTCCCACTGTCCCCGAGCGAGCGATTCCAGCATTGCGTCGTATGTGGGTTGCGCTTCAACCCCTAGCGGGACTCCCAACTCGTCGAGATAGAGTGGAATCAAGGATGAGGCGCCCTCGCCCTCTGCTATCAAACGATCCAGTTTGGACAGACACACATAGCGTCGTCGACCCTTAGCGAGGGCAAAACTAAAGTCCATGCCGCTACTTTGCCTGATATCCGGCAAGTCCTTGTTCACGAACTGCTCCTGCAATGCGATCGTAGCAGTGGCAACAACCAGGCGTTTGCCCAGGGCTTTTGCCATGGGAATTGCGGCGACAGCGTATGCAATGGTCTTGCCCGTACCCGTGCCTGCCTCGATGACGCATACGGCCGGCAGCTTGTTGCCATCCGTGCCGGCGTCGGGGATACGGGACAGGGTGTTGGCAATTTCGGCAATCATTTGGCGCTGTCCCCAGCGCGGGGTAAGCGATTTGCGCTCCACAATGGCGTTGTAGGCCGTGCGGATGGTGTCCTTGAGGTCTTCGGTCAGCAAAGGGTGGGCGAATGCTTGGCCACCAGCGCCAGCTTACTCACTACAGCATTGGCATAGATACCAAGGGCGTAGGGGCGGTGCGCTTCCGGCATGGCATTAATGCGCGCATCGAATGCAGCTTCGCTACAATCGCCTTCCTCTCTATTGAGATCCGGAGGAAGCGGCGCGTCCGCACCGTACATGCGCTGGTAGGCATAGATATTGGTTGGGTGTAGGCAGTATTCATTAATAACCTGCCGATCGACCTCTGCAGCAACCGCCTCGGGGCTATCCAGTCCTTCGCCTTTCAACGGCGTACCAAACGATACATGGACACGACCTTTTTGCCCGGCAATACCCTGGGCAATTGAGCTTATATCTTCCTGTTCACCTTTCTCATATCGGCCTTCAGTCGCCTTCTGATACAGCTCTTTGGCCTTCATTGCATCGCAAGGATCAAGTTCATAAGAGATTGCAACTGGCACAATGCCCAGGCTGCGAATGTGTGCGGCAAATTCCTGCTCGCGCTTGTCACGACTCATGGACAGCATCTTGATAATGACAGGCTCTGTGCGATCGATGCCGTCCTTGGCCCGGCCCTCACGTTGCGCGATCCAGACCGGGGAATGTTCCTCCAGAATTGAGTGTTGAATATAGTTCGCGAGCGTTTTTGATGCCGCCAGTAGCTCCCTGGGGCCACTTACCGAACGTTTTACAATAAAACTCTTGTTCAGCCGCATCAAATCGGAGACCCAGGGCTTGGTCAGTAAATTATCACCGATCGCGATACGCACCGTTTCGTATCCCCTGCCGTGCAGAGCGTAATTGGTGAACGCGGGATCCATTGCGATGTCCCGATGATTGCTCATATAGAGGTAGGGCCGCGTCGGATTGAGCCGCTCCAGGCCTGAGACACTAAATCCGCTCGTAGAGCGCTCTATCATACGGGTCATATAGCGCTCGATAACGAGTTGCATGCCACGTACGTCGGTTACACCACGCACGTCCCGAGCCAACTGCAGACGCACCAAAGGGCGTATGAGGCCTGGGACAAGAGACGCCAGCCGACCAAGTCGATACACCGCCAGGGTGTCCAGGAATTCATTGTTGTCGAGCAACCGCAACAGAACTGCGGCCACTTCATCGTCCCTGTAGGGCCGGATATCTGCAAACGGGTCGGTCAAGCCAGTTGTCCAAGTTTCTGAGGCGGCCCACCATAACCAAATTCGCCACAGGAGTCATCCAACAGATACGGGCATGATTAGGTGCAGCCCCCTGCCCCTTGTCGCTCGTTACCAAAGGGGACATTAATTATTATTAATGTTTCCACTAGATAAGCGGTTAGGGTAGAAAAATAGTTATTAAATTCATACGTCTACGAGACAGTAAATTGATGTCCTAAAAAATCTGTTACCGAAATACCCAAAATAGTTACAATTTCGTAACTCCTTTCAGCAATGACTTACCCCCTATAATAGCGACATGCTCCGGTCCTGAATTAACGCAAGATCGGTGTCAACGCCAATAGTGAAATTAAAGAGGGATTTATTGTGAACATAGCAAAATTCGCAGCCACGGCGGCACTGATCATCTTCTCGGCAAGCACCCTTGCCGCCAAACCCACCAGCATTGTGTTCGACGCCAATGCAGCCTCCGGAGACGGCACGCCCTACGCGAAATACACCGTAAAGTGCTCCAACGGCAAGAAAGCTGAATTGACCGCCTGGGATAACCGTAGCAAGTGGTGCGTGGGCGACGCAACCAGCCAGAACTGCGAGAAGAAGCAGATTAACGCCGCAAAGGGCGCCTGCAAGGCGCCGCAGTAATACACATCTAAATAGACAAGTCGCCACAATCGTGGCGACTTTTTTATTAAGTCTTAGTCCAGGTAGCGAGCTCGCAAATCCGCCACTTCGGCCGACCCCACCCCTAGCGCCTCTTCCAGGTAGGCCTCTACTGACGAAAAGCGGTGTTCAATCGCCAATAAGGCGTTTGCCAGATAATCCTCATGAACCTCCAGCATGGGCAGAATTGAAGCCATATCCATCTGCTGCATTTGATACTTGTCTCGCAGGCGATCGATTTCGCGATGGGGGTGGAAGAATTGCCCCGTGAGCATGTAATCACGCATTACAATGTCTCGCGACACGCCCAATGCCAACAGGATGAGTGCAGCGGCAAATCCGGTGCGATCTTTTCCCGCTGCGCAATGCACCAGAAATCGGGCGTCTTTTACCTCCAGGATCTCCCGGAACATACGAGCATAAGCGGCAGTCTGGGCATCGACAAAGTCACGATTGATTTCCAACATGAAGTCGAACATGGCCTGGCGGTCAGCTCTTTGGCCTGCTGCCTGCTCGAAAAATCGCGAATTGCTGCCGGGCACTATCGGAATACTCGCAATCCGCGGCGGATTGTTAGGGGGCAGTCTGCTGGGATCGCTCTCCTGTTCCTCTTGACGCCTGAAATCACATATCAGATCGAGCCTCAAACTGGCCAGGAGTTCCAAGTCCTGATCACTCAAACTCGAAAGCTGGCCCGAGCGGAACAGCGAGCCCCACTTCACCCATTTCCCATTGGCTGCGGGGTAGCCTCCGAAATCCCTGAAATTCGGGGTTCCTTGCATTCCCAGCTTTCTCTCGGCCACGAGCACTTCTGTGCCGTGCTGGTCACGCAGGCGAAAATAATGCCGGCTCGCCGGTTTCAGTCCCGACATACGGACTCGCCCAGGCCCATCCTTAAAGTGGGTCTGCACACCATCGCCCGCGGCCACGGGTTCTACCGTCACGCGCGTATCCGGATGGCTGGCGCGCCACTCTATAAAATAGTCACCATCTGACTCGCGCCAAATATGGACCGCATCTGCTATCAACATAGGATTAAAAAGTCTTCAGCGCTTAGAAAGGTCGTACCGCGATAAATTCATCGCAAGTTTAATTTCCCTTATAGTCGAAAACTGCTCGCAGGAGCATCTTGATTAGGTTGAGCTGGTTCTCCAGCGCTTTGTCGCTGAATGGATCCTGACCGAGCAAATCCCGGTACATTGGCGCCATTGTGACATAGGACATCACCAGGTTGTTAAAAGCCATTACCGCCCACGGCTGTAGTCCCGTGTTCTCAAACAGAGTGAATTCTCCCTCTATACGAGCGCCCGGTCGAAACATTGGTCGAAACAAACGGTCTATTAGCTCGTTCGTGTGTGGTCCCCCGGAGAGGGCCGCGTGCTGTAAGAGTCTCGCCAGATTGGGATTTGCGTGGTGCTGACGAACGATGGTTTCCAGCCAACTAAAAACCCTTTCGTTTGTCACCGGACCGCTTTCGAGCTCCGCTAGCGGGGCGGAGAAATCTTCCAGCAGTCGGTCGAGTACAGCTTCGTAAAGAGCTTCTTTATTTTTGAAGTGGTTGTAGAGGCTGGGGGAGCGAATGCCAACACGGTCAGCTACATCGCCCAAAGAAGTTGCGCTGTAACCCTTTTCCGCGAATAGGTCTTCTGCCGCATCAAGTATGCGATCGGATGTGCTGGGGGCCCGTTCCATCGATATCGCTGGATTGTCCATTTGTAATATTAATACCGTGAAAAGCGGGTTAATAATAACTAATAGGCGTTAGTATACAACAGTTGACCAAGGTCAAACTAGTGATACAGCGGTTGACAAGCCCAAGGGCAATGTGAATAATCGCGCCTCCTGAATTTTGACTCCCGCTGAGGTAAACACTGTGGCGAATTCACCACAAGCAAGGAAACGCGCCCGCCAGGCAGAAAAGCGTCGTGCCCATAACTCCAGTTTGCGTTCGCTTGTCCGCACAGTTATCAAAAAAGTATCCGCCGCAATTAACAGCGGCGATGCGGCAGCAGCAAAAACGGCTTACGAGAACGCCGTACCCGTTATTGACCGCATGGCTGACAAAGGCATCATTCACAAAAACAAGGCAGCTCGCCACAAGAGTCGCCTCAACACCCAGGTTAAAGCGCTGTCCGCATAAAGTAAGTACCTTGCTCAAAGAGCAAGTTTCCAGCACAAAATAAAAAGCCGGCAAATTAGCCGGCTTTTTTATTCCCACTTTTTTTGTCTAGCCCCTCGTCCTTCGTTTCAGGACTTGCACAGAATTCAACATCCCAATAAAAGCTCGGCGCCCAATCGCCACCATCGTTTCTATGCTGCAGAGCTGGCCCTGGCGTCCTCTTCATGCTTTTTCGCGAATGCGGCCAACATGCTCTGCTCGTAGGACTGGGCCTCCTCCGTATCCAAAGGGCGTTCCAGCGCTGACCAATCGATGTCACCGTCGGTAGCCAGATTTTCATAATCCAGAATCCCCAGTGCCTCGAATTTGGGGCGCACTTTGTCCGTCAGCAGGCCGATACGTCCGAGATTGGGGATCACGCGCTGGAATAACAAATTGCGAAACGTGGACATGACAAATCCGTCCAGTACTTTCTTGCGGGCTTCCTCCACATCCCAACCAAAATGCCGAAAAACGTCAGTGGCGACAAGGCGCTCACGACTGATGGCACAAGCTTCGTAGGCGAACTGAGCACGCTCTTCGCGCTCCTCTTCGGACAGGGTCTTGACGTACGCTTCCAGATAATTGACGCCAAAGGTCACATGCCGCGCCTCATCCCTGGTCACCAGATACACTACATCCTTAAGCACCGGATCAGGGGTCGTTTCACGTGCCGTGGCGAAGGCCGAGAGAGCAAGCCCTTCTATAACAATTTGCATACCGATGAACTTCATATCCCAGCGCTTATCGGTAAGTATCTTGTCGATTATGCTTTTTAAGTGCGTATTGATGGGATACATCATCCCGATGCGTTTTTGCAGGTATTTATTGAAGACTTCGACGTGGCGCGCCTCGTCAAACGTTTGCGACGCGGCATAGAGCTTTGCATTAAACGTTGGTGCGCATGAGCACAGTTGCGACGCTACCAACAGGGCACCCTGCTCTCCGTGCAGGAACTGGGACAAGCTCCAGGCGTTCATGTGTAGCCAGAAATCGTCCTTGGTCTTTTCATCCATGGCCAGATAAGGCTCGTAATCGTGGAGATTCATCATCTCAGGAGCCCGTTGCTCTTCAGGCCAGGGACGATCCCAGTTGATATCAATCTCCGGATCCCAGTTGAGTTGCTTGCCCAGGTCGTAGAGCTTTTTAATTCTGTCATCCTGAATGCTGTAATCCCAGTTATACGAACCGGTCAGGGGAGTCTGAAAAATTTCGGCAATATGATCCACATCCGCACTGGTCAGGACATCCTGCAAGTCAGGATTATCACAGGGGTAATCGGCGCCCGCATACCGCTGTATCTTGCGTGGTGTTTTTTCGGTCCATTCAACTCGCATGGGTAGACTCCGTGGTTTACATCAGCAGATGGCTTGACTATGGGCGATGGTTGCAATCCCATCAAGGTAAAGTCTTGTCATTTTAAGGTCATTTATGGCCAAATAGAGACATGCCAAATACCAGTACTCCAGCCCAATACATACTGATTCTTATCGATATGCTGGAACGGCAGGGCTGTGAGCGCAAAAAGCTGCTGGCTGGAACAACTTTTGCGAACACCGGCATCGCAAGCATCGGAGCTCGTATCAACGATGAAGATTTCAGCCAGCTGGTCGCCAACGCCCAGACCTTGACGGGCGACCCCGCCCTGGGACTGAAGTTGGGGCTGCGTCTCAATTTAAGCGCGCACGCGGTACTGGGCCAAGCCTTTATCACCTGCACCGACCTTGCGCAGGCTATGGATCTATTCCTCAAATACAATCATTTGTTGGCGTCGGGTCTACACCTCGAATTTGATACGATCGAAGAGCAATGCATTCTGACGATGGCAAGCCCGTCCGGAGATGTATCGGTAGAATTCGGCTACGAACTCCTCTATGGCGCGCTCATCAACACGTTGCGGGGTCTGCTGAATGCGCCCGAATTGTGTCTGCGCATGGAGTTACCCTATCCGCGACCGGCGCATGCCGACCTCTATTTTGAAGTGTTTGGAGAGGATGTCCATTTCAACTGCGTGCGCGGCCGCATCCTGTTCCATCGCGAATTGCTGAATACACCGTTGCCGTCTTCCAATCCGGTGTTGCGCAATTTGTACGAGGCTGAATGTGCCCGCTTGCTGGCTGATTTGGAGGAGGAAACCTCAGTCGCTGAGCAAACTCTGCGCTTATTGCGAAAACTGGAAGGTCAGTATCCGCAAATGCCCCAAATTGCCAAGATGCTTAACCTGAGTCCGCGCACTTACCGACGCAGGCTGGATGAAGAGAAACAGTCGTTTCAGAAACTGTTGGATCAGGTCCGAGGGGAACATGCCACGCGCTACCTGCAAAATACTCGCTTGCCGCTCGCGAGCATCGCATACATGGTTGGTTTTAGCGATGCATCAAATTTTCGCCGTGCCTACCTCAAATGGACCGGTATGTCGCCTCGGGCAGTGCGCCGTAGCTAGCGCGCTTTAAATTCGCCGCTCGCTACCTGACAGGTTTTGCCGCACCATTCCTGTGCCATCATCAGTGCCATTAGCTGTGCATCTTCGCTGTATGCCACTGTGCGGCGCCCGTCGGGCAGGTCAACTACCGCCACGGCGCGCCACGGCTCCAAACCTTGATAAAGCACCGTATAACCTGCCACCGAACCCTCACCACAATAGTTAGCGACCAGCTCGCATACACCACTCTCCCGCCGAACTTCTTCCGTGACATCGGCGCATGTCCAGCCCTGCGCGCCAGGCGTGCATGACCACAGCGCACAGCCTTGTTTCGTCAAGAGCCCACTAACGGCCGTGACCAGGCCGGTTTCGCCAGGATTTTGGCGCAGCAATTGGGCCATCTTAACTGTCGCTTGTAACACGAAATTATTAAGTGGGCCGCCGCCAAAACTCATGCCACCGGTGACGCTGACGTTGTGCAGCGGATCCAGACCAAATTCCTGTAATTGCACCCGAACCGCATAGGGAAAACAGGAGTAGAGTTCACACAAGCGGATTTCGTTGACTTTGACACCCGCCAGCTCCATGGCGGCCCGGCCTACGATTCGAAATCCCGGGCAGTCACCCAGCTGCTTACGACTGGCGACTACCGACATGAAATTGGATTCGGCAAATGCCCGCGGAAATACCCATTTGCTGCGGTGAATACCCAAATTCGCGGCTATGCGCGCAGAACACAAAATCAGTCCTGCGGCCTGGTCGACGTTCCACTGACTGTTGTGCAACTTCGTATAGGGGAATGCCAGCATGCGGTTCGCATTCGAATGCTCGCGTATGTAAGTTGCCGGCACCTGATCGTTAGACCAGGCATCCGGATTATCGGCGGCAAGTTCGCTTAATCGCGCATACATCGTGGCGACCTGATCGCGATGCTGGTCAGGCGTCAGCCCCTGCTTGAAGCGCAGTGCACTATCCATTATGGCGTAGTACCCCACCGGCATACCCAGCCCGCTGTCGGACTCTACAGATGACCACATTTCATCCTGCGGACGTAGCGTGATATCCGGCTCTACATCCGTCTGCACGGTTTCAGGTGCCTCGGCGCCGGCCCTGGCCGCGCACAGCAAGCGGTATTTGGCCTCACCACCTGCGACCAGCACTACTTCTGCGTCTCCCGCAATAATGCGCTGGCAGGCACGAGTCAACAGGCTCTGTTGCAAGATGCCGAACTCCGCCAGGAGGGTCGTGGCGGAATGTGCTCCAAGGGCGTCCGCTAGCAAGCGGCCCGGATCGCTGTAGCCCCAAAGGCTCTTGGGAACCAGTATCTCGTCGGCTTTACCCAACAGCGAATTGCATCCAGCATCGACCGCCGCATCGCGCAACGCCCGCTCCATCAAGGCTACCGGCTCAAGCGCCCGCTGGTACTCGTCAATTTTTTGCTGAACTGCCGCAACACCAACCAACACCGGGGTATTGGCGGCGATTTCAGCCACGAATGAACTCTCTGGCGTACCAGTTCAGCATGGCGATTTTTTCTTCCAGAGGTTTATCCGGCTCCATTTCATAGACGTTGCGAAAACCGATAATGACATCAGTTACGCCGATACTTTCAAGCTGCTTAATACCGTCTGGCGTGAACGCGTTTTGGCCGGTAGTGAATACCCTGAAAGTCCTGTCCGTGGTCCCGTATTCCCTGCGCAATTGATTGATGCGGCCGATGTAGGCTTCCAGTTCCTGGATATTTGCGCCCGCGCACATCCAGCCGTCTGCCACCCTGGCCGCGCGCTTCAATGCTGGCTCGGTGTGCCCGCCAATCAACAGGGGAGTCGGCTTTGTCGGTACTGGATTCATTTTATTCGCCGGCATATCGTGCATTTCGCCCGCATAGCCAAAATAGTCGCCGGTTTCGAGCCCTCGCAAAATGTCGATCTGCTCATCGAAGCGCTTACCGCGCTTTTCCCAGGGCACGCCACACACGGCAAAGTCTTCTTCCCAGGGACTGATCCCAATACCGAAATCAAACCGGTTCCCGGAGAGGGCCTGGATACCCTGCACTTGTTTTGCGACGACCGGTGCCTGTCGCACGGCAAGCTTATAGACAAATGTTGCGAAACGGATTTTCTCGGTAACAGCGGCCATCGCCGCCACGGCAATGAGACTTTCAACAAACGGTACACTTTCCAGAAACTCCCGGCTGCCATCCTTGTTATAGGGATACTTGGAGCTCGCCTCCTCGGGATAGCAAATACTGTCCGGTATAGCGATCCCGTCGAAGCCTGCAAGCTCAGCGGCCCGGGCCAATGGGAAGTAGTGGGAAGGATCGCACATGCCTATCTGATAACTGAATCTCATCGCGGGGTTCCTGGCAGCAAAGGGGAGAGGTGTGTGGCAAAAGAAGCATACTTTAGCTGCTAATTACGCCAAGGTCGTCGCAAGATTACAATTTTCCCCCGCTGGCCTCAAATACTGAACCCTCGGCATATCGCCGGACTGTATACTTTTATCCTGTGCACATTACCTGCCAGGACCCTGCCGCGAAACGACGAGTCGCAAGAATGACCAAATCTCCAGCCGAACATCGATCCAATACGGGTGACAGATCCCAACGATTTTTATTTGAGGAGGCAGATATCCGCGGGGAAAGCGTTCATCTCGACACTGCCTATCGAGACATACTTGCCATTCATGAATATGCCCATGGAGTGAGTCGCTTATTAGGTGAATTTCTCTCCGCTGCTGTACTGCTTAGCACCAATCTCAAATTCGAGGGGAAATTGATTCTGCAAGTGAGGTCGGAGGGCCAGATACCCTTGCTTATGGTGGAGTGCGACCACTCGCTGCAGATACGCGGCATCGCACATGGCGCCGAACTCGCCACCTCCGACGAGGACGATCAGTTACTGTGCAATGGACAATTGGCAATCACAATTGATCCCGCCAATGGCCAGCGTTACCAGGGCATCGTGCCGCTGCGCCAAGGCTCCATTGCCCAAAGCCTGGATGCCTATTTCGAGCAGTCCGAACAGTTGAAAACCCGGATCTGGCTGGCTGCCGATGGACGGCGAGCGGCGGGCCTTTTGTTGCAGCAGTTACCGGTACAAATCGCCAATGATGAAACCCTGAGGTTGCATCAATGGGAGCACGCGTGCTCGCTGGCTGCTACCGTGAGAAAGGCAGAGTTGCTTGAACTTCATGCAGAACATCTGTTGTATCGGCTATACCACCAGGACCCGTTGCGCCTGTTTGAGCCATTCCCGGTACGATTTCATTGCACGTGTTCTCGCGAACGCACGCGAAATGCCCTGGCTACCTTACATCCGACTGAATTGGAAGAGTTAGTGAAGGACGCGGGCAGCATCACAATGGATTGTGAATTCTGTAACCAGCAATACGTTTTTACCCGCAACGACCTGGCGGAGTTGTTACATGTCGAAGAAATCAAAACATTACACTGATCGCAAGTTAGGCGAATTTCGCCGAATTTATGCCTCCGGTATATTTCGCATATCGCCGTGTTTCTGACATAATTACGGCCCCTTAACGCCCTAAAAATGGCGCTGGAGCTCCCCGGGGGCCGCGCTTTCTTAAAGACAGGATGCACAATGACCCAAGATATTCACACTGCCCAGGAGTATGCCGACCTGGCGCAATCCAAACTCATTGAAGAATCTTTGAAACGCGGCGAGGGAGTACTGTCCGATACGGGCGCCCTGCTGGTAACTACTGGCAAGCGCACTGGCCGATCCCCCGCGGACCGTTTTATAGTCAAGGAGCCCAGTTCCGAGGACAGCATAGACTGGGGCAGCGTGAACCGCCCTTTCGACAGCGACAAGTTCGATGCTCTTTGGGACCGGGTGCAATCCTTTCTGGCCGTGCGAGACAGGTTTGTCACCCATCTGCACGTGGGCGAACACAGCGACCACTACTTGCCTGTGAAAGTCACCACAGAAACCGCGTGGCAATCGCTGTTTGGCAGAAACATGTTTATCCGTCCCAAGCACTACAACGCTGCCCGTAAACCCGAATGGAATATTCTCAATGTTCCCGGCTTTGAGTGCGTTCCCGAGCGCGACGGCACGAACTCGGATGGTGTCGTGATTATCAACTTCGGCCAGCGCAAGGTTTTGCTCGCGGGTATGCGCTACGCCGGCGAAATGAAAAAATCCATGTTTTCCGTACAAAATTTCCTGCTGCCGGAAAAAGACGTTCTGCCTATGCACTGCAGTGCCAACGTGGGTGAAGCGGGTGACACTACCCTTTTCTTTGGATTATCCGGGACCGGCAAAACAACACTTTCCGCCGATCCCGAGCGTTACTTGATTGGCGATGACGAACACGGCTGGGCCAAGGGCTCGGTGTTTAATCTCGAAGGTGGCTGCTACGCCAAAACGATTGACCTGAGCCAGAAGAATGAGCCGGTGATTTGGGACGCCATTCGCTTCGGCGCGATTATTGAAAATGTCGTGTTGAATGACTCCCGCCGAGCTGACTATTCTGACACCAGCCTTACTGAAAATGGTCGCTGCTGCTATCCGCTCGAACACGTCGAGAAGCGTACCGAAACCAACAGCGGCGGCGAACCCAAGTGTGTGATTTTTCTCACCTGTGATGTATCCGGGGTTCTTCCGCCCGTGTCCATACTTTCGAAGGAGGCAGCGGCATTCCACTTCCTGAGCGGCTATACGGCCAGAGTAGGCTCGACCGAACTCGGGGCCGAAGCCGGTATCCATCCCACCTTCTCCACCTGCTTCGGCGCCCCCTTTATGCCGCGCCCTGCCGGTGATTACGCGGAACTACTGATGAAGCGTATCGAAGATTTCAACAGCAGGGTTTATCTGGTCAACACCGGCTGGATTGGCGGATCTGGCGGCCCTGGCGGAAAGGGCTCCCGATTTCCCATCCCGGTTACCCGAGCAGTCGTTCAGGCCTGCCAAAGCGGTGTCTTGCTGAATGCACCCACCACTCATCTGGACATCCTGAACCTGGACTTTCCCTCCGCAATTCCGGGAGTGGATACCAAGTACATCGACCCTCGCGCCGGCTGGGGAGACGAAAGCATCTACAACGAGCAGGCACGCAAACTGGCCGCCTTGTTCGAGAAAAACATTAAGAAATTCGACGTTTCCGACGCCATCATAGCAGCCGGTCCGAAGTCAAACTGAAGTCCTGAACCCGCCTCTGGCCAGGCCCACTGTATAGTGGGCCTTTCGTGTTTGTCCCGCAAAACTACATTAATGCCGATCGCACGGTGATGTGGCTTGTTCGCGGTCGCCATAAAAAATCACTTTTTATTAGTATGTTTATTCTAATTATTTTTCGTAGTCTGGCCATGAACCGGTGGGGAAGCCCACCTACTTTAGCGTTTCCTAGGAGATGAATCATGGCCGAAAAAACGAAGAAAACCACCAAAACCGCGCGCAAACCCGCCGCCAAACACAAGACTGCTGCCAAGCGCAAACCCACCGTCAAGCGCATCGCCCCAAAATATTCCGCTCCAGAACTAGCTGTGAACGTCCAGGAAACCGGCCGTACCGTGTTTCTGGCTGGCCTCGGCTTCTATGGCAAAGCCTATGACCAGGCGCAAGAGCAGCTCAGCGGTCTGCAAAAGCAATTAGTCGTGCAGCGCAAAAAGGCGGACGAGCTGTACAAGGAACTGGTGAAGCGTGGCGAGAAGCTCGAGAAGGACGCCAAGAGTGCATTGAAGGACATTGAACTGCCGAAGCTGGAACTCGACAACCTGACCGATCGCAAGAGGCTGGAACAGCAGCTGAAAAAAGCCCAAACGCGCTTTAATGAGCTGAAAAAGTCTGTACGTTTCAAATCCGCTGCATAGGCAAAAATCGTCCAGGGTTAATGATCCCCTGCCAGTCAGGGGCTATTTCGGGGTCACTCTGTGGCCCCTTTTTTTTGGTCGCTAATCTGGTTTAATTAGTGTGCGAAACTGTCAAACGAGATCCAGAATTTTTGGAAGGCAAACTGCATGAGCGACGAAAAAAAAGTTACCGACAAAGCCAGTGAAATTGCCCGGAGTATCTGGCTAGCCGGAGTGGGCGCTTATGGCAAAGCCGTGGAGGAGGCGCAAGGCAGGCTGGAGAAGGCCATGGAACCGCCGAAATTGTTTCGCGATCTGGTTAAGGCAGGCACTGCGTTGGAAGAGGACGCCAGGGAAAGCACCATGGCCGCTCGACATTCGGTGGAAGAGCGCATTAACCGCGTGCGCGAGAACTTTCACAATCAACGCCCCGCGCGCATAGAAGACCTGATGGCATTGCATAAAAAAGTCGATCAACTGACCAGGAAAGTCGATCAACTAAGTAAAGTCCTTGGCGAACTGGACATGAGCAGGACTAAGCATCGCAAATTGGCAAAGAAAACTGCTCCCACCCGCAGCGGCGGAAAAACCGGAAAGAAGAATGCAGTAGTTGCGAAATCTTCGAGCAAAAAAATTCCGGGACGCAAGAAGGCCGCTTCCCGTGCGACGTCCGCTACGGGCAAAGGCAAGGCTTAACCTCGCCATTACATGAAAACCAGGGACCGCATACTCCACACCAGTCTGCTGCTATTTAACGAAGAAGGGGAGGTTGACACCACGACGATAGATATTGCCAATGAAATGAACATCAGCCCCGGCAATCTTTATTATCACTTCAAAGGCAAGGATCAGATCATTACAGAATTGTTCCAGCAGTACGAACAAGCCATGATCCACACGTTGTCCGCACCCATCGCGCGCCCCCTGAGTCCCGATCGGAGCCGCGTTGAAGATAACTGGTACTATCTTTATGTAGTAATGGAAGAAATGTACCAGTACCGATTCCTGTACCGCAATCTCGATAATATCCTGCAACGCTATCCTGACATCAAACGCGGTTTTAAGCGCTTGATGCAACTCAAGCGTGCTGCGCTCTATGCAATTTGCCAGACACTACTGCAACAGGAAGTTATCGATGCAAAAGATCACCAGTTGCTTGGACTGGCCGACAACATGACGCTCAACCTGACCTTCTGGTTCAGCTATGAAGCGCTTGTGCACGACAACCGTACGCCCCAGGTCACGATCCATCAGGGCGTATTACAGCTGTTGACCATGGTCGCGCCCTATCTGGGCAAGGACGAACTCAGTTTTTATCACGATTGTGAAACTATTTATGTCAATATGCTGGCAGATGCAGGCTAGTGCTTGCGTTGTAACAAAATGACATCCGCGCCAATGATCTCGAGACTCGCGCCATGCTGTTGCGCCCACCAACACCAGGTGTTCGCGCTGAAGAAGCAGACGTGAGTAGGATCGTTTTTATAATGCCAACTGGTAAACGCCACCGGCTCACGTACTAACTTCGTCATTAGCCCGAACCAACCACCTGGGCGCAACACCTTCCACAATCGCTCCAGTTCCAGCCCCGGCCGATGCAGATGCTCGACTACTTCGGTGGCACAAACAAAATCGTAGCGCCTCTCGAGCGCACCCTCTTCGGGAACGAAAAAGCTGTCATAGAGCGCGACTTCAAACCCGGCTTCGCGGAGCATATGCGCGAGTGCAGGACCCGGGCCACACCCAAAGTCCATGCCTCGGGCACCGGGCGAGAGCCGTTCGATAAGCGGAATCATCATGCGCGACAGGAAGGCCCGGTAATCGGGGTCGTCTACATCGTTTCGATGCAAGGCATACTGTGCCCCTTCTTCCGCGCGGCTCAGGTGCCAATCGCGCGGCACGAACACCAGTTCGCAGGTAGCGCAGGAAAGGTAGGGACGGCGCCTGTCGATAGAGTAAAAGGAAATTTCGGCTCCCGCACATAACGGGCAGTGTATTTCACCGGGCATCTGCTATTATTCCCTTCCTTTCAGGCATCACCACTATTGAGGAGCGTAACATGACCATCAAAACTGGCGACAAAATCCCGGCTTGCACAATGAAGACCATGGGCGAAAAAGGCCCCGTTGACATCTCAACCAAGGATATATTTGCCGGTAAGAAGGTATTGCTGTTTGCCGTCCCTGGCGCATTCACACCGGGCTGCAGCATGACTCACCTGCCAGGCTATGTGGTTAATGCGGACAAGATAAAGGCCAAGGGCGTTGACACCATCGCCTGCATGGCCGTCAACGACGCCTTTGTGATGGGCGCCTGGGGCAAGGCGCAAAACGCCGAGGAACTGCTGATGCTGGCGGATGGCAACGGTGACTTTACCAAAGCACTGGGCCTGGAACTGGACGGCAAGGGATTTGGCCTGGGCACCCGCAGCCAGCGTTTTGCCATGATCGTCGAGGATGGAAAGGTTACCCATCTCAACGTGGAACCCGGCCCCGGTGTAGATGTCAGCTCTGCCGAAAAAATGATGGCCTTGCTCTAAACCCACACTTTTCCCTGACAAATTTCCCCGCTGGAGTAGCGCTTCCTGAAGCGCTACACTTCCCAGTATATGGATTCACTGCCCAACGTACTGATTGATCGCTTTCAACGCCGTGTCGATTATGTGCGTCTTTCGGTAACAGACCGCTGCGATTTTCGCTGTGTGTACTGTATGGCCGAAGACATGGTTTTTGTTGGCAAGCAGCACATCCTCACCCTGGAAGAAATTTTCGAAGTGGCCCGTGCTTTTGTCGAGCTGGGTGTTTCCAAGATACGTCTCACCGGTGGTGAACCTCTCATACGCAATAATATCCTGTCGTTGATCGGGCCACTCGGACAACTTACCGGGCTTGAGCATCTGGTACTCACTACCAACGGCTCGCAGCTACAGCGCCTCGCTGGAACATTGCGGCACTTGGGGGTGAAGCGCATAAACATCAGCCTGGACAGCCTGCAACCACGCCGATTTCGACAGCTCACCCGGCACGGCAACCTGGATCAGGTCATCGCTGGCATCGACGCCGCGATTGCGGCCAGGTTTGATCACATACGCCTCAATGCGGTAATCCTCAAAGGTCGCAACGAAGACGAAGTGTTGGACCTGGTAAACTTCGCGCTGCAGCGCAAGATCGATATAGCTTTCATCGAAGAAATGCCGCTGGGCCTTATTGACGAACATGACCGGGCCCTGAGTTTTTGTAGCAGCGAGGAATTGCGCGATATCATTTCGCGACAGTATGAGCTTCAGTCGCTGGGCGACCCGCGTGAACACGACGGACCAGCCCGTTACTTCGTGACCGGTGATGGACCCACCCGGATCGGTTTTATTTCACCGCACAGCCATAACTTCTGCCACTTGTGCAATCGTGTCAGGGTCACTGCGGAAGGGCGTCTTCTGCTATGCCTGGGCAACGAACATTCGGTCGACCTTCGTAGCGTGCTGCGTGCCCCAGGCTACTCGCTGGATCGGTTAAAGCGAACTATCATCGAGGCAATGTCGATCAAACCCGAGCGCCATCACTTTAACCTCAACGCCACACCGGACATCGTCCGTTTTATGAATGCAACCGGCGGATAGCCATATTTCCTCACAGGCCGTATCGCGTACAATAGCGCCTCTATCCCAGAGGTAAGACGGTGCACACACAACATTTTCCGCAGCTAGCATCCGTTGAGCAAATTGAGCAGGGGTTTGAATCTTACGGCTACATCTGCAGCCGCAAGATTGCAACTGCTGTATTTCTCGCATTCCAGTTGCGCAAACCAGTGCTGGTCGAGGGGCCTCCCGGGGTAGGCAAAACTGAACTGGCCAAAACCATTGCCTTGCTGCTGGATCTGCCGCTGATACGCTTGCAATGCTATGAAGGCCTGGATGAGGCCAAGGCGCTGTATGAATGGAAATACGGCAAACAATTGCTCTACACCCAGGTGTTGAAAGAGAAACTCGGTGACCTGCTGCAGGGCGCTCATAACCTCGCCGAGTCGGTCGCCAAACTGCATCAATTCGGGGATATCTTTTATTCGGAGGAATTCCTGGAACCGCGCCCTCTCCTTAAGGCTATGCAGCAAGAGAAAGGCGCTATCCTGCTGATCGACGAAGTCGATAAATCTGACTACGAATTCGAGTCACTGTTGCTGGAGATCCTGTCGGACTACCAGATATCCGTCCCGGAGATCGGCACCGTAAAAGCACGCACAGCACCCATGGTGTTCCTCACCAGCAACAATACACGAGACATTTCCGACGCCCTGAAGCGACGCTGCCTGCACCTGTACATTCCATTTCCGACAGTGGAATTGGAAGAGCGCATAATTCGCAGCCGTGTGCCGGATGTGGATGAGCAATTGCGCCACCAGTTGGTGGAGTTCGTCCACTCGCTGCGCCAACTGGACCTTAAAAAAGTGCCCGCCATTTCAGAAACCATCGATTGGGCGCGCAGTCTGCTCCTGCTACACGCGAAGGAACTCGACGAAGAACTGGTGCGCAGCACACTCAACGTCCTGTTGAAGTATGAGGATGATATCGAAGCCATGGATTCCGAACTGCGCGCGCTGGTCAGGGACCGTCTGGTCGGCCGGCAAGGGTAGTAACAGCGGGCCGCGATCGAGTCCAACTTCCTGTTGAGGCCAAGCGCGGGGAAACAGAGAGTATGCAGTCCAGTCTAGTCAATTTCATCCAGGTTTTGCGCACGCACGACGTGCGAATTTCTCCAGCGGAAACCCTGGATGCGGTAGATGTCGCTGCTACGCTGGGCTACTCGGACCGCAGTTTGCTGCGCGACGGCCTGGCGATGACACTGGCCAAGACGCCCGAGGAGGAAGTCATTTTCCTGCATTGCTTCGAGCGGTTTTTTCAACAGGACCTTGCCGATTTTTCCGCTACGGATAAATCTGGTGCCTTGAGCGAAGCAGGGGAAGCGTCAGCAACGGCCAAAGCAAACCGGCGAGCTGCGGATTTCACTGCGGCCCAGACGGTAGCGCTGGAGTTGGCCGCTGAATCCGATCCAACTCTACAAGCGCTGCTGCAAACTCCGCTCATGCAAAGCCTGGTCAGTAATAACCGCACAGAACTGACCCTGGCAATGAATCTGGCCGGAGAGCGCGTTGGTCTGCAGCAGATCCAGTTGTTTACCCAGAAAGGCCAATATACGCGTCGCATTCTCGACGCGCTGGGCGAGGAGCACATCCGCAACGCGGTAATCTCACTGGAACAAGCCGAGAGTCCCGCGCTGCCAGCGCTGCAGCGCTATCGCGATATTCTGCGCGAGCAGGTACGCGATTACGTGGAGCGCGAATACCTGCTGCATGCCGAGGGCAAGACTCGGCAGTTTATGGATGACATCCTGAGCAAGACCCGCCTCAACAACATTGAGCACATCTACCTGCACAAAGTGCAGGAGCTGATACGCAAAATGGCGAAAAAGCTGGTCACCCGGCATTCGCGCAAACGCAGGCAACTGAAGCGTGGTCGCCTGGACATGGCGAAAACGTTGCGCAAGGGCATACCCAATGACGGCATCATGTTCAACACCTACTGGCGTCAGGTGAGGAAAGAAAAGCCCCAGATATTGGCGGTATGCGATGTCAGTGGTTCCGTGGCCGCCTACGCCAAATTCCTGCTGCTGTTCTTGTACAGCCTGCAGGACGTACTGCCGAAAGTCCGCAGTTTTGCCTTTTCAAGTCACTTGGGGGAAGTTAGCGCGTACTTCGATGACTATCCGGTCGAAAAAGCCATCGACCTGGTCAACTGGAAATATGGCGGGGCCACTGATTACGGTAACAGCCTTATGGACTTTGCCAAACTGGCGCTGGACGATATCAACAGCAATACCACGGTGATTATTCTGGGCGATGCCCGCAACAACCGGGGCGATCCGAGACTGGATATCTTGCAGAGCATCTACCAGCGTTCCCGGCAGGTGATCTGGCTCAATCCTGAGTCGCGCAGGGCCTGGGGAACTGGCGATTCAGAGATGCTGCGCTACCAAAGCGCCTGTCATTTTAGCGCTGAATGCAATAACCTTAAGCAACTGGAACGCATCGTCGATCAACTGCTGAAGAGCACCCGATAACCACCATGGCCTACCACTGCAAAGACTGCAGCTACCGCGGAGAAAAAAGTGGTCAACTGGGAGAGTGCCCCGCGTGCGGATCTTATAACATCCTGAAACGCTCATTCACCTCGGAGGAGCAACCGCCACCCGCCAAATGGCGCCTCGTAGCCCTGGTGGTACTGTGGGGCTGCCTCATCGTTTTAATCATTGGGAAGTTAATCTCCTGAAACTCGGCGCCGAACACGTTCCATTCCCCTGTTCACTACTCGAGCTGGTGCTGGATCGCTATGCCGAGCCACCCGCTGTCGGCCGCAACGCTCATCCCATGCAACTCAATGAGTTGCTCGAGTATTTGAAAAACATCGACAATTTCAATTTGTCGCCGTGGGTTGCGGTCGCGGCCCAAACTGAAGCAATCGGTGATCCCGCGACACCTTCGCGGGAACAGGTCGCTATTCTGCGCTGGCTGGGCAAGGCCCTGGAGATCTGGGAAAAGCAATTCCCACTGGAAGGCCGCCTCGCCGCCCAGGTCCGCCGGCTGAAGCCGCTGTCGGGCGCACTTGCTATCGTCGACCCGACATTCATGCAGCCGGGTGCGCATCCCCTGCACAAGTTGCTCGATAGTATCCAGGCCAAAGCCATTGGATGGCAGGTGCGCCTGGACAGAGCGGGGGCAATCCTTGAGCAACAGGTCACCCGGGCCGTCGACCAGTCGCGCGAGTGGTTTGAAAACAAATCCATTGACCTTGCAGGTATCGGCAACGAATTTTCAATGGCTACGGAACGCGATCAGGCACGCGCGCAACGCATGATCCAGCGTGTGGTCGACGCCGAGGCAGGGAAAGTCAAAACCGCCGCCGCCAAGCAAACCGCCGCGCACATGATCAATACCCTTCTGGATAAATTTGCCGCCCCGGA
>JADMIO010604073.1_pt1 | contig 33896 bp, 25 predicted proteins | sample 8958161 | NCBI WGS metagenome assembly JADMIO01 (sample SAMN16585339, study PRJNA669376) | soil metagenome | isolation source: Crop rotation soil | place: USA: Cullars Rotation, Alabama | collected 2011 | reverse complement strand
GCCGCGACTTCAAGTCACGTGAATTCCAAGCTTCGGATCCCACTGTGCTGGAAAGATTGTATTTCTGACATACATGGGTGCGAATTTTCTTTTTGCTTCACTGTATTATTTTCTTGACATCGGTCATCTGAACGGAATGATTTCTCATGCACCCATGGATGAATTTCTTGAAGCATTTTTTTTCAGCACGCAAACCATTTCCACCGTTGGCTTTGGACGACTGAATCCATCCGGAACCTTGATGAGCTCCATTGCGGCCATTGAATCCATGGTTGGATTGCTTGGATTTGCCCTGGCGACGGGATTGCTTTATGGCCGCTTTTCACGCCCCATCATTAAATTATTATTCAGCGAAAATATTATTGTTGCACCTTACAGGAACCAATCAGCGCTGATGTTTCGGGTAGCCAATAAAAGAAGAAATCAGCTGGTGGAAGTGGAGGCTGTCCTCATTATGTCGCGCGTGGAAAAAGAAAACGGAAAAAACGTCCGTAAGTTCAATACGCTGAATCTTGAGCTGGATCGGATCAGCATTTTATCCATGACATGGACCATTGTTCATCCGATTGATGAGAGTAGTCCCATGTATAATATGAAACCGGAAGATTTAGCCGACAAAAATGTGGAATGGCTTGTGATGATGAAGGCCTTTGAAGAAACATTTTCCCAGACCGTTCATTCACGCACCTCGTACAAGCATTCCGAGCTCGTGCATGGCGCCCGGTTCAGCACCATTGCAGAAGCCGGCGAAGGCGGATCCGTCGTAGTTCAGCTGGACAGGATTCATGAATTTGAAAGAGTGGATATTTAAGAGGAACGCATCGTTTGTCAGAATTTTTAATAATCTTATCTTTGCGTTTCCCAAAACCAACACATGACTGTCAGAAAAGACTTCCGTTATTCAACGGCATCGGAACCCCATCGCATTCGCACAAAAAAAATTCTTGAGGAACATCCGGAGGTTCGTGAGCTGATTGGAAAAAATCCCTACACATTCGTGGCGCTTACCGGGCTTGTGCTGGGCATGGTGTTGCTGTCCTACCTGCTGAGAGATTCCTCGTGGTGGCTCATTCTGTTGGTTTCGTACGCTGTGGGAGCATTTTTGAACCATTCTCTCTTTGTGATGATTCATGAAACAACGCATAACCTTCTTTTTAAGAGCAAGTCTGCAAATTTACTGGCTGGTATTTTTGCCAACCTTCCGCATATCCTGCCAAGTGCAGTTTCCTTCTCGCGTTACCACCTTAAACATCATTCTTTCCAGGGCATTCATGAACTGGATGCTGATCTTCCGGACAAATGGGAAGCTCGCTTCGTCAATAATTCCGCTTTGGGAAAGGCGTTCTGGTTATTCATGTTTCCTTTTTTTCAATTCAAAAGGACCTTTCGCTTAAAGGAAATAAAGCCGATTGATGGATGGGTGATTCTGAATTGGGGTGCCCAGGCCGCTTTCAATGTAGCGCTTTGGGTTTTCTTCGGCCCGAAGGCATTTTGTTTTATGCTGATCAGCTTCTTTTTTGCCGTTGGCCTTCACCCTTTGGGTGCACGCTGGATCCAGGAACATTATTTAACGCTGGATGAAAACCAGGAAACGTACAGCTATTACGGAGCTCTTAATACCGTTTCTTTCAATGTTGGTTATCACAATGAGCATCATGATTTTCCTTCCATACCGTGGAATAAGTTGCCGGAATTAAAAAAGCGGGCAAACAATTATTATGACTCACTTTACTCGCATAAGTCCTGGACGAAATTGTTTTTTCGCTTTTTGTTTGATAAAAATATTTCGCTGTTTGCAAGAATCATCCGGACTGATCGGGGAAGAGTTACTCTTGCCGATGAATCAAAACCGGATATGGAGCTGGTAAAAGATGTGGACTTAGTGAAAGAAGAAGCTCTCGGATAAACACCCTAAGATCAAGGATTTTCTGATCTTAATTTCACAACAGCATTCTTCACTTTTTTTATTGTAGTCTCAATTTCTTCTTTGGTTGTATATTTCCCCAATGAAAACCGGAGGGATGAAAATGCAAGTTCATCCTTTACATGCATGGCTTTCAATACATGCGATGGCTCAGGGACAGCCGAAGTGCAGGCGCTTCCGGTAGCAACAGCAATATTTTTCAGCTCACCAATCAGGGCACTGGCTTGTATACCGGAAAAAGAAAGATTCACTATATTAAACAGGCGATGTTCACGACTCCCGTTTAAAAAAATACCTTCCAATGCCAGCAATTCCTTTTCAAGATGATCTCGTAAAGAAGCGATTCTTTTTTTATCGGAATCCATTTCCCGAGCGGCAATTTCACATGCTTTTCCAAAGCCGGCTATGGCAGGAACATTGAGTGTCCCGCTTCGCAAACCTTTTTCATGACCTCCGCCATCTATAAGAGGAGAAAGCGTAACCCGAGGATTTTTCCTTCTTACAAACAAAGCACCGATCCCTTTCGGCCCATAGAATTTGTGCGCACTCATGCACACTAAATCAATTCCTTCAAGCTGTACATCAACCGGAATTTTTCCGCATGCCTGCGTGGCATCACTCATCAGTAGACAATTTTTTTCATGAACGATGCTCGAAATTTCTTTCATCGGATGCATGACACCGGTTTCATTGTTCACCATCATTATACAAACAAGAATTGTTTTTTCAGAAACTGAACGCCTTAGTTCTTCAAGGTCAATGAGCCCGTTTTTATCAACTCCGAGCGTGGAAATTTCAGCTCCGGATTTTTCAAGATGTTTGCAGGTATCCAGCACAGCTTTGTGTTCCGTGGCCAATGTCACAATGTGATTTCCTTTCGAACGGTAAGCTTCAAATACTCCTTTTAGTGCAAGATTAACAGCCTCGGTAGCCCCCGACGTAAAAATAATTTCACCCGGTTCTGCATGAATTAATTTCGCAACCTGCTCACGTGATTGTGTCACCGCTTCTTCAGCAATCCAGCCATAAGCATGGGTTTTACTGGCAGCGTTTCCAAACTTTTCGGAAAAGTACGGCAGCATATCCTGCAAGACGCGCTGATCAACAGGTGTTGTTGAATTGTAATCGAGGTAAACAGGTAATTCCATCTGAAAATTTCTGCCATACAAATTTCCTTATTTTTACGGCACTAAAAAATTTATTTCATGCAAACGCATCATCACGATCATGTACATACTGAAAAACATTTTCAACAATCTGCAACTGTCCGGGACATTGTTATTGGCATGTCCGACGGGCTTACGGTTCCTTTTGCCCTTGCAGCCGGTCTTAGCAGCGTGTCAAGCGTGAGCAACGGCATCATCATCACAGCAGGCCTGGCTGAAATTATTGCCGGATCAATTGCGATGGGACTCGGAGGTTACCTTGCAGGTAAAACTGAAATTGAGCATTACGACAGCGAATTGAAGCGCGAATACATGGAGATCAAAGAATTTAATGAAGTTGAAAGAAAGGAATGCCGCGATATTTTTGCCGAGTACGGGTTGTCTCATGAGTCGCAGGAAAAAATAGTGGATGAGCTTGCAAAGAATGACGATAAATGGGTTGACTTCATGATGAAGTTTGAGCTTGGCCTGGAAAAACCGGACATCAACCGAGCACGTCAATCCGCCCGTAACATCGGGCTGGCCTATATTGTCGGTGGAATCGTTCCGCTCACAGCTTATATGTTTACAGGGTCACCATCCAGCGGATTACTCTTTTCATGCATCATTACCATTGCATGTCTTCTTACTTTTGGATATTATAAAAGCAAGGTGACCGGGCAGCCTGCTCTGCAGGGAGCTATGCGAACAACTGTCATCGGTGTGATTGCCGCTGCAGCAGCCTTTGGAATCGCACGACTATTCAGCTGATCTTTTCTTTCAGCCAGTTTTTATAATTAATGATCTCTGCATCACCTTCTGCTTCTTTCTCTTCTGAACGCAGCACCGACTGAATCTGGCCGTAAAGAATTTTATCTTTTTTAATCTGGTCTGTGACAATCATTCTACTCATAATGTCCAGCATTTGTTTTTCCCGTTCACTTTCTTTTTTCAATAAAAAATCTTTGAAATCTTTTTTCACCTGCCTGATTTTAACTTCGAGAATGTCGAAGTCCTGCACTTCATAACGGATCATCAATTCGGCAATAGAAATTTTAAATTTAAGAGTACGATCTGCATTTTGAAATCCTTCAAGCAAATAAACTTTATTGAGGTTGCGGACAGACTGGTGATAATCATGGATATCAAAAAATAATACAGAGAGATTCAGGTAAATAAACATCTTGTAAAAAGGAGTTGACATCAACTTTGTATTTTTCATTTCTTCAAGGATCTCGATGCCCTTTCTTTCATCCAGCTTTGAATAATTAATCACCAATGAGTTATAGTAATAGAAAAGATATTTGTTGTAAAGAAGACGGTGGTGATCTTCCATAGCGGCCTTCAGCTTCTCGGCATACCGGAGTGATTCTTTCAGTTTATTGGTTTTGAAAAGCGTATTCACAATGAAGACCAGCATCTGAAGCCTGGTATCATGATTATTCCGGTTGAAGAGTTTTTCCTTTTCAAATTCATCAAATGTTTTCAGCAGGTAATCTTCCAATGCTTTGTATTCGCGCTTTTGTAAAAGGATGCGACTGACGGCATCGTATATTTTGAAACGGAGCTTTGAATTTTGTATCAGCTCCTGGTCCTTTGAAACTTTGTTTAATGTTTTTTGCAGCAGCGGAATGACAGGATTTGCATTGGAGGAAAAATTCTGGGTAACCTTCATTTTGTAGCTCACCAATGCCAGGATATCATCAATGACGCGAAGCTGGTAAATCTGACCGAGATTTTTTTTCCGGTGCTCGATGTATTTTTCAGGGTTGATGGAAACCAGCTCATGCGACAGTTTAATGAACTCACCGTAAATAATGTCGAGCAGCTCAAAGTTTTCTATTTTTTTAGCTTCATTTTCTGCGCGTTTCAGGTAGTAATAAGCACACCGCGTATTGTTTTTATTGTAATAAAATTTTTCGAGCGCAAGCAGGTGCAGGATGTATACCACCTGGTCGTCATCAAAATGCTGAACCATCAGGCTTTTATTCAGATCCTGGAGCAGCCGGTGTTTTAACCGGTAAAAAGAATTCTTTGAATCTTCCGAGTACAGCCGTCTATGAATTTTCCGCTCATCATAATTTTCTCCTGCTTTCCGGATGAAATCGAAGAGCTCGGCATCTTTTCTTGAATCTACATCGCGGCTTCGTGAAATAAAAAGCTTGAAGAAGCGAACCTGCTCCTTATTCATACCTTCTATAACCTGGTTCAGGATGTCCATAATGAGCTTTTAAACGAGTAAGGAAAAGTAAATATTTATTATCACACTACAAAGCGTTTGGGTAGTTTTGGTCAACAAATAAATTTAACCGCTATGAAGAAGCTATTTTCATTGATACTGATTACCGCGTTAGGGGTTTTTTCAAGCCAGGAATCTTTCGGGAATTCTCATTTGAAAATTGTCAAACTGGTCAACTATCCTGATACGGCTACAATGGGCCAACCGTATGGAAATATCCACATATGGGTAACAAACACCGGGTCGGATTTTTTCTTTGGAGACATTCATATTTATTGTAAGTCGCAGAGTGTGGGGATTGTAGACACGTTGAGAGACGGTCCCTTGCCCAATTATGCGCTGAATCCAAACGGGGAAGACACCATTTCTCTTCCCATAAACCCCCCGACGTTTTTTTTCCGGCCAACACTTTATGCTGCAGGGGATAATATCATTGTAGTCTGGCCTTTTGCTGCAGCCTCTAATTTTAGTTTTGAAACGTACCAGACAGGAGTATTCCTGTATGATGCGGTCGGCATCAGCGAAGTGAAAAAAATGGATATGAGTGTTTATCTGAATCCGGTTTCCAGGACTCTTACCATAAATTACGACGATAAAAATGCCGTTGAACGCGTAAGAATTTATGACCTTTTTGGAAGAGAAGTGTTTGTCGCTGACGAAGCCGTCAGTACAATTGATCTTACAGGATTCAAAGGAGGAGTTTACATCATCGAGATGAACGACAGAAATGGAAACAGGATTATTAAAAAGATTCTTGTCACAATTGAATAACTCATCCGTCATGAAAAAGAAAAATTTGAATCATTCTCCGTCTCTCTTACTCACGCTGGCCGTTATGATGATATCTGCGCTGCTGATTTATAAAGTGTTTCCAAAGCCGGGCGAAGGGATTGCCGCCTGTAATCAGGAAACATCCGGCAAATGTTCTCATCCGACAGAATGCACAAGAAATAAATAACAAATAAACCACCACTAAAAAGATGAAAATGAATTTTGAACTACAGGAAAAATTCCGCATCATGTTTTACAACCTGAAAATGCCGGTACGAAGAGTAAAGGAGAAATTGAAGGATAGCCGGGCTACGATGGAATTGCTTTTCGTTTCAGGTGAAAGTGATCTGATAAATTCTGTCAGGGGTCTGGAGCCTCAGGCAATCATCATCAATCACCAGGACTGCAACGATTCCAATGTTCCGGAAATCCTGCAGGAATTACGCAAGTCAATCGATACACCCGTTATCATCTGGTGCGGAAACATGAGTGAGTTTACCTCGCGAAAGCTTTTAGCATTCAAGAATACATACACACTCAATGTAGCAGATGGTTTTGTTGCATTAAACGAGGTGCTCTCGAGAATTGAAATGAAAATAAAAAACCCCGCTATCTGGGTTTAGTATCCCCGATGAACAGGGCGGATTTATTCATCATCAAAAAGTAACGTCATGGAAAGAAAGGATTTTTTAAAAGGGTTGGGAGTTATCGGTATCGGTTCCCTGCTTCCCCTTGAAAAAGCAAAGGCCGCCATGGGCGGTAATAAAGCGTCAGCACCGGAAGGAACATGCATTCTGATCCCGGGCGAAACAGAAGGACCTTATGTGTTTGATCTGAGCAGTAATTCAAGCATGTTCAGGCAGGATATCAGGGAAGGAAATCCCGGAACCCAGGTTAACTTAACGCTTACTATTGTCAATGTAAACGACAACTGCAACCCGATTCCCAATGCACGGGTTGATATATGGCATTGTAATAAAGACGGGTACTATTCGGAGTTTGCAAATCAACCAGGGTACCTTGGAACGCAAAGTCATCTTGGAGAAACTTTTTTCCGCGGTATACAACTTACCGATGCAAACGGGCAGGTTCAGTTTATAACGATTTATCCTGGCTGGTATCCGGGAAGAGTTACTCATATTCACTTCCAGGTGTTTTTAAATTCAGTGTTGAAAGCTACATCGCAGGCTGCATTTCCTGACAGCTTAACTACGCAGGTGTATAATACATCGCTGTACTCTGCACATGGCCAGAACTCCACTACGAATTCCAATGACGGCGTATTTTCTGATTCATCAAATACTCAATACGAACTCCTGACTATAACAGACAATGGTTCCGGTGGCTATGATGCTTCGCTGATGATTGGAATTTCAGTGCCGGTAACGGGCGTTATCAACCTTGAACCGGAAACCGGGGGACAGTTTAAACTACATCAGAATTATCCGAATCCATTCCATGAGGTAACGACATTTTCATTTTTCCTTGCAAATCCTTCGCATGTGAAACTCGAAATTTTTGATTTGCAGGGGAGGAAGGTAATGGACGTTATCAATGAAAGGATGGCTTCAGGGGAACAAAAAGCAGCGTTGAACAGGAAATCAAATGCAATGAGGCTTACAGAAGGAAGCTATGTGTATCAGCTTACCGTTGAAAACGAAAATGGAATATTTCGTCAATGCAAAGCATTGATGACCGAGTAGTGCTTTTTTCATGTTTATGTTTATGTTGTGAGAGGGGCTGGCGCATTGCCAGCCTTTTTTATTTGTAAAATTTATTTGAATTACCTTTGTTGTCCATTGTTCAGATGACCACTAAACTGCTTCCAATGCTTTATTGCAACAGCCTGACCGAGTATTCACGTTATAAAACACGGGAAGTGAAAGCAGGTGATTTAGGCATTGGCGGGAGCAATCCCATACGGATTCAGTCAATGACTACGACTGATACCATGAATACGGCAGCTACCGTTGAGCAAAGCATCCGCATGATCGAAGCAGGGTGCGAGCTGGTTCGCATCACTGCTCCAAGTATGAATGAGGCGAAGAATTTAAAAAATATTAAGGATGAATTGCTGAAGCGTGGATATAAAATTCCATTGTGTGCAGATATCCATTTTACCCCGAATGCTGCTGAGGCTGCTGCCCGCATCGTTGAGAAAGTGAGAGTGAACCCCGGCAACTACGCAGACAAAAAAAAGTTTGAGCACATAGAATACACCGATGCGGCATACGATTCTGAGCTGAACCGTATTCGCGACCGGTTTATCCCGCTTATAAAAATCTGCAAGGAATATGGAACGGCTATGCGAATCGGAACAAATCATGGTTCATTGAGTGACCGGATATTGAGCCGTTACGGCGACACTCCGTTGGGAATGGTTGAATCGGCCATGGAATTTCTCCGGATCTGTGAAAGCGAAAACTATTTCAGCATTGTCCTTTCCATGAAATCGAGTAATCCCCAGGTCATGGTCCAGGCCTACCGGATGCTGATTATGAAAATGCAGGAAGAGGGAATGAACTATCCGCTTCATCTCGGAGTTACGGAAGCAGGAGAAGGAGAGGACGGAAGAATAAAATCCGCAGTCGGGATCGGGACCTTGCTTGAAGACGGGATCGGGGATACCATTCGTGTTTCATTGACCGAAGAGCCTGAATTGGAAATACCGGTGGCTAAAAACCTGGCTGAACGGTATTCAAGAAGGGCAGAATTACAAAAAGCAATACCTGAAGTTACCGGTTTACAGTTTGCTGTTTACAATCCCAATGAAAATAGTGCTAAACCGGAAACAGTAAACCGGAAACGATATTCTCCCTATGAATACACGCGCAGAAATACACATGAAGTGCTGAACATAGGCGGTCATAATGTTCCGCGTGTTATTTCAGATTTTTCGGATCGCGATACAATTTCACCGGCAGCTTTATTCCCTGCAGGATATAATTATTCCGTTGCGCTTGATAAATGGAATTTATCTGACCAGGCTTGTGATTATATTTTTACGGGAGACAAAATGCTTGATTTTGAAATTCCCGGAACGCTTGGTGTACTGGTAAAGTATAAAACATGGAAAACAAATTCAGGGAGAGAGAGGCATTATCCTTTGTTCACGGTTAAAGAATTCCTGGATGCAGAGAAAAGATCGACCGAACTTAATTTCATTTCGATGGATTGTCAGGCTGAGCTTGCTTCAGCATCTGTATTTATTCAGACACTGAAACAAGTTCAGGATGATAAAAACATCGTATTGATCTTTGAAACCGGGAATGAGCACGGAATGGCAGAGCAGCGGAGAGCATTTATTGAGTTGCTGCAGAATCAAATAAATATTCCTGTCGTCGTAAAAAGAAATTATCAAAATATTTCTGAGGAACAACTTCAGCTCCATTCGTCAACGGATATTGGCGCTTTGCTTATTGATGGTTTTGGTGACGGTATATGGATTGAGCAAAATCAGAAACCGGAAATCAGAAACCACCAAAGGCGAGTCTCGCTGAAAGCGGATCAGAAATTTGTCAATGCATTATCGTTTGGTATTCTGCAGGCGACACGTACACGGATTTCTAAAACTGAATACATCAGTTGTCCAAGCTGCGGTCGAACACTTTTTGATTTGCAGGAAACAACAGCAAAGATCCGTTCCCGTACCGATCATCTGAAAGGCATTAAAATCGGTATCATGGGTTGCATCGTTAATGGCCCCGGCGAAATGGCCGATGCCGATTATGGATATGTCGGAACCGGAGTCGGTAAAATCACCTTATACAAGGGAAAAGAAATTGTACAACGAAATATTGACTCAGAGAAAGCCGTAGACGCACTGATTGATTTAATCAGGCTTCACGGTGATTGGGTCGAGAAGGAAAACAGCATAGAGGTATAATGAGCAGCTTTCATCTCCATAACCTTCAACGTTAAACTCTAAACTTTACTGCGGCTTCTTTGCTTCTTCCAAAGCAGCTTTTGCCCTGGCCTCTCCCCAATGTGGAACGATGGTGTTAGCTGGTTTAAACGCAGCAAATTTCTGAACGGCTATTTCCAGCACAGGAATCGCTTTATCTTTTCCGCCACCCCATTGCGGAGGTGTATACATCAATCCTTGCCCCCTTAAAAAATAAACACGAGGATTTTCCTTATCAAGCTGTTCGGCCTTACTCAACAGCATGGCCGACTTCATGCCGAGCTTTTGTCCACGTGCCTGCGGATCAACAGATAGTTTCATCGAGTTGATAAAAGATTTCATGACATATATTTCTGAGTTGTCTGGCTGTAATGAATCCGCTTTGTTAATGAGTGCTTCAGCCTTATCATAATACTCATCTTTTTTTATATTCTCGGTCTGCTTCATTCCAATCATCACTTCGCAAAATGACTGGTAATAGAGCGGTAGCCATTCCTTCGGATTGGCATTTGCAATTCTCTCAAAACCGTTGTAAGCATCCTGGAATGTGTTCGGTGCAGATTCTTTTCCGGCAGAGTCAATCATGGCAATATTTTTTTCCATTGCCTTCACAAATCTTGCGTCCTGTGCCTCTGACAGGTTGATTGCAAAGAATGCAATCATTATGGTTAACAGCGTTTTCATTTTTTCTGGTTTTTGGTTTTATAGTTTGGTAGATCTTCCTGCTTAGTTATACTTATCCGAATCATCTTTCCTGGAACCAATATTAATAAAAGTTCCGATGAAAATAAATCGTGTGGAAGTCGGGACAACTTCAGCCCGCCTTGCTCCGTCAGATGAATAACGATATGTGAACACATTGTCAATGCCTAACACGTTAGTTACTGAAAAGACAACGACTGCAAAGCTTTTAAATATGGACGTCAGGTAGCTTGCATTTACACTGAGGTTATGATAGGGCTTGGTGTAATCAGACAGGAATTCTGAAGACGGACGGTTCGGGTTATAATATGGCCTGCCTGAATTAAATGCATAGGTGAACCCCGGTTGTAAATTCAGCTTTGGAAAAAAATATTTGTAAACGATGCTGAACGTATGCTTCGCTGCAAATGTTGGTGTTGCTTCAACCGGGAAATTCCTGTAATCTCTTTTCGTGTCGAGATAAGAATACGAGATCCAGTAATCACCATATTTAAATGTCTGCTTATCACGCCAGAAAATATCAAAGCCTTTCGCAAATCCATCACCATTATTCGTGAAAACAGAATCGAATCCTGTAGCTGGAGATACGGGAATTTCTTTTACCAGCTGATTGTATTTTTTATAATAGGCCTCTACGCGAAACGTTCTTTTCTCTGATACGATCTGGTAGTTAAGAATGTAGTGTGTGGCTTTTTCGTAATCAAGTTCAGGATTCCTGAAGAGAAAACTTTTATCAGGAGTCTGGAAAAAATCTCCGTACGCAACGGACACCTGTGAATATTTTCCGGTTTTATAGGCCAGTGAAACACGCGGCGCAACATTCGACTTTTCAAGGATATCAGAAAATTCATAACGAATTCCGGTCCGTGTCACTAACTTCTGAGTGATGTAAATATCTCCTTCAACAAAACCGGCTCCGAAGCTTTCTTTATAAATCCGCTGATAAGACAGGTATTGCTGGTTGATATCCGGGCGTTGAAACTCACCGCCAAAGCGGAGCATGGAAAGGCTGCCAATTCCCCTTGAAACTGTGACTCGTCCCTGGTAAAGGGCATTGTGGTTGTTAATGGGAATGGTGTCGAAGTGAATGTCATCTTTATTATCGCTGAAAGAAAAAGCCGTGAATAAGTTCCACTTCTTAGCAATGATGTCTTTGTAAGAAGCATTCGCAAACCAGTTATCATTGCTGAGTGTGAAAGAATTCTTCAGCTCACCGGTTTCATCTTCGATGTTGTCGAGCTTAAGCCCAAGTGCGTTGTGACCGTAGTTAACAAACGTTTTTAATAAACCGGTAGAGGAAGTTTTCAAACGATAAACCATGGAACCGCTTGTGGCTTCAGGAGGATGTGTCCAGTCACGGTGTTGGGTGATCAAAGACATGTACGGTTTCAGGTTTGTATGGCCGGCATAAAATCCCAATGAAGATTTTTTAAACGCAATGTTGTGTCCTACGCTTAACCCAACACTCATAATCCCGATATTGGTTCCGGTCTGTTCAACTACATCCTGTGTTTCAAGGATCAGTGCAGAAGATAAAGCTTGCCCGTATTGTGCAGAATATCCGCCGGTGGAAAAACTGGTGCCTTTAAACAGGAAAGGGGAGAAGCGACCTCGCTGAGGCACATCGGGAACAGATGTGAAATATGGATTGTCAACGGCAATTCCGTCAATGATGGTCCTTGTTTCAGAAGCATCTCCACCCCGGACGTACAAGCCTTCTTTTTCACCGATTTGTTGTGTGCCCGGCAATGTCTGTAGCGCTCCGTATACATCGCCGTTTGCGCCTGCTGTAGTTACGATGTCAAGCGGTTTCAGGATGACCATTTTTTTTTCATCGCTGGCCTCAAATGATCCTGCAGAAATGGTCACCGTATTCAATTCTGTTGATTTTTCTTTCAGCGAAATTTTAACAGTGATTTCTTTTCCCTCCAGTTTTACCCTTTGCTCGTAACTTTCAAAGCCAAGAAAAGATGCGCCGAAAATTTTGTCCCCGGTTTCGTCCGTCACAAATGAAAATTTTCCGTTGACGTCAGTGGACGTGCCGTCGTAAGTGTCTTTGATAAAAACATTGGCACCGGGAACCGGTTTGCCTTCTTTGTCGGAAATGGTACCTGAGATTTTTGTCTGGGCAAAAAGTGACAGGGGCAGTAAAAAAATAAAAATGGAAAGTAAAATGCGATTCATGTCTCGTCATTAATTTATTTTGCCGAATACTTCCTTCGAGACCCAGCTTTTCCCCCAGTCATCAATTTCCTCTTTCGACCAGAGTTCGGGATAGAAAATTCTTTTTTGAAAACGGGGAGGCAAATATTTTTGCCAGTTGGTTCCACCTGTTGCAGGGATATCTGAAGCTTCCTGTTGCAGGTATCGCACGGCTGATTTATAATGAACAAGCGGCCAGTTCACATTTACATTTACATCGAGCATTTTCAAGGCATTTACAAGCTTCGGATTCTGCTGATCATCCTTGCTCAATGATTTATATTTTGCCCACAGGTTTTTATCCCGGTATTCCTTTGCAAGAGCAATGAACTGCTCACTGTACTTTTTTTCAAACTGCTCGAGTGTGAGGGTCTTTTTTCCGGATGCCAGCTCTGTTGCGCCCTGCTTCCAGTAAATGTGTTCATACATTTCTTCGATGGAACTTTTTGAAGAGAAATTTTTTCTCACCTCTTTATCAACCAGCTGAATAAAATCAGCAGAACAGATTTCAATCATCCTGTATTGAGCAGATTGGAAGCCGCTTGCCGGAAGCAATGCCATGCGGAAGAGAAGAAATTGTTCCCGTTCCATTCCGTCCACCATGATATCAAATGATTTCGTCAGTGCTTCAAAATACCGGTTGATGCGGGTCACGCGCTCAGCAAAAAAATTCACGTCAATCGTTTCTTTCCAGCCAAGATCATGGCCGTTTGGTAAAACATTTCTCCCGTTGTGAGCGACCTGGTTTAACTCGTGCAGACAAAGCTTGAAATACAACTCCGTGATCTGGTGGTAAACGATAAAAATCTGTTCATCCGGAAAATCTGTTTTCGGATTCTGAAGCGTGAGCAGCGTGTCAACGTGCGTATAGTCCCAATAAGGAAGATAGTTTGAAAGCAACAATCCGTCGAGGTAGTTCGGGAGACTCTGTCCCATGCCTTCATACTTTTCATTCAGCTTTTTAATCCGCTCAATGATATCAGGAGTAAGTTCCATTGTACAAAGAAAATAAAAAGGATTACACCGATCATAAAAAAGATTACACCGATTATTTAGAATAAAACAATCGGTGTAATCAAAAAGTAATCGATGTAATCCTTATTTTATTAATGCGGGCGTGTTGTTCAGGTTTTCAAAATCAACCAGGTCCATTTTTATGGAACCAACTAAAATATCCGTTTGAACGCGCACAGGAATCCTGTTTTTGTCGTCTGAGACCCAAACAGTCATGTCTTCCTTTTCCTTGAACACACGACCCTCCTGCAGCATCGGCCTGATTTTAATGCAGTGAAAGGTTCCTTTTTTACTGTCAATATCTTCCTTCCCGATGTATTTTATGTTCAGCGGAATGACTGCATCATCGAGGTAACCATTGATCGGAAAAATATCACCTTCCTTTGCATTTGCAAAATCAAGATTGCGGGCATAATAAAAAGCAGAAATTAAATCCTGTGTATATTCAGGAATAGCAATGGCTTTTTTTGCACTGGTAGCAGAATCTTTGAAATGATTAAAGCTTACATTCTGATTGATGATGTATCCGCCTTCGTTCACGCGCCTGATAAACATCCATGGAATCAACGCCTGTTTATCAATGATGCTTTCATAGCGGTCGCGAACTTTAAAAAACCAGTCGAAGGCACCCACTGTACGTCCTGTTCCTGTTACCTGGTAGCATTCACGGCCACCCATGTTTTTCATGGAAGAATTTACTTCGAGGGTGGCTTCCCCGGCATCCACAATTCCATAGTGAATCCTGAACCGAAGTATTTCACCGGGTTTGAATGCATCATTAGTAAGTGTGCGGAGTGTTTTTTGCGCGTCCGATGATTTGCCGGCAAAACTGAAGAGAACAAATGCGATGACCATGATTTTTTTCATGCGCACCCGGGTTGCAAAGACTGTTCCACTATTCATTTGATCCTAAAAATATGAAATGAATTTGGTAAAGGGTAGAAAATTCGAACCTTTCAGTAAAAAAATCTGAATTATTTTTTGAGCTGAAAATCAGTCTCGTGGTGATTCATAAGAATCGTCATCACTCTCTCCGGAAGTAAGTTCTTCGTTCGAATCTGAAATTTTTTCTTCGTGCTCGATGAAAATGGTTTTCCGGTCCGGTAAATCGGAAGGATCCACAGCATCTTCGACAGCAATAATTTCGTCGCCGACGATTGTCTCTGTCTCACCTGGGATAAAAGTTTCTTCCGTATCTGACAGTTCAATCGGCACACCGATTTCATTTTGTTCCACATGCAGATCTTTCAGTTGAGGAAGATCTTTTACGGATTTGATCCCGAAATAATCCATGAATGATTTGCTGGTGCCATACACAAGCGGCTTGCCGGGAGCATCGCTCTTGCCATTGATTTCAATCAATTCTTTTTCGAGCAGCTTTTGTACGGCATAATCACAGTTTACTCCGCGGATGTGTTCCACCTCTGCTTTTGTAATTGGCTGCTTGTATGCGATGATGGCCAGTGTTTCCATGGCCGACGTAGAAAGCTTCTTTTTTGCCTTGTGCTGGATCAGTGCACTTACAGTCGCATGAAAATCCTTCTTGGTGAGGAACTGGTATCCATCGGCAATTTCGACCAGCCCAAATGCAAATTCTTCAGACTGGTATTTTAATTTGATCTCTTCGATGGAGGCAGTAATTTCCTCATCAGAAAGCTCCCATCCAAAGGTAATTTTCAGGGAAGCTGAAATTTCATCAATGGAAATGCTTTGTTCTGAGCAAAATATAAGCGCTTCGACGTTCTGGTTCAGTGAGTTCATCCGGATTTATCAGGGCTGTGTATCGTTTGCGAATGTACGAATCCGCCAATAAGTTCAAAGGGGATTTTTGAAGAAGTTTTTATCAAACTGGTGTTGAAAGAGTTTGGTTTTTATACTACGATATTGACAATCCGTCCCGGTACAATGATGACTTTTTTAGGTGGCTGTCCCTGGAGAACTTTTTTTACTTCTTCTGAAGTCATGACTTCTTTTTCGATTTCATCTTTTGAAAGGCCAAGGGCGATTTCGAGGTTGAATTTTGTTTTGCCGTTCACGGAAATCGGGTAGGCGAACGAATCTTCCACCAGGTATTCTTCGTTGTGCTCCATCCATTTTGCGAACGTGATGGATTCCTTATGTCCCAGCTTTTGCCACAACTCTTCAGCCACGTGCGGAGCGTAAGGAGAAACAAGAACGGCCAGCGGTTCGAGGACTGAACGTTTGTTGCATTTCAGATCGGTAAGCTCATTTACACAAATCATAAAATTGCTCACGGACGTATTGAATGAAAACCGTTCGATGTCTTCCGTTACTTTTTTGATAAGCTTGTGGAGAGATTTGAGTTCCTGTTTGGTTGGTTGGACATCACTTACAAAAAATTGTCCACTGTCCACTGTCGACTGTCCACTGTTGACTGTCGACTGTTGACCGTCGGCCTTCTGATGATACAACCTCCAAAGTTTCCTAATAAAGCTGCTCACTCCCGTAATCCCATTCGTGTTCCATGGTTTTGAAAGTTCGAGCGGGCCAAGAAACATTTCGTATAGGCGTAAAGCATCAGCTCCGTGTTGGTTGATGATGTCGTCAGGGTTTACAACGTTGTATTTTGACTTGGACATTTTTTCGACTTCATTCCGAGTATAGAATTTTTCACTTCCATCCATGGAAGAAAGATCCTTTGTGTTTAATTCAGGATATTTTTGAAATTTACCAAATTGCCAGTAGCCTCCTTTGCAAAGAAAAATTGCATCTTGATATTCATTCTTCCAATCAATAAAAGATTTTATATTTAGTTCATTATTTATACTTACGGCATTAACATCTACTCTTTCAGGAATAGTTTTCATCCTAAACTCCTTGTCATTCTCTTCGATAATCAAGTCATCATAAATTACAGATTCTCCAAAATCTGAAAGGACATCGTAACTGTAAAAAATAGCAAAAAGTGTTTCAGACCCATTTGTATCTTTAAGTATGTGTTCTTTAATTGAATTGTCTGGAAGTCTATAATAAAAAAAATTTGCCTTAGTCCTATTTATTGAAGATGCCCATGATATGTTTCCTGTTCTGTATTTGAAAATAAACTGAGATACACCCTGTATCATCCCCTGGTTAATCAACTTCTTTGCAGGTTCCTGTACAGGAATTAAACCGAGATCAAAAAGAAATTTTGTCCAGAAGCGAACGTAAAGCAAATGTCCTGTTGCATGTTCAGAGCCGCCAATATAAAGATCCACATCTTTCCAGTAGTTGATCGCTTCTTTCGATGCAAACTCTTTTTCATTTTTTGAATCCATGTATCGCAAAAAGTACCAGCTGCTTCCCGCCCAGCCCGGCATCGTTGTCAGTTCATAATCATATTTGCCTTTGTACTTCCAGTTTGTCGCGCGCGCCAAAGGCGGTTCCCCGTCTTCTGTCGGTAAATATTTATCCACCTCAGGAAGAATGACGGGTAAATCTTTTTCATCCACTGGTTTCGGAATTCCGTTCTCATAATAAATTGGAATCGGTTCGCCCCAGTAGCGCTGTCTTCCGAATACGGCATCACGCAGACGGAAATTTATTTTTCCTTCACCGATTTTTCTCTTCTCAACTTCTTCAACAATTTTTTTGATTGCTTCTTTTGTCTGAAGTCCGTTGATGAAATCAGAATTGATGCAGCGGCTGTCTTTTGAATCAAACGATTTTTCCTGGATATTCCAGTCAGCGGGAGTTTCAATGACCTGTTTTATTTCAAGGCCGAAATGTTTTGCAAATGCATGATCGCGTTCATCATGAGCCGGAACGGCCATGACTGCACCGGTTCCGTAACCTGACAGCACATAATCGCCAATCCATATCGGAATTGATTTTTTGGAAAAAGGATTTTCTGCATATGCACCTGTGAAAACACCGGTGATGCGTTTCACTTCTGTCATGCGCTCACGGTCGCTCCGGTTCTTTGCCTCTTCAACATATTTCTGAACGGCTTCCTTCTGTTCTGCAGTCGTGATTTGTTCTACGAGTTCATGTTCAGGAGCCAATGTCATAAACGTAGCTCCGAAAATTGTATCGGGCCTTGTGGTGAAAACTTCGATGTCAAAATTTGAACTTTGAACTTTGAACTTCACAGAAGCTCCTTCACTTCTTCCAATCCAATTCCTCTGCTGTTCCTTGATGGATTCGCTCCAGTCGATGGTTTCCAGGTCATCCAGCAAACGTTGAGCATACGATGTAATCCGCATGCTCCACTGTTTCATTTTTTTTCGTTCGACAGGATAACCTCCCCGCTCGCTCACACCATCTTTTACTTCATCATTCGCAAGCACAGTTCCCAGTGCAGGACACCAGTTTACAAACGCTTCACCGAGGAATGCGAGACGGTAATTCATCAATACATCAGATGCTTCTTGATCGCTTAATTCAGAAAAAAGTTTTTCTGCTGCACCAGTTTTAAACGTTAAACGTTGAACGTTGAACTTTTCAATTAATGTGTCAATGGATTCTGCTTTATCTGTCTCCGGGTTATACCATGAATTAAAGAGCTTCAGGAAAATCCATTGCGTCCATTTGTAATAGTCCGGATCACTCGTTCTTATCTCGCGTTCCCAATCAAAAGAAAAACCGATGTTGTCGAGCTGTTCACGGTAACGGTTTATATTCTGTTCTGTTGTAACCGCAGGATGCTGCCCGGTTTGAATGGCATATTGCTCGGCAGGCAAGCCAAAAGCATCGTAGCCCATGGGATGAAGCACGTTGAATCCTTTCAGCCTTTTAAACCGGGCGTAAATATCGGAAGCGATGTAACCCAGCGGATGACCAACATGCAAGCCGGCTCCGCTTGGATACGGAAACATATCCAGCACATAGTATTTCGGCTTTGAAGAATTGTTTTCAGCCCTGAACGTTTTTTTTTCAGCCCAATAGCTCTGCCACTTTTTTTCTACTTCACGAAAATTATATTCCACAGGTTACTAATTACGGATTTATACCAATATGAAGAAGGCGAAATTACAAATTCGACTCAATGTAATGGAAAAACCTTCGTGATAACTCATTGGTAAGTTTGAAATGGGTTCGTCATTCCCAGCTGAATAATTTTTTATTTTAGCCGCAACTTATCAAATACTCATGTCGGTGCAGGAAACGAATGTTGGCAGCAGGCGGTTGCGGTCATCTTACATTACTTCAATCGTTAGCATTTCACTGGTGCTTTTTATGATCGGCTTGCTGGGACTGCTGATTCTCGATTCCAAAAAAATTTCCAACTATGTAAAGGAGCATGTGCAGCTGACCGTGTATTTGCAGGATGAAGCCAAAGAAGCCGATATTAATTCCCTGCTGGCTTCCTTCAAAGAAAAGCCATACGTCAAGTCAGCACAGTATATTTCCAAGCAGCAGGCACTCGACAGCTTAAAACGCGATCTTGGTGAAGACGCTGCAAGCATGATTGAAAGCAACCCGCTTCCTTCCTCCATTGACCTCAGCCTGAATGCAGAATATGCAAACCCTGAAAGCCTGAAATCAATTGCCGACGGCGTTTCGAAAAATAAAATAGTGCGCGAGGTTTCATACCAGCGTACAGAAGTGGACAGGATGAATGAAAATTTCAGAACCGTTGCCATGGTAATCCTCGTTTTCTGCGGATTGCTCCTGGTCATAGCCATTGCTCTTATTAACAATACGATTCGTCTTTCACTTTTTGCAAAACGGTTCCTGATAAAAAGCATGCAGTTAGTGGGAGCTACGAGGGGATTTATCAGGAAGCCTTTTGTAGGCAGGGGTCTGATTAACGGCTTATATGCAAGCATCATTGCATGCATTTTACTGTCGGGACTGATCTATCTCATTCAACGGGAAATGCCCGAGCTGAGGCAGCTTCAGGATTGGAAAATAATCGGAACCCTGTTTATTGCGATCACGGTATTCGGTTTACTGCTTTCAGGCATCAGCACATTCATTGCTGTGAATCGTTATTTGCGTCTGAAGCTGGACGATTTGTTTTATTAGTTCACCGAATTCCATCGGGCTACTAATAGATACGGAACTACGAATTCCGAATTTTTTTCATTGTTATTTTCTTAACGATCGCTTGTTGCCAACTGTCGTTTTATAAAGATTGTCAATTCAATTTCTTACCATATATTTGGCAGCTCATTTTTAAAACATGGCAAAAAAAGAAATAAAAGGACAGCAACAGGATTTTGCTTTTGGAAAAGAAAATTACATGATCATGCTTATCGGTTTAGCGGTCATTTTTATTGGTTTTCTTTGTATGAGCGGGGGCGCGTCAAGTAATCCTGCTGAATTTAATCCTGACGTATTCAGTTTCCGCAGAATCACTCTTGCACCTATTCTTGTTATCCTTGGTTTCATCATCGAGGTGTATGCGATTGTCAAAAAATCGAAGGAGTAAATTTGATTAGCTGGTTAGCTAATGTGAGAATTGGCTAATGTATATGAATGATCAAATTAACGAATTATCACATCAGCTAATTAATGAATTACGTTCAAGCCATTATTCTTGCCGTCATTGAAGGAATTACAGAATTTCTCCCGGTATCTTCAACCGGGCACATGATCATTGGTTCTTCGGTGATGGGAATTGCGCAGGAAGATTTTACAAAAACATTTACGGTTGCCATCCAGCTTGGTGCAATTCTTTCCGTCATTGCCTTGTACTGGAAAAAATTTATTCAAAGCGTTGATTTTTATAAAAAGCTGATCATTGCATTTATTCCTGCTGTAGTTTTTGGCGTACTCTTTAAAAAGCAGATTAATCTGTTGCTTGGAAACGTAGTTGTTGTCGCTACGATGCTTCTGATCGGGGGAGTTGTCTTCTTACTTCTCGATAAATGGTTTCACCGGGCAGAAGAAAAGGGAAGCAATGAGTTGAAATCGGATGCTGCGGCATTCCGGATCGGTTTGTTCCAGGTAATTGCCATGATTCCGGGTGTTTCACGGTCTGCTGCTACCATCATCGGGGGACTTACACAAAACCTGAACAAACGGGCCGCTGCCGAGTTTTCTTTTTTCCTGGCCGTTCCAACGATGTTTGCAGCTACCTGCAAAGAGCTCTATGATCTTTACAAAACAGGTGGAGGCATTTCATCCGACCAGCTGAATTTACTGTTCGTTGGAAACGTGGTTGCCTTTATTGTTGCCATTATCGCCATCAAAGCATTTATCAATTACCTGATAAAGCATGGCTTTAAAGTTTTTGGTTATTACAGGATCATTGCCGGGCTTGCTATTTTAATTCTCCACTTTATGGGAATTGAATTAAGCATGCTTTGATTGCAGCATCGGCTATTGTCTTAATGCCACATTGCAATAATGACGGAAACCAGTATTGACCCCAGGATCTGGTAACCTGCATCTACAATAATTACACTTGTTTTTGTTCCCTGCCAGTTTGCTACCATCAATTGTGAAGCAAGGGCCAATCCGCAGCCGCCGGCAATTCCTATTTTTACTCCCGTATGTAAATTGTAAACTCCGACCAATCCAAGAAAATAAGCCATGGCAAAAGCACATAGCAGGTTGGCAAGAAATGATTTCAACATCATGATTCCCATTTTCCCTTTATCCGGCTTTGTCATTTTAATACCCATTTCTTCAATACCCTTGCCCCAGTATTTTCCGAATAAGAGAGAATACCAGAGCGCACCCAATACGAAGTAAGCAAGCGCGGCAACAAATACGGCGGGATAATTAACCACGCCGAAGAATTTAATTGAAGCAATCATAGTCATTGGTTTTTGTGGTTCATGTATTCAAACATAGAAGAAAAGGAACCGGGAAAACCGCAGGGAAAATTAAAATTATGAACAGGATGCAATGAATCAAGGACTAGTCAAATGGAAATTATTTTTTGTGGTTTATCTTGTCTCTTATTTTCTTTGGCAAGCTTAAAACTACGAGATCGTATGAATGGTCAATCCATTTTTTCAGGATGCGATCTTCTGCCGAACCATCCATGTATACTGTGTTCCAGTGTTTTTTATTCATGTGATAGCCGGGCTGAACGGCCGGGTATTTTTCCCGGAGCTCAATGGCGGTTGCCGGATCACATTTCAGATTGACGCTGAATTCGGTTTCATCAAGACCTGTAAGGGCAAACATTTTCCCGGATACTTTAAAGACCAGTGTTTCAGGACCGAACGGGAAACATTCTTCAGTTTCTTCTTTTGAAAGACAGTAGTTGCGAAACTCTTCTATATTCATTTTTCAAAAATAAAAAACACGGGAAAACTTTTCTGCTTATCGAAATAGATAATTTATCTTTGCTTCTGTGAAAATCACTCCGGTTATTTTTTTACTTACCCTTCTTTTTCTGAAACAGGATCTGCTTGCACAAAAATACGTGACTCAATCGAATGCTGACAGTTCGGTCACCATTACAAAAGATTCCCGTGTGGATGATCTCATCAAAAAACAAAAGGAAATAAATCAGCAGAAACAAACCATTCCGGGTTACAGGGTACAGATTTATTTCGGAGCAATCCGTCAAAAAGCTATCGAATTAAAAAATGAATTTAATTCGCTTCACCCCGAGGTGGCCTCATACCTTACTTATAAGCAGCCGAATTTTAAAGTGCGTGTCGGTGATTTCCGGACGCGGCTTGAAGCGCAGAAGTTTTTAAAAAATATCCAGGGGCAGTATGCGACTTCTTTTGTAGTAACAGACGACATTAAGCTGCCTGTGCTTAAATAAAAAAGAGACGCAAGGGTTTACGTCTCTTTTGAAAATAATTTGAAATCTTAGGTTTATGCGAGGGTCCTTTTTACAGCGACCTGTTCGTATCCTTCAATGATGTCGCCAATCTGGATATCATTGAAGTTTGCAATGTTCAGTCCGCATTCGTAGCCGGAAGTAACCTCTTTTACATCATCTTTAAATCGTTTTAATGAGGCAAGCTCTCCGCTATACACAACAATGCCGTCGCGAACCACGCGCACCTTCGTGTTGCGGGTTATTTTTCCATCGAGCACCATGCAGCCTGCGATGGTTCCCACTTTCGGAATTTTAAATGTTTCCCGGATCTCCACATTGCAAACGATCTTCTCGACAAATTCCGGTGCCAGCATGCCTTCCATGGCCAGTTTGATTTCTTCAATAGCCTTATAGATGATGGAGTAGAGACGGATTTCAATTTGTTCCTGCTCGGCAAGTTTACGCGCACTCAATGAAGGGCGAACCTGGAAACCGATGATGATGGCATTGGATGCAGAAGCAAGCAAGACATCTGATTCGGTGATTTGCCCGACTGACTTATGAATGATGTTGATCTGTATTTCAGGCGTGGATAATTTTAAAAGCGAATCGGCAAGCGCTTCTATGGAGCCGTCCACATCACCTTTCACAATGACATTAAGCTCCTTGAAATTCCCGATTGCAAGCCTGCGCCCGATCTCATCAAGTGTGATGTGCTTGTGGGTACGGATGCCCTGCTCGCGTTGCAGTGCCAGGCGTTTTGTTGCAATGTCCCGTGCTTCACGCTCATCTTCCATGATGTTGAACAGGTCTCCGGCCTGCGGGGCACCGGTCATACCCAACACCTGAACAGGTGTGGAAGGACCTGCTTCCGTGATGCGGAAACCGCGTTCATTAAAGAGCGCCTTTACTCGTCCGCTATGACGGCCGGCAAGAATCACATCGCCGACTCTCATGGTTCCGTTTTGTACGAGCGCTGTCATGACATACCCTCTTCCTTTATCAAGAGAAGATTCGATGACCGTACCGCTTGCTCTCCGGTTCGGATTTCCTTTCAGGTCAAGCAGTTCAGCTTCAAGCAATACCTTTTCCAGCAACACATCAACATTGATTCCTTTCTTCGCGCTGATTTCCTGGCTTTGAAATTTTCCTCCCCAGTCCTCGACAAGAATATTCATCTTGCTTAATTGTTCGCGGATGCGTTCAGGGTTTGATTCGGATTTGTCCACTTTATTAAGGGCAAACACAATGGGAACGCCTGCTGCCTGTGCATGATTGATTGCTTCCACCGTCTGAGGCATTACGCTGTCGTCAGCAGCAATTACAACAATGGCGACATCGGTAACTTTTGCACCGCGGGCGCGCATGGCAGTAAACGCTTCGTGACCGGGTGTATCGAGGAAGGTAATTTTCTTTCCGTTCTCAAGCGTTACCTCGTACGCACCGATGTGTTGCGTAATGCCACCGGCTTCCCCGGCTATTACATTGGCTTTCCGGATGTAATCAAGCAATGATGTCTTACCATGATCTACGTGACCCATCACAGTTACGATTGGTGCGCGCGGCACAAGGTCTTCCGGCTTGTCTTCTTCTTCTTTGATGGATTCCTGTACATCGGCAGCAACAAATTCAACGGTGTATCCGAATTCTTCGGCGACAACAGTTAGTGTTTCTGCATCGAGACGCTGGTTAATGGAAACAAACATTCCAAGCGACATGCATGTTGAAATAATTTCTGTCACAGGAACGTCCATCATTCGCGCCAGCTCGCTGGCACTTACAAATTCTGTTACCTGGATCACTTTCTTGCCTGCCTGTTCAGCCATTTCTTCTTCAAGCTGGCTGGCTGCCGCTTCGCGTTTCGCTTTGCGAAGCTTTGAAGACTTGGATTTTCCTGTTCCGCTTAACCTTGCAAGCGTTGCCTTGATCTGATCCTGAATTTGCTTATCGGTGAGTTCAACTTTCGGAGGCGGAGTATATGGTTTGCGTTTATCACGCCTGTCAAACGGCTTGAACTTATCATCTTTTTTAAACTTATCCTGCGGAACGGTTTCACCACCGGGTTTCTTTTCCGTCCGTTTTCTTTTTTTCTTCCGGTCTAACCGGTTCTCCCCGACACCCGATGACGATGCAACAGGTTTGCGTTTCGGAGGATCAACAGGAAGTTCAATTTTCCCGAGTACAGTAGGGCCGGAAAGTTTTTTCCTGTCAATACGATGAATATTATCTTCTGCAGGTAGTTCGGGAGCTGGTTCTGTTATCGGTTCAGCAGGAGTCTCGGCAACCGGTGCTTCCGTTTTTTCTTCTGCTACAGGTTCTTCTTCCTTCTTTTTTGATTTTTTTGTCGCCGTCTTTTTTGCAGCCAGCTCTTCAGCAGCAGCAGTTTCTTCCGCTTTCTTTTTTGAAGCTGTTTTCTTTTTCTTTTCCTCTTTGGTCTCCTCTTTAACGATTTCTATTTTTCCAACAACGGTAGGACCTTCGATCTTGTCGGCTTTGGCTTTAATTACTTCCGGTTTTTTTGCTTCTTCCTTCGCCGGTTTTGTTTCTTCTTTTTTTGCTGCAGGTTGTGATTCAGGTTTGGTTTTCTCTTCCTTCACATAATCACCTACGCTCACGCCTTTGATCAGCACTTCCCTTGAATCTTCTTCTTTACGGGCAGCAGGTTTTTTCTGATCGTGTGCATCCAGGACGACAGAAGATTCTTTTTTTAATTTACTTAAAGAAAGCTGCAATGCTTCTTCCTTGGCACTCTTATCCGATTGAAATTCTTTCATGAGCAGAGCATACGCCTCTCCGCTCAACTTCGTGTTGGGGTTGCTCTCAATTTTGAATCCTTTCTTTGAGAGAAAATCAACAATGTGATCCAGGCTCAAATTGAATTCTTTGATTGCTTTACTCAGGCGTATTGTTTTTTCTGCTTCAGGCATATTTATTTTTTTCCTCGTTGAGAATCTTTCGCAAGATAGAAGAAATATTCCTGCAAAAGATTTTACACTGTGAAATCGTTGAAGCGATTTCTATTTGTTCAATCTGTTTAATTCCCGCGACCAAATCCGTGGGGTGGTATTATTCAAATTCCGATTTCAGAATTCTGACAACTTCTTTAATTGTTTCTTCTTCGAGATCGGTACGTTTTACGAGGTCTTCGACCGGCAGGTCAAGAACGCTCTTTGCTGTATCACAACCGATGGATTTGAGCTCGTCAATAATCCACGGCTCAATTTCGTCTGTAAATTCATCGAGGTCAACATCCTCTCCTTCTTCTTCTGTGTCGCGGTATACATCTATTTCATAACCGGTAAGTTTTCCGGCAAGCTTGATGTTGTTTCCGCCTTTCCCGATGGCAAGAGAAACCTGGTCAGGCTTCAGGTATACCGATGCACGTTTGGTTTCATCATCCAATTTGATGGATGTGATTTTTGCAGGAGCCAATGCACGCGAGATGAAAAGAGGAGTATTGTTTGTGTAATTAATCACATCAATGTTTTCATTGCGAAGCTCACGTACGATTCCATGGATGCGGGACCCTTTCATACCCACACACGCTCCGACCGGATCAATCCTGTCATCATAACTTTCCACGGCAACCTTGGCCCGTTCACCCGGTTCACGTACAATTTTTTTAATTGTGATCAGTCCGTCAAAAACTTCCGGAACCTCCAGTTCAAACATGCGCTCAAGGAAAAGAGGTGCTGACCTTGACAAAATCACTTTTGGATTTCCATTTACCATTTCAACACGAAGCACAACGGCCCTTACACTGTCGCCTTTTTTGAAAAAGTCGGCAGGAATCTGCTCGTTCTTCGGAAGAATCAATTCAGTTCCATCATCATCGAGCACCAGGGTTTCCTTCTTCCAGGTCTGGTAGACCTCGCCTGTAATAATTTCTCCAACGCGATCCTTGTATTTCTTGAAGATAGCTTCCTTCTCAAGTTCCTGCACACGCGCCATCAGGTTCTGACGTGCAGCAAGCACGGCGCGTCTCCCGAAGTCGGAAAACTTTACATTTTCTGATACATCTTCACCCACTTCAAAATCAGGTTCTATTTTGATTGCCTCGGAATAAGCAACCTGGGTATTGGGATCTTCCACGGCTCCGTCCTCAACGATTTGCCTGTTCCGGAAGGCTTCAAGATCTCCCTTATCCGTATTAATTACGATGTCGAAATTATCGGCAGTGCCATACTTTTTGCGAAGCATGTTTTTGAATACGTCTTCCAGTATGCTCATCATACTTGCGCGATCAATGTTCTTGAGCTCTTTAAACTCGGAGAAGGCTTCTACTAATTCTGTGTGTTCCATTGTGATTTAATATTTGGGTGATATTCTTATTTTATATTTAGTGCATATTTATTAATGAATGAATACGAATGGATGAATAACCTTGGTATTTGTACCATCGTTACGGATCAGTTTATTAGTATGCTACCATTGAAATTCAATTTTAGTTTCTTTTATTTCTGAGAAAGGAAGGTGGATGATTTGACTTATTTTTTCTTTCCTGCCATCCGTTTTCCTTGTAAAGGTTTCTTCAACCTCTACTTCTGAAGTAGAAGCGGATTTTAAAATACCGGAGTGCTTTAATCCATTAAAGGTAACGATGCTTACCTGTCTGCCGATGCTTTTTTGATATTGCTGAGGCACTTTCAGGGGTTCTCCCATGCCTGGCGATGAAACCTCCAGTTCATGATTTTCCCAGACTCCGCTTTCTTCCAATTGCTGCTGAAGATGGCGGCTTATTTCCACGCAGTCTTCAATTTTTATGGCTGTTGGTTTATCTATGAAAACCATCACCCTGGAAGGCGATACCTTTACATCAACAAGATAACAGTCGGTGCCCGCAATCTTTTCTTCTACTATTTTTTTTATTTCCTCTTTCAGCATTTTTTGCAATAGAAAAGGGGACTGTTGTCCCCTTTCATGTTCAAATCCTTAAATCAGGGGCAAATATACAAAGTATTTTCCGCCTGACAAGAAAGTTTATCTGTAAATCTTGTCACGGGGATTAATTTTGTCACTGATGGTGAAAATGCCTGTGTGACAGAAACACCAGTTCTCTTTTATGTATACTTAAAAATATCAGTATTCAATACTGATATTTTAAGGTATAAATTGATATTTTTTTATTATGTTTATATTTCATGAAATATCAATTATTTATTATTTATCCCTGACCATTTCTTCATAAAAAAATCAAATTTTTTGTTTGTACATATTGATTTTTAACGCATCTTTGCCGCCCTATAAAAAGTCCTAAATAGTTATATAATTTGCGTTGAGTTAACGATTTACTGTAATGCCTAAACAAATACAGGAATGCGCTCCGTGAATCATTGTGATAGCTATCGAATTCAGTTTTTGGATGAAACATTATCCCCTGAAAAGGAGGTTTGTTTCCGAAAAATAATGATAATTTAATAAATGACAGATGTTGTATACACCAACAAATAGTGTCCTTTGACCAAAATTCTGTTAAAGAAAGCCAAAAAGATTATTCAACAAATGATTTCTATACTAATATTGCGGAGCTTTATAAATCAACCATTAATAAAAAGAGAATATAAATCACTAACAAGCAGCTTCCGAGAGATAATTTGATATAAACTGTAAGAATTGAAATCATTGAGGAAAAACATGAATTTAAACAATGGTGTATAAAAAAATTCTCTCCTCATCCACAGACACTCTCTGTGAATGGGAAGAACATTTTTATACGCAAACAATTATTAATACAAATTCCGATTAAACGACCCCATAAAAATTTAAAAACTAATACACGATTACAATGAAACAAAAATTACCAAACCACAATTCAGGAAATGTTGCATGTAAAGAAATCAACTCTGCACGATGTAACCATTTAGCAACTTCAGCATTGAGACAAAGCATCTTCAAGATTTCCTTGATGATGCTTTTTGTTTTGGGTGCAATCATCGATGCGAATGCAACGGCCTATTTTTCAAGAGCAACAGGAAACTGGAATTCCAATACGACCTGGTCCTTGACTTCAGGAGGTGCTGCTGTAGGTGCAGGCGTCTTCCCTGGATCTGGTGACGCAGTTACCATTGAAAGAGGTTTTACGGTTACAGTAAATGTCAACAGTGCCGCATGTCTTTCAGTGGTTATAAACTCCACCGGAAATAACACCAGTTCTAAATTGAGCTTTATTAATACCGGGGTTGGAGTTTTGACGGTTGGTGGAACTGTTACTCTTGGTGGAACCAACAGCGGTAATGGTAATACGATGAATACGTTGGACATGACAAATGCAGGAACATTGATTTGTAATGGTTTTGCTCTTGGTCCGGTAGCGGGAGCTAACATTTTTACACCTGGCGCCGGGATTGTTCAATTGGCGGCAACTAATACGTTGCCCTCAACTGTTTTTACGACATTCAATGATCTTACAATTAACGGGGGCACCACAACATTAGGTGCTGCAACGACGGTTTCAGGGTTGCTTACTATGACTAGTGGTACTTTAAACATGGCAGACTTAGCTCTTTCGGCAGGTTCATTAACGGGGTCAGCTACTATTACAAATACTACCGGTGGAACAACGGCACGTACAATTACCATTGGAAGTGATGGAACAAGTCCTGCTGCTTATAGTGGGATTATTAGTAATGGTACTAATTCTGGCGGAGTATCTCTTACTAAAACAGGTGCCGGAACTTTAACCCTGACCGGGGTAAATACTTATACTGGTACCACAACCATTACGGGAGGTGAAATAAGATACAATCCATCAGGCAATGTAAGTTTATCAGGTGCGGCTTCTTTTAATGGTGGCACGTTAGGAACATCTGGCATTACTGCGACAAGAACTCTTACGTTTGCGAGTATAGCTTTACCGGTGAGTTCAAAAATAGATTTGAGCACTGCGAATAGTCATACTATAACATTTACTGCGGCTGGTTCATTTACTGCTGCCACAACACTAACCATCTACGGTTGGCAAGGTACTTTTGGCGCAACAGGCTCTGTGGGCCAGGTTTTTGTTGGGTCAACAGGATCTTCATTAACAGGTACTCAATTAGGACAAATTAAATTTAACGGCGGAACAATAGCGAGCCCAGGTACTACTTATACTGCTGCGCAATTAAGTAACGGAGAAGTAGTTCCTGCAGCAACTTCAATTGCTTCTTCGGGAACATTGGCTGCAGTAAGTTCTACCTATGGTACAGCTTCCGGTACTACGAGCTTTTCACTTTCCGGTACGAATATAACGGCGTCAACGGGTATCACAGTTACCGCTCCAGCAGGTTTTGAAGTATCTACTTCAGGCACTTTTGCATCTAACAGTGGAACAAGTATTAATGTCGGAGCAGCAGGAACCATTGCATCCACAACAGTGTTTGTGAGGTTGGCAGCTACTACCAATGCAGGTACATATTCAGGTAATGTAGTGTTAAGCAGTGCGGGAGCTACGGATGTAAATGTTGCAACGGTAACAAGTACAGTGGCTAAAAAGGCGTTGTCAATAACAGCGCCTTCAATTGCTTCAAGAGCCTATGATGCCACAACCACAGCCGGTGCGGTAACTACCGGAACACTTTCAGGTTTTGTCGGCACTCAAACGGTCACTGCGACCGGGGCAGCTGCAGCATATAGCAGCGCGAATGTAGGCTCTTATACGGGTACTGTCATTACTTATACACTTGCTGATGGTACGAACGGAGGCTTGGCCGCAAATTATAGTTTAGCAAACGGAACAGCTACCGGTACAATTACAGCAAAAGCTTTATCAATCACAGCACCGACAATTGCTTCAAAGGTTTATGACGCCACCACTACTGCCGGCGCAGTAACAGTGGGAACATTGTCTGGTTTTATAGGAACAGAAACAGTCACTACAACAGCGACAGCGGCAGCTTACAGCAGCGCGAATGTGGGATCTTATTCCGGCGTTGTAGTTACTTACACGCTGGCGAATGGAACAAATGGCGGTTTGGCTGCAAATTATAGTTTGGCCACAGGTACAGCCACGGGGGTTGTTACTGCAAAAGCATTGTCAATCACAGCACCGACCATAGCTTCCAAGGTATATAACGCCACTGCAACAGCCGGCGCTGTAACAGTGGGAACACTATCCGGTTTTGTGGGAACTCAAACGGTAACGGCAACAGCAACAGCGGCAGCATACAGCAGCGCGAACGTTGGGTCTTATCCCGGCACTGTGGTGACTTACACGTTGGCTAACGGAGCAAATGGCGGGTTGGCTACAAATTATAGTTTAGCCCCTGGTACAGCTACCGGAACTATCACCGCTAAAGCGTTGTCTATTACAGCACCAACAATTGCTTCAAAAGTATACGATGGGACCACAACAGCCGGTGCTGTGACAACCGGAACTCTTTCGGGTTTTGTAGGAACGGAAACGGTAACAGCTACTGCAACAGCGGCTGCTTATAGCAGTGCAAATGTGGGCTCATATTCAGGAAATGTAGTAACTTATACACTCGCTGATGGAACCAACGGAGGTTTAGCAGCAAATTATAGTTTAGCAAACGGAACAGCAACAGGTACAATTACAGCAAAAGCATTATCAGTAACGGCGCCCACAATTGCTTCCAAGGTTTATAACAACACGACGACAGCCGGTGCGGTGACAGTAGGAACTTTGTCAGGATTTATCGGATCGGAAACTGTAACGGCAACAGCAACGGCTGCTGCATACAGCAGCGCTAACGTGGGTTCTTACCCTGGTGTTGTAGTTACTTATACACTTGCCAATGGTACCAATGGAGGTTTGGCTGCGAATTACAGTTTAGCGACCGGAACAGCGACCGGAGTTATTACAGCGAAAGCTTTATCGATAACAACGGCAACCATTGCTTCCAAGGTTTACAATGCCAGTGCAGTTACAGGAGCCGTAACCGTAGGAACACTCTCAGGTTTTGTTGGCACTCAAACCGTAACTGCAACAGCGACTGGCTTGTATGCTGATGCCAATGTAGGCACGGGTAAAACTGCTACGATCACCTATACACTTGCCAATGGTACCAACGGAGGTTTAGCTGCAAATTATAGTTTAGCAAATACGACAGCCACCGGTAATATCACTGCAAAAACATTATCAATAACCGCGGCATCGATTGCTTCAAAAGTGTATGATGGAAATGCGGCGTCAGGTACGGTGACAACAGGAACACTTTCAGGTTTTGTAGGTACTGAAACAGTCACAGCAACTGCGACAGGTCTTTATGCAAATGCTAATGTAGGTACGGGCAAAGTTGCTACCGTCACATACACCCTTGTTGATGGAACAAATGGTGGTTTAACTATTAATTACAGTTTAGCGAATGGAACGGCAACCGGTAATATAACAGCGAAACCGTTATCTATTACAGCGCCAACCATTGCTGCCCGGGCATATAACGGAACTACAACAGCCGGTGCCGTTACGGTTGGAACACTATCAGGTTTTATCGGATCAGAGACAGTAACGGCAACTGCGACAGCGGCTGCCTATAGCAGCGCTGCTGTGGGTTCTTATCCCGGGGTTGTAGTTACCTATACACTTGCCAACGGAACCAATGGAGGGTTAGCTACAAATTATAGTTTGGCGAATGAAACAGCGACGGGAGTTATTACTGGTAAAGCCCTGACTGTAACCGCTACTGGTCCAAGTAAACCATACGGAACAGCATTGAGTGCGGGAACCAGTACTTCCAATTTCACTGCTGGTTCAACTGGTGTAGGCAGTGAAACGGTAACGAGTGTAACTCTGACACCGGATGCGGCAGGTCTGTCAGCTACTACGCCGGCTGGAACAGCATATGTTGTGACGCCATCGGCGGCTACAGGAACAGGTGGATTTTCAGCAGGCAATTATGACATCACCTATGTTGATTTCAACGGAACGGTCGGTGCTGCAGATTTGACAATCACTGCGAATAATCAATCAAAGTGCTTTGGTCAGACATTTACTTTTGATGGAACTGAATTCAGTAGTAATGGTTTACTGAATGGTGATGCCATAACAAGCGTCACATTAGAAAGCTCAGGTGCTGTAGGCGGAGCCACAGCAGGAACATATTCAATCATTCCATCCGCTGCAACAGGAAGCGGACTCAGTAATTATAATATTAGTTATGTTAATGGAACTTTTACAGTATATCCAACTTATGATATAACACTTGATGCCGCTTCAGCATGTGAAAGTTATGTTCTTCCATGGGAAACAGTTACTGAAACAGGGGACTACAATCATACTTATTCCAGCATCCATTCATGTGATAGTATTGTGCGGATTCATGTAACAATTTATCATACTGAAGACGATGGTAATGTATGTACAACCGATGGCTGTAATGATTTAACAGGTCCTACACACACGAACTTAACAAATGTTGGCGGCGGTGAATCAGACGGTCTTGTGTGTACACAAGACAATTGCTCTAACGGATCAACTGTTCATCCTTCTGTAAGTGTTGACGACTCCAACCCTTGTACTGCCGATGCATGTGCAGAGCCAACAGGAGTTTATCATACTAACTTAACAAACATCGGTGGCGGAACTTCCGATGGTTTAGTTTGTACTTCCGATGACTGTGAAAACGGGGTAACCGCTCACAATGCGCTTCCTTATGATGATGCAAATTCTTGTACAGCGGATGGCTGTGCTGAGCCGACCGGAATTTTCCATACGAACTTAACTAACATCGGTGGCGGTGAATCAGACGGTCTTGTGTGTACACAAGACAATTGTTCTAACGGATCAACGGTTCATCCTGATGTTAACATGGATGATTCCAACCCTTGTACAGCCGATGGCTGTTCAGAGCCAACAGGAGTTTATCATACTAACTTAACGAACATCGGCGGCGGAACTTCAGACGGACTTGTTTGTACTTCTGATGACTGTGAAAACGGGGTAACCGCTCACAACGCACTTCCTTACGATGATTCAAATCCATGTACAGCGGATGGCTGCGCAGAGCCAACCGGAATTTTCCATACGAACTTAACAAATATTGGTGGCGGCGAATCAGACGGACTTGTTTGTACTTCTGATGACTGTGCTGATGGTGCAACTGTACACAATGCAGTTTCAACCGATGACAGCAACCCTTGTACAACTGATGGTTGTACAGAGCCAACAGGAATTTATCATACGAACTTAACGAACATTGGTGGCGGAGCTTCCGATGGTTTAGTTTGTACTTCTGATGACTGCGCTGACGGATCAACAGTTCACAATGCTATTCCTTACGATGATGCTAATCCTTGTACAGCGGATGGCTGCGCAGAGCCAACAGGAATTTTCCATACGAACTTAACAAATATTGGTGGCGGCGAATCAGACGGACTTG
>JADMIO011227221.1_pt1 | contig 33904 bp, 36 predicted proteins | sample 8958161 | NCBI WGS metagenome assembly JADMIO01 (sample SAMN16585339, study PRJNA669376) | soil metagenome | isolation source: Crop rotation soil | place: USA: Cullars Rotation, Alabama | collected 2011 | reverse complement strand
CGAAGTGCCTGCTGAATGACTTCGTCTCGTGTGACGGCTCGACGAGCCGTGAACACTTCACGCATAGTTTCCGGCGAGGGCTGTCCCACCGATAGATTGCCGGTCGTGGACATCATCGAAGTGAGGGAGCGGACATGGTCGGGACGTTCGATTGCCATCGTTTGCGCAATCTGTCCGCCCATCGAGGCGCCGACCACATGTGCGCCCTGAATGCCGACCGCGTCGAGCAGTCCGACAGCATCCGCCGCCATATCCGACAATGTGTACGACACCGATGCCAAATCGCCCGCGAGCACTGCGCGCAGGTCTGGAGGGGGAGCATCGGTTAGGTGCGTCGAGAGCCCGGAGTCGCGATTGTCAAAGCGGATCACTTGCAAGCCGCGCTGCACGAGATCGTAACAAAACTCGTCCGGCCAGTGAATCAATTGGCCGCCAAGCCCCATGATTAATAGGCATGGAGGCGAATTGAGATTCCCGAGCCGTTCGTAGGCAATGTCAATCCTAGCTGGTCCGACGTTTGACACCTTGCCGTTCTCGATACACGCCTCTGAACCCTTCATCTGCTCCGACATCCCGATCTGTCCCTCTCTTGCTTACGGACCGGCCTCTGACCTCAGCCGCCGTCGCATCTTCCAATGTTGCACTAACGGAAACGTATGTGGATCAGTGACGGCACTCCGACCAGGATCGCAACCTATTCAACGGCGGTGAGGTTTCCGATATTGCCGCATAACGTGCTTGCAACACTATCCAGAAGGTGCAGATCGGACGCGAATATCGGACTGAGCGAAATTCCAAACAACCGCATTCCGTTCTGCTCCGGCATTTCGTGCGCGAATTGCGATCTGAAAGGGACGAACAGCAGCATCGGCGATGCGGTAGATCGGTGGCGCTGAATGAGCCTGCAGCAAGCAGGCAGTCACAATAACATAGATAATCACGGTCAGCAGCTCGATGATTTTCCATGTCCTCGGCGGACATGTTCCCCGCGTTCTCATATTCGGCTACAGCAGTAACGAATGGGTAAATGGCAAGTCTGATGCCAGCCTTCATCTGGGCGAACCTTAGCGCCACGTCTTTGATCTAGCAGCCGCGGATTCGGTGCACTTTAGTCCTCAATAAGCGAACGTCCTTAGGAATCCTTTGCAGAGCGTTCGGTAAAGAATCCCGCAATGCTTTCGAGTTGATGCGTGGTCCAAGCCGAGGTAACGTCCTCATGACGTAGCTACCGGCAATGCCCATTAAAAGGACCCAAAATGCACGATTTGACCGTAGTGGAAACGCCCGCGAACTGGGACAGATTGAACGCGATGGTGCTCGATTCTGTTTCGTCGCCGAGTACGAAACGCGTATACAACATGGCGTTTGACGAGTTCCTGGCATGGTTCCGGCAAGCGCCGCGGCCGGGCTTCACCAAGGCCACCGTTAGCGCGTGGCGTGTATCCCTGGAAGAACGGCGGCTCGGGTCGTCCTCCATCATTATTAGGATGGCGGCGATTCGGAAGCTTGCGGCAGAGGCAGCCGACAATGGGATGCTCGCGCCGGAACTGGCGGCGGGAATCGCGCGTGTGAAGAGCGCGAAATCCGTCGGCATCCGAACCGGGAACTGGCTAATTGACAGAGCGCGCCACAAGTGTTGGTTAAGCAGCGCCTGCCGGCACGAACCGCTCCGGCTCGTGGAAGACGTTCTTGCCGCTGAAAAGTTCAGTCGGTTTGCACGTCCGGCATGGGCACGGCAACAGTGGTCGCCCCTTCTTTCTTAAGTTCTTCGATGGAGGCGCGAACCACCCGGATGACATCCTGATCGTCCGCTGCGTTGCCCAACAGCGGTTCGAGCACTCCGACGCGTGCGTCCTTGAGTGAGTCCGGCCGCAGCGCGTCTTTGAAGCGCGGACGAGTAGAGCCGGGAGCCGGATGCGTGGACGGATCGGCCGGCTCCTCGCCGATTGTCGCATCGAGCATCGCGGCGAGAGCGGCCACGGAGCGCGCGCGGACCACCGACGTCTTGGGTGGTTGAAAGCGGGACGATTCCGGCGATGCTCGATAGCCCCTTGGTCGGCCGCAGCCCAACGAGGTTGTTCGCGGCGGACGGAATGCGAATGGAGCCGCAGGTGTGCCCCTTGGTGCGCTTCTTCATGTAGCTGGGCTCCGCCGGTCCGCAGCCGTTCAGTCCTGCGCGATCGCGCCACTCGCTGTCGAGTTCGATTCCGTAGGGCGGGTCCGTCACCATCAGCCTTGGCTTGCGATCGCCGAGCAGCCGCGCGACAGCTTCTGCGCTGGTGGCGTCACCGCAGAGTACTCGGTGCTGGTCGAGCAACCACAGATCACCAACGCGTGAAACGGGCTCGTCCGGTAGCGGTGGCGCGGTGTTCGCTTTCTCCTCGTCGTCAAGCGCAAGCAGATCATCTATCTCGTGCGGATCGAAGCCGGTCAAGTTGAGATCGAAATCCATCTCCTGGATTTCTTGAAGCTCCAGAGCCAATGCCTCCTCATCCCACGACGCCCACTCAACGGACCTGTTCACCAGCAGCCGGAAGGCGCGCACGTGCGCCGGCGTCCATTCGTCGCAGAGGATGACCGGAATTTTCCGTGATCCCGAGCTTTCGCGCTGCCTTCAGCCTGAGGTGGCCGTCGACAATCTCGCCATCGCTGCGAACCAAGCACGGAATCTTGAATCCGAATTGACGAATGGAATCGCACATCCGATCCACAGCCGCGTCGTTCTTACGCGGATTGCGGGCGTACGGCCGAAGCCGATCAATGGACCAAAGCTCGGTTGTCAGTGCGGCAGATGTCGACATACCCCTGCCCTCCCGTTAGTGATCTGAAGTGATCCTTTCGGAGGGTACGCGTTGCGCTGGCCTGTCGAACCGATCTGGCTACGATTATAAGCCAGAACGTCTTATCGGCGAAATGTTTTTCTCGAATCCCTGCCCCATTACCAGCTTGTCGCCATCATCTCGATTCCGCCTGGTAACGCGGTAAGCCACTTAAAGCCGGCCTTGTTCCGGTACCGCGTTACCAGCCGATCACGGCTTCGACACGATGCATCTAGCGTCGATCGAAATCGCGGCGGGACCGCTCGTGGCGAATGTCATCCCGATCCCGGTGTTCCACCACCCGTCCACGATGCTGCCAGTATCCGTCCACGAAGACGTAATCGGGGCCGGGGCAGGGCGGAACGTAAGCGCGGTCCACATAAGCGGGCGCGATCGGACCGCGAGCACCGAAGCCGACACCAACCGAAACACGCGGACCGGCGAACAGTGAGCCGCCGGCCAAAATCAATCCAGCGAGCATTTTGCTTTTCATAACCATCTCCTTCACACGCCGTCAGGAGTGCACGCCTGGTGCCGATCCAAAGCGGTTGAAAATAAGCCGGATTCTAAAAATGCGCTGGTGCAAAGGCACCGGTTGGTGGATACCAACCGCGGTCACATGTTTTCGGCCTGAGGTGCCGCCGGCCAGTGTTCTATCCGGTGCAGACTACTAAATCATCACCCCCGTGGCAGCAACCACGATCCCCGCCACCCCTGAGATGATCCCCATCACTGGGAACATCGGTTTGCGCGCGATGAAAAAGAGCGATGAGAGCACCAAACCGATTTCCAGCAGACCTTCCCCGAAATCGTAGCGTAGCGCGCGGCGTTCGTCGGCCTCGGCCGATTCATCCGAACGCTGAGCCTTCGTTTGCTGGTCGTCTTTCAGCGCATCGTATCTCTTTCGTTGATCCGCGAAGCGAGCACGCATCTTCTCCGCAGCATCGCTGCGAGCGCCACTCGCGCTCAGGATGCTTTCACCGAGTTCCTGGATGTGCGACTTGATGCTATTCGCCTGATAGTAAGCCCACTCGTCGTTGGCGGCGGACTTATGCATGAGAGCGGCGGTATGAGTCCGGTGCGACGCAATAGTCACGACTGCGAGCAGTACGGCAAGCACACCGGCCAGCACACCAACCTTCTTGCCTGCGGGGTCGGACTCGCTCCCCTCGTGATGAATTTCCAGTTCAGCCATGATTCCCGAATTGTCTCGCATTATTTCATGGAGGATCAATCATGTTTTTCTGCCACTCGTAACTATCGGCGCTGAGAGCGGCTTGGCCCACGATGTCGTTTGGGGACCAACGCTTTATATACTTGGCGGTCGAAACCAGGAGGACCATGAAACCGATTTTGAACTTCAAAGTTGTGATGGCGATGGCCATTCTTTTCGCCCTTAGGAGTGCCTATCAGCCTCGCGCATCAGCCCAACAGCGCACTCCTGTTAGGGTGACGCGGATCTTCACCGGTTCCGACGGTCAGACGCACGCCGAACAGATCCGCGTAGAACTCAGCCCCCTGGATGCCCGGGAACAATCGGACACGGTTAAGGTCACCAGCTCAAACTTTTCGCGCGCTCCAGCAGGCTTTGTGCAGGATTGGCACAACGCCAGTGCCAGACGCTATGTCATCACGCTTAGTGGCAGGGCGGAAGTCGAGTTAGCCGGCGGGCAGAAGATCGCCCTAGAGCCGGGGCTGGTTCTGCTCGCCGAAGACCTGACTGGCAAGGGGCACATCACACGCACGGTGGGGAAAGCGGATTGGGTGGCACTGTTCGTCCAGTTTGATCGATAACGGCAGTCCTGGCGCGCCGGACTGGGGGAAACTGGGGGTACCCCTGAGGTCATGGAATAGGAAATTCGGGTAAATATGGGTAATTCGATTAAGCGGACAACCGCAAGGACGTGGTCTGGCAAGCGGCGGAACGTCTGAGACGTGCGTTGAAAAGCTTGCACTTAGGCTTGGCTCCCCACCTTGGACACGTTTCGAACTTTTGCTGGCCAATTCGCTGCGTGATAGAACCGGTCAACGAGTAATGTTTTCATTCTGATCCGCGCTTTATTGCGCACGCTGTCCATGGCGGGCACCCACCTTGGATACGTCTCGAACTCGTCTAATCACCCCTGTTCTTTTGCAGAGCCGACCGATCGATTTGTGACCTGAACCTCAAACAGCAAGACTTGAACCGATGCACTTAAGGCGCACCCGGCTGTCCGGGGAGCGCCTATTTTTTTGCAACTCCGACCATATGACTCCGCTCGAGGCCGCGATCGCGTGGATACGGCAAGGCTTCTCTCCGGTCCCCGTTCCACATCGATCTAAGCGCCCTGTTCTCAATGGATGGGAACGGTTGGAGATTACGGCGGATGTCGCGCCCCAATACTTCAATGGCGCGCCGCAGAACATTGGGCTGCTGCTGGGCGACAAATTCGGAAGTACCGACGTCGACTGCGATTGCCCGGAAGCCACTACCGCCGCCCGCGAACTGCTCCCGGAAACGGGCTCGATCTTTGGCCGGCAGTCCAAGCCTTTCTCTCACTACCTCTATCGAACCGACCCACCAGTGCGGACCCAACAGTTTCATGACCCACTCGATCGCGCGACGCTCATTGAGTTGCGCGGCGTCTCGTCGGACGGATCAATCGGTCTTCAGACAGTTGTTCCACCAAGCATCCATGAGAGTGGTGAATCCGTCCGGTTCGAGCAAGGGTTCGACGGCACGCCGGCGAACGTTGACGCCGATGTGCTTGTGGCGGCGGTTCGCAAGGTTGCCGCGGCTGCTGTTCTTGCCCGTCATTGGCCGACGCAAGGATCGCGCCACCATGCATTCCTCGCTCTTGCTGGTGTGCTTGCGCGCAGCGAATGGACCCTGGACGACGCCAAAACGCTTCATCGCGTCATCTACAGGTGTCTTTGGCCTTCGAATCCGGAACTGGAAGCCGCCGACTCGGAAGTCCAGTCCACCTTTGAGAAGCACGCCAACGGCGGCGAAGTAACTGGCATCCCGACGCTGGTCGAGATTATCGACAAGAAGGTCATCGATACCGCCTTACGGTGGCTGGGCATTGAGCGCGCCCAACGCCGAGACTATCACTGGAGCGATACCGGAAATGCCGATCGACTGGCGGATTTGTATGGGTACGAATTGGTTTATTGCACTGAGCGGAAGAGCTACTACGTGTGGACCGGCCGCCAGTGGCAGTTCGATGAATTCGTGGAGGTTGAAAAGAGAGCCGAGAAGACCATTCTCGAAGCATTCGCGGAGGCGAAGCACATCAGCGATGCCGACAAACGCAAGGCTTTCTTGAGATTCGTGAACGGCTCCCTGTCTCGTGCCGCGCTGACCAACATGATGCATCTCGCCAAGAAGAAGGTCCGGCAAGTCAGTGCCAACGATTTTGACCGAGACCCGTGGACGCTGAACGTCGAAAACGGAACAGTGGATCTGCGAACGGGCGGGTTACGGCAGCACCGGCCCGAGGAACTCCTCAGCCGGCTGATTCGCATCCGTTATGATCCACACGCCGGGTGCCCACAATTCATGGCGTTCCTGTATCGAATCATGGGCAGCCACCCCGACGCGTCCCAAGGCGAAAACGACCGTGCCGAGCAGCTCGTGTCCTACCTCCAGAAGGTCTTCGGCTGCGCGGCCACCGGAAAACCAGAGAAACTTCTGTTCGTTCTCTACGGTGAGGGCAACAACGGTAAGACGACCCTCCTCGAGGTCATCCGAGACGCGCTTGGGGACAAGGAATACGCGGGGCAGGTTCAAGTCGACAGCCTGATGATTCGCCCGAAAGAGGCGATGTCGAACAACGCGGTTAACACGGACCTTGCGGACCTCCAAGGCTGCCGCTTCGTTTCGTCGAGTGAAGTGGAGCAAGGGCAGCGTCTCTCGCTGAGCCGAGTGAAGTACTTGACTGGGCTTGGGCAGATCAAGGCGCGGCGCCTCCGTGAGAACATGATCACCTTCCAACCAACATACAAACTGTTCCTCGACTGCAACCACAGGCCGGTGATCACGGACCCGAACGACGCGATTTGGAATCGCGTTAAGTGCATACCGTTCAAGATCCAAATACCGGATGCCGAGATCGACAAAAACTTGCCGGTGAAACTCAGAACTGAGCTTGCGGGCATCCTGCGTTGGATAGTCGAAGGCGCCGTCCTCTACCATCGTGAGGGCTTGGGTGATCCGCCCGACGTAGCGGCCGCAACCGAGCAGTATCGCCACGAATCAGACAGGCTTCGTGAATTCTTCGAAGACCGCTGTGTCGTCGCGTCTAGTGGCGATGCGGCCTCATGGAAGAAAGACGGCTGCTGGGTCCCAGTCTCGGAGCTGTACGCCGCATACGCATCCTGGGCTGAGGCGATGGGCCACAAGTACCCGCTATCCAAGGACTCCTTCGATGAACGCCTGCAGAAACTGGGCAGGGCGCGTGATCGGGTGAGACCCGATGGCGGGCGCGATACAAAGCAAATTCGTGTCTGGCTTGGCGTTCGATTCAGAACCAGGGAGGACGATTAACAGCAGCGTGTGACGGTGTGACACGGTGTGACGGCGAATCCTGGAAGTTTTTCGATTGGCCTCCTCGCGAATGGTTTCTTAGCGGTTTTCCTGTCACACGCTGTCACACCGTCACACCGACCAAGGAATGGATGAATGAACAACGCGCTCTATAGAACGGCAGAAGTGGCCAAGCTCGCTGACGTTACGCTGCGGCAACTTCAAGTTTGGGAGGAGAAGCGCGTCGCTGTCGCGTCGCGTTCAGGGCGTGTCCGGCTGTATACGGCATCGGAAGCCATGTTCGTAATCGTGGTGGCGGAACTCCGGCGACGTGGGCTATCGCTTCAGCGACTCAGAAGACTCTCGCCTGCGCTGCGCCAGCTCCTCGAAGACCACGGCGTGGTAGCCGGCCGACGGGGGTCTTCATTCGTCCTCACCGATGGCCGTCAGGTCCAATTCGCGGATGGCCCAAACAAAACCTTGGAACTTGTTTCAAACTTTTTCCGACCTATTGTCTGTGTCAATCTCGGCAGTTGCCTTGATCGGCTTGAGAAGACAGGACTTGCGGAGAAATAGGATGCGTCTTGCGAGGCGGTTGTGACCAGGAGCACACTTGAAGTTAACCGAGCGACGGGACGCTCGTTAATCCCTTTCCCTCCTGCCTTACCCGACGTGTCTCGAAAACCCGAAATGATTCCAATCTACGCCGCTGACGGTACATCCCTCGGCTTTCGAACGCGCGAAGCGGCGGAACGACTGGTGGCGGGTGGCTTCGTGAAACCGGCATATGGCCGCAAAGGTCATCTGAAGGCGATCTTTCTGCGCCGTGAAGACGGGAGTAATCCGGTGGAAACACAACCGCGCTCGGGGACTCGGTATAGCTTTGTCCAGAATCTGGACAACGGTGGCCGCTGCTGGAGGCTGCGACGTCTGGATGGGCGAGACGACGATGGAAATCCGGTGAGCACGCGTGGCGCCTTTCTCCAGGTGCTTGCGGATTGTCTGATTACGTGAAGCAGCGCCGACAAGTTGGCGGACGATACATCGCGAAAGCCCGCGGTGCGTTCGTTCGTCGTGACAGGCCTCGGCCCGCTAAAGCCATAGGTACTTCCGGGCGCGCGGCGGCGGCGCGTTGAAGAGTAGCGCAACTTCGCTAGCGTCAGCCGAAAAAAGAGGTGGTCGGTGGTCGGGTCAGGAATGCTCCTCAGACTTGATCCACGCACCAGTACTGGTATCGATATGGAAGGAAAACGTGGAGCGCCCGTTCTTTGGCAATGGGAAACACGCTTCCACCACGAAGAAAGCCGCTAAGAGCATAACCGACATACTGCACTCAATTGTTATTTCTGGAACGGTTGGATGGCCGATGTAAACGCGCCGGACTGCGACGGAATCAGCGAAGGTGTCATGCAAGCAGGAGTTCCAACCAAGTTGTTCCCAATATGAGTTGCCCTTCTTCAGTTCGTTCTTCCGCTCCTCTTGGACGCACTGCAAGGGAATGTGGGCGCAGCCGACGCTGGCATCTTCAAGGATTGCACCGGAATCATGATAGATAATGCCACGGGCTATCTTCCGACCGACGCGGTTAACACGTTCTGAATCAAACGGAACACCGAGAGCCTTGCCGAGGAAGAGGCCCGAGGGACTTCTTGTTTCGATGACCCTCGCGTATCGCAGAAACTCCTGTCGGCGTTTGAATCCGGCAGGACGCCATCGCGATCTGTCCGATTTCTCAATGACGGTTTCGGCACCAGGCAGGCTCAGGTGCTCGGAAGACGGGGCCAATAGGTCCCGCAAATATTCCTCATCACCCGAGAACTGCCGGTTGCAGAGTTGATGTGCCGGCAAGGTGATGCGTGGCGTCCCTTTGTAGTTGCCCTTCCCAAGGAAGGCCCGTGGCGGAACATGATCGTTGGTATCAGCGCCGGACCGACCACAGAGATAGCAGATCTCCTCTCGCATCGCTCTTCTTAAGATGATTATGCATCGCGAGACCGTGGAAAGCGCGGAAGACTCCATCGGTCATTCCACAATTACGCCCGCGCTGGCCCGGCGCATCGAGATCTGGCCCGCGGGCAGCCTGGTGCCGTACGCGAAGAACCCACGGACGCATTCGGACGCCCAGGTTGCGCAGATCGCGGCCTCCATCGCGGAATTCGGCTTCATCGCGCCAATCCTGGTGGACAGCAATGCCGGGATCGTCGCCGGCCACGGTCGTTTGCTGGCCGCGCAGAAGTTGGGCCTGCCGGAAGTGCCGGTCGTTGTGTTGGACCACCTCAGCGACACGCAGAGGCGGGCATACATCATCGCGGACAACAAGCTTTCGGAAAACGCAGGCTGGGACGAGGAGATCCTGGCCGCGGAACTTGCCGATCTGGAACACGAGGGTCTGAACCTCCGGCTCGTTGGATTCTCCGACGAGGAGTTGGAAGCGCTGCTGGAGAACGACGGCGATGGTTCGGCACCGGAAGACGAAGAACCGATTCCGGAACCGCCCAGCCAACCGATCACCCAGCCTGGTGATCTGTGGTTGATCGGAACCCATCGGCTGATTTGCGGCGACTGCCGCGATTTAGATGTCGTCGAGAAGGTCCTCGATGGGAAGCGCGCGAACGTGGTGGTTACCTCGCCGCCGTACGCCACGCAGCGTGAGTATGATTCCACCAGCGGCTTCAAGCCGGTGCCTCCGGACAAGTACTGCGATTGGTTTCGCGATGTCGCCGCCAACATCCAGGCGATCCTCGCGCCCGACGGCTCGTACTTTCTCAACATCAAACCTCATGCCGAGGATGGCGAACGCAGTTTGTACGTGATGGATCTCGTCCTGGCGCATCGACGCATGTGGGGCTGGCGCTTCGTCGATGAACTTTGCTGGCGCAAGACGGACAACGGTGTGCCGGGCGGCTGGGGCAATCGCTTTAAGAACGCCTGGGAACCCGTGTACCATTTCTGTCGCCAGAACGAGATCAAATTTCGTCCCAAGGCTGTCGGACATGTCTCGGAGGATTGCTTCGACTACTCGCCCAACAACCCCAAATCGACTTCCGGCAGCGGACTGTTGGGCACCGGAGCGCGCGGATCTGCGGCCCAGAAATCGGGCGCGGCCGACGACGATGGACGCTTTCGGGGCGTTGCGCGCCCGAGCAATGTGATCGAGGCCAGGACGGAGTCCAACCAGGGATCACACTCCGCTCCTTTTCCGCGCGGGCTGGTTGAGTTTTTCGTCAAGGCGTTCACAGACAGCGGCGACGTTGTGTTCGATCCGTTCCTGGGAAGCGGGACCACGATGGCCGCCGCGGAAATACTCGGGCGGATCGGATTGGGTTGCGAGATCAGTCCGTCCTATTGCGATGTGATCCTGCGCCGGATCTCGAACCTGAGCGGCGAGATTCCGGTCCTGCTCGCCACCGGTCAGGCGCTCAACGAAGTCGCTACCGCACGCGGCGTCCCGCTTGAGCAGGCTGACAATCCCCGCGCACGAGATGCCCGGCGCATTCAGCACAACGGACCGGCACCGTTCTACGGGAGCCGCCGGAAGGTTTCCTGAGCTTATGAAGACCGAACTCCAGGTGCTGCAGTGGCCAGTTGAGAAACTGATCCCCTACGCCCGCAACGCCCGTACCCATTCGGACGAACAGGTGGCGCAGGTCGCGGCAAGCATCATCGAGTTCGGCTGGACGAATCCGATCCTGGTGGGCGCGGACGGTGTGATCATCGCTGGCCACGCGCGGCTGGCGGCGGCCAGGAAACTGAAGTTGACCGAGGTCCCTGTCATCGTCCTGGATCATCTGACGCCAACGCAGCGCCGGGCCCTGGTGCTCGCGGACAACCGGCTGGCGCTTAGCGCCGGGTGGGACGAGGAGATGCTGCGCGTGGAATTGGAGTCGCTCGCGGAAGATGGCTTCGACCTCGACCTGGTTGGATTCACCGACGAGGAGGTTGAAGAGCTTTTGCGCGACCCGGAGGAGTCCAATGTTGGACTGACCGACGACGACGCGATTCCTGAAGAGGAGGAGCACGCGATCACCGTGCTCGGGGACGTCTGGCTGATGGGCGAGCACCGGCTGCTGTGCGGCGACGCGACCAGCATGGATGAGGTCCAGGCCGTTCTCTCTGGCGGCTTGGCCGACATGGTCTTCACGGACCCGCCGTACAACGTCGATTACGAGGGCAAGACGGCTAAGAAGCTCAAGATCGGCAACGACACGCTGGGCGGCAAGTTTTATGAGTTCCTTCGCGATGCGTGCGCGAACGTGCTGGCGGTAACAAAGGGCGCCATCTACATCTGCATGTCGTCGTCGGAGTTGCACACGCTCCACCAGGCGTTCACCGATGCCGGTGGCTACTGGTCCACGTTCGTGATCTGGGCGAAGCACCATTTCACATTGGGCCGATCGGATTACCAGCGGCAGTATGAACCAATTCTCTACGGCTGGCGCAAGGGCACGGATCACTTCTGGTGCGGCGCGCGGGACCAGGGCGATATCTGGTTCATCAAGAGGCCGGCATCGAGCCAAGCCCATCCGACCATGAAGCCTGTGGAATTGGTGGAGCGCGCGATCCGCAACAGCAGCAAGACGCGCGATACGATCCTCGATCCGTTCGGCGGATCGGGCACGACCATGATCGCGTGTGAGAAGTCCGGACGGCAGGCCCGGCTGATCGAGTTGGAGCCAAAGTATTGCGATGTGATTGTTCGTCGCTGGCAAGCGTTCACGGGACGAGAAGCGAAGCTTGAGTCCGACGGGAAGAGCTACCGCGAGGTCGCCGGAGCGCGAAGCGCAGTGGCAGCGTGAAGTGGACCGTTGCCGCGCCGAAATCGCGGCTACCGAAGCGTTGCTACTCGCCGGCCATCCCGACGTCGAAGGCCTTTGCATGGCGCTGGCGGACTGGTCGGCCGAGTTGAGAATTCTGGAGCGCGACGGCGATGATTGATCCCATCCTGCAGGTGCTCGTGCCCGTGGTCGGACTGGTGTCCGGGCTGATCGCCACCTACGTGAGCCTCCAGAACCGGGCTTTGCTGGCGGAAGTCCGGAAGGAGATTGCGGAGTTGGAAAACCGCATCATCACCAGGATCAATGGGACGTACGTTCGCGCTGGCGAGTGCCACCTGCGTGAAGAGCTGGTGGCCGAAAGGATCAACGCGCTGGCGGGAGTTCACAAAGCAGAACCGCCGCCGGATCGTTGAACCCGGCGGCGGTTTGGTAATGCAGGTGGGTGGTTCGCTACTTGGTGATCTTGTAGGCGCGGTCGCCAGCTTCGTTCTTCGAGGACTCGATCTTGACGTTGTGCTTCTTGCCGGCGGTGCTGATGAATCCGCGCACGCTGTGGGCCTGCCAGTCGGTGGCCTTCATGATCTCGGCGAGGGTAGCGCCCTTCGCGCGTGCGATCATGTCCAGGATTTTCGCGCCCTTGCTCTCGGCGCGCGGGGCGGTGGCCTTGGCAGCGCGTTCCGGCTTCGCGGCCTTCTTGCTGGCCTTGGCTTCCTTCTTGGGCGCGGCGGCCTTGGCGCTTTTCTTGGCTTTGGGCGCGCCCTTCTTTTGGCTGGCACCCTTCTTCGAGGGAGCCTTCTCCGGCGCAACTGTCGCGCCCTGTTCCGCAACGGCGGCGGCTTTGTCGTTGGTTTCTACGTTCGTCATGGTGTTTCTGGTCATCCTTTTCTGCGCTTGCTTCGCGCATGACGATTCATCACTCCGGTGCGCCGGAAAGGCAAGGGAATAATGACCGTCCCCGCAACGATTCCCCGAGAGGCGAACACGTGGCGATCCTGAGCCAACGGGCATACGCACGCCATCGCGGAGTCGCGGTGTCCGCCGTACAGAAGGCGATTGAAACAGGGCGCATCTCCACGCAGCCAGACGGGCGGATTGATTCCGAACAGGCCGATGTCGAGTGGGAGCAGAACACCACGCGGCACGCGCCGCCAATCGCCACACGTGGGCAGGAAGAGGATGATGTCTCAATCTTCGGCGCTTCGCAGTACGCGAAGGCGCGCGCCGTGCGGGAACACTACCAGGCGCGGCTCGCCAAGATCGAATACGAGGAGCGCGTGGCGACACTGGTCCCCAAGGACCAGGTCCAGGTTGCCGCGTTCAACAAGTTCCGGCAGTTCCGCGACCACATGCTGAACATCCCGGATCGCGTGGCGGCGATGGTCGCGGCCGAAAACGAAGCCGCGAAGTGTTACGAAGTCCTGGCAAGCGAGATCCGCAGGGCACTGAATGAATTTGCAGACTCCAACGGCTGAAGAGATCTACTCAGCAGCGGCGGCAGCCGGCGCGCGGCCGGACCCGATGCTGACGATCTCGCAGTGGGCTGACAAGTACCGCTCGCTATCGCAGCGGGCCTCGGCTGAGTCAGGCCCATGGCGCACGGATCGCACACCGTATCTGCGCGAGATCATGGACTGCCTTTCGCCGTCCTCGCCCGTGGAGCGAACGGTCTTCATGAAAGGCGCGCAGATCGGGGGGACGGAGTGCGGCAACAACTGGATCGGCTATGTGATCCACCAGGCGCCCGGCCCCATGATGGCCATCCAGCCCACGGTGGAGATGGCCAAGCGCAACTCGAAGCAGCGCATCGATCCGCTGATCGAAGAGTCAGAGGTCCTGCGAGCGTTGGTGAGCGACCCGCGATCGCGCGACTCGGGGAACACGGTCCTGTCGAAGGAGTTTCCCGGCGGCGTGCTGGTGATGACGGGCGCGAACTCGGCGGTCGGTCTCCGCTCGATGGCGGCGCGGTATCTGTTCCTGGACGAGGTCGACGGGTATCCCGGCGATGTGGAAGGTGAAGGCGATCCCGTCAACCTGGCCACCGCCCGCACCAGAACGTTCGCGCGCCGCAAGATCTTCATGTGCTCGACGCCGAAGATCACGGGCATGTCCCGGATCGAGGCGGCCTATGAGGAGAGCGACAAACGGTTGTACTGGGTGCCGTGCCCAGTCTGCCGCGAGTTCCAGACGCTGAAGTTCGCGCAGTTGCGCTGGCCGAAGGGGGAGACAGAGAAGGTCGTTTACGTTTGCGAGCACTGCGGGCAAGAGATTCACAACCACCAAAAGCAGTCGATGCTCGCGTGCGGCGAGTGGCGGCGGAACGCTGTTGGCGACGGCAAGACCGCCGGCTTCCATCTGTCCAGTCTGTACTCGCCGGTTGGCTGGTTCGCGTGGTCGGACGCGGCCAAGCAGTTCGAGCAGGCGCAGAAGAATCCGGCTCTGCTCCAGGTCTTCGTCAACACTGTGCTGGGCGAGACGTGGACGCTGCTTGGCGAGGCTCCTGAGTGGCAGAAGCTGTATGACCGGAGGGAGTCCTACAAGGTCGGAACGGTGCCGTGTGGCGGATTGTTTCTCACGGCTGGTGCGGACGTGCAGAAGGACCGTATCGAGGTCGAGATCACCGCGTGGGGCCGGGGCAAGGAGTCGTGGTCGGTCGATTATCGAGTGTTCGAAGGCGACACGTCCCGGCCACAGATTTGGGAGAAGCTCACCGGCCTGCTAAACGAATCATTCCCTACCGAATCCGGTTTGGAGCTGCCTATCCTGCAACTCGCCGTGGATTCGGGCTTCGCAGCGATCGAGGTGTACCAATGGTCGCGGCGACAGGGCGGGCGCGTGCTGGTGATCAAAGGCGATTCGCGGACGCCCGCGATCATTGGGCCGGCGTCTCCTGTTGAGGTTGGGCCGGCGGGCGCGGCGTTCGGGTGTGGCCGGTTAACTCCGGCATGGCCAAGGAAGAGTTGTACCGGTGGCTGCGCCAGGATCGGCCCACGGATGAGGACGTCGCGAAAGGGACTCCTTTCCCTCCAGGCTACTGCCACTTCCCGCGCTACAGCGAAGAGTACTTCAAGCAGATCACCGCTGAGCAGTTGGTGACGAAGATCGTCAAAGGCTATCGTCGGCACGAGTGGCAGAAGATGCGCGAGCGCAACGAAGCGCTCGATTGCCGCGTGTACGCGCGCGCAGCGGCTGGACGGGTCGGCATCGACCGCTTCCACGAGAAGCACTGGGCCGACCTCGAGCGGCGCGTGGGAGCGCCGACGGCGAAGGACCCGAAGCCGCAGGCGCAGCGGACGCCCGTCGTTCAGGCGCGCAACCAAGTTCGCTTCAAGATGGAGATCTAAATGCCGTTCAACCAGGCTGGCCTGGATGATCTTGATCAGCCGTTAAGTAGTTCCGATTGAGCTTCTCAGCCTTGCCAAAACTTCTTTCGAATGTCCTCTTCTTTTTGCTGCCGGTCCCGCCACTCTTCCTCTCGCTTGGCTTGTTCGGCCTGCAGCCTGAGCTTCTCTCGTTCCACTGATGTCATAAAGTCCGAGGGAATCCTGGCACGGCAATACTGATCCAGGTATTCATAGTCGACGTGAACCATTCGCTGGTTATTCCGCCACGCGTCCATGCCCACGCCGAAGTGGAAGATATAGACCACGGGTGCGGCGGGAACCCGCTGTGTGATCTGAATCTGGTAGTTCCAACCGTAGTTAGAGTTACTGCAAGAGTTGTATTTCCGTATCTCGACGTGGATGTGGTCAGGGGTCTCAAACCACAGAACAATATCGGGTTTGTCCATTGAGCGGCTGTTGTCGCGCACGGCTTCTTCCTTGAGTTCCCACCTCGGACCCATAGCCTCTATGCGGGCCATGGCCTTGGCTAGTTCGGGGGATATGGACGGCTTACTCTGCCCAAATAGCGAATCAAGTATGGACATGGCGCGACCTCTGCTGCTCGCAAAGCAGTGATGCTACCACACGGCAGAGAGAGGCGCGGCTGGCCCCTGATGACGCGCGTTTCAGGATGGACGTCTAATGGCATTCACACAAACAGATCTCGACGCGCTCGATGCCGCGCGTAAGCAGGGCGCGCGCAGGGTCAGGTTTCAGGACCGCGAGTTCGAATTCGACTCCGTTGAGGATTATCTCAAGCTTAGGAATCTGATCCTGAACGACATCGCGCAGCAGTCGGGGCCGCAGCAAGTGCGGCAGGTGCGCATTTACACGACGAACGGCTGGGGCCACTGAAGCGCGGTGCCAATCGAAACTCTCATGACGCTTGCGCGGCAAGCCGGGCACGAGCCCATGCCGGTTCCGCGCGTGATGCGCACCCGCGCCATGGGGACGTTTCCCTTCGATGCTGCTGGTCGTGGGCGCCGGGGAATCGGATGGAATCCGCCGTTCCTTGGCCTCAACACGCTCCTGTTTTCGCACGGACTGGAGCTGCAGTCGCGGAACCGGGACGCGGTTCGAAACAGCGCGTGGGCGTCGGGGGCCGTGGACTCCTACGTCGCGAATGCAATCGGTCGCGGAATCCGCCTGGTGCCGCACCACCCGGACGAGCAGGTGCGCGACCTGATCACCAGGAAGTGGAATCGATGGACTCGCGAATGCGATGTCGAGTACGACCCGCGGAATCCTGCGTCAGGCCAGACGGACTTCTACGGACAGCAGATGGTGATTGCGCGCGAAGTAATGGAAGCCGGCGAGTGCTTCGTCCGGTTCCGGCCGCGCTCCGTCAAAGAAGGGCTGACCGTTCCGCTGCAACTTCAGCTCATCGAGGCCGAGCAGTTACCGTTGTGGCGGACGGCTGTCGAGCGGATGCCGCCGAACAACTCTGTGCGGTGCGGCATCGAGTTTCAGACCGACGGACGGCGCGCGGCGTACCACTTCTGGAAGGCGCATCCGGGCGAGACGATGTTCTTCCCGATGGACGCTCTCTCGGTCGAGCGCGTGCCGGCCACGGAGGTGCTGCACGTCTACAAGCCGATCCGCGCAGGCCAGTTCCGGGGACAGCCGTGGCTGACATCGGTGATCGCGAAGCTCTACGAACTGGAGCAATATACCGACGCGGAGATCGTCCGCAAGAAGCTTGCTGCGATGATCACCGGGTTCATCACGCAGGCCAGCCCGGACAATCCGATCATCCCTCCGGATCAGTATCAGAACGGGCCGACTCAGACGGAGCCGGGGACGCAGATCAGCAAGCTCGAACCGGGCACGTTTCAGGTGTTGAACTTCGGCGAAGAGGTGCAGTTCGCCGAGGCGAAGGACAGCGGCGATTTCAAATCGTTCATCCGGAGTTGCCTGCAAGCTTTCGCGAGCGGCGCCGGTCTCGCGGAGTACCAGATCAGCGGCGACCTTTCGGGGATCAATTACTCCTCGATCCGTGCTGGTCTGCTGGAGTTCCGCCGCAAGTGCGAACAGTATCAGCATTCGGTTTTCATTTTCCAGGTCTGCCATCCGGTCTATAAGCGCTGGCTGCGCGAAGCGATGCTGGCGCTGGTATTTGGCATTGACCTGCTGAACGCGTACAACAAAGATCCCGAGCCATTCGAGGAAGTGCAGTGGGTCACGCCCGGCTGGCCGTGGGTCGATCCCGAGAAAGACATCAAGGCATCGAACGACGCCATCCGCAGCGGCCTCTCCACGCGTTCCGCCGAGGTCGCGGCGCAAGGGCGCGACGCCGGTGCCGTGGATGCGGAACAGGCGGCCGACAACAAGCGTGCCGACAAACTGGGGCTGTCTTACGACAGCGATGGCCGGAAGGTCCTGACCGGGCGCAATGCCGGATTGACGGAATCCGAGATCCAACAGGACGCGGCAAAGGGAGAGGTGGACGTCAAGCCGTGAAGAATCTAACTCGCCTTGCATCGCGGTTCGTGAACACGCCGCTGATGATCCATCCGCCCAAGCTGGACGTGATGGTTCAGGCGCTGGCTCCACGGCTGGGGATCATTCCGGTGGCGGGCGCGAGGCCCGCGGAACCGTTCGCCGCCGCGTATATCGAGGAGGCTGGCGACAGCGATTACCAGGTAATCGACGGCATCGCCGTCATTCCGATTCAAGGCGTGCTGACGAAGAAGGAGTCGTGGGTTTCGGCTTTCAGCGGATGCAGCTCGTATGACCTGATTGGCCGCTACGTTCAGGACGCGGTGAACGACGCGGCAGTGCGCGCGATCCTGTTGCAAGTTGATTCGCCTGGCGGCGAGACCACGGGATGCCTGGAGCTGTCTGACTACATCTACTCGCTGCGCGGCGCGAAGCCGATCTACGCGGTCGCCGACGACTTCGCATTCTCGGCGGCCTATGCACTGACCAGCGCGGCCGACAAGATCTTCGTCACACGCATGGGAGCGGTCGGCTCGGTCGGCGTTGTGGTGCTGCATACCGAGGATTCGAAGTTCAACGACGAGCAGGGATTCAAGTACACCTACATCTTCAAAGGCGACAGGAAGGTAGATGCGAACCCGCACGAACCGCTCTCGGAGCGGGCAGAGAAAGACATCCAGTCCGAGATCGACCGCCAGTACGACCAGTTCGTGGCGACCGTAGCGCGGAATCGGAAGGCCGCCGCCGAGAAGATTATCGCCACGCAGGCTGGCGTGTACTGGGCGGAAAACACCGTTCCGCTCCTGGCTGACGAGGTCGGAACGTTTGGCCAGGCCATGAACGCGCTTCGCCAACTGCTCGGCGAGCCGGTTCAGAGTTCAACGGCGGCGATTGCCGCAATATCCAAACCCAAGGAGGTAACAGCAAGTATGCCCGATGAAACGCTGACAATCGCCCCTCAAGGCACTAAGCCGGATGACGGCGACAACAAAGACGATGACGAATCGAAGTTCTGCCACGCGTGCGGAACCAAGCTCAAAGAGGACGCGCGGTTCTGCCACGCCTGTGGCGCGAAGGTCGAGGACGAGTCCGAAAAGCCGGAGGGCGCGGCTCCGCTTGCCGGACTCGCCGCCGTTCCCGGCGAGTTGGTCAAGATGCGCCCCGAAGGCGACATCGAAGCCATCGGCGCGCTCTGCAAAATGGCCGGCTGTCCCGACAAAACCCCGGAGTTCCTCACCAAGAAGAAGCCGAGCGGCCAATATTTCAGCGTGGCGGAAATCAGTGAAGAGCTGACTGCCGCCCGCGTGATCGAAAGCGAGAGGAGCATGATCACTTCCCACGTCAACCCGAACCAGGGCGCGGTTGGCTCGCTTCAGGAACTTGAAGCCCAAGCCACCGGCTACGCCCGCCAGAATCGCGGCAAAGAGACTCCCAATCTTTACGCCGAAAGCGGTACCACCAAGCTGACCAAGGAGCGCGCATACGCCCAGATGCTCGAAGAGCATCCCGAGGTTTACGGCGCGTTCGTGGCGCAGCACAACGCGAAGGGCCTGATCGCCACGCTCGAGCGAGCCGGCGTTCGCCTCGCCCGGTAAGGCGAAAGGAGACCAACAGATATGGCATTCGAACAGACATTACGCACAGTAGGTCTTCCGGCGGCGGCGGACCTCACGAGCGGTGGAACTGTGAATCCGCAGTTCTACTTCGTGACCGTCAATTCGTCCGGACAGATCAACTTCACAGGGGCTGGCGCCGTCGCCGATGGCGTGGTCCAGGACAAGCCCAACGCGCAGGGAGTCGAGGGCGAGGTCGCCATCCTCGGCATCACCAAGCTGGTGACCGGCGCTGCGGTCAACAACGGCGACCCGCTCATGGCCAACGCGAGCGGCCAGGCTATCACTGCGACCAGCGGGAACTTCGTGCGGGCGCGCGCGCTGGCTGCTTCTGGAGGCGCGGGCGTGATCATTCCCGCACTGCTTCTCGGCCCGTACAAGATGTAGCCGTCAGCGGCTCACAACAACTCAAAGGAGAAATAACAAATGCCTCAGCCAACATTGCAAGACGTTCACGTCAATCGGCCGCTGACGAACATCTCCGTGGCGTACCTTCAGGAGGCCGCCGGAGTGGAATTCGTCGCGGACAAGGCCTTTCCGGCGGTCCCGGTCGAAAACAAAAGCGACCTCTACTACACCTATGCGCGGGCGGACTTCAACCGCGACGAGATGCAGAAGCGCGCGCTTTCCACCGAATCCGCCGGCACGGGCTACAACGTGAATTCCACCGGCACGTACAACTGCGACGTCTGGTCGCTGCACAAGGACGTGGATGACCAGATCCGCTCCAACAGCGACTCGCCGCTCGCACCCGACCGCGACGCCACGATTTTTCTGACGCAGAAGGCCCTAATCCGGCGCGAGAACCAGTGGGTCTCGAAGTTCTTCGGCACCGGCATCTGGACCAACAACGTCAGCGGCCAGGCGACCACGGACTCTACGCACGTCGTCTATTGGGACGCCGCGAACTATCCGAACGGCAACCCTATCACCGACATTCGCCACGCGAAGACCCAGATGCGGCTGTCCAGCGGCGGCTTCGCGCCGAACATCTTCGTGGTCAGCCGCCCGGTGTTCGATAAGCTCGTGGATCACCCCGACTTCATCGACCGCACTAAATACGGCCAGACCGCGCCCAACCCGGCAGTGGCTACCCGCCAGATCATGGCCGAGATTCTCGAACTGGAGGATGTCCTGGTCATCGATGCCGTCTACAACACGGCGGCGGAAGGTGCGGCCGAATCCAACTCCTTCATCGGCGGCCTGAGCGCGGCATTGTTTTACCGCCCGAAGAACGCCGGCCTGATGACTCCGAGCGCCGGCTACGTGTTCAACTGGACCGGATTGATTGGAACCACCGGCGGCGCCGGCGTCCGCATCAAGACTTTCCGCATGGAGCACTTGGCTTCGGATCGCGTGGAGATCGACTCGGCCTTCGATATGCGCCTGGTCTCTGCGGACCTCGGCTTCTTCTTCAACAACGTGATCTCGGCGGTGTAGTTATGATGCTTCGCCGTGAATCGTGGGCGCGCCTGACCAGAGGCCGCGTTCCGCCGCTCTTCGTCCTGCGCCCGTTGCAGGGCTTCACTTCGTCCGATATCGGCGATGCGTATCCCGCTCCCGATGCCGCAAACAAGGTCCAGTTGACGCGCGCGCGGCAGCTCTATGAGCAGCGCCGGATCGGGACTCAGGCCGAGGCGGATCGGGCGCTCTCCAGGCTCCCCAAACAAGAACCGGCCAAGCCGGGAAAGGAGAAACGACATGGCAGTCAAAGTGGAAAAAACGCCCGTTAACGCTCCGGAGTTCCAGAGCGCGGGTCCGCAGCCGAACTTCAAGGGCAGCTATCCATCGAAGCAGAAGCAGTTCCTGTCGGCGGTCCAAACGGGCAATGGTGCGCAGCAGAGCATCGCCCACGGGTTGGGCGCAGCGCCTGCGGGCGTGTTGGTGACGTGCGCCGACAACAGCGGGAGTTCCAACGTCTTCACGGTGACCGAGGGAACGCACGACTCGACCAACGTGAAGCTGACGGTGACGACGGGCGCGAAGTACAAGGTTCTGGCCTGGCTCTGATTCCGATGAAAGCAAAATCATTCGGCAAGATCCCCGTCCCGACGCCTGGCACGCCTGTCCCGGTTACCAGTGATGCGAATCTGCGCGTGGAGCGAATGCGTTTCGCCGCTGTGATCGGCGAGACGGGGCGCGTGTTCCTGGGCGTATCCGGTATGAACAAGGCGAACGGCACGGGCGTGGTCAAGGAGTTCTGGCCCACAGGTTCAGGTGGCGGCGTCGCGGATGCGTTCGACATCTGGGCGGAAGACGCGCGCCGTTTACTTGCGCCCGCAGACTACTACGTCGATGCCAACAACGCGGGCGAGGGATTGATCGTCGCCTATTGGACGTGAGGCTTCACCATGCCGAACTGGCCCGCAATCGAAGGGATCGTCGACGGCGTCATGTTGAAGACGTTCGGCGAGCCGGTGGTGTATCAGCCCGTGCAGGCGGGCGCGGCGCAGGGGAATCCCTTCACGGTGACAGCAATCCGCCATCTGAGACCCCGCGACGAGTCGGGCGCGACGGCGAGCTTCGAAGAGATCTCCGTTAACCCATCCGACTTCACGAATCCCCCGGCAAAAGGTGATTGGGTGACTGCCTGGGGCACGCAGTTCGTGGTAACGACGGTGCGCCAGCCGGATGCCTACGGCATGCTCAACCTGGCACTTCTTCAGCGCTCGTGATCAATCCGAAAACAATTCTCGGCGAGTGGGTGACCGCGCTTCAGTCCTGCCCGGACCTGGTCACCGCGATCGGCGGCGACGCCAATGATATTCGCGCGTTCATGGAAGGGCTGGCTACCGACAATAATCTGCGTCTGGCCATCCTGCAGATGCCGCCCGGCTCGATCCTGTTGGCCTGGAACGGCACCACGCCACGGCGTCTCGCGGGCGGGGCGCTGCACTTCGCGCATCGGTTCTCGCTCTACCTGCGCGCGCCAGAGCAGGATTCCACCGCCACGTATGCCGATCTGTTCTGGCTGCTGGTGAGCGCAAAACCAACGGGCGCTCCATCGTGGGAATCGCTTCTGCATTTGCAGATCGATCCAGACTGCTACCCGATGGACATGGATCTTCCCTCCGCGCAGCGAAACACTGTTGTGGTGAGCGCGGACGGGGCAACGCTCGATTACTTCGAGGTGCAAGCAACGCTGGTCGAGCAAGGCAATCCCGGCGGCGAATGAGGAGAACGTTATGGATTCGGTATTCATGCGATCGCCCGAGGGCGAAGTCAAGGAAGTCGAGGCGACCGCCGAGAAGCTCACGCCGCTCATGGTCGCCGGGTGGCACCACGTTCCAGCGCCGGTTGTGGCGAACCAGAAGCCGGTAGTCGCGGCAGAGGAGGAAAAGTTGCATGGCGAACATCAATGAACTGCTGAACGGTTGGGGATTCGGCAAACAGACCGCCATCGGAACGGCGAATTTGGTCGCCGCCATCTGGCGTCACACTAATCTGAACACCAAGCCGTGGGCGAAGGTCCCGGTGAACGAGGATGACAGGGCGGAAATCGGAAAGGGACATGAGTTCCCGACGCAACTCTTCAGGTCGCACTACAACATGCCGACCTACGAGATCTCGAAGTACGCCTCGTCGGAGTTCCTCGCCTGGGCGATGTCCTTCTCCATGGGCAATGTCGCAGTGAGCGGCAGCGGTCCGTACACCTACACCATCGTTCCGGCCTTGGGCGCCACGAACCCGACCGGCCTCGAGCTGCCGTACTTCTCGTTCGTGCAGCAGATCCGACCCGGTGGCTCCGCGGTGCTGGACGAAATGCTGGTGGGCTGCGCGGTCAAGGGCTGGAAACTCTCCATCAAGAACTCCCCTGGTCGCGCCAGTGCGATGTGCGCGGCCGAATGCGTTACCACTGGCCAGTACACCTCGCCCAGCGGCATCACGCTGCCAGCCATCTCCACGCCGCATGAATTCAATGCCGGTATGATCAGCGCTCTGACCTTCAACGGCATCAACTACCTTTCCGGCGGCAGCGCGAAGCAGTTCGTGTCCATGGAGGCGTCCTGGGAGAACAACTTCAGGCCGGGCTTCTTTCCTGGCTCGGGATCGCAGGACGGCTACCAGATCCAGGGCCGCTTCGAGTGGGGCGACCGCGTCTTCGCGGTGCAGTTCGTGGTGCGCGTCCAGGCTGGGTCGACGGAGTACGCGAACCTGATCGCCCTGACCACCGGCACGGCCACGTTCACCATGACCCGCGACGCCAACAACTCGTTCACGATGCTCATTCAGAAGATGGGTTTCAACGTCGCCGAACTCGGAAACACGGACGGGATCGTGACGCTCCAGATCACCGGCGTGCAACTCTACGATCCCACCAACGGACTGGTGACCATGACGGTCACGACGCCGCTACAAGGCATCTGCCAATAGAAGGTGTGAATGGAAACCGAAAAGAAAACGGGCTTCGATGCCTCGAAGCCGTTTGTCGTGCCGATCCTGTCGGGTGGTGAGAAGAGCTGCGAGGTGCGGTTCCCCTCGGACGAAGAGTGGTGCGCCTGGGCGCGCGCGCAACGTACCGTGCGGCACTTTCTCGGGCGCGGGAAGTCGCAGAGTGAAGACGTGGACCTTCCGAAGATCAACGCGGAGTTATTCGCAAAGATCCGCACTGACAAGGATGGTCCCGAGTTCGACGACGCCGAGGCTGGTATGGTGATCGGCCGCATCGAGCGGTGCGCCGTAGCCAGCGTCGAGCGCGAAGGGATCAACTACCGGATCGAGATGAAGGTTCCGGGTGCGCGCGTGGTTCACGTTCTGCGTATGCCGACCGCCAAGGAGATGCAGGACCACGAACGGGCTTCCACCAGCGTGGTGGCTGCGCGGCGGTCTGTCGAAACTCGCGCATTCCTGGAGCCGAGCGGCGTGCTCTACGACAAGCTCCACATCTCGCACGATGGTTATGCCGGCGCCGTACCGATCGTGCACAAGTCGGCAGCGGTGTCCGAGGTGATCGCGCAACTTGCAATCGAGGCCGACGAAGACCCGGAATAGCCGCGCCCGGCGACTGGCCGGAACAGCCGGGCGTTCGCTTCCTGATCCGGTCGGTGTTGCACCAGGCGGGGCTGTGCGGACCTGAGGAGGATTGTCCGGATCGCGTCTTCCGATGTCGCCGGTGCGGATACTCGGCGCAGACCGAGTTGGACGGCTGTCCCGAGTGCGGCGCGGACTGGAAGGCAATCGATGTGAGCCATGGGCCAAGTTGTCCGAAGAACCTGCTCGAAGAGGCGATGGATTCGCCAAACGGCGCTCTCGTTCGACGGTGCTTCCGACTCCTGAACGCGAAGAGCATCGGACTGACGATCACGCTTGCGGACATTACCGAAGAGGAGTTCCGGGTTCTGGAACTGATCGAGGCCGAGCGGCAGGAACAAACGAAGAGCGGAGACGGGCGCCTTCAGAGATCTGGATAGTCTGCCAACTACCTCTGGGCCGAGCCACGAACGGGGCCATCTGTTACGCGTCTACGCAATGGCGGTACGATGTTCGAGTAGCCTCGGCGATTCTTGAGTTGGCGAAGCCATGGAACCTAAGGACATCATCTCTGTTGTGCTGTCGGGTATAGCGCTGATCGTGTCCATTCTGGCGTTTGCTCTGAATTACAGACATATACGTCGCGCTTCGATCTTGGCGAGAAAACCGGTTCTGGCGTTCGAGTATGACGGCAATCGAGGCTGGGTCCTTAATAATGTGGGTAGTGGGCCGGCACTTAACGTTGTCGTTGCGCAGAAAAAGGTGAAGGGCGAATGGTTTAATCCTGTAAGAATCCCCCCGCTGGCAAAAGATGGCGAGTTCGTGTTGGGATGGCTGGGCCATGTCAACACCACTGGCCTCGGAGCCACGTACACTGACTCGGAGGACTTCCCCTACACGGCAACCTGTGGAAATGATCTTAGTCGAGTAGGGGAGGGGGTGCTCTTCGGCCCGTGGGACGAAGCCCAGATCGGGCGGCACTGGAATCAGCCACCCTATCGCGACTAAGCGTCCAGCGCAGGTTCAGCTACTTCCCGATTCTTGCCGCAGTCTTCGTGGTGATCGCGTGTTCGATCGCTCCGCGGATACCCTGGCACGCAGGTCCAAGTGCGGCCGTTAGGTTCGGCGCAGTCGGATCGTACCCTGCGGTGTTAATTCCGGCGAGATCACTTGGTAGGGACACTGTCGGACTTCGAACAATGAACGCACGCTTCCTCGTTAGTTTGCCCACGAAAAGACCGAACTCAAACAACACATTGTCCCGAGCAACCGTTCGAACCGCACCTCTGCTCTCCAATTGATCATCCGGCGTGAATACGAAGATTCCGAAGTCATATGTCAGAACGGCTGCTTCAAGATCTTCAAGCGTAGCGTTCCCGAGGCCAAATATGGTCCCCTGGTTCCACACTTCGACAATCAACTCGTGGTGCAAGAGAGACTGAATGGCATTCGCGACACGTAGACCCTCACTGGAGGAGCCGATGAACACTCGTGGTCGCTGGACTGTGGCGGGAGAGACGGGCCGATCTTCAAGCAGTTTACCGGAGGCTGCAAAAAGAGCATCCAATGCGTTTAGCTGCGCTGGGGAGAGAGCCGTCTTGCCCGAAAGAAGGGCCCCTCGGCATTCGTCGCAGAATGCGCGAGCCTTCATGCTTCGGAGCAGATCGAGTTTGTTGATTTTCAGGTCGTATACACAGCCTCTCGTGTCATCGTGGTTCTTCCGGTGGGGGGCCAGGAAGCTGAGGGTCTGTTTTGCCAAGCGATGCAAGAAGTAGGCGCTCAACTTCTTGGCGGGCAGAATAAGGTCAGGCACATTGGCGATTGTCGCGACACCCAGCCCGGCCTCGGGGCGATCAGAAGCAAAGAGGTTAGATAGCCTCTCACCCGACAACTGCCCGTCAACGAAGGCAATGATGTATGGGTGATAGCCTCTTATCTCATCACGAGTTGTTGACATTTGGTTCAGAAAATCTGGAGCGTAGATGTCGTTGAAAGCGAAGACCTTGAAGTGTTCCGCATCGGGCGCTCCCATCAGCGAATACACGAACTGGCTCTGTCGTGAGTTCGCCTCACTGATGGCCTCCTCGAGTGAGGCTTGCGAGGCTTCTCCAAGCGGGACCACTTCTACCGGCATGCACGCCATGTGATCTGCTCCTTCTGCTGAACGTCAGGAACCTATTGTATTTCCATATGCAAGAGGGATTCAGCCAGTACCTAGGTTCCTTTCAAGTACCGAATAGGCGAGTTGGACCCGGCAGCCGAGAAAAAGTTAGCACGAATTTTCCTCCTCGAATTGCTCCTCCCCGTACTCTCCGAGGGCAGCATCCATGGCGAGATTCCAAACCGTACTGAAGAGTGCGCGCTTCGTTTACTCTCCGTACACCGCGACCGAGATGCAAGGCTTCGCACAGGTGCTCGCTGATTCGATCCGGACACGCATCCAGAGCGGGCAGAACATCTACGACCAGGCGACCGCGCCGCTCAAGCCCGGACTGCCAGGCCGTCGCGGTTATCCCGACTACAAGTCGGCGCGTGGCCTCCGGCCCATCCGTGACTGGACTTGGAGCGGCCACACTCTGCGGTGCCTCAAGGTCCTTACCGCAAACGAGAATCGCGCGGCGATCGGGTTTCTCGACGAAGCTCTTCCAGGGCGGCGGATGACCGCTTCGCAGATCGCCGCTTTCAACAACCGGCGCGAGGCGCAGTGGGGCGTCTCGCCGCGCGACCGCCAGGCGGTGCTCGCCGCGTTCCAGGCGCGTCCCTTCGTGATGCTCAAGGCAGCGTGAAATGGCAGACCAAGCAGAGCGCGTAATCCTCGAAGCCGAGGAAACGCCGGTACTCGAATCGGTCGGCAGGGCCAACACCGCGCTCGACAATTTCGAGAAGAAGTCCGAAGCCTCCCACGCCAAGGTCATCCGGATCTCGGATCAGACGCGATCCAGTGTCCAGCGGCTCATCGCCTCGCTCGAAAAGCAGGCCGAAACCTACGGCAAGAGCGGCGTCGACCGGCTGATCACACAGCGCGACCAGTTGCTGCAGCGCTATAGCCGGGAGCCGCAGGCCATCGACGCCATCACCCGGTCCTATGAGAAGATGATCGCCGCACAGGAGAAGGCCGCGCGCGAAGCTCTCGCGGTAAAAGCGGCCAAGGAAGCCGAAGAAGCCCTTCGCAAGCAGTCCGAAGCCATCAAAGGGTTCGGCGAGCGCGTCACCCAATCCATTGAGAATCCACTCCAGGGAGCGCGAGGCGCAGTGGGTTCCCTGCTTTCTTCGCTCGGGCCGTTTGGCATTGGCATAGCAGCGGGCGCGACGGCGTTGATCGGCGTGGGCACTGCAGCATTCGAGGCGGCGAAAAGTCTGGGCGAGTACGGGACCCGCGTGAAGGACGCGGAACTGCGAACCGGGTTAACGGCGAAGGAAGTGGGGCAGTTCGGCTTTGCCGCGCGCGCGGTCGGGCAGGACATCTCGATTGTTGAGCGGCTGATGCGTGGGCTTTCTCAGGCGGCAAACGACAACTCCAACGAGGGCGAAAGAGCACGGGCAACGTTGCGCGCCATGGGCGTCGATTTCCATACCGCCACGGGAGAGATGAAACCAACTTCCGAGATTCTGACCGAGATCTCCGAGGGTTTGAACAAGCTTCCGGAAGGATTCCAGCGGGACGCTGCCGCCATGGACCTATTTAAAAAGGTCGGCGTCGAGGCGATCCCGTTCATGACGGAGCTCAACGAGAACCTGCGCGTCGCCCACGAACAAGGCTTCGGACCGACCGAAGAGGACATCCGCCGCTTTTCCGAATACCAGCGTGAAGTAACCGTGCTCGAAACCAAGTGGGACTCCCTGGTCCGCAAGTTTAAGGAAGGGCTGGTCGTCACCGTCACGTGGGTCGGGAAGGGAGTCGATTGGTTTCTCAACAACATCAGCACCGCCGGCGACGAGGAACGCGAGCGGCGCGAGGAGGAACAGGCGCTCCAGGAGGCGGCGCAGATCCGAGCGCTGGGTGGCGTGACGAAGGTGTCCCGGAGCGAGCATCGGCGGCAGATGGAGGAATTGGAGCGGCGGGCGCCCGAGATCATGAGAAACCGTGATGTCACATTGAAGCGCATCGAGGATCTGCGCGGCGAACAGCAACGGTTGACTGGCGATTTCGGCATACTGCAGGCGATCGCGCCGACCCAGGATGAAGAGGCCCGAGCGAAGCGCGCGAGCGACATCCAACAAGAGATCGAGCAGTTGCAGAAAATGCTGGAGGATGCCGAGGCAGCCACCAAGCGGAAAGACCTACACGAGGGCAAGGAAGAGACGGATCGTATTCGCGCCCGGTTCTTCGGTACGCATGACGGCATGGAGAAGGCATACGCCGACGCCAAAAAGGACGTCGAGCGGCTCCAGAAACAACTGCTCGAACCGGACAAGCCGTTGACGAAGGCTCAGGCCGTGGACCTGGGCCAGCAACTCCGGGCTGCGGAGGCTACCGAAGTGCGCCGTAAGGCCGCACTGGATGCGGTCGCCAAGGGTGCGGAGCAACTCAAGGACTTCCGCCGCCAGGCGGCCGAGTTCGAGAAGAAGGGCGACGTAGCTGAACTGGACGCAATCGGCAAGATCTACTATCAGCGCGACCAGCTTCTAAGGCAGGCCGAGAAGGTCAAGGCTTCGGAGTCGGAGATTGCCGCGATCCGCAAAGCGGCGGAACAGCAGGCATCGATCCTCTACAAGAAGGCGTGGGATGAGTTTGAGAAGTACGACGAAAAGCAGCGCGCCGAGCGGGCCAAGAAGATGCTCGCGATGATGATGCCCTCCAAGGAGCAGATGAAGGAGTGGGAAGAGGGCTTCGCGGCGCAAGAACGGATCGCTGATATCGAAGTTCAGACGCAACGCGAGGAGCTGCGTCGACGCGCGGCGCGGTCGGCACGGATGGCGGAACTGACTGCCGATGGGCATGCGCCCGTGGCGATGACGGAAGCCGAAAGGCGGGAGTTGGAGGCCAGTAAGGAAGAGTCGGCAGCGCAGCGAGCTTACCAAACCAGGCTCGATCTCGCCGTCCAGTTGGCGGGCATCGAAGCGGAGCGAATCTCAAAGGAAGAGAACGCGGCCAAGCGTTCTGTCCTGGCGGCGCAGGCGCAGAAGGATCTGTTTACTGAAATCGCCCAGGCGCAGGATCAGTTTGAGGAAAAGCAGGCGCAGCTCCAGCAGAAGCGCGAACAGGAGTTGCAGTCCCAGATTGATGGCCTGCAGAAACAGGCCGAGAAACTGATCGACATCCTGTTCACCAAGCCAGCGAACTTCGGTAAGGATCTGCTGAGTACGATCCGATCCGCGGTGCTGAAGCCCGTGACGGAAACGCTGGGCGGCGCGGTGGCGAATCTCTTGCACCCCGTCATCTACGGCTCGGACGGGCATGGTGGCATCAACGCTATGTTGCGCGGCACATCGAAGGATCCGGTGCGCGTATCCACCGACATGAATACGGCCGCTACCATGCAGAACAGCGCTGTGATGGCAGGTTTGACAGCCATCCTTGCTGCCGGGATGGGGATCGCGGCTCCATCCGTCTCCAGTGGAATCGCTGGAATGCCAGGCATCGCCGTTCCGTCGATCTCGATACCAGCGCCGGTATCCGGGTCCGCCGGCGTGAGCATCACGACCGTAGGCGGGCATGGCGGGGCATCGCTTCCTGGGCCAATTGCCACGGCTGGCTCGGCTCCGGCCGCAGCTCCGAGTGTCGGCGATCTGATGAATCTGCCGATGAGCATGCACGCTGGTGCAGGCACGAGCCCGCTTGGAACGATTCTTGGTTCCGGCTCGAAGAGCGGCACGTCGGGTGTGTACAGCCTGTTCAGCAAGGGCGGTTTCTCGAAGGCGCTCTCCAACCTAAAGGGCACGTTCTGGAACCAGGACGCATGGAACGCTTCTGACAGCAACTTCTGGGGCGGCGTGCAGGGCGTCGCGAAGTCCCCCGCAGCCGGTGCCGCTGGGATGATGCTCGCGACCAGCGGCCTTTTCGGATCGAATCGCGGCACGTGGACCGGCGCTCTCGAAGATACGGCTGGAGGCGCGCTAATCGGAGAGCAGATCGGCGGACCATGGGGAGCAGCGATCGGAGCGGCGGCGGGGTTCACCGCCGGGATCGTCGAGAAGCTGCTCGGAATCAAGTCGCCGCAGAGGAAGGCCCACGATGACATCAAGAGCATCTATGGCGTGGACATTCCGCAGAACAGCGGCACGATCAAGCAAGTGGTCCAGATCGCGCAATCGCAGTTCGGCGGCGATATGGCGGTGGCAGTGCGCTCGCCGAGTGTGCGTCAACTTGTGATGCTGTACTCGGAAGCCACCGGCCAGAAGATGCCGCTGTCGGCAACGACGCCGTACGCGGGGAGCCTGGTAGAGCAGGGTGGCAAGCTTTATCAGCAGGCCAGCTACCAGGACGGCCAAGCTCATGTGTACGCCTCTGCGCTTCCCACGCTGGGCGGGATCGCGGCGGGAGTCTACCCCACGCCTGGCAACCCGAACACGGCGGGTGGTACCGGAGCGACGTACCTTTCGCTGAACATCAGCGGAGCCGATGCTGCGAACTTCATGACCGGGCAGTTTGTGACGCCGCAGTTCGTGACCGACCAGGCGATGGCGGCTCAGTATTCGAGTTACGGCCGCACGCAGCAATCGGCCAATATGCAGCTACCTGGATTGACGGTGGCCTGATGCCTGGCAACCTCGTACAGGCCGCCCCAAACGGCGTAATGCCCGCATCGCTGTGCACAGCGTTCGCTGAATTGCGCGAGTATGTTCAACTCCAGAACCAGTACCACGACGGGACCATCCAAAGGTCGCAGCTTGCGCAAACATCGAGGCGGACGTTCCGGCTCAGCAAACGCTTGAGCGCCTCTCTGCTCTCCGCGCTGTACAACTTCTGGGTCTCCCAGAATGGCGGTTTGACGCCGTTCGCTTTCTACAATCCGTTCGAGGTGGCTGCCGGCCAGCAGATTGGCAGCAACTATGATCCAGCCGGAAACAACACGCAGGGTCGCGTGACGGTCGCATTCCGCGGCAACTGGGCGCAGGCCACGGACATCGCGCGGACGAATGCTGGGGGATTGGAACTCGTGGAGGTGGCCTGAATGGGTTTGAAGTTTTGGCGAGCGAACCAGGGTTGCACTACTCTGTGGCCGACTCGTCCGGCAAGTCCTCTGTGGAAACAGCACACACCATTACGCCCCCTTGGCGGACGAACGCAGTTTCACCGCTTCTCCGGTTCGTCCAGTCGCTGTGAGAAGAAGGGCATAGTCGTCTATCGCTTGGTTAACTTGATTTGCTGGCAGAGTCCGCCTGATAACGGGCAGCGCTCGCTTGAACAACGGCTCTGCTTCCGCGTACCTACCGAGGTCCCGATAGATGGTTGCGCGATTGTGTAAACACAACGCATGGTCCGCACTATCGCCGCCGCCATCCTTGGCGGCAAATATACGCTCGGCTCGCGAGAATAGACTCTCAGCCTCCGCGTATTCTTTGTTGATTCGTAATGCTTCTGCCAAATACAACAATTGACGGGCTACCTTTTCATCCTCTGAGCCGAAGCCCTCTTCGATTTCTGCCAGCACCCATCGCAAGAACGGAATCGCCTCCACATACATTTGCGAGTCAATGAGATGACCAGCAATGAAAAAAATAATACCGCGCTCGTCCTTGCTGAACAACGCTTCTATATCCAATTTCTTGGTCCACTCAATACAACTGCGGACATGCGGGACGACGCCAATGGCTTCGTCCCAATCGCTGGGATGGGCACCGCCAATCGGGATCAGTGCGCTAACTGATTGCATGGCGCACTCAACCCATCTCATCTTTTCCGGTTCCATTAGCCTGCTCAAGATCGTTCGGCGAACGTGCTCCGGAACCGTGTAAAGGGTTGCTTCAGAGTTTGCCGTGAGAAAACCGAATGATAACAAGTGCTGGATGGCCTCATGGAAAGCATTTGCCCCATTATTCAGACGACGAATCTTGTGGTACAGCCCATCACCGGTGTCCTCTGCGTGCGTCAACCCAAGAATTCTGTTCTCCGGAACGGTATCCGCTGCTCCATCGTGCGGCTTGCGTTTTGTCTCTCGGGAAGCTGGCGGTTTGTACTCATCAGCCTTGCGCAGCAACATCCTGTACAACTGGAGGCTGAGCTGGTAGAAGGCCTCTCGCATGAGAACAGACGGAATGGGTCGAGAATCAAAAAAGCTGAGGACCCTTAGGAGGTCCGCCGCGGCCTCGCACTGGGTTGATAAGATCTGGATGCCTTCTCCGACATCCGTTGAGATCCGCCGCGCTGTGTTAGTGCCCGTGGCGGGCACGCGTTTTTCACTGACGTCTCGGCTGATGAGGGTAGCCTGAGACAGTCTGTCCGCTAGGCTCTTATGTTCGATGTAGACTCGTTGGAGGTTTTCGCAGAACTCTTGCAACTCTTTGTTGGTCGGGTCTTCGCTGAGGCGTTTCTGAATGCTCGTTTCATCGTGACGCTTGAAATTGTATTTGTCGAGCCCCCACATCGGATGCTGCTGGAAAACATAAATGCAATCTGATGGAAGGCGTGAACTTGTTTGACCGGATTCAGAGTAAACGCGTGCATCGAGAACTAGGCCGAACACTATCGTCGTCATGATGGTGTCGTACAGCGAAGTTTCCAACACGACGTCCAATGGTTGGATTTCGCCAGGGGCCAATTTGATGACGCCATCGGCTGTGATCGAATTGTCCAAACTGATTTCGACGCGGGCCCGATGAACCATCATGGCCAGCGGCCTCTCAAAGCCATCGACGTGATAGGTGTTCGCGTGAAGATCGTGGATGGTTATGTCCACCGATAGGCCGTTACGGACCGTCAGCAATACGTGTAGTTCCCACTTGCTCCGGCCCCAGAGCGCCGCAGACGGAGCAACTTCTCTCGGGTCGCCCATTGACCACACAGTGAGCGCTAGTTCCGGAGTCGGCTTATGGCGAAGACGCACTGCATTGAGCCCGTCAGTAACAGCGGCGAGTGAGCCTCGGCTTGGTGCGGGAGCGCACTTCTCTAGAAGTTTTGATTTTCCTTTGCTCCGCCGTGAGGCTGTTGATATTTGTTCTGGCTGTTTGCGCATACGGGCTCGCGGGCTCTCTTCAGCCTCCAACGGTCGGACGTTGTGCTAGGAGATCAATCCGCGACCGCCGCCTCTTAGCCTGAGGCAAAGTTGATGACGTCAGAGCTGCGATCGCCTTCCTGACTCCCTGAACAACACTCTTGTAGGCTGAGTCTCTGTCAGACCACTTCGTTATAGGCCGTGCGCCTTCCGGAAGTGCTTGCAGTTCAGCAACCGGAAGTCGTGTCCAATCGCTTTCCAGCACAGTGGGATCCGAAGCTTGGAATTCACGTGACTTGAAGTCG
>JADMIO011346984.1_pt1 | contig 33911 bp, 33 predicted proteins | sample 8958161 | NCBI WGS metagenome assembly JADMIO01 (sample SAMN16585339, study PRJNA669376) | soil metagenome | isolation source: Crop rotation soil | place: USA: Cullars Rotation, Alabama | collected 2011 | reverse complement strand
CCGCCTTGATCTCGTCGGTGAGCTCGGCCCGGGCCCGGTCGCGGGCGGTGCGGGGCGGGGCGTCGACCACAGGGGCAGGGTACCGACCGAACAGAGCACTGCAACGAATCGAGAGCACTGCTCTTGACAACCGGTTGGGCGTAGCGCATGATGCAGAAGCGAGAGCAGTGCTCTCGCTTCGCCCGACGAAGGGAACCCGCCATGACCATCACCGCTGCCCCCGCGCCGCCTCGCTACCTCCAGCCCGGCTGGTTCACGAAGAACGTCTTCAACCGCTTCGTCGCCGTCCTGACCCGCCTCGGTGTCAGCGTGCGCGGCTCCCGCGAGCTCCGGGTTCGGGGCCGCACCAGCGGTGAGTGGCGCCGTACGCCGGTCAACCTGCTCGCCATCGACGGGCAGCGGTACCTCGTCGCACCGCGCGGACGCACGCAGTGGGTCCGCAACCTCGAGGTCGCGGGCACGGGTGAGCTCCGCGTCGGCCGCCGGGTCGAGGAGTTCCGCGCCACGCCGGTCGCCGACACCGACAAGGTCGACATCCTGCGCGAGTACCTGCGCCGCTGGAAGGCCGAGGTCGGCGTGTTCTTCGACGGTATCGGCCCCGACGCGAGCGACGCCGAGCTCGCGGCGATCGCGCCCGGCTACCCGGTGTTCGCAATCACCTAGGCGTCTTCTCGGCGGACGTCGGTGGCGTCCTTGTCGTCGCGTTCGCCGAGGTACGCGGGGTGGCGGACCCGCCCGCTGTCGGTCCACTCCGTGAAGCGGACCTGCACGACCACGATCGGATCCACGTAGTGCGAATCGCGCGGGAGGCCGCGGTCGGCGAACGGGCTGTCGGTCCGGGCGATCGGTGCGAGCAGTGCGGCGAGGCGGTCGAGCTCGGCCTCGGTGAAGCCGGTTCCGACGCGGCCCGCCCACCGGAGCTCGCCGTCTTCGTCGTAGTAGCCGATGAGCAGCGCGCCGACTCGCCCCGCACGCGAACCCTCGCCTTCGACCCAGCCGCCGACGACGAACTCCTGCTCCCGGTGGTGCTTCACCTTGCGCCAGGCCTGCGAACGGCGGCCGGGCTCGTAGCGCGAGTCGACGCGCTTCGCGATGACACCTTCGAAGCCGAGCTGCCCGCTGATCTCGAACGCCTCCTCGCCGTCGTCGCTCGTGGACGGCGTCTGCCAGAAAGGGCCGCGCAGCTCGAGCCCCTCGAGCAGCCCGCGCCGCTGCGTGTAGTCGGCGTCGGTCACGAGGTGGCCGTCCAGCCAGAGCAGGTCGAACACCATGTACGCGACCGGCACCTCGCGCGCGAGCTGCGCGATCGCGCCGGGATCGCGCAGGTGCATCCGCGCCTGCAGCCGCTGGAAGCTGGCGCGACCGGCGTCGTCGACCGCGACGATCTCGCCGTCGAGCACCGCCGGGAGCTCGAGCGCCTCCGCGAGCGGCTGGAGCTCCGGGTACGCAACCGTGACGTCGTTGCCGTTGCGGCTCGCGAGGCGCACCCCCGACCGCTCGACCACTGCGATCGCTCGCACGCCGTCCCACTTCATCTCGTACGCCCACTCCGCGCCGGTCGGCAGCGCTGCGCTGGGCGTGGCGAGCATCGGGCGCAGGTCGGGTGGGGTAGACACGGGCCGAGGCTCCCGGGTAAATGGGGGTGGGTCCCCATCCTTCCCCACGCGGGATGCGCTGGGAACAGGAGCAGCCGTTGGGCCTGGTGCAGACCGTCGACGCGTGGCAGCAGCGCAATCCGGTGGCGGGCCCGGGCGTCGGGGTGTTCCGCAAGTTCAAGGACGACGACGGCAACGCGCTCGCGGTCGCGCTCGCCTGGTACGGCTTCGTCGCGATCTCGCCGCTCCTGTTGCTCGTCGTAACCGTGCTCGGCTTCATCGGCGCCGACTCGCTGGGCGACAAGGTCGTCTCCACGCTGCAGCAGTTCCCGGTCATCGGGTCGGGGTTCACGAGCGGTGAAGGCGCGTCGAACCTGCACGGCAGCGGGCTCGGGCTGGTGATCGGCGCGATCGGGCTGCTCTACGGCGCGATGGGTGTGACGCGCACCGGCCAGCGGACGATGGCGCGCGTGTGGGGCATTCCCGTCGACCGGCAGGCGAAGCTCGCGGGCAAGCTCGTGCGCGGCCTCGCCGGGCTGGCGGTGATCGGCATCGCGTTCCTCATCACCGCGCTCGCCGGCGGGATCGTTACCTCGGCGGGTCGCAACCTCGGCGAGCGGGTCGCCGTGCTGGTGGTGCTGGTGTTCGCCAACGCGGGCTTCTACTGGCTGTCGTTCTTCGTGCTCACGCCGCCCGCCACGACCGGGTGGCGCCCGTTGCTGCCCGGCGCGGTGCTGGCGGGCACCGGCTTCACCTTCCTCACGACGCTCGGCACGGGCCTGGTGCAGCACCAGCTCAAGAACACCTCCGACACCTACGGCGCGTTCGCGTCGGTGATCGGCATCGTGACCTACCTGCTGCTGCTCGCGACCCTGACGGTGTACGCGGCGGAGCTGAACGTCGTCCTCGACCAGAAGCTCTGGCCGCGCTCGCTGCTTCGCGAACCGGCGGCCGTAGACTCAACCGCAGAATGAAGCGGTCCGTGATCGGCGTGATGGGTACCTGCGCGGCGATCGTGTGCGCGACCGCGTGCGGCAGCTCGGCGACACACTCGACCGGCTTCGCCGCGACGACCACGACGGCACCGCGGACCACGACCACCACGACCACCACGACGCGCCGCCAGCCGTCGACCGGCGCGCACAACGTCGCACTGCGCGCCACGAGCGGCGTCACGCCCGCGCAGCTCGCACGCGCCGATCACCTGCTGCGCACGACGATCGCCGACATCCCGACTTGGAACACTCCCGCGCACGCCGAGGCCGCGGGTTATCGCTCGATCGGGGACGCCGTCACCGGCGACGAGCACTACGTGAACTGGTCGTACGTCGAAGACGGCCACGTCCTCGATCCGAAGCGACCTGAATCGCTCGTGTACGAGAACCGCGACGGGCAGCAGCGGGTCGTCGCGGCGATGTACATGCTCCCGTTCCACAGCACCTTCGCGGACGTCCCCGACGTCGGCGGCGGGTTGACGCAGTGGCACGTGCACGCCGACCTGTGCCTGACCGACGACCCGAACCAGAAGTTCGTCGCGGGCTTCGCCGCGCTCGACCGGCCGTGCCCGGCCGGGACGACCAAGGCGGGCGACCAGCCCATGCTGCACGTGTGGATCGTTCCCAACCCGTGCGGTCCGTTCGCGGCGCTCGAGGGGGTCGGCGCCGGGCAGGTCCCGACCGGCCAGTCCCGGCTCTGCGACACCACCAACGCCTCGGTCCCGTAGCCCGGCGCCGGTCCCGGGCGCGGCGCCGCCCCAGGCGTAGATCCCTCGGCCCGGACGCGGTGTCGTCGCCGCACGGGCGGTCGAGGGCCGAGGGTCGAAGCCGCAGTGACACGTGCGCCGTTCGGACGCCCGCATCACGTACACTGGCGGTACCGAGCTTCCGCAGACGTCCCCGTGACGTCGACCCCATACGGGTTCGGGTCACGCGGGCGCAGCGGGAGCGCCGGGAGCGGGTGACGGTGCCGAGGGTGATGCACCGGCCATCCGAAACGGGGCTTGTCCCCATGCTTCTTCGAGGGCGCACAGCGCGTTCTCCGGGACCGTCCAGCGGAGCCAGATGCGCGGGAACCAAGGTCGAGGCGGCAGGCGCCGATTGTCGGCGCCGCGCGAGGTGACCTCATGACGTCGACCCTGAGGCCCGTCTCGGACTGGGAGTTCGAGCAGTACGTCCAGGCCGAGGTCGACGGCGAGGCGACCGCCGAGCAGCTGGCCGTGCTCGAAGCCGACCGCGTCGGCTGGCGCGGCGCGCTCGCGGGATTGCGGCGCGAGGCTGAGGAGCACCTCGAGCGCGCGCGGACCCTGCGGGGCGAAGAGCGAGCACAGGTGGTCGCCGATCTCGAATCGGAGGTCGACCGGATCGCGGCCGCGTGGGCGCGGCACAACGGCCAGCCGCCCCCGCCGAGCGCGGCGTCGCGCGCCAAGCAGACCCGCCGTGACCGGGACGAGCGCGCAGAAGAGCCGCCCGCCGGCGGTTCACCCGCGCCGGCGACGCTGCAGCTGCAGGTCTCGTGGGTGCCGGGCCGGGTCGTCACGTGGGCCGCGGGCGGCGGGGAAGAGGTCGACGCCGACCGCCTCGCCGAGCTGCTGGCCGCGGCGGGCGCGCCGAGCACGGGATGGACGCGTCACGACCAGGTGGCGCTGCCCGACGGGTCGCGCGCCGAGGCGTTGTCGATCCCGGTCGGCGAGGTGTTGGGCTGGTTGGTCGCGGCCGGCGCCGGGCTTATCGGCGCCGAGATCGGCGCCAGCGTGCGCTGGCTCGGCCGGGTCGCGATCTGGGCCGTCGACCTGACCGCGCACGGCTCGATGGTGCCGTTGCTGCGGCAGCGCAAGCGCAGTGGTGGGACCGCCCGCGAGACCAACGGCTCCTACTCCGTGCGCTGGACGCCCGCGCTGGTGGACCCCCGCCGCCTGTCGCGTCTCGCCGACAGCATGCCGGGCGTCGTGTGCGCGTTCGATCCCAAGATCGACGCGCGGGCACTAATTCGTTCGTCGCTCACCGGCATGGTCGACGCGGTGTGCCGCGACAGCGCGCGCCGGCTCGAGCTGCCCGCGCCGCCGCCGCGTGTACGTACCGCGGCCGACGTCGCGGAGGCCGTGATCGCGCGGCTCGACGGCAGCGCGTTCGACGCGCCGGTGCGCATCGCGGGCGAGATCGCGGGACGGGTCGAGCAGTGGGCCCGTTCGGTCACCGGCGAGCGCGAGCGGCTGATCGTTCGGCTCGATCCCCCCGACGCCGGCAACGCGTGGCACCTCGCGGTGTTCGCGTCCGGTCCGCAGGGCGAGCTGCAAGGCATCGAGCACGCGATCGTGAACGCGGGCCAGGGCCGCGCGCGCCTCGAAGAAGAGACCGCGCGTCTGGAGCGCATGGTGCCCGCGCTGATGCGACCGGGTGGTCACCGGCGCGGCCAGGTCATCCTCGGCACCGACGAGGCGTGGGAGTTGATGACCGTCACCGGGCCGCAGCTCGAAGCCGCCGGCTTCGACGTGCGGGTGCCCGCGCTCTCGCGGAAGAAGCCGTCGCCGTCGCTGCGGGTGTTCGTCGACGGCGCGGAATCGCAAGTCGGCGCCAACCAGCTCGCCAACGTTCACTGGTCGGCGGTGTTCGACGGCGTGGAGCTGTCGGCCGCCGAGATCCGCGAGCTCGCCAAGGAAGCGCAGCCGCTGATCCGTGCCGGCGAGCGGTGGGTCGCCATCGACCGCGCCGATCTCGCGGCCGCGGCCGAAGCGCTCGCCGAGCGGGCGAGCACGACCGAGCTGTCGGGTGCCGAGATGCTGCGCCTCGCGCTCGGCATCGACGGTTCGCCGCTGGCCGGCGGCGTCGACGTCGTCGGCGGGGGTTGGGCGTCCGACCTGCTCGAAGCCGCGGCCGAGGTCAAGTCCACGAAGGTACGCGTCGCCAAGACCTTCGTCGGCGAGCTGCGCAGCTACCAGCTCGAAGCGCTCGGCTGGCTCGGCTTCCTCGACCAGGCCGGGCTGGGCGGCTGCCTCGCGCTCGACATGGGTCTCGGGAAGACGCCGGTGATGCTCGCGCACTTGCTCGCGCGCAAGGGCGACGAGCCCGCGCTCGTGATCGCGCCGCCCGCCGTCGTCGGCAACTGGACCGCGGAAGCCGCGCGCTTCACACCCAAGCTGCGCGTCGTCGTGCACCACGGCGCGCGCCGCGCCGCGCCCGACGAGATCGCGGCGGAAGCCGCCGACGCCGACGTCGTCGTCACCACGTACGGCACCGCCGTGCGCGACATCGAAGCGCTCGAAGCGGTGCAGTGGGGCCGGGTCGTCCTCGACGAGGCCCAGGCGATCAAGAACCACACCAACGACACGTCACAGCAGCTCCGCCGCATCGGCGCGCGCAGCCGCATCGCGCTCACCGGCACGCCGATCGAGAACGGGCTCGGCGACCTCTGGGCGATCCTCGATTTCTGCAACCCCGGCCTGGTCGGCGGGCGGCCGCAGTTCATCGCCGGCCTCTCGGACGACGGCCTCACGTCCAAGGGCGCGGCCGAGAGCGCGTTGCAGGCGCTCAACGGCCTGCTCGTATTCCGCCGCACCAAGGCGGAGCCGATCATCGCCGACGAGCTCCCCGATCAGATCGACGAGCTCGACCACTGCGCGATGACGCCCGAGCAGATCGGCATGTACCAAGCGCTGCTCGACAAGCTCGTCACCGGCACCGCGCTCGAAGAGGGCGAGAAGCCGCGGCAGGGGCAGATCCTCGCCGCCATCACCGCGCTCAAGCAGATCTGCAACCACCCGTCCGCGTACCAGCACGACGACGAGCCGCTCGAAGGCCGGTCGGGCAAGCTCGCCCGGCTCGAGGAGATCGTCGACTCGGTGTTCGCAGCCGAGGAACGCGTGCTCGTGTTCACCCACTTCGCGGAGTGGGGTGTGCGGCTCGCCGAGTACCTCACCAAGCGCACCGGCCAGCCCGTCGCGTGCTACCACGGCGGGCTGTCGCGCACGCAACGCGACCAGATCATCGAGGAGTTCCAGGCGGGCCAAGGCGCGGGCGCGCTCGTGCTCTCGCTGAAGGCGGGCGGCACCGGCCTCAACCTCACGTCGGCGAGCCACGTGGTCCTCTACGACCGGTGGTGGAACCCCGCGGTCGAGGACCAGGCGCGCGACCGCGCGTGGCGCATCGGCCAGACGCGCACGGTCATCTGTCACCGTCTGATCTGCCCCGGCACCGTCGACGAGCGCGTCGAGGAAGTCGTCGCGGGCAAGCGGCGCATCGCCGACCTCGTGCTGCCCAAGTCGAGCTCGCTCGCCGACCTCGACACCGAGCAGCTGCGCGCCGCGCTCGGCATCCGGCCCGAGGCATTGCTCGCGGAGGACCTGCTGTCATGAGCCCCCCGAAGCGCCGCAAGCAGGGGGGCGACCGCGGTCGCTCGCGTCGAGCGCGCACGCCGCAGCGCGACTTCTGGGGCAGCGACGCGACCGAGTCGGACGAGCCGCCCATGATCGCTCCGGTGCCGGACGCGACGGTCATGCTGCACTCGCTCAGCTCGCCGCCGCTGCCCGGCCGTGAGACCGTCGCGGTCCACTACTTCGCGGCCGTGGCCGAGCGGGCCGCCGGCCTCGCGATCGCGCTCGCCGCCGCGTCGGATCTCCTCGACACCGACGACGACGAGTACGACGACGACGACGAGGAAGACGCCACCCTCGAACCGGCGTGACCTGGCCGCGCAGAGCGCGGCGTGCTCACGCCAGTTCGGCATTCGTTAGGGTCGCGAGATGGAGCCCTGGAGTGATCTCGCGGCGCGGCTGACGCGCGCGCTGCGCCTCGCGTACGGCCCGCTCGCGGAGGCGACCGCGACCCCCGACGTCGTGCTCGTCCGCACACACGCGCTCGGCTTGATGACGATCACCGACGCGGTGCCCGACACATTGATTGAAGGCAAGCCGCAGTGCCACGTGATCGCGGTCGCGAAGGAGCACGGGCGAGTGGCCGCAAGCGTCGGCTGCGCGCTCAGCCGCGCCCGCACCGGCATGGCCGCAACCGAGCTTGCGTGCGCGCTGCCGGGCGCACACCTCAACGAGCTTTTCGACGCGATCGAACGCGCGTCCACGGTCGACGCGAGCGTCGCGCGCTGCGCGGGCGAGGATGCGACGCGCTTCGCGGGAGCGACCGCGTGACGCTGTCGATCGAGAGCGGCCGCCGGCTCGACCAGCGCTCGGTCGGGTGGTTGCGCTACCTCTACCGCAAGGCGACGACCCCCGACAGCTGGGACCGCGACGGTCAGCCGCACGAGCACTGGGACAACACGAGCGACCCGCCGATGCTGTGCTGGCACCGCTTCGATCTCATCGATTCCACGTACGCGGTGGCGATGATGGCCGACATCACGCCCGCGTGGCGCGAGGTCTACGGCCGCATCCTCGACGAGCTGATCTTCCGGCACACCGGATGGTGGGCGGCGAGCGACTGGCTCACGCAGATCGGCCACGACCCCGACCGCGCGAACTATCCCGACATCTACCGGCTGCTGATCCCCGAGCACCTGTGGGGCGACTACGACGTGCCGGGCTGGACCGCGAACGGCGTCGAGCCCTGGGGACTGCAGATGGACCCGATCGGCGCGACCGGCAACCTGTTCTTCAAGGGTTTCTTCCTGGTGATGCTGGGGCTGCACCTCCGCACGACCGGCGACGAGCGCTGGAACCGTCCGTTCGAGATCGTCCGCGACGGCGAGAACACGTTCACGTGGTTCCACTCCGCGATCGCGGAGCACCTGCACACCCAGTGGACGAACGCTCCCTATGGATGTCACTGCGAGAACACGAAGGTGTGGCCGTACTGCCTCGCCGGCGCGGGGCTCGGGCTGCAGCTCCACGACCTGCTGCGCGGCACCGACTATCACGCGGTGTTCCACCGCTGGTTCGCCGACGTGTGCCGTGGCACCTATCTGCACCTCGACGGACCGGAACTGCCGCAGGCGGTGACGCTCTACTACGACCCGCTGCTCGACGTGCACCACGAAGTGCCGGCGCTGTTCGGCATGGTGCCCGCGCCGTACCTCGCGCCCCAGGTTCCCGACGACGCGCGCCGCCTGTTCGAGGCGGGCGTGCGGCAGATCGGTCTGTGGAACGCGGCCGGGCCGATTTCGCCGATCGGGCCGCGCGCGTCGGCGATGGTGCTCTGGATGGCGCGTGAGTGGGGAATGCACCCGCTCGCGTCCGCACTCGATGCGGCGGTGAACGAGCACTACCAGCCGACGTGGGACGACACGCGCGGCGAGTTCACGTGGGGCTTCGCGCTCGACGAGCAGTACCCGCGCGGTCAGTACAACGGAACCATGGCTGCCGCGCAGGTCGCAACCGAGCAGTCGTGGACGCGACTCGCGACCGTGGGGCCCGGCACGCGCTTCACCGAGCCGACGGTTGTGGACGTCGACTTCCCGAACGTCGCGCTGAGCGAGGCGTGGTGGGCTGCGCCTCAGCAAACGCTGTTCGTCACGCCGGAACCCGCCAACGCGCAACTCGCGAAGCTGCCGACGACGTTCCGCGTCGTCAACCTGCCCGATCCGGCGCGCTGGCGCGTCGAGCTCGACGACGGTGAGCCGGTGGAAGCGGTCGTGCACGACGACGCGCTCGTGTTGCACACCACGGCGGCACCGCGCCGGCATCGGATCGTCCGCACGGGCTAGACGACCGGCGTTCCGTACCCCGGACGACGCGTGACCAATCTCTATTCTTTTGCGGCCTTCGCGCCGATACTCCGGCGATGCCGCTCGACCTCGAAGCCGCGCTGGCCGGATCGGCCCGCGGCGATGAAGCCGCGCTCACAGTCCTATACCGGGAGCTGAACCCGCGTCTGCTGCGATATCTACGGCATCACGCAGGGCCGGTCGCGGAAGACCTGGCATCGGAGGTCTGGCTCGCCCTCGCACCGAAGCTCGACGGGTTTACCGGCACGTTCGAGCAGCTCCGGGCGCTGATGTTCTCGATCGCGCACCGGCGCGTCGTCGACGAGTACCGCCGCCGGGGCCGAACGCCCGTCCGCGCCCCGATCGAGGATGCGATCGGGCTCGCCGACGGCGACGACCCCGAAGAGCTGGCCGTCGAGCAGCTCACCGCGCAAGGTGCGGTCGAGACGCTGGTGCGCCGGCTGCCCGCCGACCAGGCCGAGATCGTGCTGTTGCGGGTCCTGGGCGATCTCGACGTCGAGGAGGTCGCCGAGGTCATCGGCAAGAGCAAGGGCGCGGTGCGCATCGCGCAGCACCGGGCGCTGCGGCGGCTGCAGCAAACGTTTGCACGAAAAGTCGTAACGCCGTGAGCGTCTCCGACGACTTCCCGGGTGACATGGAAGAGATCCCCTTCGACGAGCGTGACCGCGAAGCGGTCTTCGGTGCCTCGGGTGCCGATGTGCCGGATTCGTTGCGTGATGTCGCCGACCTCGTGCGCGCTGCGCGCCGCCCGGGTTCGGCCGACGAGCTCGTCGGCGGCGACGACATCGTCGCCGGCATCGCAGCCGCGATCGGGGATCACGCCGCGCCGCTCCCGAGCGTCGCCGAAGAGAGGATCCCCGTGCTCCACAAGTACCGAACCGCGAAGCTGACCGCAGCCGCGACCGTCGCCCTCATGCTGGGCGGCACCGCGGCCGCCGCCGCCACCACCGGCTCCCTGCCCACGTCGTCGCCCCGACATGCGGTGACGGTTGCGTCCGAGCCGACCGGTCCGAGCGGCGCGACCGGTGAGACCGGCTCCCACGGCAAGCACCACGGCTTGTCGGGCGACGTCGCGTCCGTGAACGGCTCCACCGACCCGACCGCGTGCGGCACCGGCGACACCGGCACGTTCACGGTGACCGGGCACCACGGCGAGACCTTCACCGTGAACGTCTCGCCCACCACGAAGTACAAGGCCAAGGGCGAGACTGACCCGTCGTTCGCAAACGTGTGCGTCGGCAAGCGCGTCAAGGTCAAGGGCATCGTCGACGACACGACGGTCGCCGCCGACGCGGTGCGGGTGAAGAGCGCGCACAAGAAGCACCACAAGCATCACGGTGAGCACCACGCTCGTCGGGGCGCGTTCGGGACGATCGCGTCGGTGAACGGCTCGACCGACCCGACCGCGTGCGGCACCGGTGACACCGGCTCGTTCACGGTGACCGACAAGCTCGGCAACACGTTCACCGTCAACGTCGGTCCCGCGACCACCTACCTCCAGAACGACGTGCCCGCGCCGACGTTCGCCAACATCTGTGTCGGGGGGCTCGCGTTCGCCAAGGGCACGGTGACCGACACGACGGTCGACGCTGCCAAGGTGTTCATCCTGCCGCCCAAGCCGGCGGACGACCCGCCCATGGAAGCGCAGCACAAGGGTGTGTTCGGTGAGGTCGCGTCGGTGAACGGCTCGTCCGACCCGAGCGCGTGCGGCACCGGCGACACCGGTTCGTTCACGGTGACCGACCGCGACGGCAACACGTTCACCGTCAACGTCGACCCCGAGACGACGTTCTTCGGCAAGCACCACCACGACGACGACAACGCGGCCGGCTTCGCCGACGTGTGCGTCGGCAAGCAGGTGGGCGCGAAGGGCGACGTCACCGACACGACGGTCGCGGCCGACAAGGTGTTCGTGCTCGGCAGCCACGACAACGACGGTGACGGTGATGACCACGACGGTGAGCACCACGACGGCTGGAAGCACGGCCGCCACCACAACGGCGACTGGAACCACGACGGCGACGACGACGGTGACCACGAAGCGCACCAGGCGTCGTTCCGTTCCGGTGGGCACGACGGCTCCCGGGGTGACTGCGACAAGGGTCACGACGGCGCCAACGACTCCGGCCACGAGGACTGACGCGACGCGGGCCAGAATGTCGCCGTGGCAGACCTCGGTGACCTTCTGGCCCGCATCGGCGGTGGGCTGTTCCAGCAGGCCTTCGTCGTCAGCGACCTCGCCGCCGCCCAGGAGACGATGCGGGCGACGCTCGGCTGCAGTGCGTTCGCCGACCTGCCCGCATCCGACCTCGACTACGAGCTGCGGGGTCGGCCGGTCACGTGCGCGCTGGCCATCGGGTTCGCGCGCAGCGGCAACTCGCAGATCGAGCTGATCCACCCGGTGCGCGGCGAGGGACTGCACATCGAGTTCCTCGCCGCCAACGGTCCCGGTCTGCACCACCTCGGGTTCATGGTCGACGACCTCGACGCCGCCATCGCCGCGGGTGACGCGGCCGGCTCGCCGAAGGTGATGGGCGGCCAGTTCGGCAGCCTGCGCTTCTGCTACCTCGACACGTGGGACGCGCTCGGCGTCTACGTCGAGCTGGTCGAGGACCCCGACCAGATGATGATGGCGCTGATGCCCTGGCGCTGAGCGCTACCGGCGCGGCCAGACCTGCGGGTGGGCCGGGCCGCCGAGCGGGTCGCCGTCGCGCAGGTCCTGTTGCTCACGCTTGCGGGGGGCGCCGGTGCGGAAGTGCACGCGGGCGTCGTCGCCGCAGTAGCGCACCGAGATCGCCCGGCGCCGGCGGTCCGCCGACATGTTCGGGCCGGCCGCGTGCAGCGTGCGCGCGTGGTGCACGGTGATGTCGCCCGGCTCGAGCGCGAACGTCACCACGTCGAAGCCGTCGTCGACGTCGGGCACGGTCTCACCCTCGGTGCCGGGAATCGGCTCGCGGGTGACGAACAGGTTCGGCCGAAAGGTCTCGGGCCACGTATGTGACCCGCGCACGAACCGCATCGCGCCGGACTCCGCATCCGCAGGGTCGAGCGGGCACCACGTCGTGCACAGCTGAGTGCCCTCGACGTGGAAGTACCCGAGGTCCTGGTGCCACTCGGTGGCCTCGTGCGCGCCCGGTTCCTTCACCAGCACGCTGTCCTCGTAGAGCCAGATCGCCGCCGACTCGAGCAGCGCGGCGACGGTCGCGGGCAACGGCGACGCGGCCGCGAACGCACGCATCTCCGGCTGCGCGCGCCAGTGATCGACGCCCGCGACGAACCGCGCCCGGTCGGCCGGCGCGCCCGCGAGCGCGCTGAGGTCAGCGCTCTGCTCGCTGTGGATCGCGGCCTCGACCGGCCCGGCCATCGCGTCGACGAGGTCGCGGTCGAGGACGCCGCGCAGGCACACGACGCCGTCGCGCCGGAACGTCTCGATGTCAGCCGCGCCGATCATCAGCCCGCGACCGAGAACCCGCCGTCGACCGCGAGCGTCTGGCCGGTGATGTAGCGCGCGCCGGGGCTGGCGAGGAACAACACCGCGGGCGCGATCTCCTCGGGCACGGCGAAGCGGCCCATCGGCGTGCGGGCGAGCAAGGGCTCGGTGAGCGGCTCGTAGCCCATCATCGGCGCGGTCATGTTGGTCTCGACGACGCCGGGCGCGACCGCGTTGACGCGGATGCCGTGCTTCACCCACGCGACCGCGAGCGTCTTGGTCATCTGCACGACGCCCGCTTTCGCCGCGCCATAGCCCGGCACCATCTCGATGCCGAAGAACGACGCCATCGACGCCAGGTTCACGACCGCAGCCCCACCGTCGTGCGCGCTAGCCGCGAGCAGGTCCCGGGTTGCGCTCGCGAGGCGGAACGCGCCGAAGAGGTTGATCGCGACCGTCTCCTCGAACACCGCGGGCTCGTACTCGTTGCGCCCGCCGGGCAGGTTGCGGCCCGCGTTGTTGACCAAGACGTCGAGCCGGTCGAGCCCGGCCGCGACCGCTTCGATGTCGGCGGGCTCGGTCATCCGGCACTGGCGGTAGGTGAAGCGGGCGAGATCGGCGTCGTACGCGTCCGCCGCCTCACTCGATCCGGTGATCGTCACGTGCGCGTCCGCGTCGGCGAAGGCGTGTGCGATCGCGTGGCCGATGCCCGACGTGCCGCCGGTGACGAGCACGTGCGCGCCGCCGAAGTCGAAGGTGACGATGCTCATGCGGCTACGACCTCCGGCCCTCCAGCGCCCATGCGGAGCCTTGTCGACCGTCCGGGCCTCCGGATCTTCGCCTGGCTCACCACACCTTCTCCCAGCGCTGCGTCTCGGCCGAGCGGTACATCGCGAGCGCGAGGCGCAGCTCGCCGAGCGCGTACGCGGCGGTCGCTGCCGGCGGCGTGCCGTGCAGCACTGCCGACACGAAGTCCGCCCACTCGCCCTCGTACGACTGCAGGTAGCCGCCCGGCTCGCCCACCTTGGTGCCCTTCCAATCGGTGCCGTCGAACAGCTTCACCCAACCCGAGCCCTCGACCGTGCACTCGCCCGCGGTGCCGGTCACCGTGAACAGCGGCTGGTTCGCGATCGCGCCGGTCGCGAGCATCGCGTCGAACGCCGCGACCACACCCGACTCGAAGCGGATCAGCGCGCGACACAGCGACTCGCCCTCCATGTCGGCGTTGGGGTGGCCGAGCGCGGCGATCGTCTCGTCGGCTTCGCCGAGCCACACGCGCAGGGGGCGCAGCCAGTGCGACCCAGTGTCGATGACAACCCCGCCGCCGGCCGCGTCGCGGTCGAAACGCCAGGGGCGGTCGCCGCCGTAGAACTCGCCCAGCGCAGGGAAGAACGTGGCGGCGCGCGCGGTCACGACCTCGCCGATCGCGCCGTCGGCGACCAGGTCGCGCACGGTCAACACCTCGGGCCAGTACTGGGCGTTCTCGGCGACCATGAACACGGTGCCGGCCGCGTCGGCGGCCGCGAGGATGCGATCGCACGCGTCGAGCGTCGGCGCGAGCGGCTTCTCCAGCAGCACGTGCAGTCCCGCCCCGAGCGCCTCGGTCGCGACCGGTTCGTGCAGGTGATGGGGGACGGCGATGAGGACCGCGTCGAACGCGCGCTCGGCGAGCGCGTCCGCGAGCGACGCATGGGCGGTCGCGCCGGTGCGGTCGGCGACCCGGCGGGCGTTGTCCTCGACCGGATCGATCGCGGCCGTGACCCGGACCGACACACCGCCCCGGTCGATCGCGTCGAGATGCCAGTGCGCGATCGCGCCACAGCCGACGACGGCGAGGGCGAGCTCGCTCATTTCCATGCGGCTTCGACCTCCGGCCCTCTCTCACCCGTCCGGCTTCGCATCATCGACCGGGCCTCCGGATCTGCTCCTGGCCTTCCTCCGCGACGACCGGGAAGCGATCGAAGTAGTAGTCGAAACGCGCACGTACGTCGGCGGGCTCGAGGCCGAAGTCGCCGCGCAGGTCGTAGACGAGCCGGCCGTGCTTGCCGCGCGCGTTCGCGGCCATGAACGCGTCGAGCTGCGCGCGGGCGGCTGGCGTCAGCTCGCGTCCGTTGCGCTGGTAGATCCGCTCGACCATTGCCACGTCGTCGGCCATGAACTCGTGGAAGAGCACGTCGATCGACCGGTCGGCGGGCAGGCGATCGCGGTCGCGCACGCACGCCCGGAGGAGACGGTCTACGCGGTCGATCCAGTAGGCGGCGAGCTGCTCGGGCTCTACCGCGTCGCGCCGCATGCGGTCGCCGTAAGCGAGCATCGTGATCGCGGATTGCACCACCGACACCGGGTCGCGGTGCGTGATCGCGAACGTGGCGTCGGGAAACGTCGCGAGCAGCGCGGGGATCTGCTCGAGGTGCTGCGGCGACTTCAGAACCCACGTGTTCGGCCCGCGCAGGTAGGTGAGCACCTGCAGGACCTTCTTCATGTACGCGTAGTGCGCGTGCTGGTCGAGCGTGAAGTAGAAGTCGCGCCAGCGCGGCACCCGGGCGTACCACTCGAGCGTGTACGACGCGAAGTCGAGGTCCTGAAGCTCGATCTCCTCTTCGACTGCCGTGGGATATCGCTCGTGCATCGCGCGCAGCAGCGGCACCATCTCCATCTCGGCCTCGTAGTCGCTCTGACATCGGGCCAGGCGCGGGTCGACACCGTCGCGATCGGGCACGTCGCCGGGGAGCGGCACCGGTTCGATGCTCTCCCAATACGGGAGCGACCGCAGCCGCGTGTCGGCCGCCATGAGGTTCACGAGGTGTGTGGTGCCCGAACGGGGAAGCCCGATCACGATGATCGGCGCGGGGAGCTCGATCGCGAGGATCTCCGGCCGGCGGCGCACCAGGTCCTCGACGAGCAGCCGCGACGTGAGCAGTCTCATCGTTCGCTGCTGGATCGCGAGACGCCCGATCGGGCCGAGGCCCTCGTCGGCCTCCACCGCGTCGAGCATGGCCGCGAGCCGCGTGCGGAAGCCGGGGTCGCCGAAGTCGTCGCACCCGGCCCGCTCCTGCGCCGCGGTGATGAGGACATCCGGATCGAACGTCATTTCGAACGTCGCGACGAGCTCGATCGCCTCGCGCTGCGCGTCGGTGAGGCGCGGCTCGCGCAGATCGTCGATCCGAATGGTCTCGGTCACGACGGGTCGAGCCGGGCCAGCCGGTTGGTCGCGCCGCGCACTTCGCCTTCGAGCCAGCGGGTCAGCCAGAAGTTCGCCTGCCCGTGCTCGGCCAGCAGCTGCTCGTGCGCGCGGCGGTAGGCCGCGAGCGACGCGCGGTGGGTCGGGTCGGCCGCGAGCGCGAGCTCACACAGCCGCACCGCGGTCAGCGGATCGGACGCGATCAACGCGTCGGCACGGGCCGCGACCGCGTCGGCGCCGCCCGCGAGCGCGACGATCTCGACTGCGCCGTGCTCGGGCGGCGCTTCGTAGAGGTCGAGCGTCGAATGCTGGTGGAACCAACCCGCGTAGGTCTCCCAGATCGCGCGCACGCTCCAGTCGATCCGGCCGTAGGCCTGGCCGAGCTCGAGGTCCTCGGGCAACGTGATCTCCTGCATCGCGGTCCACACGTCGAGCCCGCGGTTCATGGCGTCGACGGTCGCGTCGTGCACGTACTGCACTGCGTCGCGAATGCGCTCGCACTCGGCACGCACGGTCGCTGCGCCGCGCACCGGGCCGTGGTGACCGAGCAGCAGCATCTCGGCGTCGAGGTCGATCACGCGCTGCACCGAGTCGACGAACGCGGGCGCGCTGCGCATCCGGTCGCCGCGCACGGTCATGAGGTTGGGGAAGTGCCCGAACAGCGCCGAGAACATGTTGCCCACCAGCGCGACGCCGTCGTCGGGCAGCCACACCACGAGCGAGTCGATCGTCTCGCCGCCGGGAACGCTCAGGCACTCCAGGCGACGGTTCCCGCACGTGACCGGGTGCCGATCGGCGAACGTGATGTCGGGTTGCGCGGGCTTGGCCAGGGGTGGAATGTCGGCTTCGTCGCCGCGCGCGATTCCGGGCTGGCCCATGACGTCGGCGAAGAACGGCAGCGACCGCCGGATGCGCAGGCCGTGGATGCGCACGTCGTCGGCCTGGCAGGCGTGGATGTTCTCCTGCGCGATCAGCTCGGTGGGGGCCTCGCGGAACGTGTCGACGCCGCCGATGTGGTCGGTGTGGCTCTGCGTGAGGATGATGTAGCGGGTCGGCGCGGTCGTGACCGCGTCGTAGTTGCGCTTGTGCGTCCGCGCCTCGAACCACATGCCGGTGTTGACGACGATGCGGCCGTCATCCGTCGTGATCAGGTACGACGACGACATGCCAGGCGAGCACCAGATCCCCGCGCCCATATCGAGCGCGGTGGGCGCGGACGCGGGCCCGACCGCGAAGAAATCGGGCTGGTTGCGCACGTACTCGCTCGGCACGGCCCGATCGTGCCAGGTGGTGTGTCAGCCGGACCAGCCCGGCGCAGAGCGGAGGGCCGGTCCGCGCTCTGACGCCGCGGCGAGTTGGAGGCCCGGAGCTCGTAGCCGCATCACCACTGTCGCCAGGGCTTGGCGTTGTAGTGGGCCTTCACCCGCGCGATGTACGCCTGGGCGTTGCTGTCGTACCACTCGCCCGAGTACCACGCGCCGAGGCAGCCCCAGAGGTCGCCGCGGCTCTCGGCGCCGAAGTAGGTCCAACCCTGGTAGCAGCCGCGCAGCTTCGCGCCCGCGTAGTCGAGCGAGAACGCGGTCATGTGCTTGCTCATCGGGTACGAGTTGTTGGCCGCGTTGGTGTCGGGGTTGAAGTACCACTTGATCTGCAGGATCCCGAACGACGTGGGGCAGGGATCGCGTTGGTCGCCGAGCGTGCAGTGTCCGCGGGAGCGCGGTTCGAAGTCGCCCTCGGTGCGCATGTGCCAGTGGCTCTCGTCGACCGCCTGCGCGCGCAGGATCTCGTCGGAAAGGCCCCATTTGCACGCGGCCCACTGGATGATCTCGTCGGTCGTTCCGGTGAAGTTGCCGGTGACGCGGGGCCGGTACTTCGCCTGCCACGTCGCGTTGTACGCGGGGTGCTTGCGGATGGTGACGCGTTTGCTCGGGATCTTGTGGTTGGCCGCGTTGTTCTGCGGGCGGGGTTCCCACGGTGAGTAGCGGACGCGCGCGTCGCACGTCGCCTCGGTCGGCAGCGCGGCGCCCACCGGGCGGGTCAGGAACCAACCGCCCGCGCGGGGCGGCGCGTCGGCCCGTAGCTTGCTCGTGGGGTTCACGACACTCGAGTGCGGCGACCGCGGGCCGACACCGCGGGCGTTGCGGGCGCCGATCGCGAACCGGTACGAGCGACCCACCGCAAGCCCGGTGATGACCGCCTTGGTCTGGGTCGAGGAGAGCGACCGCGCCGCCTGCGCGCGGCCGTCGAGGTACGGGACGACGACGTAGCCGGTGACCTTCGACCCGTTGGCCGATGTGGGTGCGCGCCAGCGCAGGATCGCCTTGCGTTCACCCCGTGTCACCTTCACCGCGGTCGGCATCGTCGGCGTGCCGATCGTGATCGCGGTGCTCACCGCGGGCTTGCCGCGACCTTTCGCGTTCCGGGCGGCGACGTGGAACGAGTACCCGCGCGCGTTCTTCAGGCCGTCGATGCGCGCGGTCCCAACCTTGCCGACGGTCTTGGAACGGACGCTGTGACCGCCGGTGTACGCAGTTACGACGTAGCCGGTGAGCGGCGCGCTGCCCGACGAGGCCGGCGCAGCCCAGTGCACGTTGGCAAAGCCGTTGCCCGGCGCCGCAGTCACATGGCGCGGCACCGATGGGAGCGCCGATGCGAGTGGTTGGGCAACGGCCGTCGGCGTCGGCCCCACTGCCGACGCCGCCGGACCGTTGATGATGAACGCGATCGCGATTGGTGCGACGATCGTGGCCGCGGCAGCCCGCGGCCGCTTTCGACGCGGCATCGCTGCCTCTCCTTGATTCACGTTCCCCTGCGCCGTCTCCGACGACGCGCCCCACGCCCGCGAACCTATCGAAGGTGCATCGCGAATTGCGTGGGCCGCGCGGCTCAATTCCTCTACTTGTACGCGGCTGCTTGGATCGCGTACAAGTCCGCGTACTGTCCGCCGCGCGTCATGAGCTCGTCATGCGTGCCGATGTCAACGACTCGCGCGCCGACGAGCACGACGATGAGGTCGGCCATGCGCACGGTCGAGAAGCGGTGCGACACGAGAATCGTGATGCTGCCGGTGCTCGTGTTGCTACGGCGTGCGGTTGCGGCGAACTGCTCGAACAGCGCGTGCTCGGTCTCGGCGTCGAGCGCGGCCGTCGGCTCGTCGAGCACGAGCAGCAGCGGCTCCTCGCGCATGAAGCCTCGCGACAGCGCAAGCTTCTGCCACTGGCCGAAGCTGACGTCGACACCGCCTTCCCAGGTGGGTCCCAGCTGAGTGTCGAGGCCGGCCGCGAGCGCGTCGACCACGTCGACCGCGCCGGCCCGCCCGACCGCGCGCTCGACCGCCAGGCGCTCCTCGATGCGGGGGTGATCCCCGACCCCGACGGTCGCTTGGGCGAAGAACTCGAAGCGGTAGAAGTCCTGGAAGGCGCCCGCGAGTCGGGTGCGCCACTCGTCGGGCGCCATGCGCGCGAGGTCGACGCCGTCGATCGTGATGCGCCCGCTCGTGGGCGTGTACATGTCGGCCAGCAGCTTCACGAGCGTGCTCTTGCCCGCGCCGTTCTCGCCGACCAGCGCGACGACCGTGCCGGCGGGCAGCTCGACGTTGACGTCGGTGAGCGCGTCGTGGTCGGTACCCGGGTAGGCGAACGAGACGTGCTCGAGCGCGATGCCGCGCGTGAGGCTCGGCGGGACCTCGGCGTCCGCTTTGCGCGCCTTGCTCATGGCGTAGTCCTCGAGCCAGGTGAGCCGCTTCGACGAGTCGAGCCAGATGCCGCGCAGGAAGCCGACCTCGCCCACGGCCGCGCCGACGTACTGCGACAGGCGGCTGCCCGCGGTCACGACCAGCGCGACCTCGCCGACGTTCGCGTTGAGGCCCGACGCGACGTAGACGATCGCGCCGACGTACGCGCCGCCGAACACCGCCCACGCGAGCGTGTGCCAGAACGCGGTGACCGCGCGGGCGTGCGCGACCGGCCGGTACCACTGCTCCCACGACTCGCGCCGTTCCTGCACGAGCTGGTCGCCGATGCCCTCGACCCGCAGCTCTTTGGCCGCCGGCGCGGTCGTGCCGAGCTGGAAGAGGTGGCGCGCGAGCCGTTCGTGCGGTGCGACGGACTCCTCCACTTCGCGCTCTACGCCGGGCCGCCACGTGCTGGTGATGACGATCGGGATCGTGAACAGGGGCAGGAACCCGAGGATCGGGCTCACCGACATCAGCAGGATGAGGGTGACGGCCAGGCGCACGAGCCAGCCCAGCGTCGAGAACAGCGACATGAACAGGTGGTCGAGCGCGAACACCTGGTCGCGCAGCACGGCCAGCCGGTCGAGGTACTCGGGTCGCTCGTGGTGCTCGATCGTCGCAACCGACGCCTGCAACGTGGCGACGTGGGCCTCCAGCGCGACCGAGATCTTGTCGCGGAAGCGGCGCTGTATGCGTGTGAACACGACCCGCAGGAACCACGTGGCGGTGGCCGACAGCGCGAGCCCGATCGAGGCCCACATCAGCATCGTGCGGTCGCGGTCGACGAAGCCGTCGGCGAGGAACTTCAGCCACAGCGCGATCAACGCGTCGGGCAATGCCGACGCGACGGTCATCGTGGCCGCGAGCACGAGCCCGCGCGGCTCGGCCCGGTAGCCGAGCTTGATCGTGCGCCACAGGGCGGGGAGCGCGGGCGGCAGGTCGTCAGCCGAGCGTGTCATGCACGACCTCCTCCCCGTGCTCGTCCAGCTCGACCTCGGCGAAGCGCGACGCCTGAAGGTCGAACATGGTGTGGTAGCGGCCGCGTTGCGCGAGCAGCTCCTCGTGCGTGCCGAGCTCGACGACGCGGCCGTGGTCGACCACGCAGATGCGGTCGGCCTGTCGCACCGTGGAGAAGCGGTGCGACACGAGGATCGTCGTCGTGTGGCGCGTGGCGTCGAGCACCCGCCGGAAGATCTCGGCCTCGCCGCGCACGTCGAGTTGCGCGGTGGGTTCGTCGAGCAGCACGACGCCCGCGCCCTCGCGCACCTCGCACAGCGCACGGGCGAGGGCGACCCGCTGCCACTGGCCGCCCGAGACGTCGATACCGCCCGTGTAGCCCTTGGCGAGGATCGTGTCGAGGCCGGCGAGGTCGTGCGCGCCCGCGTCTTCCAACGCGCCGACGATCGACTCCTCGCGCGCGCCGTGGGGCGCGACGTTGAGGCGCAGGCTCCGCTCGAACTTCACGAAGTCCTGGAACACCGCGGTGACGCGCGTGCGCCAACCTTCGGGGTCGAGCTCGCGCAGGTCGACGCCGTCGATCTCGATGCAGCCCTGCTGCGGGTCGTACAGGCGGCACAGCAGCTTGGCCAGCGTCGTCTTGCCCGCGCCGTTGACGCCGACGATCGCCAGCGACGAGCCGGCCGGGATCGTGAGGTCGAAGTGCTCGAGCACGTTGGGCAACCCGGGCCGGTACGCGAAGGTGACGTCGCGGAAGCGAATCTCGCGGGCAGGCATCCCGTCGGCCGGCTTCGGCTGCGCGGGCACCGGCAGTGCACCGACCTTCGCCATCACCGGTTCGAGGCGGTTGAGCGCCATCACCGGCGCGGCCGCGCCGTCGAGCGCCCAGCTCCAGCCGCCGAACGCGATCATCGACGTGCCGACGATCGCGGTGAGGTACACGGTCGCCTGGCCGAGCCCGATCGTACGGTCGGCGGCCGCGTTCGCGACCGCCCACGCGACCAGCACGTTGGCCGCAGTCACGATCACGACGCTGAGGCCGAGCTTGCGCTCGCGCAGCCGGGTCGACTTCCACTGCAGCTCGTACAGGTGGCGGCGCCGTGAGGTGAAGCGCTCGATCACCCAGTCCGACAGGCCGAACAGCCGCACTTCCTTGGCGGCGGGCGCGTCGACCGCGAGCCGGTACGCGTACTCGGAGTGGCGTTGGGCGTTGCGGACCTCGTCGGTGTTGCGGTCCTGCCACACCGCGCTCTCGCGCAGCAGGTAGTGCGTCGACGTCCACGCGCCGATCAGCAGCGGCGCGGCCCACCACGAGTAGCCGAACAGCAGCAGCCCCGACGTGAACCCGCCGACCATCTCGACGAGCCCGCTCGCGATGAAGTCCATGCTGATCGACAGGGGCGGCCCGGTGATGCCGAGGTCGAAGTCGCGCGCCACCGTGAGGTCGGTGATGAGCTCGGAGTCCTCGAGGTGCGCGATGCCGAGCGGCTCACTGGTCGCGGCGGTGAGTCGGTCGTAGAGATGTGCGGCGGCGCGGCTGCCGAGGTCCGAGCTGATCGCGAGGTGGAGCGGCGTCAGCACCTGGAAGAGGATGAACACGACGCCGACGAAGGTCAGTGGCGCGGCGAGCGACTGCCCCTTGTCGACCGCGCCGATCAAGATGCCGGTCGCCACCGCGATCAGGGCGGGCAGCAGACCGCGCAGCAGCAGGATCACCCACCACGCGATGGCGAGACCGGGCGCAGCCTGGAACAGCGCGCGGAAGAACTGGTACTCCTGCCGGGCCCGCAGCCGCCGCATGGGCGGAAACTTACTCATGCGGCTTCGACCTCCGGCCCTGCATCGCCCGTGCGGAGCGTTGGCACCGTCCGGGCCTCCGGATCTGCGCCTGGCTACTCAGGCGCGCGTCGCTCACGCACCGTTCATCGTTTGCCGCACCGCAAGTCCGACGGGGTCAGGCGGTCGGCCCGAATCGTTCGACGCGGATGCGGTGCACCGGAACGCCGAGGTCGACGAGCAGGTGGCTCGCGGCGTCGGCGAAGCCGGCCGAGCCACAGACGTACGCCTCGATGTCGGTACGAACGTGCGGCTCGAGGTCGGCGCGGGTGAGGCGCATCGGCGCGCGGGCGTATCCCGATGGCGCAGTTCGCGTGTACACGATCGTCTGCTCGGCCGGGTCGAGCTCGTCGGCGTAGAGCAGGTCGTCGGGCGAGCGCACCGACACCACGAGGTGCAACAGCTCGGTGCGATCGAGCTCACGCGCGTAGCGCAGCATCGCCATCAGCGGTACGAGACCGGAGCCACCCCCCACGAGCAGCGCGGGCGCGCTGCCGTCCCACACGAAGAAGCCGCCGATCGGGCCGCGTACCTCGAGCTCGTCGCCGACGATCACCTCATCGTGCAGGAACATCGACACCTCACCCTCTTCCAGCCGCTCGACGGTGAGGTCGATCTCCTTCCCGTCGCCGGGCGGCGACGCGATCGAGTACGAGCGCGACGCGGTGTACCCGTCGGGCGCGGTCAGGCGCACGACCACGTGCTGGCCGGCGCGGTACGGCGAGGGGTGTTCGAGCGCGAGCCGGAACGTCTTGGCGCGCGCGGTCTCGGGCCGGATCGCGAGCACGGTCGCGGTCTGCCAGGGCGATTCCTTAGTCACCCTGGTACCGCTGCTCGAGCCAGGGGTCGCCGCGGTCGTGGTAGCCGTTGCGCTCCCAGAACCCGGGCTCGTCGTGGTCCATGAGCGTCAGGCCGGCGACGAACTTCGCGCTCTTCCAGAAGTAGAGGTGCGGTACGAGCAGGCGCGCCGGCCCGCCGTGCTGCTCGGGGAGCGGCTCGCCTTCGTACTCCCAGACCACCCACGCCTTGCCGCCCATCACGTCGTCGAGCGGCAGGTTGGTCGTGTAGCCGGTGTGCGAGAACGCCATCACGTGCGTCGCGTTCGGCCGCGGGCGCGCGATCGCGAGCAGCGTGTCGACTGCGACCCCAGAGAAGTGCACGCCCAGCTTCGACCACGTGGTCACGCAGTGGATGTCGCCCTCGTAGTCCGACGCGGGAAGCGCGTGGATCTCGTCCCACGACCAGGTCGTCGGCTCTTCGACCTCGCCCTCGACGGTGAACGTCCACGTCGCAAGGTCGAGCTTGGGCGTCACTTCCGCGGTGAGCACCGGCCACCGCTTGCCGGTGTCGTACTGGCCCGGTGGCAAGCGCGCGTCACGGTTCTTGCGGCCGACGAATCCTCTCGTGATCTTGGCCATCGGTGCCTCCTTGATTATGGGTCGACTCCACGCTCCGCTCCCTCCGGTCGCTGCGCTGTCGTCTCCCTACGTGATCGTGGCGAGGTACTCGTGCACCGAGCGGACCGCGCTCGATCCTTCACCGACCGCGGCGGCGACGCGCTTGAGCGAACCGTCGCGCACGTCGCCCGCCGCGAACACACCCGGCAGCGACGTCTCGAACGGCAGCGGGTCCCGCGCCGCGTACTCGGGGGACTCGGGCAGCGCGCGGTCCGTCAGGACGAAGCCCTTGCGGTCGAGCAGCACGCAGTTGTCGAGCCATTCGGTCGCGGGCTCGGCGCCGATGAAGCAGAACAACCCCGCGCACGGGATCGTCGTGCGCGCGCCGGTGTCGGCGTGCTCGATCGTCGCCGCGTCGAGGTGGACTTCCCCGGCGAGGGCGCGTACCTCGGTGCGCGTGCGCAACGTGACGCGCGGATCGGCATCGATGCGCTCGATGAGGTATTGCGACATCGTCTCCTTGAGCGAGTCGCGTCGCACGACGAGGGTCACGTGTCCGGTCTGCTGCGCGAGGTAGATCGACGCCTGTCCGGCCGAGTTGCCGCCGCCCACGACGACGACGTCCGACCCCCGGCACATGCGCGCTTCCATGTCGGTGGCCGCGTAGTAGACGCCCGCGCCCTCGAATCGCTCGAGGTCGTCGACCGCGAGCCGGCGGTAGCGAGCGCCCGACGCGATGATGACCGCGCGTGCCGCGATCTCGCTGCCGTCGGCGAGCACGACGACGTGATAGCCCTGCTCGACCCTCAGTCCGGCGGCTTCGCACGGCGCGTTGAGTCGAGCGCCGAGCCGCATGGCCTGGACCGCGGCGCGCTGCACGAGCGCTTCGCCCGGGATGCCGTTGGGGAAGCCGGCGTAGTTCTCGATGCGCGAGCTCGCGCCCGCCTGACCGCCCAGCGCGACCGCGTCGATCGACACTGTGTCGAGGCCCTCCGACGCGCCGTAGACCGCCGAAGCGAGTCCGGCCGGACCGCTCCCGACGACCACGAGGTCGCACACGTAGCCGGGCGGCGCGTGGAACGTCATGCCGAGCGCCTCGGCGAACTCGCCCGGCGACGGCTTCCTCAGCACCACGTTCGGCAGCACCGCGACCGGCACGTCCTGCTCCGACGCGCCGTGCGGCGCAAGGACACCGGCCGGATCGTCGGTGTCCTCGAGGTCGATCCACCTGTACACCAGCCGCGAGCGATTCGCGAAGGCCCGCAACGCGAGCGCGTCGGGGGAGTAGCGCGAGCCGATGATGAGGATCGCGCCCGCGCCGTCGCCCACCCGCAGGATGTCGCGGCGCGTGACGAACGCGCGGAACACGATGGTCGAGAGCTCCGGCTTCGCACTCATCAGATGGCGGAACTCCGCGCGCGGGATCACCAGCAACCGGCCGTCGCGCTTCACGCGTGCGGTCAGGAAGGCGCGTTGCCCGGTAAACATGTTCAGCTCGCCGAGGAAGTTGCCGGCCTCGTGCACCGCGATCACGACGTCGCGGTCCGCGTCGATCCGCACGATCTCGACCTCGCCGTCGAGCACCACGAAGAAGTCGTATTCCTCGGCGCCCGCGTCGTAGAGGATCTCGCCGGCCGTGACGGCGCGCTCGGTTCCGAACGGCGCCATCTCGGCGAGCTGCTCGTCGGTCAGTGCGACGAAAGCGGCCTCGGTCTGGATCCCGGCCATGAAGGCCGCCAGGCTACGACGCGGTCGCGATCACGAGGTCGTTGTACTCCGGATGTTCACGGATGTACTGCGCGAAGAACGGGCAGGTCGGGATGACCCGAAGGCCCCGCCGGCGGATGTCGTCGAGCGCGTAGCGGGCGAGCGCGCCCGCGAGGCCGTGGTGCTCGAACTCGGGTTCGATCTCGGTGTGGAGCACCGTGATGGTGTCGGCGTGGCGCGAGTAGGTGGCGAAGCCGGCGAGCGTGCCGCCCACGTGGACCTCGTACCGCAGGTGCCCGGGGTTGTCGGCCACCAGGACGTCGTTGCTCATGGGCCCAGTCTGCCCGCTCCGCGAAGGCCCTCAATCCAGGCCGCCGGCGGTCGAAATAAAAGTAGTAAGTGCTTGTTCTTTGTGGTACGCTCGCCCAAGACAGAGAGGACGGCCCCAAGGAGGACCTCGTGGAATCCACTCGCATTGCACTGGTCACCGGGGCGTCGCAGGGGCTGGGCCGGGCCCTCGCCGCCGAGCTGGTCGGGCGGGGCTGGACCCTCGTGGTCGACGCCCGCCGGGCCGACCGGCTTGCCGCCGCGGTCGACGCGTTCCCCGCGGGTCGGGTGATCGCCATCCCCGGCGACGTCGCGGACCCGACGCATCGGGCCCAGCTCGTCACCGCGGTCGAGTCGTTCGGTCGGCTCGACCTGCTCGTCAACAACGCGAGTACGCTGGGCGCTTCGCCGCTGCCGGCGTTGGACGCGATCGACCTCGACCTGTTCCGCCAGATCTACGAGGTCAACGTCGTCGCACCGCTCGCGTTGACGCAGGCGTTGTTGCCTTGGCTCGGCGCTTCGAAAGGCACGGTCGTCAACGTGACCTCCGACGCCGCCGTCGAGGCCTACGAAGGTTGGGGCGGCTACGGCTCGTCGAAGGCCGCGCTCGAGCAGGTGTCGGCGGTGCTCGGCGTCGAGCATCCCGACGTGCGCGTGCTCGCGGTCGATCCCGGCGACATGCGCACCGAGATGCACCAGGACGCGTTCCCGGGCGAGGACATCTCCGACCGGCCGCTCCCCGAAGCGGTCGTGCCGGGGCTCGTCGCGCTCATCGAGTCGGACCACCCGAGTGGCCGCACTCGCGTCGCGGAGTTGGTCTGATGACCGCGGTCATGGATCGTCCGGCGCGGTCGGCGCTGGCGATCCCGCTCTCGCCGCTGGTCGAAGCGCACGAACCGCCCGAGGCTCGGGGCATCGGTCGCGGTGACGTCCGCTTGCTCGTCTCGCACGGCGCTTCTTCCGTTACGCACACGGTGTTCTCCGATCTCGGTGCATACCTCTCACCCGGCGACGCGCTGGTCGTGAACACGTCGGCGACGATTCCGGCCGCGATCGACGCTCGCCTTCCCGACGGCGGCGCGGTTCGCATCCACTTTTCCACCGAGCTGCCGGGAGGCTTCTGGCTCGTCGAGGCGCGTCGTCCCGTCGATGGTTCCACGGCGCCGTACTTCGAGGACCTGGCCGGCGTCGACCTCGTCCTCGACGGCGGTGCTCGCCTGTCGATGCTCGACCGCTTCGGCGACTCGGTTCGCCTGTGGCTCGCGTCACCGCGATTCGACGTGCTGCCGCATCTCTTTCGGTACGGCTCGCCGATTCGCTACCGCCACGCGCCCGATCCGTGGCCGCTGTCGGCGTACCAGCAGATCTTCAGCGCCGAGCCCGGCAGCGCGGAGATGCCGAGCGCGGCCCGGCCGTTCACGGATTCGCTGGTGGTCGACCTGGTCCGGCGGGGCGTGACTGTCGTTCCGATCCTGCTGCACGCGGGCGTCTCGTCGCTCGAAGCCCACGAGATGCCGTACCCCGAGCGTTACGCGGTGTCCTCCTCGACCGCCGCGCACATCAATGCGGTGCATGCCGCGGGTGGGCGCGTTATCGCGGTCGGCACCACGGTCGTGCGTGCGTTGGAAACCGCGGTCGACGCGTCGGGCATTGTGCATCCCGCGTCGGGCTGGACCGAGCTCGTTGTCACGCCCGAGCGGGGCGTGTTCGCAGTCGACGGCCTGGTCACCGGCTGGCACGAGCCCGAAGCGACGCACCTGCTCATGCTCGAAGCGATCGCCGGCCGACCCGCACTCGAGAAGGCCTACGCCGCCGCCCACGCGAGTGGTTACCTGTGGCACGAGTTCGGCGACAGTCATCTTCTTCTGCCGGAGCCCGCATGACAGCCAGGCGCAGATCCGACGGCCCGGATGGTCGAGAATCGTGTCGTGGAGCTGGAGGGCCGGAGGACGAAGCCGCATGAATGACGACCGCGTTGCCCCCGCCCTCCCCGAGGGCCGGCGCGCGGTCGTCTACGCGCTTCGACGTCGCGGTCAGGCCACGGCCGACGACATCGCCCGCCAGCTCGACATGACGGTGTCCGGTGCGCGGCAGCACCTCACCGCGCTGGTCGACGACGGTCTCGCGGAAGCCACCGAGCTCCCGCGCCCGCCCGGTCAACGCGGTCGCGCACAGCTCTCGTACATGGTGACCGAGAAGGCCGACACGCTCTTTCCGAAGGCGTACGGCGAGCTAACCAACGAGCTGCTCGGCTACGCGTCCGAAGCCGACTCCGGCCTCGTCGACACGCTGTTCGAACGCCGCCGCGACGAGCGCATACGCAACGCCACGATTCGACTGTCGAAGAAGCGCGGCCTAAAGGCCAAAGTCGCCGAGCTAACGCGAATCCTCGACGACGACGGCTACCTCGCGACATATGAGGAGGCCGGGCCAGGCGTGTTCCGAATCGTCGAGCACAACTGCGCCATTTGGGCCGTCGCCCAGCGCTACGGCCAGGCCTGCACCAGCGAGATCGACTTCATCCGAGCGGCACTCCCCGACGCCGACGTCGAGCGAGTGCAACACATGGTCGCCGGCGCCCCCCACTGCGCCTACGAGGTCCGAACGCGTGCCGCATAGGCACCCGCTACGGGTAGTACTCGAAGGGGTCCTGGTAGTCGTACGGGTCCGGGTACTCGTAGTCCGACGGGTCTGGGTAGTCGTAGTCCGATGGGTCGGGGTAGTCGTAGTCCGACGGTTCCGAGTAGTCCGACGCAGCCGATCCCCAGCCTTCGCAGCCGATCCCGTCGCCGTCTGCGTCCAGACCGTTCGGATCGTTGCCGCCGATGGAGACCTCGTGGCCCACGTCGACACAATCGAGATCGCCCGAACCGGGGCTGCCGTATGTATAGGAGTCCGAATAGTCGGGCGAGTACGAGTCTGAGTAGTCCGGCGGGTCGGGCTCCGAATAGTCGGACGTATAAGGGTCCGAAAGGTCGGTCGGGGATGGATCCGAGGAGTTCGGTGTGGTGCCGACAAAGGCATCGTCATTCGTCGTGACCGTCGGCTGCTGTTGCGCCGCGGGTGGTTGCGCCGTGGCCGAGCCGCATGCGCCAAGGGCCAGTACGAGTAGGCCGCTGGAGAGCACGGGCCAGATCCGCATGCGGCCATATCGTCTGCTCTCGTGCCGATATTGAGCAGGATCTGGCGGGTTATGGGCGCGATTCGACCAAGCCGTGCTCAAACGCGAACGCGGTAGCCCCGGCCCGTGAGGTAACGCCGATCTTGGTGAAGATGTTCGACAGGTGGCGAGACACGGTCTTCGCGCTGAGGTAGAGCGCGCTTGCGATCTCGTTGTTGGTCAGTCCGCCCGCCACCAGCTGCAGTACTTCGACCTCGCGTTCCGTGAGACCCGCGGGCAGCGCGGCTACGGACGCGTCGCCGTCGGAGAGCCGCTGCACGTCGAGGCGGGCGCCGATCTGGTCGAACAGCTTCGCTGCGGCGGCGAACGACTCGGTCGCCGCGTCCTCGTCGCCCGCGTCGCGGAGCGCCTGGCCGAGCAGGGTGTACGCAGTCGCGACCTCGTACGGGACGTTGAGGTCGCGCCACCGATCGATTGCATGACGCAACGTGACGCTGGCTGCATCGGCATCGCCCTGGGCGAGCTGCAATCGCCCACGCGTTGAAAACGCTGCTGCGGCGTGCTCGGGGTTGGCGTAGCCGGTGACGATCTGGTCGAGCTCGACTGACGCGTCTCGCGCGGCGTCGAGGTCGTCCGCCGCGATCGCGACGTGCACGAACGCCGGGAGCAGCGCCGCGCGCGACAGGGGATTGGTCGTGTTGCGCACACAGCTCGTCACGATGGCGCGAGCTGCGTCGACCCGCCCCTGCGCGAGCCGTAGCAGCGCGAGCGGCGCACACGCCTGGCCGCTGATCTCCTGTGCACGGGCGAACGCGGCCTCCGACTCGTCGAGTTGTCCCAGGCGACGTCGGATGTCGCCGACCTCCGCGTACGCGGCCGCGCTGTTCGCCACATGACTGTGCGCCAGCTCCTCGCACGCACGCGACGCTTCGCGTTCCGCTTCTGCGAGCTCCCCGTGCCGCTTCAACACGATTGCGCGATGCACTCGGCAAACGCCGGGCCAGATTGCGAACGGATGTCGATCCGCCCACCGCATCGTCGATTCGGTCCACTCGGCGGCGCGGTCGTAGTCGCCGACCTCTTCGCACGCACTGATGAGCGAGCAGTACACCTTGCCGGTCGAGAACGGACCGAGCCGACCCTCGACGGCGAACAACATCGCCTCGTCGAGATGGCCCATCCCCTCGGCGATGTCGCCTTGGTCGATGAGGATCCGGCCCTTCGTTTGCAACGCCTCGGCCTCGAGGTCGGCCGAGCGCAGCTCGCGGGCGAGCGCGATCACCTCGGTCGCGAGCGCGGACGCGCGGTCGAGGTCGCCGCCGCCGTGCGCGACCTCCGCCTCGCGGAGCAGCAGCGCGCCGTAGGCCGCGCACTCGGTGTCGCCTTCGAGACTGCGCCGCGCCCGTCGCAGCCAGGCGCCCGCGTTGGCCGGACGAGCGGTGATGGCGTAGTGCTCCCACAGCCAGACCGCGCACTGTCCAGCTTCCCGGCGTTCGCCGAGCTCGTCGAACAGGCGGTACGCCTGCTCGCGCGCGTCGATGCACTCGTCGAGCCGGCCGAGCCACCAGGCCGCTTCCGCGACCGTGTCGAGGCGCTCGGCCTCGAGCGCGGGAATGTCGACGGTCGCGGCCGACGCCGCGTCGAGCGCGCCCGGCCAGTCGTGGCGCGCGAGCGCGTCACGAGCGGCCGTCAGCGCGTCATCCATCACCAGACGCTAACGCCGGCCACGACCCGGCTAGCGCGCGTGCGCCAGCTGCGCGCCGATGTGCTCGAGCACGGGCCGCAACTCCTCGGCCGGGCTGAACTCCACGAACGTCACGCCCTCGTCGGTCCAGCCGATGTGGCCGCCGGGCCAGTAGTAAAAGTCGCCGGCCCGGTTCTTCTCCTCGGTGCCGTCGGCGTAGCGCACGACGATCGACCCCGCGATCACGTAGCCCCAGTGCGGGCAGTCGCACCGGTCGCCGGGCAGGCCCGCGAGCAGCGGCCGGAAGTCCGTCCCCGGCGGCAGCGACAGGTGCCGGACGATCAGGCCGCCCCACTCCTCGCCCCGGGTCACGATCTCGCCGACTTCCATCTCGATCGCCAGCTGGTCCTCGGTTGCGTGCATGCCGGTCTCCTCGTGTCGGGCACCGGGTGTGTTCCCGTGCCCGCCGATCATCCGCTTCGCCCGCCGCGCCGGCATCGGCCGTGCGCACCACCACAGAACGGCTCGCCGCAGCGGCGATGGGGTGTTCGCCTCACAACCCTCGATCGGGCGCGTCCGACGAATGGGGCGCACGCCCGAAGCCCGCACCCGCCCGATCGGCGCACGATCGGTCCATGCGAGAGGGACGCCGAGGCACCGACGTGGCCGAGCTGATCACCGTCGGCCGCGACCACGAGGCCGCCCGGCGAGGCGCACACCCGCACCGACCCGGAGGACCCATGGATCCCTTGACGCAACTCGACCTGCTCGCTCCGCCGCTCGCCAAAGTGGTGGCCGGCATCACGCCCGGCGACCTCGACCGGCCGACGCCCTGCACCGAGTTCACCGTGCGCGGTGTGCTCGAGCACATGATCGGCGGCGCTGCGATGTTCGCCGCCGCGTACCGCGGCACGACGCCGGCCGAGCCCGACACGAGCGACCCCCTCGCCGCGTTCGGTCCCGCGCTGTCGGACCTCGCGGCCGCGATCACCGCGCCCGGCGCGCTCGACCGCACCGTCGCCGCGCCCTTCGGCGACGTCCCGGGCGAAACCTTCGCCCGCTTCGTCGTCCTCGACGGCCTCGTGCACGGCTGGGACCTCGCGACCGCGACCGGTCAGGGCTACGACCCGCCCGACGCGCTCGTCGACGAAGCCGACACGTTCGCGCACGAAGCCCTCGACCACCTGCGCGACGGCGTGACGTTCGCCACCGCGAAGCAACCGCCCGCCAATGCAACTCGTATCGAACAGCTCGCGGCCTTCACCGGTCGCACAACTCGGGAGGAATCATGACCACCACTCTCACACCGACCGATCTGGGTGAGCTCAAGACCAAGCAGCAGGCCACCTGGGCGTCCGGCAACTACGCCGTGATCGGCACCACGCTGCAGATCATGGGTGAGTCGCTGGCCGAGGCCGTCGACATCGTCGCGGGCTCGAAGGTGCTCGACGTCGCGGCGGGCAACGGCAACGCGTCGCTCGCGGCCGCCCGCCGCGGCGCCGACGTGATCGCGTCCGACTACGTCGACACGCTGCTCGAAGGCGCTCGCCGGCGGGCCGAGGCCGAGGGCGTGCGGCTCACGACCGAAGTCGCCGACGTCGAGAACCTCCCGTACGAGGACGGCGCGTTCGACGCGGTGCTCTCCACCGTCGGTGTGATGTTCGCGCCCAACCCCGAGCGGTCCGCGTCGGAGCTCATCCGGGTGACGAAGTCCGGCGGCAAGATCGGCCTGGCCAGCTGGACGCCCGAGGGCTTCATCGGCCGCATGTTCAAGGTCGTCGGCGCGCACGTGCCGCCGCCCGCCGGGGTGCCGTCACCGCTGCTGTGGGGGACCGACCAGCAGATCAACACGCTGTTCGGTGCCGACTGCACGGTCGAGACGACCCGCAAGCACTTCGTCTTCCGCTACCGCTCGGCCGACGACTTCTTCGACACGTTCATCACCTACTACGGCCCGACGTTGAAGGCCTGGGGCGCGCTCGACGACGACGGCAAGGCGTCGTTCCGCTCGCAGCTCGTCGCGCTCGCGAACGAGATGAACCGCGCGACCGGTTCGCTGGCCGTGCCGTCGGAGTACCTCGAGGTCGTCGCGACGAAGCGCTGACATCGACGTTGTTGAAGGAGGCCGGTTCCCGCACCCGGGGATCGGCCTCCTGCTACGTGTGGGTCAGGCCGTAGCCGTCCTGGCAGTGCGGGCCGCCCCAGTGCTCGACGATCTGGCCGTCGCGCATGCGCAGGATCGCGGTGCCGTTGATGTGCACCGGCTCGCCCGTCGGATCGATGCCGTTGAACGGCGCGCCGGTGTGCGTGCCCTTCACCGACCAGTTCGACACGATGAGGTCGTCTTGCTCGATGAGCAGGTCGACCGTGAACACCATGTCGGGGAAAGCTTCCTTCGCCTCGCGCCACCACTTCTGCTCGGAGCCGCGGATGTCGGTGCCGATCACCTCGGGGTTGATGCGCTCCGACACGTGGCTGTGGAAGTCGGGCGAGAAGAACTCGTAGACGGCGTCGTCCGCGCCACTCGCCATCGCGTCGCTGTACTTCCCCAGCAGCCGCAGGTTGTCCGACATCGCAACTCCCCTCGTGCGCGGATCGTCCCGCAAGCGTACTCAGACCACCTCGACCGGGTAGTCAGCGGCTTCGAGTGCCTGCACCATCACGTCGGCGTGCGCCCGGTCACGGGTCTCGATCGAAAGCTCTACTCGGGCGCTCGTCAGAGCGACACCCGGGAGGTCGCGCCGGTGCTCGACCTCGACGATGTTGCCCCGTTCGTTGGCGATCACGGTTGCCAGTGCGGCGAGCGCGCCGGGCCGGTCGGGGACCTCGATCCGGAGTCGCACGACTCGCCCTGACCGCGCGAGCGCACGTGACAGCACCGACGCGAGCACCCGGGCGTCGATGTTGCCGCCGCTCGCGATCAGCGCCACGGTCTTGTTGCGGAACTGGTCCGGGTACTGGAGCACCGCCGCGAGCGACGCTGCGCCGGCGCCCTCAACCACTGTCTTCTCGATCTCGACGTAGAGCGAGATCGCTTCCTCGATGCGCTGCTCCGACACGAGCAGAAGGTTGTCGACGAGCGCCGCGACAAACGGCCGCGTCACCGTGCCCGGCCCGGTGACGGCGATGCCCTCCGCGATCGTCGGCCCGCCGGTCGGTGCCGCGGCCTGGCCGAACGAGTGCAGCATTCCGGGGTAGCCCTCGGTCTGGACGCCGATCACTTTCCAGCACATTGGGATCCTAAGCTTAGAATTCCACGTGGACAAGTTGTCGCG